>Ga0265296_1003654_pt1 | contig 14037 bp, 10 predicted proteins | sample MunlanPumphouse1_FD_189073 | JGI IMG/M metagenome (GOLD analysis project Ga0265296, IMG submission 189073) | Groundwater microbial communities from a municipal landfill in Southern Ontario, Canada - Pumphouse #1 | ecosystem: Environmental > Aquatic > Deep subsurface > Groundwater | place... | reverse complement strand
TACCATACGAGTCCATCGTATGGCATAATCGGCTAACCTGACAAATCCTTTTACATGGTAGGATAATCGGTGTATTTGCATATCCCTGCTTTTTCCAGGGACTGCAATATGTATCTTAACTTATGCAAGTATCCAACAAGTGGATAACTGCCCCTTTTAACTAACTATTACAATTTTTTACCGGCAACTAGTCAATTCTGGCTAATCACCCACTACTAACCCAGCCAACCATCTCTTGTGGCTAAATGGCTTAAATGATTAACTTAAAACCAGGCCCCTGGTCGCCTTGGTCAATCCGAAGCAAGATCCATCGATACTATGAGGGTCAAATTTTATATTAACTACTATGGAGAATTAAATTTTATACCAACACCCAACCACTGGCTAACTACTTAATTATCACCTCAAACTAACCACCGGTTTTGCTGGGAAATTACCACGGCCGTGGTAATTTCCCTAATATATAATTCATTGTATAATAGAGATTATAAGTCAATCTAACCGCAAAACTTATGTCTCAAAAAACAACCATCCCCCTTACTAAATTACTTATCAAACTAATGGCCGCCAGCGGCCAAGTCGCCATTGATTATTACGACCTGATATATGATTTAAAATATCATCGTCAAGACTATCTCGCCGGCGGTCATAAACTAGTTAAAGAAATGGAACGCTTAAGAGAATTACGCCAGGCTGAAGCCGCTCTTTACCAATTGCGCCGGTCAAAATACATTAAGGCTAAAAAGATTGGCGATAAAATGATCGTTCATTTAACCGCCAAGGGATTGGCTGTTACGTTAGCCGATAGTCTGCGCCGGTCACCAAAAAAATCAACCGGCTATACCGTAGTTATATTTGATATACCCGAGAACGTCCGCTTGGCGCGTGACCATTGGCGTTGGCTTTTAAAACAAGGTGGATTCACAAAATTGCAGCAAAGTGTGTGGTGCAGCCAGCGCGATGTCTATGATTTAATAACTAAATTTGCCAAAAAATACAGATTGGAAAAATGGGTAAATGTTTTTCAGGCAACGGATTTCTGGCAACGCCCCAATCGCCACTCTTTCAAATGAGTTTTAGCCTTGCTGGGAAATTACCACGGCCGTGGTAATTTCCCTAATTATCACCCGACTGCCGAGCGGGAATAAGTTATCTTAATCAAGCTATCTTTGACCGCTGTTTCAAAGCGCCGACTGATGGCGCTATAACCAGATAACTCTTTAACAGCAAGCGCTGGTACGGAGTACGTATAAGCTAAAGTATTAGCCACTACCATTACTAAACGCTGGCGGGAAAAACTGGCCTCACTCTGGCACACGACCACTCCCTTTATCTGAACGCGCGCGCTTTTTAAAAAATTGCCTATACTAGCAACCATGGTTTCGCAAGCAGCGCCTTGTTTATAAACTCGCTGTTTAATAACGCCAGCTGAACCAAGTAAAATCAACAACAAATCATTATTTGCCTGCGGCGTAATAATTAAATATGGTTGGAGCCTTACCTTTGCCGGGACCATAAACTTAACTTAGTCGCGGCAAAAATCAAAATAACCCCGCCTAGCAACTGAACATAATTTAAGGTTTGCTGCAAAAAAACCCAATTCAACACCACGGCCGCCAAGGGCCAGGCAAGTTCCAAGATGGCCGATACCGACGCGCGAGTCACGCTTAACCCTTTGTAGTAAATCCACATGGCGCCAAAACCCGGCCCGATCATTATAATTGTTACGTAAAATATATCACGCCAGTTTAAATTGGCTAAGTCCGCTGCCGCGCCGCCGCCAACAAACCACCAACCAACTAAAAACGGCAACGCCACGGCAAAACGCATCGTTGTTAAAAAATTAGGCGGCAGGTCGCGCAACAGCGATCGTCCCACCACCGTGGCGCTCCCCCACAACGCCGCGGCCAACAAAGCTAACCCCACCCCCATCGCCCCATTGCTATAAAGCCGCAGATCAGGAATTAACGCGGGGAATGAAATCAAATAACCGCCCGCCAGGGCTATCGCGGCATACCGCCAAAAGTGGCGCGGCCAACTTTCGCGCAACCACAAACTGGCCACCGCGAACGTAACTAAGGGTTGCATTTTTTGCAATAAAATACTGACGGACGGACTGACATATTTAAACGAGGCGGTGAACGCCATGGTGGCTAAGGCCGAGGCCAACACCGCGACAAAACCTATTCCCCACCATTGGCGGGCTGTCAATTTTTTAATATTCGGCCAAAACTTAAAAAGCCACGGTACAACTATTACCATCGCCAACAAATGTTCCAGCATGACTATGGTGGCGGCGGACAACTCACGGGTCAACGGCAGTCGCAACAAAGAATCAGTCGCCCATAAAAAGGCGGCCAAGGCTATAAGCAATGATTTGTAATTAAGTGACATTGACGTTAATAAAACACCCGAAATGAGGTGTAATGATTAAATTCTAAATCTAAATAATAAATGGTAAAATCTTATCACTTAGGATAATGTAAAATGCAAAAATAAAAATGGAAAATGACAAATTAAAATTATAAAATGTCTATATTCACAATTTTTACATTTTACATTGTCATTTTGATTTTTGATATTTACATTTTGAATTTCCTAGACTACTCTTTCTCATTAACCTCATCTACTACCACTACTTTATTGCTATTTAATATGGTCACCAAAAACTTATCGGCTAAATCACGCCGCTCCTTATATTCACGCGTCGCCAATACAGTGTAATTTATTTCTCGCCCCATATCGCGTTGAAACCGAGCAATAATTTTATTTAATAAAACGCGATCAACTTTGCCGACTATCAAAATATCGGTCGGCATATTATTTACACCCACAAACGAACCAGTCAGGGCTAAGTAGCGTATCTTGCCCGATTCTTTAATGCGCCGAATTAAATCCTGTTCGGTAAGCAACTGTGATTTTATCAGCAAAGCTTTCAACTCATCGTTAAGCACAAACTCAGGGTTTAAATGAAAAAACTTTTTATCACCGGCATTTTTTGACAATACCATTCCTAAACCAGCCAGGTTGGCTAACTCGCGCCTGACCGAATTTAACTGTTCATCTATTTTACGCGTTATTTCACGAACATAAAAAGCGGTACCGGCGTTGTTTAAAAACAAACGTAACAATTTAACGCGTGTCCGTGAACTAAAGAGTTGTTCAAGCATAAATATAAGTCAAAATTCAAAATTCAAAATTCAAAAGTCAAAATTCAGTTTTTAGATTTGACTTTTTACTTTTGACCTTATTTTATAGTATACTCAAATAGCGCCTAATCGTAAAGTTTATGCCCACTAGCAGTACCAATTTAACCACTAAAGTCGCTACCCTGACACTGCCCACGGCTGATACTCGCCTCACGGCGTTGGTGTGGCCGTCACCCAGCGGCACGCTGTTATTTTTGGCTGAATTAAATTTGTCAGCCCAACCAGCTAATGAATTTACCGCCGCCCTCACTCAAGTGTTGGAAACTAAATGGAAGGAACTTTCACCTTTGGGCTTGCCGGCTGACGCCGCCCTGGAACAAATTGTTCTGGCGCTCAACCAGGTATTATTACTAAAGGGGAGGCTAATCGGCAATCCCCTCGCCCCGCGCTACCACTTAGGCGTCGCCATAATGCAAAACAAAACCATTGCCCTGTCCAGTTTAGGCCATCTTAGCACACTCTTAATTAACACCGAGCACTTGACTAATGTCGCGCAAAATTCCGCGCTGGGACGAGGTCCGCGCATAACCAAACCAACCTTTGAAAATTTAAGTTGCGGACAAATTGAAGCTGGCGAAACCTTTGTGATTAGCAGTCTCGCGCTACTCGATTACTTTAGCATTGACAAGGTAAAATATCTTTTTAGCAACCACCTGCCTGGCGTAGCGCTAAGAGAAATTGAAACTTTTGCCGCCAAATTGCCCCACCACAGCCCGTTGGGCATAATTGCCTTAAAATTCCAACCGCCCGCCGTCGTCGACGGCACGGCGCCATCGCTGGAGCATCTTCAGCAAACCAAAGCTAAAACCGCTGAACTGCTAAAGCCTAGTTTGCGCTCTTGGTTTAAAAGGAGCCGTTCTAGCCGCCGGGCCCCTCCACCCTTGCCCGAAGTGTCGCAAATCACTTCGCACCAAGTTGAACCTGATACCCCAACCATAAAAAGAGTGGCGCTCCAAGCTCGGTGGCAATCGTTAAACTATAATTTTCAGCGCCTGGCAGCTAAATTAGTCTGGCTCAAAAGCCGCTCGGCTATCAAAGAAAAATTAAGTCAATGGCTAGCCATCAAAGTGGCCGCTTGGCAAAGCCTGAATGCAACGCGCCAAATAATTATGGTAGTGGCTCTAATCTTGCTAATAATTTTTTCTCAAAGTATTGTTAGCGCCGGCAAGAACAAGCTTAAGCAAATTGACAGCCAGGCATTCAATCGGCTGGTAACTCGCATTACTCAGAACGCCACCGCCGCTCAATCCGCCCTAATCTACCGCGACGACGCTAAAGCCCAGACTTACTTGGAGACGGCGCAAAAAATACTGGACACTCTGCCACGGAGTAATTCTGCACAACAGCAACAATATCAAGCGGTGGCTGACAATTTACGCACTTTACAACAACGCCTAAACCGGGAAACCGAAATTACCCAACTCATCGCCTGGCGCACCTTACCGGCTGGACAAAATCCACCAGCTAATCAGATGGCCTTAATCAGCGGCTCAATTTGGGTGTCGGACACCAGCGGCAATCTAACCGGTTTAAATCAAGCCGGCCAAACCATTAAAACTGTTAAATTGCCGACTGATTTTAGGGCGGCGCGATTAATAGTGGCGGCCGCCAATAAAATATTACTGCAAAATAATAATTCCGAGCAAGCTATTATTGACCCGGCGAGCGGGGCTATTACCAAGCTGGCTAAACCCCAACCAATGGCCGATGCTGTTTTTTATTTGGGGAAACTATATTATTTGGATGAAAAATTATCAAATATTTACAAAACCTCTTTTTACCCGAACAGTTTGTCCGGCGGGATTGGTTGGCTGCGAAATAAGGAAACCCTATTGGCTGGCGCCAAATCACTTACCGTTGACGGCTCAATTTATGTGGCTGGGACCGACAAAATTGAAAAATACAGCCGCGGCGCTAAACAAACTTTCAGTGTTCAGTCGCCGTCCGGACTTACACCCTATGATTTAATCCGCACTAACTCTGAAAGCGACTACTTATATGTGCTCAATCGAACCAAAAAAGCCATTATCCTGCTGGATAAACAAGGTAAACTAGTGTTGCAATTAATATTCTCGGGTTTAACCAATCTTAACGACCTGGCGATTGATAATGCTAAACAAATTATTTATATTACAAGCGAAAATTCAATTTACAAAGTTGATATAGCGCCTTATCTTAAATAAAGCTCCAGCGCGGCGGAGTTTTTAAAATAATAATTATCCCGCTACTTCTCTAGAGAAGTAGCGCAAGAGTCGCCGCTTAGGTCTTCGTGTCCAGACAAGGCTACCCGCGCTCAAGGCTGACGCTACCTGCCCGCCGCTCGCCTCGCTCAATTAACCGATTGTAATAAAATACAGTACTAATACTTATTAGCTAGAAATTACCTAAGACATCAGCTTTGGCAGGCGGGTGCTAAGCGGCCACAAACACGCGTCAGCTTATCTTTCGCGCGGGTGCCGCCTTGTAAGCTGACACTACGACATAGCGGCAAGAACTAGCTAATCCTATTTTGCCACCCTGCTGAAGGCGGCGTGTCAGAGCGCCTGCCCGACGGCCGGCGGGGAAGTCAGACGAGCGTTAAAGCCGTCCCGTGTTGTGGAAGTTTGTGCACCCGCCTGCCTAAGCCTGTCCTTGGTAAATGATGCTATTAAATAGCCATAAGTAACATTAATTTATAACTATTGATTGAAGGAGGACTATGGCGGGCAGGTAGGGCGGCTAGCTCGTCTGACGAGCACTGCCGCCGCCGTAAGCCGAGGTGGCGATTCTTGGTTACTTCTTTAAAGAAGTAACAATAAAATAAAATTTCTATATCAAAACAACCCCCCGCTTCATTATGTCAGCCGGACTTAGATTACTTTAAGGTAACTTTACCGCCAGCTTCCTCAATTTTTTTCTTCATGGTGTCGGCCTCTTCTTTGGTGGCATTGGCTTTAACCATCTTAGGCGCGCCATCTACCAAATCCTTGGCTTCTTTTAATCCCAGCGCCGTAACCTCGCGCAAGGCCTTAATAACACCAATCTTATTGGCGCCAGTCTCCGTTAGCTCAACATTGAATGAGCTTTTTTCCTCGGCTACTTCAGCCGGAGCCGCGGCAATGGCCGGACCGGCCGCCATCACCGGCGCCGCCGCCGACACGCCGAATTTTTCCTCGAGTACGTGCACGAGTTCAGATAAATCCAGCACCGAAAGCTTCTCAATCTCGCTTACGAGTTTTTGAAACTTTTCCGGCACTACCACTGCCTTGGTTTCATCAGACATAGGATAAATAAATTAAAATTTAAATATTAAAAATCAAAATGACAGATTAATTTTACATTTTGCTCTTTGCATTTTGCATTGCACTTATCACCTGCACCAAACCGCGCAGATTGCCTTGCATAACACTGACTAAACCGGTCAGCGGCGCGGCTAATACTCCCACGAATTGTCCCCACAATTCCGTCTTACCCGGCAAACTAGCAAGATTTTTAACCTTGGTCGCGTCAATAAACTGTTTGTCCAACCAACCGCCAAGAATTTTAAGCTTACTGTGAATTTTAGCAAAATCGCTTAGCACCTTAGCCGGATCCGTCTCATCCGTACCGCTAGTTGCCACGCTAACACTAAAACCGGCTAAAATTGCGTCATCCAAACCGGACGCTCCGGCCGCCGGCAGCGACATTTTAAGCAAACTCTTTTTTATTACCTCATACTCAATGCCGCGGGCGCGCAAATTGCGGCGCAACTCTTGCATTTCTTTTACCTTGAGTCCGGTAAAATCAGCTAGCACTGCTCCTTTGGCTTGCTTAACCATTTGGGTAACCAAAGCCATGGATTGTTCCTTACTGGCGCGTGATTTAGACATAATTTTTATTAATATAACCTAAGCGCTTCATCCCCCCTCTTATCTGCCGCTGGCGAAGGCGCACAGGGGAAAACAAACGCCTAAGTCCTAAATAAATTAAAAATCTGCGGCTAGACCCTAGACCACAGACTGCACTGCCATTAGCTATTAGCTAACTTACCTCGGCAGGCTCCTTGTTTTAGGCGCTTAAATCCGATTGGCACCGGATACCTGCTGTCTGTGGCTATTAAACTCCTTAACCTAAACCCTAGATATTTCTGGTGAAATCCGCCGAAGCTTGCCCTTATTAACAAGTTTCGAAAGAATCCTTAATCGTATTTACCATACGACTTAACTATGATTTAAGCGTAGGAGGATTGAATTGTGTTTATATAATAAATGATAACAAAAAACCTGTCAAGAGAACAAATAATTTGAGATTGGAGTTATTATTATTTTTTGTATTCTTTTTGCCGCTCTGTCATCCTGAGTGCTAACGAAGGATCTCTACTATCTTGCCACCCTGTCGTAAGGTTAGAAACAAAATGGCACCTGAACGAGCGTCCGGCGAGTGCGCATTGTGGCCGTTTAGCATAGCACTCGCCAGCGAGTGAAGGTAATTTTGTCTAACCTGAAGACCGAGGTGGCGACTCTTACGTCACTTCTCTAGAGAAGTGACAGAGAAATCAGATTCTTCCCCGTCTGATGGTGTCAGAATGACATATGAAGATGCCAAAATATCAACGCTATTATCTCGGCACACAAAATAAAATGCCGGCGATTATATCCGGCACCAAATATTGTTTTGCTAATATTTTAACTCAGCTTAAATTCGCGGCGCTCTACCGGCACTCCTTTGCTAACCAGCACCTGCATCTCGTTCAAGTTTCCGGTTTCAAACGAAATTTCCGCTCCGGACAAATAAAAATCCCACATTCTTTTGAATTGCTCCGGCGGCATAAATTTTATGTATGGTTTAACTCTTTCTTCCCAGTTGGCGTAAAAATTCTCACGCCACTTATTAAGCGTCCAGGCATAACTACTGCCAAAATATTCAATATGATTAATGGTAAAGCCGGCCCGGCGCAAACAACGGAAAACTGATTTATTATAGGGAATATCACCACCCGGAAAAATGTATTTCATGGTAAAACTGTCTGGTAATCCCCACTTCTCTTTAGTAATAGTCTGGAGCAGCATAGAACCGCCTTCTGGTAATGACTCATAACAAATGTCACAAAACTTTTGCAAACGGTTGTGGCCAATATGTTCAGGCATACCCACAACAACAATCTTGTTAAAGGTTCCGGGCTTAAACATTTTTGGTAAATCCCGATAATCAGCCAAATAAACAAAGCACTCTGAATCAGTGTTTTTCTTGCAATACCTAAGAGCTTGCGAGACTGAATCATATTGCTCAAGTGATAAAGTTATGCCATGGATCTTTAACCCATAGTAACTATTAGCCGTCTGACCCATGTAAGCTCCCCAACCGCAACCAATCTCTCCAATAACATCCCCTGATTTAATCCGCAATTTTTCGCTGATTATCCGATTCTTGTCAATTTGAGCGTCTTCTAACGAATCATTGACTGATTCCGGCATAGCGCAACTATAGTTCTGGTTCCTATCCAACATATTGGTGTAAAGCTGCGGCGGCAGATCATAGTGCGCTTGCGCGTTTTTACCTGCCCTTTTTTTGGTATTGAACCAAAAAACGTATTTAAGAAAACGCTTTAATAAACCCGGCAACATTCTAACTAAAGCTACCACCGTAAATTTAGACGCGTAAAACGCTCTTACTACATCGCGCAGATCATACCCGTCGGCAAAGGTTACCTCAATCTCGCCTGCTTTATAACCCTCGGCAAACCCCAGACTAAGGTCGGCTTGCATATTTTTTAACGCTTTCTTGTTTTTAAAAAACAAGGAAAAAACCGTAAATTTACCGGCATTAACAGTATCAACCACCTTATCCCAGTAGTGAGTTGCGAACGACTGGGGATAGGCTGACTGTTTTATACCTAATCTATTAGCCATTATTACCTCCTTGGCTTTATGTTTTTAAAATTCGTTGTTACTCTGCTTTTACCACCACCTTACAACTTATTTATACAGCCGTCAACAGAACACGCGAGGGGTGGGCTCTGCCACTAACCATCTATCAAATATCGAGATAATTCTTGGCGTTCAGCAACCGCGTCGGCCGCCGGCTTAATCAACCCCGGCCGAATAAAGCGAGCTAGTCTAAGTAAACCACCCCCTGTTCAAAATTTGAAAAAATACCATTAGTAAAATAATGGCTCTAAGCGGCCAGGGTGTTATTGACTATTATAATATGACGTACGACTTAAAACATCATCGAAAATACTACTTGGCTGGCGGACACGAGTTAGTAAAGGAAATGGAACGGTTAAGAAAAGTGCCTGACGCCAAAACCTTAACCCTTGTACCCGCTTGACCTTCGTATACCCCACCACGCTAAAACCTTATCTTATCTAAACTCATAATACACCTATGGTAACAAATTCTATGCGGCCGCATCAAACTTGTTACGAAAGCTCCGAACTTCCTAGTGTAGCTCCGGAAAGTATTGCCGTAAGGTACGGTCATAGTCTATCTCACTTACCAATAGGTACAGTACATGATACTTAAGCCGCATATTCCAAAGCTGCTCGTTAAATTCGCGCGGCACAGCAAAAGGTGATACCCACACGCTCGCCTGCAGCTTTTTAAAACCATTCTGCATGAGTAACCGCCGAAGATAATTCCGATCCTGCCTTCTTTTTTCCGGCACGTCAAAGATAACCATGCGCCACTTTTTATCCCAACGGGACGGCGAACGATCCACATACCAACTCAATAGCCCTTTCGAATACCGGCGTCCGGCGGGCGCAAGAGAGTAATCGTTCCGCCCGCGAATAACGAACCCCCGCTTAACCAACCGCTGAACGGCCGCTCGCTGCAATGAATCCAGTGATAGCTCAATAATCGCCCGCGCTACCTTAGAGTACGGTAAACCGTGAGGAAATAAAAAATTCAGCGTCGCCGGTGACGGATTTGTTAATCCAAACAGCGCTAATTGCCACTTTTTCAGTTGCCGTGGGCTACTTGGCATTGTATTGTTCCGGCGCATATATCAGGCGTGTGCAATAAATATCAGCTCAAAACCAGGCCTTAGGGTGATACGGATACCGTAACACATATTGTGCGGCCGCACAATATGTGTTACGGTCTGGATTAGGCATCAAGTCACCAAGTCACATTGTCTAATTCATTTAACTAAGGCGTTACCGTTCCTGTATCAAGGGCTGGCTCTGGGGCCGGAGCTTCAGCCAAAGGCTGACCAGCCTGTGGCTGGGGCGCGGAAGCGGGTTCAGTGGTTGGTGTAACCACTGGTTCAGGCGCGGGGGTTGATGTAGTTGCAGTAGTATCAGTGGACGGAGTTTCCGAGGGAGGCGCCTGCCCGACGGCTGGCGGAGACCCAGCCTCTGGCTGGGCCGCTGGTGTCGGCGTAACCGGAATTGGAGCTGGGACAGGTGTCGGCGCGGGAGCTGGAGTTGGAGTGACTGCTGGGTTTGTAGTAGTTGGAACTGGAGTCGGCTCAGGTGTCGTGGTAACTTGCCCCGCCGTGGCGGTTGATGTAGTTTCCGCCAGAGGCGGATCAGCCTGTGGCTGAGAAGTTCCCAAAACCTGCCCTGTAATGGTACTTTGAGTACCTGCTACCGGGGTACTTGTCGAATCCGTCAAAGGGGTTAAATTATCGGGAACAGAAGGTGTAACTACTTCTTCTTCGCTTACTAATTCGCATTTACCTTTAGTTTTTACTATTTCTCCATTATCAATAAACATACAATATGGCTCTTTGGTTGTTTTATCGTATATAGTAATGCCAGTAGGTTTCTCCGGACTTCCAACAGTGAACGTATCCACTACCAGAGCTTTCATATAGGCCACTCCGTTTTCTACTTTGGTTAACGCATCGCTGAAGAAGGCGCTGACTTTTTGACCGAAGGTAGTGGGCACACCTATTTCTTTAGCTGATAAATTATTTATTTTCAAATCAAGTTCTTGCAAGGAAACAAGAGTAGAAGAGTTTGAATTGGTTGATATTCCATCCTGTGTCTCGTGAACAAAATCCCAGCCGAATTCTCTATTGAGCTTCTTTATCATTAGTTCCATATCTATCACTAAACTCTTGCCTGTGCCTTGATTTGTAGAATCAAAGACCCAGTAGTTGTTTATATTTTCGTGCGGAGAAAGCAAGGTAGCATTACCCGCCGCATCCATGACTCGCAATTCTCCGGCAGTTGAATAAAGCGAGATTCCGTTAGCTAGAGTTCCGGCTGGAGCCGTGCCGTCAAAAATATCCAAATGCTTTGTGCCTTCGGTTGTGGCACGAGTTGCCGTGCCTCCAATTTTGACGTTGCCAGAAGAATTTATTCTCATAACTTCAGCAACAGCACTTATGCTATCTGGATGCGTCATAAAAGTAATAGAAGTTGGTACTCGATCAGTTGCGATCGTTCCTTCTGATATTACATCTATTCTTGCTGCTTGAACGTAAGTAGAACCATCATAACCTCTGGCTGACAATCCAAATAGCTTGTCCCCAGTATTTATTGATGTTGGGGAAGCGATCGTTCCTCGAGCACGGTGAGTTTCAATGTATGGATAATTGTCGAGACTGGCATTGGATAACTGAACGAGATTGGTGCTGCTATTACTGCTCGATACTTCGAGTGTTCCTCCGGGTGCCGTCGTCCCAATGCCGACGTTGCCAGCACTGGTTATTCTCATTTTCTCTGTTGTACTTACTGTACCATCTGCTGTGGTCCTGAAATACATAAAAGTGCCATTAGCTGTAGTTGTCCAATTTTCACTTGAAGCAATGTTTATGTCTCCCCGTCTACTGGTGAATGCGCCATTTACATATCCCATAGCCTGTAATGTAGCCAAACCATCAGTTGAGCCAGTGGTTGTGGGAGAGGCTTTTGTACCACCAGCAGACCGACCAACAAAATATCCACCCCAACCACCATAAGCATCTATGGTAATTCCATTACCATCAGCACCTTCTTTTACTACCTGGAGTGGATAAGTTGGACTCGTCGTCCCGATGCCGACGTTGCCGGTGTTATTAATATAAAATGCCGCCGCAGCACCTCCAGTATCAATTTGAAAAGCACCAACTCCAGCGGTAGCGCTTGAGATTGAAGAAAAATTACCATTGGTAGAATTATAAAGACGTAAAGAATTACCGCCAAGTATAGAAGCGTTGCCACCACTTATAACTAATTTCCCAGTAGATGTATCCGTCGTCCCAATGCCGACGTTGCCGGAACTATTAATTCTCATTTTTTCAGCATAGGTTCCAGCATTTCTGGTATAGAAAGACATAAAGGAAGTGCGATTGCCACTACTCATAAAATCTGCTTCTTTTCCAACCACAATTCCTCCTGCTCCAGCAGTAGGACCAAAATTAAATTGAAGAACAGCTGTTTCATCTATTGAACCTGTATCAAGATAAGTATTAGCGATATAAAGATCTGATTCACCACCATTAACACTACTTCTTACATCTAAAGCACCTGCTGGTGCTGTCGTCCCGATGCCGACGTTGCCGCTTTTTGTGATTGTCAACTTGTTCACCGCGTCCCCATTGTCAATAGCGAAGAGAGTTGGGTCGCGATAGGCTGTAAGCCCCGAAGCAGTCGCCCCTTGATATGCGGTGTCAAGAGTAAGGTTGAGAGCATCGGTGATTACAGAAACCGTAAATATCTCTGTCCCGATTTTAATACTATCGCCTACAACTAATTCGGTAGTAAATAATGTGCCAACACCAACAACCCCCGCAGAGAGATTAGTTGCTGTCACTGTGCCGGTTAAGGCTGAAGAGAGTGTGCCTTTAAGGTTGAGTAGGGCACTTGGCGCCGTCGTCCCGATGCCGACGTTGCCAGCTCCATTTAAGGTCATAACAGAAGCGTATGTTGAAGCACCATTTGCAAGTTCAAAGTTTATTGTCGCATCAGTCAAAGTAGAACTTGAACTGTTTGTAATTCTATTTCTATATGTAGTTAAATAATTACTAAGACCAAAATTTAATACAGCTTCTCTAGTTGCATAACTACTTGCTGCAGAAGTAGTGTTAATTTTTACTACACCACCGGAAACTTCTAACTTCTCTCCCGGTGCCGTCGTCCCGATGCCGACGTTGCCGGTATTTAAAATAGTCAATTTTTCCGAATATGTGATGTCAGTGCCAGCTGTGCCCGATGCCGCTGTTCTAAAACCAAAAGCTCCATTAACTACTTTAATTTCGGCCGCTGCATCAGTAGCAAGGTATTTGAATCCTGTGGTGTATTCACTGTTAAATCCTATATGCATCTCTCCATTAAGAACAATACTATTGCTGAACAAGGTCAACATATTATTTTGTATTTCAGATAGGTTTCCTCCTGCTATTGTAAGAATATTTCCCGGCACTGCCGTCCCGATGCCGACGTTGCCGTTTTTGTCTATTCTCATTCTCTCAATTGGTGCAGTATCAGTTGTTAATACTCGTGTAGCAAAGAAAAGCTCATATGCTGTGTAACCTGCATTATCAACATTAATTCCACCAATTATAGCTGAAGGAATAACATTTGTTCCTCCGTCATATCCAAAACCAATCTGATTTAAAGCTGTTAGTCCTTGTGTGTTTCCAGACACCCATAGTCCTACATTACTACCTATAGTTGCACTTGTAGCAGTTGCTATTTTAGTTGCTCCAGTTAGTGTTCCACCTGCTTTTGGTAAAGCATTAGTTGCAAGAGTTCCTTGCGCAGAAGTTGCGTAGGCAGAAGATGCAGTGTAGGCAGCAGTGCCAATAGTTCCACCGGAAGTAACGGTAAGTGTTTGTCCAGCTGTGACTGCAAGTCCTGTGACAGTAGCAGCATTGCCGGTGATACTGCCTACGATTGGATTAGTACTTTCCAAATCCGTAAACCAGCCTTTTGTTA
>Ga0265296_1003653_pt1 | contig 14045 bp, 14 predicted proteins | sample MunlanPumphouse1_FD_189073 | JGI IMG/M metagenome (GOLD analysis project Ga0265296, IMG submission 189073) | Groundwater microbial communities from a municipal landfill in Southern Ontario, Canada - Pumphouse #1 | ecosystem: Environmental > Aquatic > Deep subsurface > Groundwater | place... | reverse complement strand
CGAGAGCGAGGTCCGGCTGGTGCTCGAGGCTCGTGACTACGACGGCGGCACCAAGTGCTGGATCCGCTGGCCCGACGGCTCCGACGACCTGGTGCCCGGCTCCAAGGTCAAGCGGCCGTGAGTCGGAAGTCCTCGGCTCGCCGGGCACCGATCGAGAACGTCCCGCCCACCCCGAAGGTCAAGCGGCCCTAGAGGACCGAGCGGTTCGCGCTACCGGGAGTACGATGTTTCCATGGCGACCCGGCGCAACGGCAACGACGACGTGACCGGCGACGACGGGGCGACCATGCCCACCGGTCGGGTCCGCCGGGCGACGTCGATCGGGCGCCTCGCCGCCGGCGTCGCGATGCGCGAGGGCGCGACGCGGGTGACCAACTACGGGCGCAGCGACGAAGAGCGCGACGCCCGGATGTCGAAGCAGCAGTTCCGCACCGCCGAGCAGATCGTCGACGTGCTCGGGACGATGAAGGGCGCGGCGATGAAGGTCGGCCAGGTGCTGAGCTTCATGGACGTCGGCCTGGTCCCGCCGGAGCACCGCGAGGAGTTCCAGGCCAAGCTCTCCAAGCTGCGTGACATGGCCCCGCGGGTCGCGTTCCGCGACATGCGTCGGGTGATCGAGACCGACCTCGGCGCAAAGCTCGGCGACGTCTTCGCGGAGTTCGACGAGGAGGCGATCGGCGCGGCCTCGATCGGCCAGGTCTACAAGGCCCGGCTGCACGAGAAGCCGGCGGGCTGGGGGACCGACATCGCCGCGGTCAAGGTCCAGTACCCCGGGATCGACGCGGCCGTCCGGGCCGACCTACAGAACCTCGGGATCATCCTGCGGCTGGCCAAGTCGGTCGCCCCGGGGATCGACGTCCAGGCGGTCGGCGACGAGATCCGCGAGCGGATGACCGAGGAGCTGGACTACGAGCTCGAGGCGTCCAACCAGCGGCAGATGGCCCGTCAGTACCGCGGTCACCCGTTCGTGGTGATCCCGGGCGTCGCCACCGAGCTCTGCGGCAAGCGGGTGATCGTCACCGAGTTCGTCGAGGGCGAGGGCTTCGACGCCTGGCAGCAGAAGGACCAGGACGAGCGCAACCGCCTGGCCGAGATCGTCTTCCGCTTCTACTACGGCGGACTCTGGCGCGACGGGATGTTCTCCGCCGATCCGCACCCGGGCAACTCGATCCTGATGGCGGACGGCCGCGTGGCCTTCATCGACTTCGGCCTGTTCCACAAGATCCCCCGCGAGATGGTCGAGAACCAGGCGCAGTCGATCCGGCTCTGCCTGGCGGGCGACGCCGAGGCGCTGCTCCAGCACATGCGCGACATCCGCTGGATCCCGCCGAGCTCGGGCCTGACCGCCGACGACGCGATGGCGATCGCCGAGCAGCTGGTCTGGTACGCGATGGTCGACGAGGAGTCGCGCCTGCGTCCCGAGCACGTGGCCGAGATGATCTTCGAGATCAGCGATCCCCGTTCGACGCACTGGAAGCAGACGCGCCGGGCGACCGTTCCGGCGGAGTACATGATGTCGCTGCGGCTGGCCGGTATGGCGATCGCCGTATGCAGTCAGTTGGATGCATCCGTGAACTACCACCGGATCGTCCGCGAATGGCTCGCCGAAGACGAGCCGCAGAGCGATCTGGGCCGCGCCGAGAGCGCCTGGCTGCGCTCACGCGGACGCTGAACACCTGCGGGATCTGCGAAACTGTCCGCTTGGTGCGGGCATTCCAGCGACGGCTCACGACTTGCCGTGAGCGCCCCTGGCCGACCTTCGGGAGCGCGACGTGATCGGCATCCTGATCGCGCATGCGGTCGCGGCGCTGATCGCTCCAGAGCTCGTCAAGCGGCTCGGCCGCCGGGCCTTCCTGCCGCTCGCGTTGGTGCCCGCCGGCGCCGTGGTGTGGGCGGTATGGCACACCGGCACCGTCAACGGTGGCGGGACGGTCACCGAGGTGCATTCGTGGGTGCCCACGATGCGGATGGAGCTGGCGTTCCGGTTGGACGCGCTCTCGCTGCTGATGACGTTCGTCGCGGCCGGCGTCGGCGCGCTCGTCCTTGCCTACTGCGCCCGCTACTTCAGCGACGACGAGGACGCGCTCGGGCGGTTCGCCGCGGTGCTCGTGGCCTTCGCCGGCGCGATGCTCGGCCTGGTCCTCTCCGACGACCTGCTGCTGCTCTACGTCTTCTGGGAGCTGACGACGGTCCTCTCGTTCCTGCTGGTCGGCCACCAGAGCGACCGGGCCGGAGCCCGACGAGCGGCGATGGACGCGCTGATCGTCACGACCTTCGGCGGCCTGGCGATGCTCGTCGGCGCCGTGATCGTCGGCGAGGCCGCAGGTACCTACCGGATCTCGGAGATCCTGGCCCAGCCTCCCGAGTCGAGCGTCCTCATCTCGATCGGCGTCGCGCTGCTGCTGCTCGGCGCGATCACCAAGTCGGCGCTGGTGCCGTTCCACTTCTGGCTGCCGGGCGCGATGGCCGCCCCGACCCCGGTCAGCGCGTACCTCCACGCCGCGGCGATGGTCAAGGCCGGCGTCTTCCTCGTCGCGCTGCTCGCCCCGGCGTTCGCCGACGTCGCGCCGTGGCGCGAGACGGTGCTGGTGCTCGGTCTCCTGACCATGCTGATCGGGGCGTTCCGTGCGCTCCGGCAGTTCGATCTGAAGCTGCTGCTCGCCTACGGCACCGTCAGCCAGCTCGGCCTGCTGATCGTGCTCGTCGGCCAGGGCAGTCGCGACGTCGCGCTGGCCGGCATCGGGCTGCTGCTGGCGCACGCGCTCTACAAGTCGGCGCTGTTCCTCGTCGTCGGGATCATCGACAAGGCGACCGGCACCCGCGACCTGCGGGTGCTGTCGGGGATCGGCAGGGCCCGTCCGCGGCTGGCCGCGATCGGGGCGCTGGCCGCCGCGTCGATGGCCGGCGTGCCGCTGTTCGCCGGCTTCGCCGCCAAGGAGACCGCGTTCGAGGCGCTGCTCCACGGCGACACGGTCGACGTCCTGACCCTGGTCGCGATCCTGGTCGGCGTGGCGCTGACCGCGGCCTACGCCGGTCGCTTCGTCTGGGGCGCGTTCGCGTCCAAGCCCGACGTCCCGGATCGCCGCTGCCGCACCGCCGACGCGAGCTTCGAGGCGGCCCCCGGCCTGCTGGCGATCGGCGGCCTGGTGCTCGGGCTCGGCTTCTCGCATCTCGACCACCTGATCGCCGTCTACGCCAACACGGTGCCCGCGGCGCTCGACGAACCGCTGCACCTGGCGGCCTGGCACGGCTTCGGCGTGCCGCTGCTGCTGTCGGCGGTGGCGCTCGGCGGGGGCGTGGCGATCTGGTGGCTGCAGGTTCGCAAGGTGCTCCGCCCCGGCACGAAGCCCGAGAAGGAGCAGGCGCCGCGTCGCCACGGCTACGAGGCGCGCGACGCCTACGTCGCGACGGTCTCGTTCACCGAGCGGCTGTCGGTCCGCGCGGCGCGGGCCACGCAGTCCGGTTCGCTGCCGGTCTACCTGATGACGATCCTGATCGTGCTCGCGACCTCCGCGCTCGTCGCGGTGATCGTCGGCGCGCCCTGGAACGTCGACGTCTACCTGTGGGACAGCCCGCCGTCGGGCCTGATCGCGGTGCTGATCGTGATCGCGGCGTTCCTGACCCTGCAGGCCCGGCGCCGGCTCAAGGCCGTGCTGTTGAGCGGCGTGATCGGCTACGCGATCGCCGTGCTCTTCGCGCTGCAGGGCGCCCCGGACCTGGCGCTGACCCAGTTCCTCGTCGAGACGGTCACGCTGGTCGTCGTCGTGCTGGTGCTGCGGCGCCTGCCGAGCCACTTCACCGGCACGGTCTCGCAGCGCGGTCGCCGCCGGCTCCACGTCGTGCTCGGGATCTCGGTCGGCACGCTGATGGCGGTCCTGACCGTGCTCGCCGCCGGCGCCCGCGAGACGATCCCGGTGTCGGAGCTGATGGCCGCGGCCTCGGCGCTCGCGGGCGGCGACAACATCGTCAACGTCACGCTGGTCGACCTGCGCGCCTGGGACACGATGGGCGAGCTGGCCGTGCTGGTCGTCGCCGCGACGGGCGTCACCAGCCTGCTGTTCCTGCGGCGCCGCACCCGCGCGCTGCCGCGGCTCCAGGACGTCGAAGGCGATGCGCTGGTCTGGCGGATGGACGAGACGGCCCGGACGGCGATCGCCTACCGGCAGCCGCTGCAGGTCGAGGCGGCCGAGCCGGACGAGCCGACGACCCCCCTGCTGCCGCTGCTGACGGTGGCGAAGACCGAGGCCGGCGGCGCGGGCAGCGCGAAGCGCGCCCGCAGCTGGCTGATCGCCGAGAACACGCTCGCGCCGGAGCGGCGCTCGATCATGTTCGAGGTCATCGTCCGGCTGATCTTCCACTCGATCCTGGTGGTCAGCATCTACCTGCTGTTCATCGGCCACGACCTGCCGGGTGGCGGGTTCGCGGCCGGGATCGTCGCCGGCCTGGCGCTGATCGTGCGCTACCTGGCCGGCGGCCGCTACGAGCTGGGCGAGGCCGCGCCGGTCGCGGCCGGCCTGCTGATCGGGATCGGGCTGGTGATCGCCACCGGCACCGGGATCGCCGGGGCGCTGATCGGCGATGCCGTGCTGCAGGGCGGCAAGGTCTACCTCGACATCCCGCTGCTCGGACCGCTGACGCTCTACAGCTCGACCGCGTTCGACATCGGGGTCTACTTCGTCGTCGTCGGCGTCGTGCTCGACGTGCTCCGCAGCTTCGGTTCCGAGATCGATCGCCAGATCGACGAGGAGGCCCACTCCCCGCGGCCGACCGTGCAACTCGGCCCACCCGCCTCGCCCGCCGCGTCGCTCCCGTCCGGCGGACCGGAGGAGCGCTCATGAGCATCAGCCTCGTCCTGGCGCTGATCGTCGGCGTGCTCGTGGCCAGCGGCGTGGTGCTGCTGCTGGAGCGCAGCCTGACCCGCGTGCTGCTCGGCGCCGCGATGCTCGGCAACGGCTTCAACGTGATGATCCTGACGATGGCCGGCGAGTCCGGCCGGGCTCCGGTCCTCGGCCAGGACGGCGACGGACCGATGAGCGACCCGCTGCCCCAGGTGATGATCCTGACGTCGATCGTGATCACCTTCGCCGTGACCGCGTTCCTGCTCGCGCTCGCCTACCGCAGCTGGCAGCTGCAGGGCAACGACGAGGTCCAGGACGACGTCGAGGACCGGCTCGTGGCCGGCCGCCGGATCGCGGCGGAGACCGAGGACACCGGGGCCGACGCCGAGGCCGACGCCGAGGCCGACGCGCTCGACGCCGTGCGCGAGACCGCCTCGCTCGATGACGACGCCGCGATCGGCGCCGACGGCGGTGCGGTCGACCCCGAGGACCCGGAGGAGCAGGGATGATCTCCGCCGAGGTCCTGGTCCCGCTGCCCGTGATCCTGCCGCTGTTCGCGGCGGGGATGAAGTTCTCGCTCGGCACCCGCCTGCCGCGGATCAACCGCGGGATCAGCGTCGTCACCCTGAGCGCGGTCCTGGTGATTGCGGTGATCCTGTTGTTCGCCGCCGACCGCAACGGTCCGCAGGTCGCCTCGATGGGCGGGTGGGACCCGCCGCTGGGTATCGTGCTGGTCGCGGACCGCCTGTCGGCGCTGATGCTGGCGATCTCGGCGTCGGTCACCCTCTGCGTGCTGATCTACTCGATCGGGCAGGGCACCGCGGACGACGAACGCGGGTTGCCGCTGGCGGTCTTCCACCCGACCTACCTGGTGCTGGCCGCCGGGATCTCCAACGCCTTCCTGGCGGGCGACCTCTTCAACCTCTACGTCGGCTTCGAGATCCTGCTGGTCTCCAGCTACGTGCTGATCACGCTCGGCGGCACCGCCTCGCGGATCCGCTCGGGCACGACGTACGTGATCGTCAGCCTGCTCTCGTCGCTGCTGTTCCTGGCGTCGATCGGGTTGGTCTACGGGGCGACGGGGACGCTCAACCTGGCGCAGATGTCGGTCCGGCTGGACGGGCTCGACGACAACGTGCTGCTGGTCCTGCAGCTGATGCTGCTGCTGGCGTTCGGGATCAAGGCGGCGGTCTTCCCGATGTCCGCCTGGCTGCCGGACAGCTACCCGACCGCGCCCGCGCCGGTGACCGCGGTGTTCGCCGGCCTGCTGACCAAGGTCGGGATCTACGCGGTGATCCGCACCGAGACCCTGCTCTTCCCGGACGGCCGGGTCGCGCCGGTGCTGATGGTGCTGGCGCTGCTGACGATGGTGATCGGGATCCTCGGCGCCGTCGCCCAGACGGACATCAAGCGGATGCTCTCGTTCACCCTGGTCAGCCACATCGGCTACATGGTGTTCGGCGTCGCCCTCGGGTCCCAGCTCGGCCTGGCGGGCGCGATCTTCTACGCGATCCACCACATCACGATCCAGACGACGCTCTTCCTGACCACGGGGATGATCGAGCGCGTCGCCGGCAGCACGTCGAGCGAGCGCGTCGGCGGCCTGGCGCGGTCGGCGCCGCTGGTCGCGGTGCTGTTCTTCCTCCCCGCGATGAACCTGGCCGGGATTCCGCCGTTCTCCGGCTTCCTCGGCAAGCTGGCGCTGGTCCAGGCGGGTGCGCAGGACGGCGACGCGCTGGCCTGGCTGCTGGTCTTCGGCAGCGTGGCGACGAGCCTGCTCACGCTCTACGCGGTGGCGAAGGTCTGGAGCCGTGTGTTCTGGCGCTCGCCGCGGGTGGCGATGCAGGCCGACGGGGCCGAGCACCACCACGGCGACGAGGTGCGCGGCGCCACGATCAGCGGCGGGCGGATCTCGCGCAGCGCCTCGATGCCCAAGCTGATGGTCGGCGCGACCTCGGCCCTGGTGGTGCTGGGGCTGACCTTCACGGTGATCGCCGGACCGCTGATGGCCTACAGCGACCGGGCGGCGATCGAGCTGGCCGATCGCGACAGCTACGTCGACGCCGTCGCGGCGGTCGCGGTCAACCCGGAGAACGCCGAGCGCGTGAAGGGACTCCGCTGATGCCGATCACGAGGATCCGCCGCGCTCGACGCCACGCGCGCACCGCCGGCCAGTGCTTCCTGCAGCCGGCGACCGCGGTCTGGTTGGTCGGCGTCTGGCTGCTGCTCTGGGGCCGCGTCACGCCGGGGCTGATCGCCTCGGGGGTCGTGATCGCCGGGCTGGCGATGTCGCTCTTCCCGATGCCCGCCCTGGAGATCCGCGGCCGTCCCCGGCCGCTGTTCGTGATCGCCTTCTTCGCCCGCTTCGTCTACGACGTGGTCGTCGCCAGCGTGCACGTGGCGTGGATGGCCGTCCGGCCCGGACCGGAGCCGCCGTGCGCGGTGATCGGGGTCGACCTGCACACCAAGTCGGACCTGATGCTGACCCTGGTCGGCGAGGTCCTCTCGCTGGTCCCGGGCAGCCTGGTGGTCGAGGTCGACCGCGCGTCGACGATCCTCTACCTGCACGTGATCGGCGTCGAGGGCCCCGAGGACGTCGAGCGCGAGCGCAGCCGTGCGGCCGCCGTCGAGGCTCGGATGATCCGGGCGTTCGGCTCGCCCGGCGATCGCCTGCGACTGGAACAGGACGTGCGCGGATGACCGTGGTGCTGTGGATCGCGGCCGGCATGCTGTCGGTGGCCGGACTGCTGGCGTTGGTGCGGATCGCCCGCGGCCCGTCGTCGCTCGACCGCGTGGTCGCGCTCGACGTGCTGCTGTCGTGCCTGATCGCCGGGATCGGCCTGGAGGCCGCCTACAACGAGCACGGCTTGACCCTGCCGGTGCTCGCCGTGCTGGCGCTGCTCGGCTTCGTCGGGGCGGTCACGGTCGCCCGGTTCGGCGCGGACAGCGAGTCCGACGACGAGCCGGAGCCGCTGGTCCGCGACGAGGAGATCGGCCGGTGAGCTCCGTCTTCGACGTCCTCTCCGCGATCTGCCTGCTGCTCGGCGCGTCGCTCTCGCTGGCGGCCGGGATCGGCGTGCTGCGGTTCCCCGACGTGCTCAGCCGTCAGCACGCCGCGTCGAAGCCGCAGGTGCTCGGCCTGCTGCTGATCCTGGTCGGCGTCGGCCTGCGGCTGCGGACCGGTCTCGACGTGACCACCTTGGTCCTGGTGGCCGTGTTCCAGATGACGACCGCCCCGGTCGCCGCCCACATGGTCGGGCGCGCGGCCTACCGCAGCCGCCGCGTCAGTCGCGAGAACCTGGTCGTCGACGAGCTGGGCGATCGCCTGAAGCAGCTCGAGGCTGACCACGACGACCGCGGCGAGCCGCAGGAGCCGCGCACCGGCGCCTGAGCACCGGTCTCCGGCCGCCGCTAGATCCCGACGAAACGGCCGTCCTGCTGGAGCAGCTCGCCGTCGGCCAGCAGTTGCCCGCCCTGGCGCAGGTCGCAGATCAGGTCCCAGTGCAGCGCCGACTCGTTGGTGCCGCCGGTCTCGGGGTAGGAACGACCGATCGCGGTGTGGACGGTGCCGCCGATCTTCTCGTCGAAGAGGATCACGCCGATCGCCCGGTCGATCCCGAAGTTGGTGCCGATCCCGACCTCGCCGAGGAACCGGGCCCCGTCGTCGGTCGCCAGCGCGCGCTCGAGCTCGTCCTGACCCTGGTCGGCGCGGTGGCCGACGACCTCGCCGTCGCGGAAGGTCAGCTCGACGCCCGAGACGTCGAACCCGGACGGCGCCGAGGGGATCGTGTAGCGGATCGCGCCCTGCGCGCTGGTCTCGATCGGTCCGGTGAAGACCTCGCCCGACGGCATGTTGCGCTTGCCGTCGCTGTTGACCCAGGTGCGGCCGGCGACCTGCAACGTCAGGTCGGTCCCCTCGGCGAGGATCCGCAGCTCGCGGACGTCCTGCAGCCGCTCGATCAGGCGGGCCTGGAACTCTCGCAGCTCGGTCCACGCCGCCACCGGATCGGGGCGGTCGAGGAACATCGCGCGGGTCACGAACGCCTGCAGCTCGGGCAGCGTCATGGCGGCCTGCTCGGCGAGCGCGGGGGTCGGCCAGAGGGTCGTCGCCCACCGGCGCCGGAGCGCGATCTCGCGCAGCGGATGGCGGGCGTGGGCGACCCGCGTCAGCCGCTCGGGATCGATCGACGCGAGCGTGCCGAGCGCGTGCGGGGCCTGGATCGACAGCGAGGCGTCGGCGTGCTCGGCCTCGGCGCGGTGGGCGTCGGCGACGGTGTCCAGCTGGCGGTCGCTCGCGTGGGCGTAGAAGCCCTCGGTCTGGCCGTCCAGCTCGACGCGCAGCAGCGGCCACGCCTCGCGCTGGAGCAGCGCCCGCTGCAGCTCGACCAGCAGCGGGGCCGCGAGGTCGGTCGAGCGGACCAGCACCTGGGCGCCCGGCGCGGGATCGAGGCAGTAGCCGACCAGCAGATCGGCGAACGCCGCCGGATCGATCGCCGGGGCGGCGTCGGTGGGGGAGGTCGAATCGCTCATGGGGCCTGCATCTCCGGGAACCACTCCTCCAGGTGCTCGCGCATCACGGAACGGATCCACTGTCGTTCGTCGGCGTTGGCCACCCGGAACCGGGCGATCAGGGCCTTCTGCCCCGTCGTCGGCACGTCGTTGACGGTCCAACCGACGACCAGGCGCTCGAAGAGGAACTCGACGGCGCGGTGCCAGACGTCCTCGCGGGTCATCGCCGCCTGGCCGATCTCGCCGCCGACCGTCTCGGCGTAGACCTGGCGGGTCTTCGGCGTCATCGAGCAGCGCAGGTCGAGCGCCATCGTCCCGTCGGGGCGGGGGTACGTGACGGTCGGCAGCTTGGGGGCCGCCGCGGCCTGCTTGGGCTTGCGTTTCTTCGCCATCGTGGTGATCGCCAATAGTACGGACGATCGCTCGCCGGATCGTCGTCCCGGGCGGATAGTCTCCGTCGGGATGGTTGCTCCACCGCGCGCCCGCAGGTTCTCCGCACGATGAGCTCGTCGGGTCGGGCCGCCAAGGAACTGGGCCGGGGCGAGCGCGTCATCCCCGGCGTCTCGCGGCTGCGGCTGCCGCTGCCCTGGCCGGGCATCCCGCACGGCAACGCGTGGGCGGTTGCAGCGGGCGACGGCGTGGTGCTGTTCGACACCGGGATGCACCAGCCGGGGTCGCTGGCCCACTTGGAGCGCGCGCTGGACATGGTCCACCTGCGGCTCGAGCTGGTCCGTCACGTGGTGCTGACCCACGCGCACGTCGACCACTGCGGGCAGACCACCCCGATCGTGCTGCGGTCGGGCGCCGAGGTCTGGTGCCACCCCGCCCACGAGCACCTGACGAAGTGGCTGTCGCGCCCGGACGATTACTGGGAGCGCCGCGTCGAGATCGCGATGCAGTCGGGGGTCCCCGAGTCCGCCGTGCGGGCCGCGTCGGAGCTGGTGCGGACCGACGACATCGGGATCGCCGGCGGGCTGAAGGTCGACCACGACCTGGTCGACGGGGTCGAGATCGCCACCGACTTCGGGCCGTTCGTGACCGTGGAGACGCCCGGTCACGCGCCCTCGCACGTCTGCCTGTTCAACGCCGAGCGGCGGATGCTGATCTCGGGCGACCACCTGCTGGGCCGGGTCTCCCTGTTCTTCGACTTCGGCTACACGCCGGACCCGGTCGGCGAGTTCCTGCACTCGCTGGACCGGATCGAGCAGCTCGACGCGCGCCTGGTGCTGTCGGGTCACGGCCGGACCTTCACGGACGTCGAGGGGCACATCCGGGCCAACCGCGAGCTGGTCGCGGAGCGGATCTCGCTGGCGGCGTCCGGGCTGCTCGACGGCGAGCCGCACAGTGCGGCCGAGCTGGTCCCGCGGATCTTCGGCGTCGAGCTGACTCCCGAGAACGGCTCGTGGCTGCTGGCCGAGACGATGTGCTTCCTGCGGCACATGGAGGTCACGGGCCGCGTCGAGAAGGTCACGGAGGACCCGGACACGTTCCGGCTCACCTAGCCGCGCTGACTGGCGAGCGCGCGCCGCGGGCCCGCCGCCTACCATTGGTCGCGATGCGTATCGACGAGATCATCGAGACGTCCCCGGATCCGACGTTCTCCTTCGAGTTCTTCCCCCCGAAGACCGACGAGGCCGAGGCGGCGCTGCACGGCGCGCTCGAGACCCTGCGCGAGATGGATCCGTCGTTCGTCTCGGTGACCTACGGGGCCGGCGGCAGCTCGCGCGATCGGACGATCAACGTGGTGCGTAGCCTGCGGCTGGAGCACGGGATGGAGGCGATGGCGCACCTGACCTGCGTCGGCGCGACCAAGGACGAGATCCGCACCGTGCTCGGCCAGATGCGCGAGGCCGAGATCGACAACGTGCTGGCGCTGCGCGGGGACCCGCCCGGCGGCGAGGAGAAGTTCTCGCCGACCCCCGGCGGGTTCGCGTCGTCGCCGGAGCTCACCGCGCTGCTGGCCGAGGAGTTCCCGTTCTGCGTCGGCGGCGCCGCCTACCCGGAGCCGCACCCCGACGCCCGTCACGACGACGACGACGTCGAGACCGCCAAGGCCAAGGTCGCCGCAGGCGCGAAGTTCCTGATCACCCAGATCTTCTACGACAACGCGGACTACTTCTCGTTCGTCCAGCGACTGCGCGACGACGGCGTCGACGTGCCGGTGATCCCCGGCCTGATGCCGATCACCTCGATCGGCCAGTCGCGCGGCTTCCTGACCAAGATCGGCGCGCGGATCCCCGAGGCCTACCGCCGCGAGCTCGACGCGCGCGAGAACGATCCCGACGCGGTCAAGGACCTGGGCGTCAGCTACGCCACCCAGCAGGCGGCCGAGCTGCTCGCCGCCGGCGCGCCGGGGATCCACTTCATCACGATGAACCGCAGCCCCGCGACCCGCGCGATCCTCTCGACCCTGCGGCTCCACCGCCCCTGGGAGTCGACCGAGAAGCCCCGTACGGTGGCGCCGACCAGCGCGGCCTGACAACCTAGGCCCATGGTCAACTTCGGGCAGCTCGGCAAGGCACTGGACGCGGCGAAGTCGCTCGCGGGCCAGCACGGCGACAAGATCACCTCGGCGATCGACAAGAGCGTCGAAGCGGTCGACAAGGCGACCGGCGGCAAGCACAGCGACAAGATCGCCGAAGGCGGCGCCAAGCTCAAGGACGCCGCGGGCCAGCTCTCCGGCGACGCGCGGCGCGACCCCGACACGGGCGCTCCGCCCGCCCCCGCCCAGGACGCCCCGGTGAGCGATCCGGGCGTTGCCGGCTCCGCCGCCGCCGGCGCACCGGTGAAGGATCCCGAGGCCCCGAGCTCGGCCTCCGACGCATCGGCCGTCGACCCGGGCGTCGCGGGGACCGCTGCGAGCGCGCCGGTCGACGATCCCGAGGCGCCGAAGGGCAACTCCTGAGGCGACGCAGCTCCCGCTCGCAACCAGCGGCGGATGGGCCGCCGCTGCCGCCCCACACGGTCGTGCGCTCCCGGCGCGCGCGCCGGGTGTCGGTGCGCGTGGACACCGACCGCGGCGTGATCGTCACGCTGCCGCTGCGGGTCCGCGCGGACGAAGCGGAGCGGGCCCTACGCGCACTCGATCACTGGGTGCAACCACGGTTGGCCGCGCTGACGGCGCGCCGCACGCGGATCTCCGGTCTGAGCGACGCGGGCCTGCCGTTCCTCGGCGAGACCCTACGGCTGGAGCCGGACCCCGGGCGGACGTCGGTCACGCGAGTCGGAGAGGCCCTTCGGGTCCCGGCCGACGACGAGCAGCGCCGCCGAGCGCTGGTGGCGTGGTACCGGCGTCAGGCGCGCGACGAGACCCTCTGGCGTTTGGACGAGGCGGTCGACACGCTGGGGGTGAGCTACGACCGGCTGCGGATCACCGACACCCGCACGCGGTGGGGGAGCTGCTCGACACGCGGCACGATCAGTCTCTCGTGGCGCCTGCTGCTGGCCCCCGAGGCGTGCTTGGACTACGTGATCTGGCACGAGGCCTGCCACCTGGTCCACGCGCACCACCGTCCGACGTTCTGGCGGCTGCTCGAGCAGCATCGACCCGACTGGCGGGCGCCGTCGGGGTGGCTGCGCGAGCACGGCGCCGACCTGCGGCTGTGGCTGAGCGCGCCGTCGCCTGACGCGCGCGGCTAGGCGGCGGCGCGGGGCGCGACGTGGGCCGGGCGCCGCACGCCGTGATCGCTCCGGCGACGGGGGCGCATGCGACGGTTGTGGGCCAACCGACGCAGCCGGTCCTCGGCGCGGGGCAGGGTGGTCACCACCTCGTTGGTGATGCCCTGGCGGTGAACGGTGAGCTCGCCGCCCATCCGGCGGAACATGCCCTCGGACTGCCGGTTGTCCGACAGCATCGAGCCGGTGAGGGTGGTCACGCCGCGGGCGATCGCCAGATCGGTCAGGGCGATCGCGAGCGCGCTGCCGACGCCGGTGCCCTGCGCGCGGTCGACCACGACGAAGGCGGCCTCGGCACGGTCGGGCCGGGCGGGGTCGCGGATCCAGCGGGCGACGCCGAGGATCGCCTCGGGGCGCCGCGGGTCGATCGCGACCACGGCGACGTGATCGACGAAGTCGACGTCGGTGAGGTACCGCAGGTCGCTCGGGCTGAGCTGCGGCTTCGGCATGAAGTACCGGTTGCGGATCGTCTCGCTGGACATCAGCCGGTGCGCACGGCGGAGCAGTGGGGCGTCGGCGGGGGCGATCCGGCGGATCAGGACTGACGAGTCGTTGTGGAGGGGGACCAGCACACTCCCAATGGTGGCCCTGTGGGGGCCCCTCGGCGGTGGCTGGGGTCACACGATCGGCGGGGATCGGTCACACAGATGCCCAGGTTCTACCAGCGGACGCTGTACCTTCTATCGACATCTGGCGGAAGCTCGCCACAACCGATAGGCGAGGGTACGCATGCGCAGTAGTGGACGGATACGGAAGGCCGGAATCCTCGGCGCGGTAACGATGGTCGCCGTGGGCGGTACGACGATGGCGGTGGCTGCGGACAATTCGGCCCGCGGTTCGTCGGGGTCGACGACCTACTACGCATGCGTCACGCCGGTCTACAAGACGATGCGGCTGACGACCGCGAGCGCCACGTGCCCAGAGGGGTTCCGGAAGATCTCGTTCGCGGCCAAGGGCGAGCCGGGGGAGAGGGGCGCGCGCGGCGCCCGCGGGACGCGCGGCGCGGCGGGAGCCGACGGCACG
>Ga0265296_1003652_pt1 | contig 14047 bp, 10 predicted proteins | sample MunlanPumphouse1_FD_189073 | JGI IMG/M metagenome (GOLD analysis project Ga0265296, IMG submission 189073) | Groundwater microbial communities from a municipal landfill in Southern Ontario, Canada - Pumphouse #1 | ecosystem: Environmental > Aquatic > Deep subsurface > Groundwater | place... | reverse complement strand
CCGGTTCAGTGCGGCTGGCTGCTCTTACTATCACGACTACCCATATTGTGAAAAAATAAGTCTTTTTGCAAAAAGTGATCGATACTTCTGGCAACTATCTCATTGCCGTTTTCCGAGATATGAGCAATATCCATATATACTGCTTCCGGCCGGTTATTCAGAGTTTCGTTTAACATATAAAAATGAGGAATCTTTTCCTGTTGAATGTATTCATTGGTGTAGACGCAGAGTTTCCTCAAGGTCTTATCTTCCTGCCGGATATCAATATTATGTTCTTTATCCATAAGATTCTTTTCCGTAAATATATTGGGCTGCCAGAAACAGATATACTTAAAACCATATGCTTTGGATAAACGCTCCAGGAAATCCATGGGTTGTTTATACTCTCTCACGATATCTCTGGACAGGGAACGCAATTGGTCATCACTAAAGGTCTCCGCAACCTCCGGATATTTTGCTTGTTTGTCAGCAGCAGTAAAATAGATCCCGGTAATAGCCCGATATATCATGCAATATTTTTTAATTGATTCTTTGATCGCGTTCCAGACAATATCCCGGATGCGCCACTTCAATCTATCCCTGGTAATAAATAAATTGGTGACCCTCCCCGCAGTGCCGTGCTGGTGGGCGGCATACACCTCATTAAAACCGTCATAGAAAATAACATAACGCGGTGTTTGGCCTTCCTTGAGCATTAAAACCAAATGGATCAGCCCTTGCATGAAGGTGTAGCCCGGCACCCCATAGTTAATCACCTGAAACCGGGGTCCTTGCTGGTTAAGAATTTTGGAAAGATAGGAAGGGATGGTAAAATCATCCCTGACTCCCAAACCCCAGGCAGCCGATCCCCCCAGAAAAAAGAGCTTTTCCAACCCTTGACCCGCAGGCGCTGCCGGATTCCAGGTCTTTCTGCCTGATTGTTGGTCCTCATTCACATAGGAGCCGTGGTAGGTTTTCCCGGCCCACTCGACAAACTGGGTGTAGTCCCGGTTATTGATGGCCTCCCACGTTTCTTTCCAGATTTGGTTAGCCATTTCTTTATCCTGGTAATATACCAACAAAGGGTTATCTTCATGTTTCTTTCTTAATAAATACGCCACCCCGTTTATTGCTTGCAAACCAATTTCTATTACGAAAATTGCCAGCAAGAAAGAGATTAAATAAAATAATACTTTTCTGTTTTTACCATTGTCCATGTTCAGCACCTAATATCAGTAAATTCTCCAGGTTCACCAATCTCAACCGGCGGCGACCGTCTGCGCCTCCGGAATATTAGAGGCCTTAGCCGCGAAGTTTCCCAGAGCCACTGCCAGGCCTAACACGAACCAGAACCAGTTGATTGAGGGCCAACTGCCCAAGTCCGTCATCCAGTGCATCAAGAGAGCCAGCAACCCACTCATGATCCCCAGACTAAAATTGCTTATTAAAGGATCGGCCATTCGCACTGCCGGCAGGAGATGCCAAAGAACCTTGATCAACAGGTAAACGAAGAAAACCAACCCGAACAACCCGACCTCCCCGGCTATGAACAGATAGACATTGTGGACCGCAGTATTCCAAGACGTGGTCAATTTCTCCGGGGTGTAATCATATTTTCTGGCCGCCTGGACATAGTTGTTCAGGCCGACCCCCAGGAAGGGATGGTTTTGGATGACGTTGCTGGCCACCTTCATCAACGGCACGCGGCCATAAGCGCTGGCGGCCTCAGTCCGGAACAGGCCCTTTTGGATGGGACTGGGAATCACCACGACCATGAGAACGATGAAGGCGCTGATGGCAAAGGTGACGAAGGCCCCGCGCAGCACGCCTAAGCGCCGGGAAAATTGGAACATGATAATGGCAACTATGGCGATCATGGTCCAAAAAATCCCGCCCCGGGAGTAGGACATGGCCTGGCCGATAACTTGGGTAAATACCCCCAAACCCAGTAATACCTTGAGGGTTCTGGACATAGGATAAAAGAGCATGGCAAAACTGACCGGGATGACTAAATCGAAGTATTCAGCCATGGATGACGGGTGTCCCAGAGTGCCGGTCACCCGGGATAAGGTCTCGAGACCGACGAAGCCGGTAATAAACTTTCTGGCTCCGAAGATTTCGAGTCCCAGGGAAGACCCGGTCAGATTCTGGCCAATGGCAATGATTGCCTCGGCAACGCCGGTGACAATGAACACTACCAACACCAGCCGCAAGTCCCGTTTATCCCGGAGATCACTGGAGACATAAACATAGGTGAGCCCCATAAAGACCAGGGCAAAGAGGTCAAAAGCCGCAAACATCTGGTTGTCGGCATGCAGCGTCGAAACTGAGGAGATGGCCACCAGGCCGAGCAAGGGGAACAAGCCGACGGTGGATATGGACAATGGTTTATGCCAGACAATCCGGCGGTACAGCCAGATGAATAACAAGGCCAAGAGAGGGAGATAGGACAGATAAATGCTAAATCCGAAAACCGTGCGGAAGATAGCGGAAGGCGTAAACATGAAAGTTTTGCTCAAGTTGATGGGGGTGGCGATGACCAACAGGGCTAAAAAAAACCGCTTCCGATCTTCTATGGCCAGAGCCACCGGCAACATCAGGGCGCTCAAAAACATGAACAAGAACCACTTTCTCGGCCACTGGACGATGACCATGAACGCCAGGCCGATAACTATCCCCAACAAGAGCCACCAGCCCAGCGCTTGGGTCTGGGAAGCGGGGATCTTTCTTGCTGAACCTGGCGTAAACATTAGTCAAGCTCCGGTAAGGAGGCTACCACTATCAGGCCGAGATGACGTTCGACGTCCTCGGGATACCGCAAAGAGTCGTCCCAATACTCCAGGAAGAAGGCGATGCTAATGCTGACCACCAGGGCAAGTATCAATCCGAGACCCAGGTTTAGGGCCATGTTGGGGAAGACCGGCTTCAGGGGCACTGCAGCCAGGCTGAGGATCTTAGCGTTCTCCAGCCTCTGGTCGGCGCTTTTAGCCAGCAGGCTGTCCTGGTATTTCTTCATCAACACGGACATTATTCCTTGCTTGGTATCGATTTCCCGTTCCAGGTTATTTAAATTCATTTCCTTATTGGGTAATTGGGACAGTTCTTCTTGCAAGCCTTTCATGGTCTGGCCGATGGCCTGCTCCTCGGCTTGGAGTTCCCGAAGTTTGGCCTTCTCCCGCTCCAGCAAGGTATCCACGTGGCTCCTTATCTGGCCCTTGTAATGCTCGATCTGCTCCTGAGCATGTTGGACCTGGCGGCTTTCAGGAGTGTAGCGCTGGTTGACGCTCTTCATGGCCGACTGCAGGTTCACCAGTTTGCTTTCCAGGTCCATCAATTGTGTCTCTTGGGCCATTTCGGGGAGGGGGATCAACAAACCGGGCCGGGACTTCCGCAGATTATGAATCTTGTCCACCTTAGAGCGGATGCGGATAACCTCTTTTTGAACATTGGTCAGGGAATTGTCGTAGGTCTCCATTTTCTTCAGGAGGGACTTGCTCTGTTCAGTAAAAGAGACGATCCCTGAGCCTTGTTTCACGCCTAAGAGCTGCCCTTGCAGCCCCTTCATTTCCTTTTCCACCTTTTCGATCTGCTCGGCGTAAAAGGTGCTCTCCGCCCGGTTGATATTGATGGTCAGGTGCTGCTTCTGGTATTCCTCGGCAACCTTGTTCACCACCTTGCTCACCAAGGCAGGGTCGCGATGGCGGTACCTGATCCAGATGATCTGGGAGTCGCTGGCCGGTTCCACGTTGAGGGTGTCATGCAACTGGCTGATCGTGGCTTCCAGGGTTTCCTCCGGGGTCATGGTGCGAAAGAGGCCAAGCTGCGTGCCCAGGTCCTTCACACTCTTGGCTCCGGCCCGGAGGACGTTGCGAATGGCTCCAGAAACCCCTTCCTCAGACACCTGTCTGGGGACATCCAGTTTTAAGTCCTTTACCACCCGTTCCATCACCGGGCGGCTGCGGATAATCTCCAGCTCCGTATTAATCTCTTCTTTAGGGTTCATCATCACCGTCGTCGTACCCGCACCTCTACCAGGAGTCAACAGGTCGGGGTAGGTTCGGCCCAAGATCGCCACGCTGCTGGACGCTTGGTATACCGGGGGCCAAACCCAACTCACCACCAGGATGGTCCCCAGAATGACGATATTGATAAAGATGATCAGATCCGCCCGCCGGCAAAGGCTATAAAGCAGGATCCTGCCTGTAGTTTGAACTTTCATCCTTATCTCCTTCCAACCATGTATTCCTGCAAGTTGCTGCCCTTTTAAGGGAAATAAGTCTTGTACGGAACGGGCAGATAATCAGGGTATCTGGACCAGAATTCCCCAGGGCTGATACACACGATGAATCCCCGGTCGACCTTGACCGCCCTGGTCTTGGAATTAATCTGGATCTCTATCCGGGTGTGAGGTTCCACGATTATCCAGTCCCGGACATTCCGGTTCATATCCTTACTGAAAAGATTGCGGCGGGTGCCGTCCACATAGACGATATCCGCGCTCAAATGCCAGTGGCCTTGCGACGGCGGGGTCTCGATCCAGACGAAAACGCCCCGGACGTCGCCCAACAGGACCTGCATGCTGGCATTATAACTCCGCCGGTAGAGATGTATTTTGGGGGACCGGAAGATGCGGACTTCCTGATGCGCCCCCTTGCCCACCGTTTCCACGGGAGTAGCATTGCCTAGACCATAATCCCCGGTCATGGGGAACTTGCCAAATTCCGGCAGTGCGGTATTGACCACCCCCGCGGGCAGGCCCTCTTCGGTCAAGACCATGTCCCCGATTTGAGCCAGGGCCGGCGAGGCCAGCAGCAGTCCCAGGAGAATAAGGCAGTTGATGAGGATTTTGCCTGACATGGGTCTCTCCCTTAAGAGCACACGGTCAAGGAATTATGCCACCGAATTGTGACGTCCAATAAGCCCCCACGGTGCCCTGGGTCTGGATGGGGAGCACGTCCCGGATGTATTGTTTTACCCAGAGGTTAAGCTTGGCGATGCCGGACATGGGCACCAGGACCATATCCCCGGCTTTCAAGGCTACATCGTTCTTCAAGCTGTTGCCTTTTTCGGGGGAGACCAGATCGGTTAGGATCCATTCTGGCTGCTCGAAGGTCCCCCGGCGCAACACCACCACCCGGGAGAGATCGGCGGTTTCTTTGGCCCCGCCCCCGGCCATGATCGCCTGCAAAATGGTGAGCTGGCCATCAAAAGGCACGGCTTTGGGGCCGGCCACTTCTCCGCCCACAAAGACCCATTGCCCGGCGCTCTTAACCAGGGCCACGGTAATGAATTCGCGATCGTCGTGGATCTTTTTGGTGGCGATGTCCAGGGGGGCGGCATTGGGACTGACGCCCACCAGGACGGCGACATCCGGTTTGACGATGTACTTGGAATATAACCCGGTCAAGTCCTCCCGCAACTCCTCCACGGTCCTGCCGGCGGCAGGGACCACTCCCAACATGGGCAGGTTGATATGACCGTCGGCGCCGATCCGCACCCCAATATTCATTTCCGGGTTGTAAACAAACCGGAGATCGAAGTAATCCCCGCCCTTAAACACCCGGCTGTATTTAGTCCTGGCAATGAATTCCTTATATCGTTTGCTAATGTCTTCTTGCAGTTCGGCCACGGTCATCCCGAACGCGGGCACTTCCCCGATCAGATTAAGGGCGATCTTGCCGTCGGGGCGCACCAGGGCCGATTTGACGTCTAACTCAACGTTCAAGGGGAAGTTGACGTTCAGGATATCCCCTTTCCCCACCCGGTAAGCCTCCACTTTTATAGGGCCCGGCACCGGAGGCTTCATCTCCGGAAAGGCCACTTGCCGCACCCCTGTGCCTTTGCCGCCGGGGCCGCAGGCCAACACCGGCAACAGCAACAGGACTAAAACCACCGATAATATGCGAAAGTTTCTCATTGGGGTCGTCCCATCATGGTGTGGATTAGACCAAAAAACGTCTTGGTCATGGTTCTAAAAAGAATTCTCAAGTCCAGTTCACAAGAAAGGTTATGGACATAATCCAGATCCCGGCGAATCCATTCGTTGAATTCCAATTTGGTATGCGCTTCCACCTGCCAGAGCCCGGTCACCCCGGGCTTGACCGCCAAGCGGGCGTCTCTCCATCTCGGGTTGTAGCGCATTTCCTCAAAGGAGAGGGGCCGGGGCCCCACCAGGCTCATGTCTCCCTTCAATACGCAAAAGAGTTGGGGCAGTTCATCCAGGTTGGTATTCCGGAGGAATTTCCCCACCCTGGTGATGCGGGGGTCATTGATAATTTTGAACATGGGCCCGTCCACCTCATTCCGCGCCATCAATAAATCCCTTTTGATATTTTCAGCGTTGGTAACCATGGAGCGAAACTTATACATGGTAAATTCCCGGCCGTCTAAGCAGGAACGCTGCTGGCGGAATAAAACGGGGCCGGGTGAATCCAGTTTGATGGCCAGGATGATGAGCAACATCAGTGGGGAAGTGATGGCCAGGAAGAAGGCGGACAAGATGATATCCAACCCCCTTTTGATCTTTTGGTAAACAGGGCCGGCTGGGGTTTTCCAGGCCAGGCGCTTGCAAGCAGCCTGAGGGTGGCGATGCGTAGGCTCTCTAAGCTTCAGGACTTCGACCTCCCCTTTGTCCTCCGGACCCTTGGTTAAGGCGGCTTCATACATCAGCGCCCCTCTGCGAACCACCGTGCCTTCGCCCACGATGCAGCGGCTGAGATAGGCTCCCTGCCCGATCTTAGCCCCATCCAGAATGACGCATTCATTAATGATGCTGTTGGGTTCGATGACGCACCCTTGACCGATGGCGGAAGGGCCGAGGATTAACGCTTCCTCACCTATCCGGGTGTCCGGTCTCACCGTATAAGGGGAGTAGAGCTTGGCGGAAGGGTGGATCTGGGGAGGCTGTTGATTGTTGGGGCCGGGTATGGTCCGGCCATTCGCCAGGTTGGGAAATTCCGCCCTGCCCATCAACACATCCAGGTTGCCGAAAAAATAATCATCCATGCTGGAAATGGGGCGCGCGTAGCCGGTAATTTCCCAGGTAATCGCCACCAGGCCCTGTTCATGGAGGATGGGAAAGAGCTGGTCTTTGAGGTCGAAATAACTGTGCGCGGGGATATATTCCAGGACCTCAGGCTCAAGTAGATATAAACCCGCGGGCCGCATCATGCTGCGCCGCTCCTGGGCCGGGTGAATGCGGTGGATGGCGCTGACCCCTTTTTGGAAATCCAGCTCGACCCGCTCCTTCTCCCAAGCCGCTTCCAGGACCGGCAATACCGCCACCGTCGCCCGGGCCTGCTGTTCACGATGCAAACTCAGAAGAGGGGTAAGTTCGGCTCCCAGCAACAGGTCGCCATTAACCAACCAGAAGGTTTTTCCCTCCAGGTGGTCCTTCACTTCCCACAAGGTCCCGGCGCTGCCCAGAGTGGTTGCCTGCACCAGATATTCCATTTCCGGTAACTGGGTGGACAGACGCTCAGTCACCAATTCAACCATCTCCGGCTTGGCGCAAAAAATGATCTTTTTGACACCAACCGCGGAGAGGGCCTTCTCCAGATAATAGTAGAGAGGCCGGTTGGCTATCGGGAGCAGGGCCTTGGGGCAAGGGGAAATGGAAAAACCATTGAAGCTGGCTGTCCCCCCCACCAATATGACCGCGATTTCAGGATTGGTATTCATAGCTTGTTGTATATCCATTTGGGAATTGGGAAAATTCTGCGATTAAGCAAAATATCCACCTTCCGGCAATTACCGCCCGTTAACTTGGAAATGGCCCTGGAGAGAACCGGGACCCTGGTCACCCCGGAATAAACCACCAGTATGGCCTGATCCACCTGGGAACCATAGAGGACCGATTCTGGGTGCATGTTCACCGGGGGACCGTCCACAATCACCAGGGCATACTCATCTGCCAGCTTCTTTAGCAAGTTAGCGAATTTGGGGGGCTCCAGATCGGTAAAATGGTTAGAGGGCATGATCCCGGGCCCCATGGCGTGGAGGCCGGCGGAAGCCTTTTGGATCACTGTCTGCGACTCCACCCTGCCAGTGATCAGCTCACCCAAGCCAAAGAGGTCTTTAAGCCTCAAGGCCTGACAGATGCAAGGATGGTGAAAATTCCCATCGATGAGCAGGACGGGGCGGTCTTGCTTGGCGGCCGCAGCCAAACCCAGACCCAGGGCTACTGTGGTCGCGCCTTCCCGGGGGTCGGCGGCGCAGACCAGCACACTTTTGACCGAAACCTCCTTCGAAGCCAGCATGAGATTGTCATAGACGTTGGCGAAGATCTGCTGCACTTCGGGAGAATACAATTTGGCCATATCAAAGGTACTGTAATCCTGCATTTTTATTCCCCCCAGAGGGTAGGGCCTGATTTCTCTACCGTGAAAAACTTATCTGCCATGTGCGATCACCTGAGATTTTGATTTCAACTTATATTACCTGTCGATGTGTCACAATCGGTGAGACCTTGGTTTTCATCTCAGGGAATCCCTGATATTACCCTCCAAGAAAAATTGACCCGTCATTTTGAGCCAATTTAATCCCAATCGGTCCTGGCGACAATCGGTGAGACCTTGATATTAGTATCAGGGAATCCCTGATATTGAACTTCAAGACTAATGGCCCCGCCCACTTAGCGGCAAGAAATTGCCTGCCTGGTTAAAGGCGGCGAGCCCCCGGCAAATACCTGGCAGCGGCATTTTCCCTTGCTGATTAAGCCGGAATTTCCCCGCCTTATACCAAGTTGCTGACAAAGAGGTACTATTGCGCGTGTCATTCTGAACGGAGCGAGGCGCATAGAAGAATCCAGATTCTTCGCGGCGCTCAGAATGACAATGATGCTTTTTTGACCGCAACTCGGTTTTAGGCAATCTCAAGACATTACTCTTTTGGTCCCCGGGGAATGACCTGAGGATGAAAGCTTGACATCTGACCGCGGCCACGGCGGTGGCGGCCCTATCCTCTCAGCCATTCTTATCGGGAATTTCTCGAAAAACCCCAGCGTGAACAGGAAGTTGTGTTGAAGTTTAGAATTTGAATTTATTCTGGGGGGCGTTATTTCTCCACTACCAAAGTTAGACTTCCCGCGGTTGTTATTAACCGCTATCGTTCTCGGGCTGTCTCTGATTTACTGATCATTGCGCCGGCTTCCCACCATCATCCAGGCAGCAAATGCGGGTTAGGAACCAGGATGTTGGCCACTCTTTTGGGAAGTTTGGGAAAGAGAATCATTTCGGCGAGGGCCCTTAAAACCGGCCGGTCCGCACCCACGATCACTTCCAGAGGCCCATCCCCGGGGACCGCTCAGGCATCGCTCCCGGCCCGGGAATACACCAGGTACATCTCACTGCCGTTGCCTTCTTTCTGCCGGGTACGCCATTCCGCCGCGGCGGCCTGGCGGACATAGCGGTCAATGGGATAAGCCAAGGGATAAAGCAGCAAACTGGCGGCATATAAGAGATAGGGCTTCCAGCCTTTATGTTGACTGAGGTTAATCCGCTTGGTCAGGGTAATCGGCATCCGCAGCAGATTCAGGCCGACCAGTAACACCCCGACCTTCAGGAGTTCCATTTTTGCTTTGACATTCCGGCCGTAAAGAGGATTGACCATTTTCAAGACCAGCAATGGATTGGATTGGGTAATCCAATTTACAGCCCCCAAATGTTGCTCCGAATAATAATCTTCAACCAATTTATAATTATATTTTGAGAAGATATTATTTACTTCAACAGTTTTCAGCCTTCTTACATGTCCCTCATCTTCAAAAAAGAAGGCCCCGCCCTTTTCCGGATTAATACCATTTTTTCTGAGAAGACACAAATTATACTCGAAACTGCCTTCATTGCCACATGGCAAGATATGCAGCATGGTTGATGCAGGCTGCATATATCGGGTAATTTCTGCAGCAACCGCCTGCATGTCATACACATGTTCCAAGACATGATGGGTAAACAGGAAATCAAATTTTTTCGTACTAGAGCCGGCCTCGGAGGTATGAAAGAATGTGCATTGCGGATAGCGTTCCCTGGCTTTGTCCAGGGCCTGGTGACTAAGATCGGTGCCATATACCCGATAGCCGGGCAGGGCCTCTCTAATGAGCTCCGTTAGGACTCCGCTCCCGCACCCGAAATCCAGGGCTTCGCCGGCTGCGGGTAAATTGAGTTTCCTGATGAGGTCAAATATTCGCTGCTTTTTTCCCTCATCCCATTCTGCCATATATTCTGAGGTTAAAAATCCTCCCTGGCGGGCATACCTGCCGTCATAGAATTTCTCGGATTCTTCTTTGCTATGGAGATCCAAATTTGCCGGGGCTTGCCTGACCAAGGGAAATACCCACCTATTATTTTGGTAGTAATTCTCTACTAACCTTTTATAAAGTCAAGGAAATTGTGCTCTGGAGCCTGGTCTGGAACCTGGAGATTTGCTGGCTGGAGATGGAATTCGGAGTCCGGGGGGCGACGCCGGCAATCTTGGGCTTCTACCTTGCATCTATCCGAAATAATTCTTAAAATTTCTCAATTGACTTTCACCTGCGGTTGAGTTATAGAAAAAGTAAGTAGAAAAGCTTCCCGAAGGATTAAAACCGCGGTCATCACCCTATAAGGGAGTGGAGGGAGCCATGCCCATTAAGCAATCGGCGGGTGAACCACAGACCCCTGAGGCCAAGAAGAGCGTCTTTGCCGCGCAGTTTCTGGAAGAAGGGCCGGAGTTGGTGGTCCCGGACGGGCGTTACGACCCCCAACAGCAAGTTTATGTGGACCTGGAGGGGAAACCGGTCTTCGTGGACGAGTTTCTCTGCACGTCCAGTGGGAATGAAATTACCACCCATCATTCCACCACGGTAAGCGGGCTCACGGTCAGCGATCCGGACAACGGGTAATCAGCCTCAAGAGTTCTGGATCGCCTTTGCTGCTCTTTCTTGAGTAACCGCGGTTAAGCTGACGCTACGTGTCCACCTCCGCGGGACCAAAACCGGGGCTGCTGCGCTGGTGCCTCCGGCGCTCACCGGCGCGTCTTTGGGGCGCCATGACGCTGTTAACCCTGGCCGCGGGGTTGGGAGCAGCCGGGTTACTCCTCTTTGCCCCCCTTTTTGACCGGGGCGTCATTCCCGGAAATTTTCCTCTGATCCTCTCCATCCTCCTGGTACAGCTGGCCTGCCTGTTAGCCAAAGGCGCTCTGGGGGCCGGGGCCTTCCACCTCTTCTCCGCCTACGGGGCCGACCTGGCTGCGACCTTAACCTTGCGCGTCTACCACCATCTGCAGAGACAATCTTTCACCTATCAGCTGGATAAAGGACAGAGCGAATTATTGCAGCTGCTCCGGGGCGATACCGCCATCATCGAAGGCGGTTTCAGCCAACTGGCAGGGCAGGCCCTGGTGGCCGGGCTCCAGATTCTCATCGTTTTGGCCCTGCTCCTCGCCTGGTATCCCGGGCTTTTTTGGTTGGGCCTGGCGGGCCTGGCAGGTACCGGGGTCTTGGCCTGCGCGGCCTCCCGGGTCTCCGAAAAAGCGCTGGCCCGGGAGATCCAGGAAAATGTCCGGGTCGGTGAACATCTGTTGAAAACCCTTGGGGTCCGGGGATTTCTGCTCCAGGTGAGCGCCTGGGGAGAGTGGGGCGGGGCGGCTCTCCGGACCTTGCTGGCGGATTATACGCAAACCTTGAGGCGCAGGCGCACCCGGCCCAATTGGCTGATGGAAGCGGGTCAGGGGTGGGGTTACGCGGCCCTGTTCATTCTCTATCTGCTGGGGGGGTATTGGGTGACCGCCGGGAAAATGAGCATCGGCGGCCTGGTCTCCCTGGCCGCGCTTTTCACTTACCTCTCCTCCGGGGCCCAGCAATTGGGGGCCTCCATGGTGGGACTCAGGGATGGCCTGCTCCGTCTACAGCGTCTCCAGGGGGAACTGGCGTGCTCCCGGGAGTTGCCGGAGCCGGCAGACCCGGCGGCCGTGGCCTCCGTGCGAGGCGCGTATGCTTTCCGGACGGTTAATTTCTCTTACCCGGGGAGCGATCTGCCTGCCCTAAAAGGACTGACCCTGAGGATTCCGCCCGGCCGCGTCACGGTCTTAATCGGCCGCAGCGGTTCCGGCAAGACCACCCTGGGCTACCTGATGTTGCGATTTTTCGACCCCGACGCGGGCTCCATCCATCTCGATGATCTTCCCCTCCAGCACTTTTCCGCCCGGGAGCTTTGGGGAAAGATCGGCTACGTGCCCCAGGAGCCGATTTTCTTCAGGGGCTCTATCCGGGACAACCTGCTGTTGGGCCGGCCGGCCACGGATGAGGATTTGGCCAGGGCCTGCCGCGCCGCGGCCATTTATGACCAGATTCTGAAGGCGGGGGGCTGGGACGCGCAGTTGGCGGAGATCGGCTACAGCCTCTCCGGCGGCGAGCGGCAACGGCTGGCGGTGGCCCGGGCCCTGGTGCCCGCACCCCCGATCCTGATTCTGGACGAGCCCACCGCGCATCTGGATAAAGTCAACGCTCAGGCTATCTGGTCCATTATCCGGGAGATCGCGACCTCCGGGAAAATGGTGCTGATCATCACCCACCGTTTACCCCCGGGGTTGGCCGCAGACAATCTCGCGGTCCTGGATGCCGGCCGGTTGGTGGCCTGGGGCCCCTTGGACGGTTTATCCCCCGCGGCTCCGGAAGATCAGGAACTCTTGCGGGAGCTCGGTTGCCACCCCTGAGCAGATACGCAGCCGGGGATAAATAATTTGCAGCCTGGCAAAAAAAGATAGGCCTCACGCCAAGACGCAAAGCAAGACGCAAATATAAAATATTATTAAAGGCAAGATGGGGCCACGCCACCAAAGCGCTCCACAGCCTATAGGGTGGCCCGCGGCCGCCATCATTTGGCTGGTCTGAAAAGTTAAAGCAGGGTGGGCACTGCCCACCAATTCCTCAGCTTATAGGGCTGGTCTGATAAAGTTAAAAAAGAGTGAGTCGGTGGGGCGGCCGTCTCTGGCCGCCGGTCGGGAGGCGGGATTGGTGGCCCGCCCCACCAGCCTTTTGCGAGTTTACCGGTGAGCCCAAGGCCCAATGAACGACTACGGTGAAATAAATGGTGAAGAGCAGGAAAACCCAGGTTGAAGACGCAACTTCCCGAAATAAGGACGTTCGGGCGGGTGCGCCGGCCCCCGGCCGCAGCAAACGCAAAGTTCTCATTATCACCCAGGAAATCGATCCCCACGCCGATCTCATGGCCCTGCGTCTGGAGAAACGGGGCGTCAAAGCCGTGCGCTTTCACCCCCAGTCCGTGGGACGCTCAGACTCCCTGACCTTGGAGTTCGATTCCCAGGGCCAGCGGCGATGGCGGCTGGAGGGTGCCTACGGGGTGCTGCAAGATGGGGAAGTGGGCAGCGTCTGGTACCGGCGGCCCCTGTTCGCGTTGGACCCGGGGCTCTCGGAGGAAGAGGCCCTGTTTTCCCAGGCGGAGACGCGCCACGCGGTCTTGGGCCTCTTTCGGCTGACTGAGGCCTTTTGGGTCAACCCGCCGGACGCCATCCGGGTCGCCGAGTCCAAACCCTTGCAATTAGGGCTGGCCCAACGGCTGGGGTTTAGAGTGCCCCATACCCTGTTGACCAATGATCCCGGCAAGTTTAAGGAGTTCTATGAGCAGTGCCGGGGCGGCGTAATTTTTAAGGTGATGACCCAGGGGGCGTTGGGTTCGTCCGCGGGGAAGGGGGTGTATACCAGCCTGGTTGACCGCCGCCATCTGGAGAATCTGGCAACCATCCGCCAGGCCCCTTGTTTATTCCAGGAACATATCCCCAAGGCCCTGGATTTGCGGGTCACAGTCATCGGTGACCAAATATTCCCGGTGGCCATCCATTCCCAGGGGCAAGAGGACGCCAAAATCGACTGGCGTCAAGGAAAGACCGCCCGCCTCAAGCATGAAATGCACCAGTTACCCCCGGAAATTGCCGCGCAATGCTTTGAATTACTGAAAAGCTTGCAACTGGTGTATGGGGCCATCGACCTGGTCCTGACGCCTCAAGGGGAGTATGTCTTCCTGGAAATCAATCCCAGCGGGCAATTCGCCTGGATCGAGGCCTTTATCAAGGT
>Ga0265296_1003651_pt1 | contig 14049 bp, 11 predicted proteins | sample MunlanPumphouse1_FD_189073 | JGI IMG/M metagenome (GOLD analysis project Ga0265296, IMG submission 189073) | Groundwater microbial communities from a municipal landfill in Southern Ontario, Canada - Pumphouse #1 | ecosystem: Environmental > Aquatic > Deep subsurface > Groundwater | place... | reverse complement strand
ATGATTATTGTTATGCTGTTTCTTTTCTTAACTTCAGAAGTTGCATTTGCCGAAGGAGACCAAAATCATGGAACAACAGGGTCTGGAACAACATCGACAGGTGACAATTCCCAGGGAACTGCATCCCAGCCACGTACAGGTCAATAATTTAGTTTAGTCATTTTTCGAACCATGGAACTACCAAGGGGCAGAACAAATTATGTCCTTGGGTAGTTCCAAAATCCCTTCACGAAATCCCCCCACCTTCCCTGAAATCAAGCGAATCTGCACTTATTTTTACCTTGGTCTATATTGGTGTTCTTGATTTTTACTCGTATGATTATTAAATTAGTTAATAATATGGGCATGCAAATATTTGAAAATTAAAAACATCCAGCCAACGGGACACAATGCACTGTAGCCAAGTTCGGGTAAGGAGGTCTATTTATTATGTCCGGAGGACTAAAGTTTGCTTTGGTGATACTCGTCGTCGTGGGCACAATCGCAGTCTGGGTAAAGTTAACAAAGGGGCCTCAGGTAAGTGTTGCCGGCGGCAGTCAGGCAGAAACCATAAGCGCGAGGCTTTTAGACAAATATGGAACTCCGACGGAGGTGCAGATCATGCAGAAAGTTGTTAAGTCCGATGAGGAATGGAAGGCACTGCTAACCCCTGAGCAGTACAGCGTTGCGCGGGGTAAAGGAACAGAGCCGCCTTTTTGTGGCGGATTCCTCAACAATAAGGAACCGGGCATTTACAGTTGCGTTTGTTGCGGCTTGCCACTGTTCTCGTCCGGAGCAAAATTTGAATCGGGAACAGGCTGGCCGAGTTTTTTTGAGTCGTTTGCGCCGGAAAACATTACTGAAAAGGAGGATCGCAGCCTGGGGATAGTGCGGGCTGAAATCCTCTGTACCCGCTGCGATGCACATCTGGGGCATGTTTTCAAGGACGGGCCAAAGCCCACCGGGTTACGGTACTGTCTGAATTCCGTCGTGCTGTCCTTCACGCCTCTGGCCAAGATCAAAGCCGACCGGTCGGCAAGCGCAGCCAAACTAGAAAAGGCCACATTCGCGGCGGGTTGCTTTTGGCACGTGGAGAAAATTTTCCGTCAAGTGCAGGGGGGCGCCTCCACACAGGTCGGCTATACAGACGGGACATACGCCAATCCGACATATGAGTCCGTTTGTTCTCATAAGACAGGTCATGCCGAAGCGGTTGAAGTAACGTATGATCCGAGCCGAGTCAGTTATGATTATCTGTTGAACATGTTTTGGGAAAACCACGATCCGACAAGCATTAACCGCCAGGGACCGGATATCGGTACACAGTATCGCTCAGCAATCTTCTACCATACTCCCGGACAAGAGGCAGCGGCACTGGCTTCGAAGAAACGGCTTGAAGAATCCGGCGTTTACCAGAGACCGATCGCGACTCAAATTGTACCGGCTGCGTCGCCTCCTCCTTGCCGCCTTAATTTCATCTTTGATTTAAAACCGGAATAATATAGTCTTGATTTATAATCCGGTTGATCCCCGGTAATACCAGAGGCTGGCTGATGATGAGAATAAAAAACTCGGGAAATCCGCAGAATTTGGGTTAAAAAAACGCCCCCTCCTTTACAATAAGGAGGGGGCGCTATTCCCCTCCCTGTGAACGGGAGGGGAGAGAAAAGAGGGCATTCCCATCTCTCGATGGGTTTTAAAAAAATCTTTAATCCGTAAGCACCTTCTGAATTAAATTTTCAGGGTCCCTCCCCTTCCCAGGATGTCATGGAGATGTACGTAACCTTTGAGCTGGTTCTTCCCATTGACCACAACCAGAGTAGTGATTTCATCCCTCTGCATGAATTCTATAGTCTGGGCAAGAGAGGTATTTTCCTCTATCGTTTTGGGAGACAGGGTCATTAATTCATCAACAGTTTTACCCTTGAAATCCTCTTCTTTTCGCACTAAACGTCTGATATCTCCGTCGGTTAATATTCCTAATATCTGATTATTTTTATTTGTAACCAGGGTAAATCCCTTATTTTTAGTGTCAATTTCTTCTATAGCCTTGACGGCTGTCGTTCCTGAGCAAACTATCGGTACTTCTGTTCCACTTATCATGACATCCCTGACTTTGCCTCTAAGCCGTAATCCAAGATGTCCGCCAGGATGAAACTTGTAAAAATCCTTCTTATTGAACTTTCTCTTTTCAATAAGGGCAACCGCCAAGGCATCTCCCATAGCCAATGCGGCAGTGGTACTGGATGTAGGGGCAAGACCAAAGGGGCATGCCTCCCTTTCAACACCGACATCGATCACCACATCGCTGTATCGGGCAAGAGTCGAGAATGGATTGCCGGTAAAGGTAATCATACCCACGCCTATCTCACGAACACTGTTAATGAGTACATTAAGCTCATATGTTTCTCCACTGTTGGAGATGGCAAGCATGACATCATCTTTTGTAACAATACCGATATCCCCATGCATGCTCTCCACCGGGTGAAGAAATATAGCCTGAGTACCGGTACTGGTTAGAGTTGCCACAATTTTTTTCCCCACCAGTCCTGATTTACCTATGCCTGTTACGATAACCCGGCCTTTTGACTTGTAAATAATATCAACTGCTTTTGCGAAACTTTTATCTACTTTATCGACAAGGTGGAGGATACCTTCGGCCTCTGTTCTCAAGACTTCTCTTGCCAGTTTTATCGTTCGGTCTTCTTCCACTTTATAAACTTCAGCCACAGGTAATATGTACTCGGTGACACATCAATTACAGCATAAGATATTGTATATTTTAATTTTAGTAAGTAACTAATGCTACTTTCCTAATAACTTATCAGAAATTAAAAAACATGACAAGGTAGATTTGAAATAAAATAACGATTGCTAAAATGTATTGACAAACAGAGCAAGAAAAAATACAAAGGTATCAAAAATACAGCAATACAGGGAATCTGGCGATGAATGATTTTCACTACGTAAACAATGAACTCTGGTGCGAAGAGGTACCTGTTTCCAGGATCGCAGGTGAGGTGGGAACTCCTTTGTATCTTTACAGTTACAGAACTATGAGGAATCACTTCCTGGTCTTTGATAGGGCATTTGCTGATATCCCTCATCTGGTCTGTTTTTCTGCAAAGTCCAATGCCAATATCGCTATTCTAAAAATATTTATCCGTGAAGGATCCGGTGTGGATATTGTCTCCGGAGGCGAGCTCTACAGGGCAATCCAGGCGGGCGTGGACCCGGGGAAGGTCGTCTTTTCCGGTGTCGGCAAGAGAGAAGATGAAATAGAATATGCCCTCAGATGCGACATTATGTCGTTCAACGTGGAATCTTCACGTGAGCTTGAGGTGATAAACAACTGCGCCGGAAGACTGGGGAAAAAAGCAGGTATTGCACTGCGCGTAAACCCCGATGTTGATCCACGCACCCATCCCCATATAGCAACCGGTCTCAGAGAAAGTAAATTCGGCATCAGTATGGGGAAATCGCGCGAGGAATACCATCGGGCACGGAAAATGCCACACTTAGATATTAAGGGGATCAGCTGCCATATAGGTTCCCAGGTAACTGAAATTTCTCCCTTTGCCGATACCCTTGATCGTTTAAAGCAAATTGTCCGGGTCCTTAAGGAAGATGGCATTGAAATCCGTTATCTCGACCTGGGAGGCGGCCTCGGTATTACTTATGACAATGAAATACCCCCGCATCCCTCCGAGTATGCAAAGACCATTATTGAGGCATCCAAAAATATGGATTGTACCTTTATTTTTGAACCGGGAAGGGTTATTGTAGGCAACGCGGGTATATTGGTGACCAAAGTCCTTTATACCAAGAGCAACGAGGATAAAAATTTTATTATAGTTGACGCAGGTATGAACGATTTAATACGCCCTGCCCTCTATGGTTCCTATCACCATATCCAACCGGTGGTACAAAGGGAAAGAGAAAAGATCATGGCTGATGTCGTGGGCCCTATTTGCGAGTCAGGAGATTATCTGTCAAAGGGGAGAATGATCCCCCGATTTGAGAGAGGGGAACTAATGGCCGTCATGAGCGCCGGTGCCTACGGGTTTACCATGTCATCAAATTATAATGCGCGGCCAAGAATTCCGGAGATTCTCGTCAGAGATGACCGGTTTTACGTGATAAGAAAAAGAGAGGAATATGCCGATCTGACCCGGGGAGAGGAAATACCGGCATTTATGATAACTTAAGCTGTCTTAAGCTGTTAGTTGAAAAATGAGAAGGAGGGGGGGAGTCTTTATGTTTAAAGGAGCAATTGTAGCAATTGTCACCCCTTTTAAAGAGGGAAAGGTTGACGAATTAGCGTTAAGGGAACTGATCGAGTTTCAGATCGCAAATGGAACCAGTGGGATTGTTCCCTGTGGAACAACAGGAGAGTCCAGTACTCTATCTCATGATGAACATGACAGGGTGATCGAGATTACGATAGATGCAGTTAAAAAAAGGGTACCTGTGATTGCCGGTACCGGTTCCAACAGTACCGACGAAGCGATACGGCTGACCAGACATGCCTATGAAGCGGGTGCCGATGGTGCATTGCTTGTCTGTCCCTATTACAACAAACCAACGCAGGAGGGGTTGTACAGGCATTACAAGACTATTGCGGAAAATGTCCCGATCCCCATTGTCATGTACAATATCCCCGGCAGGACAGGGGTCAATCTCCTGCCTGAGACAGTGGCCAGGCTTTCAGAAACAGGCAATATCGTCGGTATCAAGGAAGCATCCGGTTCTCTGACACAGATTGGAGAGGTGATCAATCTATGCGGTAATGATTTTGTTGTCCTTTCAGGGGATGATATTATTACCCTGCCGATGCTGGCGCTCGGAGGCAGGGGTGTAATCTCTGTGGCCTCTAACGTGGTTCCTGCCGACGTGGCCGCGATGATCGCCGCCTTTGAAGCCGGGAATGTCGAAAAAGCAAGGGCTTTACATTACAAACTGGCCCCACTGGTAAGTGCCCTCTTTTTTGAAACCAATCCTGTTCCTGTGAAGGCAGCCCTGTCCTTGATGGGGAAAATTGAGTACGAAGTACGGCTTCCCATGTGCAAGATGTCGGAGGCAAACTACGAAAAACTAAGAAAGGTCATGCTGAACTTCGGGCTTATCTGAAGAGGTATTTCTATGGTTAAGGCAATTGTTACCGGGGCTGGAGGAAGGATGGGTGGAAGGATTATCAGCCTGCTCTCCGGTACCGAGGATATAGAGTTAGCAGGAGCAGTGGAACAGAGGGGACATGCCGTCATCGGCAGAGATGTGGGAGAGAGCCTGGGATGTGGTAAGATGGGAATCATGGTAGATGATAACCTTAATGAGTGTATCGATAAGGGTGACGTGGTTATTGATTTTACCAATCATGAGGCTTCTCTTTGCCACCTTGAGACCGCTGAAAAAAGACAGTGTGCCATAGTGATCGGCAGTACCGGATTTACTGCGAAAGAGATGGAAAAGATAAGAACTATGACGCGAAACACCCGTTGTGTCCTTTCGCCCAATATGAGTGTGGGCGTCAATGTGATGTTTAAAGTCCTTGAATATGTAGCCGGAATCCTGGGTAACGATTACGATGTGGAGATTACAGAGGCCCATCACCGTTTAAAGAAAGATGCGCCGAGCGGCACCGCCATCAGGATGGCCCAGATCATTGCCGAGACCCTGGGGAGGGATCTGACGGAAGTTGGTGTTTACGGAAGAAAAGGCATTATCGGTGAGAGAACAGGGGCTGAGATAGGTATACAGACATTGAGGGCTGGGGACATTGTGGGAGAGCACACCGTTATGTTCGGTAGTGTTGGTGAGAGACTTGAATTCATCCATCGCGCCCATAACCGGGACAACTTTGCCAGAGGTGCAATTCGAGCTGCAAAGTGGATCGTAAACCAGAGGAACGGCCTCTATGATATGCAGGATGTTCTGGGACTTAAGGGATAGCGATGCCGATTAACAAGGTGGTATCCGGGGTCATCTGTTTTATTGGGATTGGCTCCAATATGTGTAACCCACCACAGAAGTGCATGGAAGCTATTGACTGCATCTCTTCGGTTGACGGTATAACGGTTCTCCGCAGGTCTTCTCTCTACAGGACAGAGCCTGTCGGTTTTTTGGAACAAGAATGGTTTTTCAATGCCGTTATTGAGATAAGAACCGTCCTTGCTGCCCGTGAGCTGGCAGGAGCCATGCAGGCGATAGAGAAAGCAATGGGCAGGAAAAGGAAGACAAAGTGGGGACCGAGGGTCATAGACCTGGATATCCTGCTCTATGGACAGGAGGTTATACAGGATAATGATCTGGTTATCCCCCATCCTGAGTTTCACAAAAGACGCTTTGTTCTCGTTCCGTTATGCGAGATTGCCTCTTATGTAATACATCCTGCTTTTGGTGTATCAATCAGAGGTCTGATGGACAGGCTTCAGGACAGCAACTCTGTAGAATTGTATCAGGAAACTTAGGAGGAATTAATCCCCTGAGTACGCGAGTGCTTTTTTAGAATTCGGAATAATATTGATGTTTCGCTTCATTATTTTACTAGTTATCTTTTATCTGTTATACAGGGCAGCAAAGATGCTCTTTGCCCCATCCGAGAAGCAGCCTGAACGTACACCGCCCATCCCTAGAGAAATCGGTAGAGGAGAAGATCTGGTCGAGGATCCCTATTGCCATACTTATGTGCCGGTAAGCGTTGCCTACAGGGCACATATAAATGGTAAAATAGTTTACTTTTGCTCTCAGGGGTGTTTTGAGAATTATAGGTCACAAAAAGCAAAGGATATTACCAAGGAATAAATAGGGAGGGCCTTTATGAAATTTTTTATTGATACGGCAAATGCCGATGAAATTAGAGAAGGTATCAGCCTGGGGATGGTTGACGGCGTAACTACCAATCCGTCTTTGATTGCAAAGGAAAATAAGGAATGCAACGAACTGATAAAAGAGATCCTTGATCTGGTTGATGGTCCTGTAAGCCTGGAAGTCCTCAGTCTGGAAGCCACCGGCATGGTGGAAGAAGGAAAGAAACTGGCCAGGTTGGGTGATAATGTAGTCATCAAGGTTCCCATCACCACAGAAGGATTAAAAGCCACCAGGATTTTTGCCGATGAGGGTATTCGTGTTAATCAAACTCTTATTTTTTCACCGCTCCAGGCCCTGATGGCAGCTAAAGCCGGTGCAGCCTATGTTAGTCCTTTTGTGGGCAGGCTTGATGATATTTCCCGTAATGGTATGGAACTTGTGGAACAGATAATCACGATTTTCAATAGCTACGGCTTCGAAACAGAGGTTATCGTTGCCAGTGTCAGACACCCTCTTCATGTCCTTGAAGCTGCCCTCATGGGTGCCGATATTGCCACCATTCCCTTTAAAGTAATTGCCCAATTAGTGAAACATCCCTTAACCGATAAGGGAATAGATATGTTTCTGGCGGATTGGAACAAAGTCCCCAAAAGATAGTAAACAGCGGCCCCTGTAAAGTCAACTACATGAAAACATTAAATCTTCCCAATACCATCACTATCTTGAGGATCGGGGTAGTGCCTGTGCTTTTCTTTCTTCTCCTCTCCCCCGGTCGTACAGGAAGCCTTATTATTGCCTTCCTCTTTATTGCAGCCGCTATCACCGATCTGCTGGATGGTTATATAGCAAGAAGATATAAGATTGTTACTACTATAGGGAAATTGCTGGATCCCATCGCCGATAAGCTTATCATCAATACAGCCATGATTTTGATGATTCCCTTAGGCTCTGTCCCAGCATGGCTTGTAGCCATTACAATCATCAGAGATATTGCCGTTGATGGCATTAGAAGTATTGCAGTATCGGAGGGGCTTGTAATTCAGGCCAGCCGCTGGGGCAAACAAAAAACCCTGTGCCAGATAATTGCCTTATCGGCGCTCATCATTGCCGGTCAAGGTCATTATCCGTTCCTTGGTTTAAATGCCTACCTTATAGGGACCGTAATTCTCTATATCGCCCTGTTTTTTACTGTCTATTCAGGCGTTGATTACTTCGTAAAGTTCTCCAGAGGCAAAACCATATAGGACACATTGAAATGTGCCGATTATCCGATAGGTAGGGCTGCTGAAAAAGCCGCCATCTTAAGTTTTGTATTGACACAGAGGTTTTTTTATTATAATTGTAACGTAGTATGCGGGCGTAACTCAGTGGTAGAGTGTCACCTTGCCAAGGTGAACGTCGACGGTTCAAATCCGTTCGCCCGCTCTATAATTTAAGGCGGCATAGCCAAGTGGCTAAGGCAGCGGTCTGCAAAACCGTTATTCTCCGGTTCAAGTCCGGATGCCGCCTCCAAAAAGGGAAAAGGAGTTTACTCTATGGAGTAAACTCCTTTTTTTGTAAGAGGATAATGCTACATCAATTCATATATTCGAAGGCACAAATTTGATTCAAAGAGTATTACATTCCTACAGTCCCCAGTTCCTTGCTGTGAAATCCCCGCCAAGTCAACTACCACCGCCTGAGGCGGTGGTTTGTATAATGTCCTGAAAGGTACCATGGGCACGATCATCCTTAATTGAACAAGCCTTTCTGAACCAGTTCAATCTCTTTTTCCTTTTTCTCCTGCCATTTTACATACTTCCTTATCTTATCCTCATCCAAACCAACAGTGCCCACACAGTAACCACGAGTCCATAAGTGCTGCCCCCAAAATCGCTTCCCTAATCGCTCATACCTCTGGAACAGCCTTATGAACAACTTCCCTTTCAAATAACCCATTATCCCAGATAGCGAATACTTCGGCGGAATGGAGACCACCAAGTGAATATGATCATCCATAATATTCAACTCCAATCCCCCTGTTCCTTCTGCCGACACAAACTATACAACTGTTGCTTCGCATACTCCGCTATTTCATCCGTCAATATCCGGTACCGATACTTCGGACACATCACTATGTGATATTTGCATTCGTAAATCGTGTGTGATAACTTCCTAAATCGATCTTTCATTTATCTACATCCCTTCGAATGGTACCTTTCAGGAGGGAGGTACTTTATACCAACTCGAACGGCTTATAACCTTTTTATTGTACCACTACCAGAGGTAGTGGTTTATGCTGATTAATTAATCTATATTTTATTTTAGATGGGTAGTTACTCTTTTTTGGGAGGTATGTACAATGAAAAATGTTGAAATGACGGTGGAAAAAGGTATCCTTATTATCAAAGTAGACCTCACTAAAGAATTCGGGCCATCATCCTCTGGAAAGACCATTATCATAGCTTCCACTGAGGGAAATATTAACATTCCTGACAGGGAGGAGAAGGTTGGATTGAATGTATACCGCAAGAAGTGAGTCATTTAAAGGATAATGGGTAGATTATTTTTTGAAGATCGAAGCTTGTCATTGTATAAGGTTTTGTGTTCCTGGAGACTAAAAGCATGTCGTTAGGCGTGGATTCCGATAATATTGGCAGAGCTCGAACTCGAATAACCCAAGTATTCAGATTTCTTAAAGCCCTAAATGAACACAGAAACCCGGCAGTGCGCCAGATATCAGAACAGCCTTGGCGATTGTGGTTAAAAGACTTACCTGATCACTCGTCGATCCGCAGGGGCCGTATTCCAGAATCGCCAACTAAGAATGAACAAGAGGACGAAACCGATACCACCACAGAAGTAGTCAAAGAAGATACCTTTCTCTTGCAGGTTAGACGACCGAAATTAACTTCTTCACCACCTCCCCCAAACATACTCGAACCATGGCTAAGAGACGGATGGGATAATCCCTTTTTAGAAGTCACAGTTAACAATTCCCTAAACAATAGAAACGAAAAAGGCGAAACTGAATTGATCCGCTTTGAAGCAGATCCTGACAGAATTAAAGCACTTCAATCTTGGAAAATAATGCGGGATGAATGGGCTGAAAATGAACGTCCCGCTCGTGAGGCAATGAAGGTATTCGAGCGTTTCTACGAACTTTATAGTAGAATTGGACGCGAAGCTGAACGTGTGGAGCTTGTCCTTGGTGAGGGTTTACTTAACTGGCGACGCCCAGACGGCGGCATCCATCATCCCATCCTACTTCAGCGGATTCAACTGGAGTTTAATACGACTAATGCAGAATTTACGGTAACAGAGACTGAGGACGAAGTTGAATTGTACTCTGCACTCCTTCAAACCTTGGGCGATGGCGATGGTTTAATCGGGCAATGCGAAAAAGAGCTCTCTGAAAAACCATGCCATCCCCTAAGTGAGGCCAGTTCAAGTATTTTGCGGTCTCTAGCGATACGCCTTTCCGTCCATGGGAAATATATCGGCTACTCCGAATTGAAAGGAGAAGAAGACCACCCGAGGATAGCCCGTGCCCCCGTTTTTTTTCTCCGCTCCCGGACAATGGGTTTTGCTGCTGCAATTGATAATATTATCAAAGATATACAAAGCGGGAAAGAATTACCAAACTCACTTATAAGAGTAGTAGGTATTGATACGTCTGAAGATAATAATGGTAATGAGAAAGATACTCGGCAATCCTACTTTGAGCCGCAAGAAGTATTGTTTAGTAAACCATCGAACTCTGAACAATTTCAAATTGCTGAACGCCTGGCCCGGCATAGTTCTGTATTGGTCCAAGGACCACCCGGTACAGGGAAATCCCATACAATTGCTAACCTCATCGGTCACACTTTAGCTGAAGGGAAAACCGTTCTCGTAACTTCCCATACCACCAAGGCTCTAAGCGTATTGCATGATCATGTTGTTCCGGAACTTCAAGGACTATGTGTCAGTGTGCTCGAAAGCGACAAGAAAGGGCATAGTCAACTAGAGACTTCTATAAAAGAGATTACGAAAGATCGGAATCGTGAAGAATTGAAAAAGGATGCAGTTATTCAAGATGGAAGACGAAAGAAAATCTTAGATCATCTTAAGGAGACCAGGCGCAGATTGCAAGAGGCACGAGAGAATGAATATTCGCCCATTGTGATAGGAGGTGTCAGTTTTCCCCCTAGCGAAGCCGCCCGGATAGTAAACCAAAAAAAGGAGTCTGACGATTGGTTACCCGGTCCAATTGCTCTTGGAGCAGTCCTTTCTTTAACCTCATCCGAGGTCTCAGCGCTACATCGCACCAATGGGGCTCTTTCGCCCGACAATGAGAAAGAACTCTCCGGGCCGCTTCCAACAATTACTGTGATTCCATCTCCCGGGGAATATGAACACTTAGTCATCGAATGGCAACAACTTTCAGCGGAAGATCGGGAAAAGCGCAGGGATCTCTGGAATGGGGACTTGGTAACCTCATCTTACCTCGAAAATCTGAATGGCAAGATTCGAGATGCAATTTCCATAATCACTGATGACGACTCCTGGAGGCTTGCAGCAATATCAGCCGGGCGACTAGGCGGACAAAATCTTGAACCATGGAACAACATATTATTACTTCTGGATAAAGTCTGTAAACAGGCAGCGGTCTTCCAAGAAGCTCAATTCCGACATGCGCCTGTTATTCATAATGATATGGCGTTCGATGAGCAGCAAGCTATTACCGATGAAATCATTCAGCATTTGAAGAAATCAGGAAGTCTCAGTAAAATTAAGTTGGCATGCCACCCCAAATGGAAACGTCTGATTAGCAGTGCCGCAACTGCAGACGGCACGCTTAAAACTCTAGAACATTTTCTCGCTTTGAAAGAATTCATAAATTTGACCACATCCCGACGCGAACTATGTGGACGATGGGATCGTATGCTTGGGATACTAGGCGCTCCTCTATCAACGGATCTGTCTGAAGATATTGAAAACACATATGTACAGTTCCGACCCATTATTCACCAGTGTCTCAATTGGTACAATGATATTTGGGAACCTATTGAGAGGTCCCTGACGGAAGCCGGCTTCCAGTGTATGTCGTTTCTGTCCGAACAACCACCCAACCTTTCTCCATTTGGAGAATTGCTCCGTTTGCGTGAGGCTGTGACGGGAGCTCTCCAGCCGATACTTGCGTCCCGCCTAGCGGCGGCAAAATTGGCAGAAGTTGACTCAACGCTTAGTACTCTTGAGAAAAACTTCCGAACGTCATGGTGCGATGAGCGGCCCACGCCAGTGGCGACTGCCTTTCAGGAGGCATTGGAGCAACGTGACATTGTCGCCTACTGCGAGAGTTTTCAACACTTGGAGGAACTTCAGAGACTTAAAGCCGATTACGATCTGCGTCGCGCCCTTCTGGCAAAACTCGAACCATTTGCGCCCGGTTGGGCAGATGCCATTCGCCACAGACAGGGTATCCACGCGGACTCCGCCACTCCAGGAGAAGTAGCCCAGGCTTGGCTGTGGAGACAGCTAAACGACGAACTCGATCGGCGAGGACAGGTTTCTCTTTATGAACTACAAAAAAGTATAGAAAAACTCGAAGATGAGCTTCGTATAGTCACTACGGACTTGGTTAATCGACGGGCATGGTTTCATCAGTCAGGTCGAATCGGATTATCAGAGCAACAGGCCCTTCAAGGCTGGTTACTTCTTAACAGCAAGATAACAAAAACTGGCATCCGGGCTCCTCAACTTAAACGCGCGGCAAGGGATGCGATGAGCAAAAGTCGGAGCGCCGTGCCCGTTTGGATTATGCCTTTAGCCCGAGTCGTTGAAAATTTTGATCCACGGCATACCCGCTTCGACGTCGTTATAATAGACGAGGCAAGTCAATGTGACGTGATGGGGCTCATCGCCTTCTATCTTGGCAAGAAGGTCGTAGTTGTCGGCGATGAGAAGCAAGTAAGTCCCTTGGCTATAGGTCAGAAATTAGAATTCGTTGATAAGATTATTAAGGAGTGGCTTCAAGGAATACCCTATGCTGAACTTTATGACGGAAAAACTTCGGTTTATGACCTTGCCCGGATGTCTGCTAGGGTAAATATTTGCCTTCTGGAGCACTTTCGTTGCGCCCCTGAGATTATTCAATTCAGCAATAACCTATGCTATGAAGGAAAGATACAACCTCTTCGCGATCCTGGGACAGTTTTATTAAAACCTAGCGTCATTTCTTATCGCGTTTCAGGTGGAGTATGTGAAAATAAAGTTAATATGGAGGAGGCATGGACAGTGGCCTCCTTAGTGGTCTCGGCATTAGAACAACCGGAATACCAAGGCAAAACTTTTGGAGTAATTACTCTCCTTGGGGACGAACAGGCTTTTAAAATTGATGAGATATTGAGAAATCATAGGTTCTTAAACCCAGCGATTCGAGAACAGGCGCGAGTATTGTGTGGCAATGCAGCACACTTCCAGGGCGATGAACGTAATGTGATATTTTTGACATTGGTAGATACTCCGAATCCGAACGGCACACCTTTGTCAATAAGAAGAGAGTCGATGTATGAACAACGCTTTAACGTAGCAGCAAGCCGTGCAAAAGATCAGATGTGGGTAATCCACTCACTAAATCCAGCAAGAGATCTCAAGGATGGAGATCTTCGCCGTCGGCTTATTGAGTATGTCGAAGATCCGGGTTCAGCTATTCGAGCCTTGGAGAGAGATGAAAAGCAGGCAGAGTCGGACTTTGAAAAGGAAGTCCTCCGTCGTCTTGTCCGAGAAGGATATCGGGTACATCCGCAATGGAAGGTCGGCTCTTACCGAATTGATATGGTGGTGGAGGGTGTTGGACAAAAGCGCCTCGCTGTAGAATGCGACGGTGACCGCTATCACACATTCTTTAATCGTGACAAGGACATGGCCAGACAGGCCGTATTGGAGAGACTCGGATGGCGTTTTGTTCGAATAAGGGGGACTAATTTTTTCAGAAATCCAGAAAAAGCAATGAAACCTGTTTACGACAGACTGGAACAATATGGGATAACGCGGCACCTTCATGACACATCTATGGAAAACAATGAAGACAATCTGGGGAAAGAACTAAAGGAGAGGGTTATTCGCCGTGCCCAAGAATTAAGAAATGAATGGCGTGCTTCTCAGCATTATGAGGAAGATGATCAGAACGATATAAATCAACAAGATGAAGGTCCCCAAAAAACGGAACGCCAATCAGATGTTAATAAACCTAAGGATTTTTCAGATGAATTACATAACCATATTCAAAAAAAAGACGAT
>Ga0265296_1003650_pt1 | contig 14051 bp, 12 predicted proteins | sample MunlanPumphouse1_FD_189073 | JGI IMG/M metagenome (GOLD analysis project Ga0265296, IMG submission 189073) | Groundwater microbial communities from a municipal landfill in Southern Ontario, Canada - Pumphouse #1 | ecosystem: Environmental > Aquatic > Deep subsurface > Groundwater | place... | reverse complement strand
GCCGTAGTCGTGCATGTGGACCGCCATCGCGGCGGCCGCGCGGTCGCCGTCGCGGGCGGCGATCGCCTGGTAGATCCGGCGGTGCTCACGGGCGATCGCCGAGCGCTGGGTCTCGGAGTAGGTCACCCCGAGCACGGAGCCATCGACGATCCAGTTGAGCGACCCGATGATCATCGAGAAGACCTCGTTGCCGGCCGCGGTCGCGATCTCGGCGTGGAAGGCCGCGTTCTCGTCGAGGAACTCGTCGACGTCGTCGGTGTGCGCCTCGATCCGGCGGACCGACTCGTGCAGCGACTCCAGCTGCGCCTCGCTGCGACGCTCAGCGGCACGGCGGGCCATCCACGGCTCCAGCGTCGCGCGGGCCTCGAGCACGGAACGGAACGGCGCGTGGTCGAGCTGCAGCATCATCGCGATGATGCTCGCCAGGTGCCGCGACGCCGGGGCGTTGACCACTGGTCCGCCCCCGGGACCGGTGCGGATCGTGATCACGCCCTGGATCTCGAGGAACCGCAGGGCCTCGCGCAGCGTGCCGCGCGCGACCCCGTACTCCTCGAGCATCTCGCGTTCGGAGAGCAGCGACGCGCCCGGTTCCAGGCCGCTGTCGACGATCTCGCCGACGATCCGCTGGGCCAGCAGCATCGCGGTCTTCTTCGGCTTGGTGGCGCCGGCCCGGCGCGACGACCGATTCGGCGCCTGGCTCATGCCACCGCTCCCGCGTTCTTCGCCAGGTCGATCGCCCAGTCGCGCAGCTCGATCTTGCGGACCTTGCCGGACGGGGTCATCGGCAGCGCGTCGACGACCGAGACGAACTCCGGACGCGCGAACGCCGGCAGCCGCTGGTCGCACCAGCCGCGCAGCTCCTCGATCGACGCCTCGGCGCCCTGCTCGAGGACCACGAAGACCGCGACCTCGTCCTCGCCGGCCTCGGTCGCCGCCGGGGCCGCGACCGCCGCGCACTCGACGACCGCCGCGTGCCCGAGCACGGCCTGCTCGACCTCGTACGACGAGATGTTCTCGCCGCGCCGGCGGATCGCGTCCTTGAACCGGTCGACGAAGTAGTACCAGCCGTCCGCGTCGCGGCGCAGCGCGTCGCCGGTGTGGAACCACAGGTTGCGCTGGGCCTCGGCGGTCTTGTCCGGCATCCCGTAGTAGCCGGTGCACATGGTCCACGGCAGCTTGGTGCGGACGACCAGCTCGCCGACCGCGCCGACCGGGACCTCGACGTCGGTCTCGGGGTCGACCAGCCGCACGTCGAAGTAGTCCTCGACCAGCAGGCCGGCGGCGCCGGCGGGGCGGTCCACGCCGTAGGGCGAGAGGAACGGCATCGAGGTCTCGGTCAGGCCGAACGACTCGACGAACGCCTCGACCCCGAACCGCTGCTTGAAGCCGTCGACGATCGAGCTCGCCGTCGGTGCGGCGAAGATGCAGCGCAGCTGGTTGTCGGCGTCGTCCTCGCGGACGGGCTGCTTCCAGGTCCAGTCCATCATCACGCCGACGAAGTTCGTCACCGTGGCGCCGCACTCGCGCAGCTGGCGGACCCAGCCGCTGGCGCTGAACTTCTCGCGCAGCACGAACCGCGCGCCGGCCAGCAGGGCCGGGTAGGCCGCGAGGAACTGCGCGTTGCCGTGGAACAGCGGCCCGACGCACATGTAGACGTCCTCGTCGGTCAGGCGCGTCAGCGAGACGCACTCCTGCGCGAAGAACTCCATGTGCGCGTGGGGCATCATCACGCCCTTCGACAGCCCGGTCGTCCCGGACGTGAAGAGCACGCAGGCCAGGTCGTGCGCGCGGACGTCGGGCAGCTCGACCTTCTCGGCGTCGAGCAGGACGCTCCACGGCTCGGCGGTCCAGCCGCCGGTGCCGAGCGTCTCGATCGCCGCGGCGACGGCCGCGTCGTCGTCGCCCAGCACGTAGAACCGCTCGATGCTCGCGAACGCGGAACGGTCGCCACCGGCGACGAAGCGCTCGGCGAACTGCGCGTCGACGACCGCGACGCGCGGCGCGGTCGTGCGCACCTGGTGCTCGAGGAAGGTCCCCGCGTAGCCGGTGTTGATCGGCACCTCGGCCATCCCGGCGACGGCGGCACCGAACCAGGTCAGGATCAGCTCGCCGCTGTTGGGCGCCATGATCAGCACGCGATCGCCGACCTGGCCGTGGGCCAGCAGCGCGGAGCCGATCCGCTCGGACGCGTCGAGCGTCTCGGCGTAGCTCCAGCGCTTGTCGTGGTCGGGGACGTCCAGGTAGACCTTGTCGCCGTAGGTCGCGGCGCGGGCGCGGAGGATCCCGGGCAGGTGCCAGTCGGCGGGGTCGGCGACGACGGGGTGGAGGTCCGTGTAGGTCTGCATCGTCACGCTCCGGGCCGGCCGGGGAAGTTCGGCTTGCGCTTCTCCATGAACGCCGCGGCGCCCTCGACCATGTCGGCCGAGCCGACGGCCTGGCGCAGCATCCCCAGGCCCGACAGGTAGCTGTCGCGCATCTGGTTCCACCAGACGTTGGAGCTGATCTTGGCGATCTCGAGGTAGCGCGGGCTGAGCTGGAGGATCTCCTGCTCCCAGCGCTCGACGGCCTCCTCGAGGGTGCCGTCGGGCACGACCTCGTTGATCCAGCCGAGCTCGAGCGCGTCGGCCGCGGTGTACTTGCGGCAGAGCATCGCGATCTCCTTGGCGCGCTTCTCGCCGACGTTGGCGGTCAGCATGTTGGTCGCGCCGAGCACCGGGGCGCTGCCGATCCGCGGACCGGTCTGACCGAAGGTCGCGCTCTCGACGGCGATCGCGAAGTCGCAGGCCACGACCAGCTCGTTGCCGCCGCCGAAGGCCCCGCCGTTGACCGCCGCGATCACCGGGCGCGGGCTGCGCCGGATCTCGTCGAACAGCCGGAACGACGCATCGAACATCGCGCGGATCTCGGCGTCGTTGGCGTTCGCCAGGTTCGCCAGGTACCCGCCGGAGCAGAAGCCCTTGCCCTCGCCGGTGATCACGATCACCGCGGCATCGGCGCTGTCGCGCACCGCCTGGGTCATCGCCTCGCCCATGGTCGCGTCGTAGGCGTTGCGTCGCTCGGGCCGGTTCAGGCGGATCCAAGCGGCTTCTCCGCGACGCTCGACCAGGATGTCGCCACCCTCGGCGGGCCCGTTCTGCTTCGTCATATATTCATTATACTGGCTATTGCGCCTCCCGATGCAGAAACTTGTGACGGCGGTCACGCTCGGGGCGCATCACCGGGCGGCGCGGGCGCGGGTCGCGTCGGGTCAGACGCTGAACGGGCTCCTTCCGCCGCGGGCCCTGCAGCGTAGAACCCGCATAGCGAGTCGGGCACTGCACGGCCCCCACTGGCGGCGAGCCGTGCAGCGTAGAGCCCGCCTACCGAGTCGGGGACTGCACGGTCCCCCATGTGGCGAACCGTGCAGCGGGAGACCCGCATAGCGAATCGGGCACTGCACGGGTCCGCCTGCCCGTGAACCGTGCAGCGCAGAACCCGCCTACCGAGTCAGACGCTGCACGGTTCCACCTGGCCGTGAACCGTGCAGCGCAAAACCCGCATAGCGAGTCGGGCACTGCACGGCCCCCACTGGCGGCGAGCCGTGCAGCGTAGGCCCCGCCCGGCTCCGCCGCCTACCTACGCGCAGGCGTGGCGCCACGGGCCACGCCGCCCCGTCCGTCGCCACCACCCGGGCGGCGCTGCGAGTTCCAGAACGCCGCCAGCCCGACGGCCACCAGAACGATCGCGACCCAGAAGTTCACGCGCATGCCGAGGATCTCGTTGGCCGGATCGAGCCGCTGGGTCTCGGCGAAGATCCGGAACGCCGAGTAGCCCGCGACGTAGAGCGCGAACAGGCCCGGCGGGCGGAAGGTCCGGCGGTTGTAGAGCACGATCAGGATCGCCGCGAGGGCGAGGCACCAGAGTCCCTCGTAGAGGAACATCGGATGGAAGGTCGCGAACTGCTCGTAGCCGTCGGGCCGGTTCGCCGGGTCGATCTCCAGGCCCCAGGGCAGGTCGGTCGGCTTGCCGAAGATCTCCTGGTTGAAGTAGTTGCCGACCCGGCCGATCGCCTGGGCCACCAGGATCGACGGCGCGGCGGCGTCGGCGAACAGCGCGGTGTCGGCTCCGGCACGGTGGACGCGCCACCAGCCGACGAGCACGCCGACGGTGATCCCGCCCCAGATCCCCATGCCGCCTTCCCAGATCGCGAACGGGGCCCACCATTCGTCGCCGATCTCGTTCCAGCTGGTGATCACGTGGTAGAGCCGGCCGCCGACGATGCCGGCGGGGAAGCCCCACGTCGCGGCCTCGAAGACCAGGTCGCGGTTGCCGCCACGGCTCTCCCAGAGCTTGAGCCCGATCCAGATCGCCGCCGCGAGCCCGATCACGTACGAGAGCCCGTACGCGTGGAGCGTCAGCGGGCCGATGGAGATCCCACTCTCGGCGGGACTGGGGATCGAGGCGAGCACGGGCACATCTTGCCCGATGCGTCGGCGCGGGCGGCGGGTCGGCCCTCCGGGAGGGCGGCGGGTCGACCCGAAGCTGGTCGGCGGGCGCGGGCCGGTCGGCACTCCGTAGAGGTTCGACACGCACTACGTGCTCAACCTCGACGGCGTTCGGCGTCACCGGCCCCGGAACGACGCAGGGCGCCCCGAAGGGCGCCCTGAACGAGAGCGGGGCGACCCGGAGGTCAGCCCGAGATCACCGCATCGCGACTACGCGTAGTGCTTCGCGTTGAGGGCGACGAACGGCTCCCACTCGTCGGGGATCTGATCCTCGGCGAAGATCGCGTCGACGGGGCAGGCCTCGACGCAGGCGTCGCAGTCGATGCACTCCTCCGGATCGATGAACAGCTGCTTCGCCGTCTCGAAATCCGGCTCGTCCGGGGTCGGGTGGATGCAGTCGACCGGGCACACCTCGGTGCAGGAGGCGTCCTTCTGCCCGATGCACGGTTCGGCGATGACGTAGGCCATGGCGGTGTTCTTCCTCTTCTCGTGCCGTCAGGCGGATCAGCCGTTGAGGCGTCCGGCGACGACGTTCCAGTCGACGACGTTCCAGTAGGCCTTCAGGTAATCCGGACGGCGGTTCTGGTAGTTCAGGTAGTAGGCGTGCTCCCAGACGTCGTTGCCCAGCAGCGGCGTCTTGCCGTCGGCGACGGGGGTGTCCTGGTTGGGCGTCGTGACGATCTCGACGGCGTCGCCGTTCTGCACGAGCCAGACCCAACCCGAGCCGAAGCGCGCCACGCCGGCGGCCTCGAACTGCTCCTTGAAGGCGTCGAACGAGCCGAAGGCGGCGTCGATCTTCGCGGCCAGGTCGCCGGACGGGGCACCGCCGCCGTCACCCGACAGGGCCTCCCAGAACAGCGAGTGGTTGAAGTGACCACCGGCGTTGTTGCGGACCGGGCCCTGTTTGTCGGCGGGGAGCGTGTCGAGCTTCGCCACGACCTCCTCGACCGGCGCGTCGGCCAGATCGGTGCCCTCGAGCGCCGCGTTCGCCTTGTCGACGTACGCCTGGTGGTGCTTGTCGTGGTGGATCCGCATCGTCTGCTCGTCGATGTGCGGCTCCAGCGCGTCGTAGGCGTAGGGGAGCGGGGGAACGGAGAAGGCCATCTGATCAGCGTCCTTGGTCGTCGGGGTCGAGTGGGGGGATCGAAGCGATTACGGCGATCGTGCCGGGTTTTCCCGCGTCGTGCGCGTTCGGTATGCCTCACTCGGCCACAAACGCGCCGCACGCCGCAATTCGAGTACTGAACTATGCACCTTCAACCTAGGTTGAAGTCAACCCGCCCCCGCCGATCGGGTGGATTGCGGCGGGGCGAGCGGAGACCGGTGACGGCCCCGGTTGCCGCATGCAGAACGTCGGCCCGAGCCGCGCCAGCCCGCGAGGCATGACATCTCGCACGCGATGCACGCAAGACGTCAAGCCGGGCCGGCCTGCCTCACGCGCCTCGACGAAACGCACGGTCCTCGATCAGGACGACTCGATCACCCGGAAGGTCATCCCCGCCGCGACCAGCCGGTCGATCAGCGTGTTGCCCATCGCCTGGGCCGTGGTGACCTGGCCCGACGTCTTCGGCAGTGGATCGAGCGCCAGGCAGAGGCCGGACTCGGCGAGCATCTTGGCGGTCTCGTCGTAGCCGGGATCGCCACCGGAGACCTCGGTCACGACGCGCTTGCCCCCACCCTCGCCGACGAACCTCACGCGGAACCAGCTCTTGGCGCGCTTCTCGGCCGACGGTCCGTCACCGGACGCCTTGAGCTTCAGCAGCCCGTTGCGCAGCGGCTTCGGCTGGGCCAGCACGAGCAGCGAGCCGACCATGCCGCCGGTGCCGACGATCGTCGCCAGGCGCTTCGCCGACATGTAGTGCCCGTACGAGAAGTCCGGACCGTAACGCTCGATCGCGCGGGCGGAGCGCAGGACGATCTGCGGGTCGACCGTCGGCAGCGGCGCGACCCAGCCCCCGCCGATCGGCGCCCGGCGGACGCCGCCCTTGATCCCGGAGACCCGGCGATCGGGGTTGCGCTTCTCGACCGCGCGGCGCTGCTTCGCGGCCTGGATCGTCTGCCGTCCCCGCCCGAAGGCGTTGACCGCCGAGTGGAAGGTCCCCGCCGAGAACGTCGCGTTGGCCCGGACGAAGCCCTCGACCTTCAGCGGCACGCCCTCGGGCAGCTGCTGGACGGTGAAGTACGCGCCGAGGTCGTGCGGGATCGAGTCGAAGCCGCAGCAGTGGACCAGCCGCGCGCCGGTCTCCTTCGCCCGCTGCTGGTGGAGCAGGAACGTGCGGTCGACGAACTCCGGCTCGCCGGTCAGGTCGACGTAGTCGGTCCCGGCCTCGGCGCAGGCGGCGACCAGCGGACCGCCGTGCAGCGCGTACGGACCGACGGTGGTGATCACGACGCTCGTGCTCTCGGCGACGGCCTGCAGCGACGCGGGGTCCTCGACGTCGGCGATCAGCAGCTCCAGCTCCGTGCCGGCCGGGCGGATCTTCGCCAGCCGCTCGCGCAGCGCCTCGAGCTTGGCGCGGTTGCGTCCCGCGAGTGCCCAGCGCAGGTCGTCGGGGGCGTGCTCGGCCAGGTACTCCGCGGTCAGTCCCCCGGTGAAGCCCGTCCCGCCGAAGAGCACGATGTCGAACCGCCGCGTGTCGCTCATGCGCGCAGTCTGCCAGGTAGGCGACTCGGGGTAGGAATCCCAAGCCTGCACGAATCCTTATCCGCACCTGCGACGATGGGTCTATGAGCGACGAGCAGCCGGACCGCGGACGCAGGAGCCTGGAGGAGACGCTGCGTGCCATCGCCGACGAGGTGACCAAGGGCGCCGAGCGCTTCGCCTCGGGCAACCTCGGTGATCTCGAGGACCTGGCTCGCGCGAGCGGGATCGACGCCGAGCCGATCAAGCAGTTCGCCGAGGAGGCTGGTGAGTGGCTGCGCGATCAGATCTCCGCCGCCACCCAGAGCGGTAGCGACGTCGAGCCGATGCCGGCCGCCGATCCCAGCGACCCGCGCGACGCCACGACGCCGCCCGCGGCCACCCCGTCGGCCGCCAAGCCGACGACGCCCGCCGCGCCGACGACCGAGGACGTCGTCTCGTCCCCGCGCGCCCACGGGCTGCCGCACCCGCTCGACCTGCCGACCGAGCAGCAGGCCCGCGCCCTGGCCGCGCTGGAGTCCGGCCGCTGGACCGTCGAGCCGGGGACCGTCGTGCTGGTCACGACGCTCAACCGCGGTCCCGGACCCGAGGACGCGCACGCGCTCGGGATGGAGCTGCACGTGCGCGACTGGGTCGACATCGACGGCGACCTGACGTTCACCGGCGAGCTGGCGCTGGCCCGCTGGGCCCGCGCGGCCGAGGCGGACGCCGAGGCCGCCGCGAGGGGCGACGACTAGATCCGCTCCAGCACGACGACCGGAATCTTGCGGTCGGTCTTGGCCTGGTACTCCTCGTAGGCGGGCCAGGTCGCGACCATCTTCTTCCACAGGCCCGGCTGCTCGTCGTCGCTCGCGACGCGGGCACGGGCCTTGAAGCGATCAGCCTTGATCTGGACGTCGACCTCGGGGTTCTCCTCCAGGTTGAGGAACCACGCGGGCGGATGGTCGTCCCCGCCCTTCGACGCGACGATCGCCCAGCCGCCGTCGTCGGTCGGCTGGTAGATCAGCGGCGTGCTCCGCTCGTCCCCGGACTTGCGGCCGGTGGTGGTCAGGATCAGGGTGACCGTGCCCTGCCACTCGTGACCGACCTCGCCGTCGGTCTCGCGGTACTTCTCGACGTGCTCCTGCCCGAACAGCATGGCGTTCCCCCTCGGTATGGCGAAGCCCCGACGGCCCCGCGGCGTGCCTACGCGAACGGTCTCTCTGTACCCGCCGACGCCGATCGGGAACGGCGTTCGCCTACGGCCGGTTGCGCCCGTGCTGGTCGTGGGCGTCGACCCACTCCCCCGCCGCCACGGCGGAGGCCAGAGAGATCTCGCCGCAGAGCACCGTTGCCGCCACGATCTCGGCGAACTTGCGGACCTTGCCCGCGCCGTAGCACCCGAGCAGTTCCAGGCATTCACGCTGGGTCGGCAGACCGGTGCCGCCGCCGTAGGTCGCGACGATCAGCGACGGGATCGTGATCGAGAAGTAGTAGTCGTCGTTCTCGCGCAGCTCGGCGTAGACCAGCGCCGTCGACGATTCCGCGACGTTCGCCGCGTCCTGGCCGCAGGCGATGAACAGCGCCGTGATCCCGTTGGCGGAGTGCGAGCCGTTGTTGATCGACCCCGACATCAGCCCGGCGTGGGTCGCCAGCTGGCGCGAGCGGTACATCTGCCGCGTGGTCGCGCGGGTCGTCCGCTGGATCAGTTCGTTGGGGATCGTCGCCTCGGCCACCACCCGCTTGCCGCGCGTCTTCAGCGTGTTGATCTGCGACGCCTTCTTGTCGGTCGCGAAGTTCGACTCGAGCACGTGGAAGCGGATCTGCGGGTGCTGCTCGACGATCCATCGGCAGGCCGCCTCGGTCGCCTTGCCGGTCAGGTTCTGGCCCGCCGCGTCGCCCGTCGTGTAGTCGAACCGGCAGAAGACGGTGGGTCCGGACTGGTACTGCTCGATCTCGATCAGCCGGCCGCTGCGGGTGGTCGCCTCGGCGACGGCGCGGATCTCGTCCTCGTGCTTGCGCAGCCAGAGGCCGAAGTCCCGGGCGTCCCGGGCATCCTCGAACTGAAACGCCGGCGCGCGCTGCATCCGGTCGTCGATCACCGTGGTCTTGACGCCGCCGACCTCGTGGAGGATCCGCATGCCACGGCCGTAGCTGGCCGCGAGCGTGCCCTCGGTGGTGGCGAGCGGGACGTAGAAGTCGCCCTGCGCGTGCTCGCCGTTGACCCGGAGCGGGCCAACGACGCCGATCGGCACCTGCGCGACCCCGCTGAACGACTCGATGTTGCCCGGCAGCACCGTCGGGTCGATCGAGTGGTGCGCGACGTGCTTCAACGGCGACTCGGTCTGCTTGCGCAGAAACGCCTGCCGCGCGGCGATCGCAGCGGCGCTGAAGTCGTCGTCGCGGTCGCGGGGGACGGACAGTCGGTGATCGGGCATGCACCGTCGACCCTATCCGCCCGGAGTCAGTCCCAGAAGCCGTCCTGGATCGCGGCCGACTCGTCCTCGATCAGCGGACCGACGACGTCGACCTCGTGCGCCGCCCGCGAGACGACCTCGCGCAGGGGCAGCTTCAGGTCGGTCGGGCGAACGCCGCGGACCGCGCCCAGCCGCTCGGCCGACATCGCGTAGACGACCCGGCCGACCCCGGCGCGGATCAGGGCCGACGTGCACATCGCGCAGTTCTCGCACGAGGTGTACATGGTGGTCCCCGCCGCGGTCTCGGCGTCGAGCTCGCGCCCGGCCCAGACCGAGAGCTTGAACTCCGGGTGGGCGCTGATGTCGTTGTCCGAGTACTCGGTGTTGCGATCCTCCGCCAACACCGTCCCGTCCGGGCCGACCAGCAGCGACCCGAACGGCGGGTTGCCGGTCTTCCGCGCCTCGGCGCTCAGCTCGATCGCGCGCCGCAGCCAGCGCAGGTCCTCGTCACGTTCGGCCATGCCGCGAGCCTAGCCCGCGCGGCGCGACCCGCGCGTGAGGATCCGTATACCTCGGCCGCGGCTCGACGCACGCCGTCGAGGTTCGACACGCAGAACGTGCTCAACCTCTACGGCGTCGGCCGCCGGGCCCGCTCAGGCCAACCGCTCCCGCGCGAACGCGACGAACCAGGCGAAGACCTCGGGGTTGGCCAGGGCGTCGACGTTGGCGACCCGCTCGGGATCGTGCCCCATCAGCATCCGCTTGACCGGAACCTCGAGCGACTTGCCGGTCAGGGTGCGCGGGACGGCGGGCGCCACGATCAGGTCGTCCGGCACGTGACGCGGCGAGCAGTCGCTGCGGACCCGTTTACGGACCTCCGCGGTCAGCGCGTCGTCGAGCGTCGCGCCCTCGTCGAGCACCACGAACAGTCCGAGCCAGCCATCACCGACCCCGTCCGGGTCCGGCACGTCGACCGCCAGGGCATCCGCGATGCCCGGCACCCCGAGCACCGCGTTGTAGATCTCAGCGGTGCCGATCCGGATCCCCGCGCGGTTGATCGTCGCGTCGGAGCGGCCGTGGATCACCGCCGACCCACGCGGCGTGATCGTGATCCAGTCGCCCTGCCGCCAGACGCCGGGGTAGTGCGTGAAGTACGCGTCGCGGTAGCGGGACCCGTCGTCGTCGCCCCAGAAGCCGATCGGCATCGACGGCAGTGGCTGGGTCAGGACCAACTCGCCAACCTCGTCGACGAGCGACTGGCCGTCCTCGTCCCACGCCTCGACGGCCGCGCCGAGGCTGCGCGCCGGCAACTCGCCGACGTGGACCGGCACCAGCGGCGCGCCCCCGACGAACGCGCTCACGACGTCGGTCCCGCCGGAGACCGACGACAGCCAGATCTGCTCGCCGACGTGGTCGTGGACCCAGCGGAAGCCCGCCGGCGAGAGCGGGGACCCGGTCGACCCCATCGCGCGCAGCGCCGACAGGTCGCGACCCTCGCGCGGCTCGACGTCGGCCTGCATGCAGCCGTGGATGTAGGCCGCCCCGGTGCCGAACAGCGTCGCGCGGGTCCGGGCGACCAGGTCCCAGAGCACGCCCATGTCGGGATGACCGGGACTGCCGTCGTAGACGACGATCGACACGCCGGGCGTCAGCAGCGCGCCGACGAGGTAGTTCCACATCATCCAGCCGGTGGTGGTGAACCACATCGCTCGGTCGCCGGGCGTCACGGCGTGCTGCAACCGCCACGACTTGATCGCTTCGAGCAGCGGCCCGCCGTGGCCGTGGACGATCGCCTTCGGGGTGCCGGTCGTGCCGCTGGAGTAGAGGATCCACAGCGGATGGTCGAACGGGACGCGCTCGAAGGTCAGCGGCTCGTCGGTCGCCGGGAACGCGTCCGCCCAGCTGTCCTGCGCCGGGTCGAGGTAGCCGAGCGTCACGCGGTGACGGACGGTCGGCAGTGCGACCGCGATCTCGTCGATCAGCGCGGTGCGGTCGAAGTCGCGTCCGCCGTAGCGGTAGCCGTCGACGGCCAGCAGCACCGTCGGCTCGATCTGGGCGAACCGGTCGACGACCGTCCGCGCGCCGAAGTCCGGCGAGCAGCACGACCAGATCGCCCCCAGCGACGTGACCGCCAGGAACGCTGCGACCGTCTCGGGGATGTTCGGCAGGCAGGCCGCGACCCGGTCGCCGCGTCCGACGCCCATCCCCCGCAGGCCCGCGCGGATCCGTCGAACCTGCTCGCGCAGCTCGCCCCGGGTGACCTGACCGTCACCGCGAACCTCGGACGCGGCGTGGATCGCGATCGCGTTGTCGTCACCGTGCGCCAGCAGGTGCTCGGGGTACGACAGCTGCACGTCGGGGAACCAGCGCGCCCCCGGCATCGCGTGGGTGTCGAGCACCCGCGTCGGATCGCCGTCGGCCCGGATCGCGTAGCGGTCCCAGATCGTCCGCCAGAAGCGTTCGACGTCCTCGACCGACCAGCGCCAGAGCGCGTCGTAGTCGGCGGCGCCGACCGCCCGGGCCAGCTCCGCCATCTCGGAGCGCTCGAGCAACTCGGGCGTCGGACTCCAAAGCAGATCCGGCACGTTCGAGGTCACGCGGTGCACCTCCAGGTTGGGTGCCGCGCGCCGGACATCGCTCGGCTCGGGCCTACGCGATCACGGACGACGTGTCGGCAGTCTCGGCGCCGACGGCATCCGCGACCGGTGCGACGCGGCCGGTGTCGAAGTCGAAGTCGTGGCCCGCCTGCGAGCACCAGAAGTCGGGGTGCCGTTCCAGCCACGCGAACGCGTCGCGCTGACCGGCCTCGATCAGCAACTCGAAGTACATCTCGTCGAACAGCAGGAACGACAGCAGCTCGCCGCGCGCGGGCGTCCGACCGCCGCCGAGCAGGCGGGAGAACAGCGGCAGATCCGGGTGGCGCAGGCCCCGCAGCCCGGCGTAGCGCTTGTTGAAGACCTCGTCGGCCAGGGCGCCGAGCTCGCCCCGGCGGGGCGGCGAGACCAGCGCGTACTCGATCTTGCGGTACGGCGGCTTGCCCCGGGCCTGGCGAATCGTCGCCGAGGCGCGCGCCCCACGACTGCGCGGCGCCGAGATCATCTCGTTCAGCGTGACCATCTGGTGCAGGTCGTCGTTGACCTGATCGACCAGCAGGCCGTCGACGATGTTGCCGACGACGTCCGCGAGCCGCGGCTTGATCGGCACGCCGCCCCCGCGCCGCGGTGCGCGCTGCCCGAGCGGGTCGAAGCCGACGACGATCACGCGGTCGGCGCCGAGCGCCAGGGCGGGCGCGATCGGGGTGTTCAGCCGGGTCGCCCCGTCCACGTAGTACTCGGACGGCTCGTTCTCGACGTCGACCCGAACCGGGGCGAACAGCAACGGAATCGCGGCGGAAGCGCGCACGTGCTGCGCGTGCAGGCGGTCGACCGGCAGGTACCGCAGGTCGGCACCGGGCCGCGACTCGGGGATCGCGGCGGAGCCCTGGACGAACGCGACCGGGCCGCTGCGCGCGAGCGACGTGGCGACCACGCAGACCGCGTCGTACGCGCCGCTCTCGCCGTTGCGCGCCAGGTCCTCCCAGTTGACCATCCGGTCGAGCGTCTTGCGCAGCGGGCGCGGATCGAGCAGACCCGACAGCCGGATGCCGGGGATCTCGAGCATGTCGCCGAGCACGCGGGCCGCCGTCACCGGCAGGCCGGGGCCGAGGACGTTCTTGATGATGTCGCGGCGGGTGATGCTCTGCCAGTGACTCATCCCGAGCGCGACCTGCTGGTCGGCGGGAAGGTGCGCGACCGACCCCAGGAACGCGGCGTTGATCGCGCCGACCGAGGTGCCGCAGACGATCGAGATCTTCTCGCCCCGGCGTTCGAGCTCGGGCAGCAGCACCGAGAGCGCACCGACCTCGTACGCGCCGCGCGCTCCTCCGCCCGGCAGGACGATCCCGACCCGCCGGTTCTCGGCATCTACGTTGCGTGCCACAACCCAAGTATGCCGGGCCGGTGGACGAACGGACGACGGACGCTACCGACGGTCGAATTTGCGGCGGGAACGTGGATACGAACGGGACCGTCGTTCGCGGTCCGTGCGCAAATCGGGGGCCACGCGCGGAGCGAGCTCGCTCGGGCCGGTCCCGTCGACCGGGTACGAGGCCGGAACTCGTTCAGGCGAGCGAGGAACTCACGCGAGCCGTCGAGGTTCAGCACGTTGAACGTGTCGAACCTCGACCACGATCGCCCCCGGCGAACCGCCTAGAAGTCGAAGTCGCGCGGCGGCTTCTGCTCGAACCAGAGCCGGTCGTGGTCCGGCGTCTCCTGCAGGAAGTCCGGGGTGTCCGACAGCGGGTCGTCACTGGTCCGCTCGTGGGCCGGGGGCGCGGGCGGATCGTTGTCGCCGTCGTCCAGGCGACGGCGCGGGACGATCGGCACGTTCGGCGCGTCGAAGGCGTCATCCGCGATCGGCGGGGCCTGGGGCGTCGGCGGTGCCGACGGCGCGGGCGGGGCCGCGGAGGACGTATCCGGGGCCGGCGGAGCG
>Ga0265296_1003649_pt1 | contig 14054 bp, 17 predicted proteins | sample MunlanPumphouse1_FD_189073 | JGI IMG/M metagenome (GOLD analysis project Ga0265296, IMG submission 189073) | Groundwater microbial communities from a municipal landfill in Southern Ontario, Canada - Pumphouse #1 | ecosystem: Environmental > Aquatic > Deep subsurface > Groundwater | place... | reverse complement strand
AACTAACGCAAAATGGCTGATCGGGCTGGTCTGCCCTTACTGCGGTGGACAAATCGCTGATCTTGATGATCAGGAAGTTTTAAAAACCCGGGTGACTTTAAAGGCAAAAGAAGAAGCCGGAGAAATTATCTCCGGCTTCGGCGTTAGATCCCGCTATTATTAACCAAGGATAGCCTGCAGGTCCGCTTCGGGTGTGCTGATCGGCTTGATGTTGAACTTCTCGACCAGCACGTTGAGCACGTTCGGTGAGATAAACGCCGGCAGGGTGGGGCCGAGGTAGATATTCTTAATATCCAGCGACAGGAGTGTCAGCAGTATGGCCACAGCTTTTTGCTCGTACCACGAGAGGACGAGCGTCAGGGGCAGCTCATTCACCCCGCAGTTAAAGGCGCCGGCCAGGGCTACCGCAACCTGGATGGCGGAATAGGCGTCGTTGCACTGGCCCATGTCCATGATCCGCGGCAGGCCGCCGATCTCGCCGATGTTGAGGTCGTTGAAGCGGTATTTGCCGCAGGCCAGGGTCAGGATCACAGTATCTTTAGGGGTCTTCTTAACAAAATCGGTGTAGTAGTTGCGGCCCGCCTTGGCGCCGTCGCAGCCGCCAACCAGGAAAAAGTGCTTGATGGCGCCGGCTTTGACCGCTTTAATCACCTTGTCGGCAACACCAAGCACGGTGTTGCGGGCGAACCCGGTCATAACTTCAGTGCCGCCGTTTATTCCGGTAAGTGTCTTGTCTTCCTGCCAGCCGCCGAGTTCAAGAGCCTTGTTGATAACAGGGGTGAAATCCTTTACTCCGTTTTCCCCGGTGATGTGTTTAAGGCCCGGGTAGCCGACGGCGTCGGTGGTGAATATCCTGTCGGAATAAGAAGGCCTGGGTGGAACAATACAGTTAGTTGTATAAAGTATAGGGGCCGGTATGCCGTCAAATTCTTTCTGCTGGTTCTGCCAGGCGGTTCCAAAGTTACCTTTCAGGTGCAGGTGTTTCTTTAGCTCCGGATAACCGTGAGCGGGCAGCATTTCACTGTGGGTATAGATGTTTATACCCTTGCCCTCAGTTTGTTTGAGCAGCTGTTTCAAATCATGCAGGTCGTGTCCGGTGATTACGATGAACGGTCCCTTTTCAATAGTCATGGGGACTTTTACCGGCACAGGGTGGCCGTAAGCGGAAGTATTGGCCTCATCCAGCAGGGCCATGCACTTAAGGTTGACCTGCCCGAACTCCATCAACAATCCCAGCCACTCCTCAATGGAATGGTCTTCGCCGATGGCGCGCATACCCTTGTAGCACCATGCTGTCACTTCATCGTCCTTTTTGCCCAGCACCCAGGCGTGCCATGCGTAAGCCGCCATGCCGCGCAGTCCGAGCAGCAGGGTGGAACGGAGGGACACCATGTCAGGGTCGCCCTGCCAGAGGGTGTCCCAGTCCATGTCTGCCGCTCCGCCCAACTTTGCTTTGGCGGCCTGGATCAGGTTTTTTAATTCATCAATACGGTCACCGTCGAAGTTAACGTTGGTTATTGTCGCGAAAAGAGCCTGCATCACCAGTCCGCCGGTTGCCTCATCCGGGGTCTTGCCCTGAGCGGCGCGGGCCAATCCGACCAGGGCGCAGGTCAATTGGTCCTGCTTGTCGGCGACTTCCGGCTGTTTGCCGCACACCCCAACTTTGGTGCAGCCTTTACCGCCCGCTGTTTGCTCACACTGAAAACAAAACATGTTTTAATTCCCTCCTTTGTATTTACTGGTATTTATTTTTAACTCAGAAGTGTAAAAGCTTTTATTCAGGTTTTATAAAGACCCTGGTAGGAATGCAGAATATACCGACGTCCGACGTCCCAAAGGCGTAGGTGCGGATTCATCCTGCTAAGGACAGGGGACACACCTCTTCAGCGGATAGGGGACACACCTCCATTTGAAGATTTACTCAGGGGTCGGAGGAATGTCCCCATTGGAGTGTTCGGATAAATCCGAACCTACTCTTCTACAATTTTTCCATCGGTGGTGACTGTGACAACGCGCCACGGTATCATTTTGCCGCTGTTGACCAGCGCCTGCTTTACCGCGCTGGCGATGCCGCCGCAGCAGGGTACTTCCATGCGGAGTACGGTGACGCTTTTTATCTCATGCGCTTTTAAAATTCCGGTTAGTTTTTCGGTGTAGTCCACATCGTCCAGCTTCGGACAGCCAATGATGGTGATCTTATTACGCATGAAATCATTGTGGATATTCGCATAGGCGTAAGCGGTACAGTCGGCGGCCACAAGCAAATGGGCATTGTCAAAGTAAGGAGCGTTTACCGGCACCAGCTTGATCTGGCAGGGCCATTGGCGCAGCTGTGATACTGCCGGCTGGGCAGATCCCGCCGCGGGTTGAGCTGAGGCTGCATCTGCTTCTTTTCTGTCAATGGTCCTGGCCTGGGTACCTGGGCAGCCGCAGGCAAGTTTTTCGGGCACCGGGCTTTTCTTGGCTTCCATGTGGTTTTTTACAGACTCTTCGTCAAAAACGCTGGCTTCGCGCTCCTCTATGGTTATGGCTCCGGCCGGACACTCCGGCAGGCAGGCGCCAAGGCCGTCGCAATAGCTTTCAGATACAAGCTCCGCTTTCCCGTTCACAAGCTGCAGGGCTCCTTCGTGACACGCTTCTACACAGAGTCCGCAGCCGTCGCATTTCTCCCGGTCAATCTTAACAATTTTTCTGATCACTTACAGAGACCCCCTTTGTGATGTTTTACTTGCGGCTTTTGTAATGTTATCTTATTATATTGAGAGCACAAATTCGGTAGCCATGGTTACCAAAATTAAAAGGTGAGTGAAAATGTTTAACAAATGGCTGAAAGTATATTCCGAGTGCGACTTATTCAGGGGCATAGACCCGGAGGAATTGAATGTTGTTTTTACCTGCCTGAAACCGAAGGTGAGCAGTTACGAAAAAAATGAATGGGTGGCCGTTGCCGGTGAAAAATTTAACGGCCTGGGGGTTGTCCTTGCTGGTGAAGTGGTAGTTGTCAAGGAAAATGCGGCTGGTGACCGGGTGATTATGGCGGTAAACACCCCCGGGGAGATGTTCGGCGAGATGGCCGCGTTTTCAGGAGAAGGCGTGTGGCCTGTTGCGGTGATGGCCAGGACTGCCTGCACGGTAATGTTTTTACCGGCTGGAAAGATCGTAGGCAACTGTGAAAGGGTATGCGCCAGCCACCGGCTGCTGATTACCAACCTGCTGGAGATCGTTTCCGGCAAGGCGATGATGCTGCACCGGAAGGTGGAATACCTGGCGATCAAGAGCCTGAGAGGAAAGATAAGCGCATTTTTGATGGAGCAGTATAAAAGGATGGGCAGTCCCACTTTTATCCTGCCTCTGAAACGCAACGAGCTTGCCGATTTCCTGAATGTTTCACGTCCGTCACTTTCACGTGAGATGTGCCGGCTGAGAGATGAAGGAGTGATAGAATTTCACAGGGATTCCATAAAAATAATACGGGTCGAGGCTTTAAAGAGTATGGCCGGGTAGGACGCCAGGCGCCCGGTACCGACATTCCCCGCCATACAGTTCACCCTGTTTCTGTAAAGATTAAGAAAAAAGAAAGAAATTAAAAATAAAAAATTAATTATTATCAATTATTGTTTACATTAGTCATCTTATAGATATAAAAACAAGGAGGTGCTGATGTGAACAAGGATGAACTCAAATGGATGCTTTCTGAACTGAGTATAATCAGGGGCAACGCACAATTAGCTTTAGAATGCGACCATCCTGAGTGGGCGAGGAAGTATATATCTTCAATAATCCGGCATATTGACAAGCTAACTGTTCTGACCGCTATTATAACAGACCTCTATCTAACCGGTAAAGATGACGATTGCGACAGCAATAACGTCAGCGGCAGCGACCTGGCAGCTTTAGCTAAAATCGCCACCAGAGCAGAAAATATCAAGCTGCATTAGCAGTCAGTGTCTAAAGCCTAATGCCTTTTTCCCTTTGTTGAAGAAAAATTCTCCAAGCGTTCTGTGTGTCCCAAAAATCGCAAATCAGGTTGTTAATGAAAAGTATTGACTGGTTTTAATTTACCAATTAATATATCAGTAGGCTATATATTATGATACGTGGCAGTATCAATCAGCAATGACGCTTTTCAAGAAAGAAACTTTCTTGAAGGGTGTTTTTTTTTAAATTACACAGGGTGTGGCTTCCGGATACCTGGACAGAAAGGGTGAACATGTGAAGAGGTTGCTAATTATTAAGACGGGAACAACTTTTCCTTCAATCCGGAGAGCTTACGGTGATTTTGATGATATGATCATGAGTCAGGCTGACCTTCCACCCGGGAATGTTATGGTTTCAGCTGCATATAAATATGAGTCTTTACCAGACTTGAGGGATGTTTCAGCCATTATTATAACTGGTGCGCATTCAATGGTTACGGATAATGATGACTGGCTGATCAATCTATCTTGGTGGTTAAGAGATATGATCCATGAGTCCGTACCGGTGCTTGGCATTTGTTATGGTCATCAGCTGTTGGCCAAGGCCTTTGGCGGGTGTGTTGACTACCATCCAAAAGGAAAAGAGATCGGGACGGTGAGTATAGACCTTACTGAACAAGGAAAAACAGACCCCTTGCTGAGTGCTCTGCCTGAAACCTTTTTGGGCCATGTGACACATGCCCAGACCGTAATTACGCTGCCGTCTGACGGACGTCTTTTAGCAAAAAACGATTATGAAAAGCACCACGCCTTTTCTGTAAATGAAAACATTTGGGGTGTTCAGTTTCACCCGGAATTTAACGCCGCTATTACACGGGCGTACATCGATGAGCAAAAAGACAGCCTCGTGAAAGAAGGATACGATCTTGATCAATTACATAATTCTGTACGGGAGCATAAGTACGGAAAGCTGCTTTTGAGACGTTTTATGGAACTGTTTAATTAGAATAGATGTTTTTCAATACACCCTGACCAGTTGATACTGAGGCTAAAGAATCCGGAAAATCATTCGATTATTATATATCAGAATAAGAAGGGGGGATGGAAGACGGATGCCGACGCTTTAAACATTGCCGGAACCTACTCTGTGCTGAAAATGGTTCAGAACAAAGGCGCTGCTCAAACTTTAGTCCTGAGAAAAGCTATGGACCAGGAAAAAACGGCCATGCAAGGAGTATTGAACACAATGACACCGGTATCTAACCCTCCCAATCTGGGCAACAATATCGACCGTTATGTGTAACGGTCAAAACGCAAAAGAAAAAACGGCGATATGGCCGTTTTTTTCTTTTAGACCCCCATGCCGCTAACGCGGCATCAGTTCGATTTCAATCGAACACCGAAAAGTCTCTGCATTATATATCCGCTCATATGGAAATGCTCCTTCGAATAATATGAATTATTTTTGTTTATATATGAAGGTTAGTATTGCCCGAAACAACCAGAAAGGATAGCATCGACATGCTTCGACAATATATCTCAAGAGATGGAAGCATTGATTTCGGCTTACCCGACTAGTGAGAAAGAATTGTTGAAGGTGAATGGGTTTGGGAAGAAAAAGGTTGAGAAGTATGGGGCGGGTATTTTGGGGGTATTCAGCTTGTAGTTATCCTATATTAGGGGGAATAGAAATTTTCAATGACAATATTTTTTTGCAGATCTTTGCTAAAGCATTCATTAACGCACTTGTTCAGGGTTGGTATATTTGGTTGATGATAGGGATTTTATTGATAATAAAAAAATCATTAGATAAAAAGTTTAATAAAAAATTTAAATATCAGAAATCTAGAAAATTATTTTAAATTATAATAATTGTAACAGACCACATCGTCCTGGGTGTAGATTTAATAAGTCTGGTTTGGAGTTTTGACTGTACTATTTTATCGTAACTAATGTCTAGCAAATTATCCGAAGTTAGGCGTAAAAAAAGCTCAAACCCGAATTAAGGCTTGAGTAAATTAACAGAAGAGTTCTGGGGGAGAATCTACTTCCTAACTTTGGATAATTACATTGCACGAAACCGCGGTGTTTAGTGTAGCTACTCACACTCTGTGACTGCAATCGGCTCACATTGAGCGTCCGCATTTTCTGCTTGGGATATTTGGCCGAGAGCAGAAATAAGCTCCCAGCCCCAAAATAATTGATTAGGCCGCAAACTCGTTTTCGATGACCGCCCTGACCAAATGGTCGTCAATCAATCGTTTTTGTTGAAAGGCCGAAGCCATGAGGCTTGAGCATCTCATGTACGTCTTCTACACTGTGGCATTCCTTTGCTAATTCTTTGATGGTCTTGTCTTTTAAGTTCTTGCATAAATGGTCATCTCCTTTATTGGTAGTATTATATCAAACTCCGTGCTATCCTCTTTCAAACATGACCCTATCAGAAGTAGAGTTATGTACATTCCAGACTCAATTTCACCCAATGCGGGAATACGGAACGGCACTTGAATCAATTTTTCCAAGTAGCGCTTTGAGTACTTCTTGAAGTTGGGTTGGATCTGGAGCTAACCGGAAAGCTGCACCGGGATCCACAGTTTCGGGAACGTGTATTAAGGGCTTATGAGTACAGGTGTGCGGTTTGTGGCTTTAATGTCCGGCTTGGGAACACACTGGTTGCCGTCGAGGCGGCTCATATCAAGTGGCACCAGGCAGGGGGGCCAGACCAGGAGGAAAACGGAATTGCTTTGTGTACAATGCATCATAAGTTGTTTGACCGGGGAGTTTTTACCTTGAGCAAGTCATTGAGGTTTCAAGTGGCGGAAACAGCGCATGGGACTGAAGGTTTTGATGAATGGCTGATGCGGTACCATGGAAAGGAGATACGGCCTCCCCAGAGTCCTCTTTACAGGCCGAAAGATTTTTTTATACATTGGCATGTAAAAGAGGTTTTTCGAGGGCCTGCAAGATACCTGGTTGATTAAAAAAGGGGCGATTTGCAGGGTTTGCCGTGGATAGAGGAGTTTTTTGAGGCTTGGGTTAGGCTTAAATTTTCTTTTTGCGAGAAGATAGAATTGATAGAGTGATGCGACAAGAGAAAATTCCCTTGTCGCATTTCTTCTATTCCCACCAATTATTATCAGTTGCTCCAGAGTCTTCGCCAAAATTAAAAAAAGGTATATCTTCCGGGTCCATTGCCACATCACATCTCTTGGGATTTGCCATGTGGTGTGGGTCGGTTTTGGGATCTTTCATTTTGACACCTCCTCAAGGTTTATAATGACCAAAATACAGGCACATTAAAAAACCTATTAATGGATTTTTTAAAAAAACCATAAGCATTTTCGGAACAGGGAAGGATATGCCATGCGAAAATATAATTTCTAATGAGAGTTCAATACTTCTCGGGGGAGGGATAGCTATGGAGATCTTCGAGACGTCCTCAATTGCGGGGATGGTGCTTTTTACCATAGATTTGGTTTTAAAGCTGCTGTTAATTTCGGCATCAAACATACACATAATATTCCTGATGAAAATGTAATGGCGTGTGAATTAGTTCCGGAAGCATTGTGTGAAATTAGCGGAACAGCTGATTGTTGTTGACTCTTTGGCATTTTCGTCAAATGAACGGAGTTACTAAATTAATATGCACATCGAGTACAGGGTAACAAAAGATAATGATAATCAGAAGGTCTCACAGATACTCAAGACCCATCTGAAATTTTCCCGTGGTGAAATACGAAGGATTAAACGCTGTGCCGGACTTATGGTGAACGAGCAAACAGTTCGTTTAAATTCGCTGGTGCAAGAAGGTGATTTAATACGGGTAAATTTTCAGGATGATGATCAACCGGTAATACCCCAGGATATACCACTCGATATTCTCTTTGAGGATGAACACATCCTGGTAGTGAACAAACCATTCAATATGCTGGTACACCCGCTTTCATATCATGTTCTGAACACCTTGGCTAACGGCGTTATTTACCATTGGCAGCTACAAGGACATAACAGTAAATTCAGAGCGGTCAGCCGGTTGGATAAAGATACTTCTGGAGTTATCCTGATCGCCAAAAGCAGTTACATCTGTCATCAGCTTTCCGGGCAAATGAAAAACGGTATGTACCGGAGGGAATACCTGGCAGTGGTGCATAACAGAATAACTATGGATTCTGGAATAATTGATTTCCCTATCGGTCGACTCGATGATGGCTCCCTTATCTTTGGAGTAACATCTCAGGGTAAAGAAGCGGTCACTCATTTTACCGTAATACATCGTTTCGCCAGCGGCAGTCTGGTCAAAATGCGGTTAGAAACTGGACGTACCCACCAAATAAGAGTTCACATGAGACATTTCGGCCATCCCTTAATGGGAGATGATCTATACGGGGGCAGTATGGATCTGATACATCGTCAGGCCTTACATAGTTGGCGTCTGGAGTTTAACCATCCTGTCACCAAGGAACACATGCGACTGGAGGCCCCTCTGCCATCCGATATGACATCTTTAATTCATAAGTTGAAAAAACAATTATCCTAAAAATTATATATTATAGGGTATTATTAATCAGTAGGTTTTTACAGAGGCTGTACAGTGAACTAAAAGGAAAACCTTTTAAAACCTGGTTGATTAAAAAAGTCCGGATAAATCCGGACCTACAAAAAGAACAAATCTAATTGGAAAAGAAGGCAATTAAATTCAAGTATAGCAGGCGCTGTTATTCCTGTAGATGGCGGATATATAATTAGTAAGGAATAAGGCTGCGACGACTGGAGGATAGCTTTTTGGCTAATTTACCCGGTAAAGAGAGTAAGGCGAAGTACGTTCAAGAAACGTTTAATTCTATAGCCAAGAACTACGATTTGATGAATACACTTATGACCTTTGGTTTAGATAAGTCTTGGCGAAGGCTGGTGGTTAAACGCTCTGAACTAAAAGAAGGTGGAATAGGTCTGGATGTCTGCTGCGGAACTGGGATGCTGACGATGGAACAGGCACGGGCAGCAGGTTCGGCGGGAAGAATAACAGGGCTGGACTTTTCAGAAAACATGATAGATGTCGCCTGGCAAAACATAAGGGACTTTGAGTTTAAGGACAGCATACAGTTTATTCAGGGAGATGCCATGCGCTTACCGTTTGAAGATAATGTGTTTGATTGTGCGACGGTAGGATGGGGATTACGCAATGTTCCTGATATTTTTGAAGCAGTTCGGGAAATGGTACGTGTTGTTAAACCGGGAGGAAAGGTAATATCACTGGACATGGCTCAGCCAATGACACCGGTTTTCAGGGAATTATACTGGCTGTGTTTTGACAAGGTAATTCCTGCTATGGGGAAGCTATTCTCCGGCAATAAAAAGGCTTACGATTATCTCCATGATTCAGCAAAGGTTTTTGTGCATCAAAAAGAGTTAGCCGGTATATTTGCAAAAGCCGGATTAGTTGAAACTCGTTATCTGAACTTATGTGGTGGAGTAGTGGCAATAGTAGAGGGAAAGAAACCAAGTTAATTAATTTTTGAAAGGAAAGAGGGAAGATCATGTTCCAGGTCGTTCTTACAACAGCTGCAGGCAAAAGATTAATTGCCAGGGCAGTGGCTGCTCATCCAGCTATCCAAGCGGCACTCCGCTCCGGGACTATTGTCATTATTGCGGGAACCACAAACGGCTACGTTGCCGAGGAGGTACTGACGCTGGCCGGCCAATCAAAAGGATTTAGCCGGCGGCGGTTTTTTCGCGGCATAACGCTTCCTCCCCACATGCCCGCGACTGAAACGGGCAGGCTTCCGGATGAAACAGGGTTTCCCGGTGATGTGGTAATTGTTAAAGGAGAATGGCGGCAGGGAAATACCATTTTCGATGTTGTCGACGACCTGAAGGAAGGCGACGTTATCTTGAAAGGTGCAAATTCTATAGACCCGTTGCATAAGCGGGCTGCTATTCTCATCGGTGATCGCCGGGGCGGCACAATAGGGGCTTCTTTGCAGGCTGTTGTCGGAAGGCGGGTGCGCCTGCTTCTGCCGGTTGGATTGGAGAAGCGGATTTCAGGCAATCTTGATGAGCTGGCTGCAAAACTCAACGAGCCGGGAGCTCACGGGGCAAGGCTCCTGCCGGTTCCAGGTGAGGTTGTCAGCGAAATCGAGGCCATTTCTATGCTTACCGGCGCAACCGCCAAACTTGTAGCGGGGGGCGGTGTTTGTGGGGCGGAAGGCTCGGTATGGCTCGTTATCAGCGGTGAACCAGAGGAGGAAAAACTGGCAAAGGAGCTAATCGAGTCTTTGGCAAATGAACCTTCTTTTACACTTTGATATGATAAACTCATTCAAATAAATCCTTTATGAGAAAAACGCTTCCATTTGTTTGAATATATTGATATGAATCATGAGAATGAATCTGATGTGGATATGAGGATGGGATTATAGTGGAGAATAATCAATGTATTAATTTTTTACTAACAAAAGCACAGCAATCAGTTTTTAGTTATTTTAAAAATATGCTTGATGAGTTTGGTGTTACGCCAGTTCAATATGGAATATTAAATTGCCTTTGGGGTAATGATGGCTTGACTGCTACTCAAATCGCTCATAATTTGAGTTTAGATGGATCGACAATTACTGGTATTCTTGATCGGATGGAAAATAAAGAGCTATTAATGAGAGTGCCTGATCCGAATGATCGAAGGGCTATTAGGGTGGTATTAACGGAGAAAGGATTTCAATTGCGAAACCCTATCGAAAAGGTTGTAGAAGAAGCAAACCAGTTTGTATTAAGTATTTTTTCCCAGAAGGAGCAAGCACAATTTAATCATTTTCTGGAAATCATTGCAGAACACATTAACAGTTTTTAGCGTCGGTAGCCGCTTTTCCTTCCAGGTGATTAACACCATTCCGTTTGGTCGAGTACAATTAAATAGTTTGCATATAAATAATTTGTTGACAAACTATATTGTTTTTACATAAAATTGAATAAATTTCAAGTGTTTTTTAGGTGAGAACTTGGAAAGGGATGAGGATGGGTATGTTAAAATTCTCCGAGCAGCAGGAACTGTTGAGGAAAGTTGTAAGAGATTTTGTTGAGAAAGAAATTGCGCCTATTGCAGGCAAAATTGATGAAGAAGACACCTGCCCGGTCGAGTTGTTGAGCATGACTGCCCGGTTAGGCTATAATGGCGTTTTTACACCAGCCATTTACGGTGGTACAGGCCTGGGCTATACCGAAAGAGCTATTATTCTAGAAGAAATTGCCCGCTACTCAGCTGGTTTTGCCATGGCCCTGATGACTCATCACCTTGGTGTAGCTGCCATTCAAACATGGGGGAATGAAGAGCAAAAGAAAAAGTACCTGCCAAAATTATGTTCAGGCTCTGTTGGAGGTCTTGCAGTTACTGAACAAGGTGGCGGGTCAGATTTTTCGGGGCAGAAATCTACCGGCAAACTTGTAGATGGCTGCTGGATTTTGAACGGACGCAAATGTTTCATCACCAACTCGCACTGTGCCGACATCAATATTGTAACAGTTAAGACGGGTGAGGACGAAAAAGGCCGGCCCGTGATATCTGCCGTTGTGATTGATGAGAATACGCCTGGTTGTACACCCGGCCGCAAGGAAAAAAAGACGGGCTTGCGGGGGTCTTACTTGGGTGAAGTGGTCCTGAACAACGTGAAGGTGCCGGAAGGTAATGTGCTCGGCAAAGTTGGTGATGGCGCCAAAATTGCCTTGGGTACGATAGGTGAAGTAGGTCGTTCCGGAATGGCTGCGATTGGTTTGGGGATTCTGCGAGCCTGTTTGGAAGATTCCGTAAAGTTTTCCAAAGAGCGAATAATTTACGGCAAACCTCTGGCCAAGCTGACCAATATTCAGTTTATTATCGCTCAAAACAGAATTGATTATGAGGCGGGACGACTGATGACTTACAACGCGGTCGGGATGAAGGATGCCGGGCTACCCTGTACTCCCGAAGTAGCCATGGCCAAATACTTTACAACAGAAGCGGCTGTTAATGCAGCCAAACGGACCACAGATCTGATGGGTGGTTACGGTGTCATATACGATTATCCGGTTGGCCGCTATCTGAGGGATGCGGTAGCGTCGATACCTTCAGGCGGTACATCTCACGTTATGCAGTTGGTCATAGCTGGCAGCGAGTTAAAAAAGTAACAGGCATTAGTCCAAGAAGAGAAGATCTAAACGACCATGCCTCATGGGAGGATATTAATAATGAATATTGCAGTTTGTGTTAAACCGGTTCCAGATCCTAAATCTTACGATAAAATCACTATAAATCCTGAAACTAAACTGCTCGAACGCAATAAAATTCCTATGGTAATTAATCCTACAGACAAGCATGCCATTGAAGCTGCCATACAATTAAAGGAGTTGTACGGTGGCAAAGTTATACTGATTAGCATGGCTCCGCCCGGAGCAAAAGAGGTGCTTAAAGACGGTTTGGCCATGGGTGTTGACGAGGCTTACCTGTTAAGCGACCGTTTCTTTGCAGGTGCAGATACATTTGTGACTGCCAAGACGCTGGCAACCGGGTTAAAGAAGATCGAGAATTTCGATCTTGTCTTTGCCGGTTCCGAAAGCGCTGACGGAGGAACTTCCCATGTTCCGTCCCAATTGGGTGAGATGCTGGGAATTCCCCACCTGAACCATGTGATGGCCCTGGTAATGGAAGATGGCATCCTCAAGATAAAGACTAAGATTGAAAATGGCTATATGGATTATGAGGGCCGTCTGCCAATGGTGCTAGGGGTTGTCAGAGAGATCAATACACCGCGGTACATTCCGCTGATGGGTGTAATACAGGCCCAGGGAAAGCCTTTTACTGTCTGGGGATTGAACGATTTGCAGCTTGACCCTGCCGTCGTGGGTTTAGCCGGTTCACCGACGAAACCCGGAAGTTTGCATACCCCCCCACTTGGGCGTAAGGTTGAAATGCTTGATGGTGAACTTGAAAAGGTTGCCGAAAAAATAATTGTCGTCCTGCATTCAGCAGGCTTGTTGAGCTAGAGGGGGTGGACCGTTTGGAGAAACAGCATGGTGAAGTTTGGATTATCACGGAGCAAGCTAAAGGGAGACTTAATGAAGTGTCCTTTGAACTTTTAGGTAAAGCCAGGGAACTGGCTGCAAAAGACGGGTTACCGGTTTCTGCCGTGGTCATGGGTAGTGGTATTGATTTTGGAAACGAACTTATTGCCTATGGCGCGGACCGGGTATTTTTAATAGACGACCCACGACTGGCGCTTTATCAAAACGATAACTACGCAGTGGTGCTGGAAAACCTGATCCGGAAATATTCCCCCGCAATAGTTCTGTTCAGCGCTTCTTACTGCGGCAGCGAACTTTCAGCTACAGTGGCGGCTAAACTGGAAACCGGCCTGGCGGCACACTGTGTTGATCTGTATTTTAATGAACAGGCAGAATTCGTTCAGGTGGTTCCAGCGTTTGGCGGGCGGGTCCTGGGTGATATTCTTTGCCCCCATACCCGGCCACAAATAGCCAGCGTAAAGCCGGGTATGTTTAAAAAGCCGGAAAAAGAGTCTGAGCCGCATGGTGTAATTATGGAGGAGTCGGCTGCGGTGTTGGATCATTATGAATCACCCTTGAAGGCTTTACGGGTAGTGCAGGAGCAGCCGGTTGGTTTGCCCCTGGAAGAAGCTGAAATCGTGTTGGCCGGAGGTTGGGGTGTAGGCAGCGCCGAAGTTTGGCAGAGTCTTGAAGAACTTGGTCGGGAATTGAATGGAGCGGTAGGTTGTACCAGGCCGGCTCTGGATGAAGGGTGGACCAAGGGTGAACACACCCTTATCGGCGTCAGCGGAAAAACCGTTCGGCCAAAAGTGTACATCGGTTTCGGCGTTTCCGGAGCGACCCACCACGTGGTGGGTATGAAGGACAGTGGGGTAGTGATAAACATCAACAACAACCCTGAAGAGACTGTCTTCCAGGTGTCGGATTATGGTGTGGTAGCTGACGTAAAAGATCTATTGCCCGTATTGCTGAAAAAAATCAGGAAAGCAAAAGAGGATAGGCAATAGCCTGGGAGTCTTCTTCTCGACTAATTCATCTAATCCAATTACAAAACGGGTAAGATTTTAGATGCACCGTGTAGAAATAATAATCTACCCGGTGCTTTAGCTT
>Ga0265296_1003648_pt1 | contig 14055 bp, 7 predicted proteins | sample MunlanPumphouse1_FD_189073 | JGI IMG/M metagenome (GOLD analysis project Ga0265296, IMG submission 189073) | Groundwater microbial communities from a municipal landfill in Southern Ontario, Canada - Pumphouse #1 | ecosystem: Environmental > Aquatic > Deep subsurface > Groundwater | place: Canada... | reverse complement strand
CATACTTTGAATGAAAAATTTTATCTGAAGCTTAAACAAGAGTTAAGGCCGGGAACAAAAATTATTTCTTATTCATTTAAGCTTTATAACTTAGAACCAAAAATTATTGATAAGCCAAGCAAAAAAGATTTACCGATTTATTTGTATGAAATATAAAATAAACTGTCATTGCGAGCAACTGTTTTTTTATTTGTCATCCCCGTGAAAACGGGGATCCAGAAATTAAGCAATATTGTCCAATGATAAACTTTCTGGATTCCCTCCGCCAGCTGGCGGATGCGCGGGAATGACAAAAAAGTGAGATTGCTTCGCCTGCCTGCGCAGGCAGGTCGCTTAGTCGCTCCTCGCAATGACAATAAAATTATGTTAATTAAATTTAAAATTTGGCTTTTAAAATATTGGCACTGGATTATTTTGGCCATCGCCGCCATCTGTTTTTTTATCGGTACGGCCAGTTTTAATTATTATACGCAATCGCAGGATTTCGTTAAATGGTTGTCGCCTGATGAATCGGCTAATTATAATTTTGCCAAACTTTATGCCCAAGAAGGCCGGTTAATGATTTTCGAAAAATATAATCTTTTAGCCTCGGATATCCTGCATCCGCGCAGCGTCAGAAGCGATTTTGGCTGGTTGAAGCCGGTAAGTTTTTTGGGCGTTATTTTGATTTACGGTAAAATCGCCAGTCTGACTACTTATAAAATTTTGCCATATCTCACTCCGTTGGTTGCCGCTTTAGGGATTATTTTTTATTATCTTTTAATCAAAGAAATTTTCGGCAAACGCAACGCTTTTATTTCCGCGCTCGTTCTAGTCGTTTTCCCGCCCTTTGTTTATTATAGCGCCCGCAGTATGTTTCATAATGTGCTGTTCGTCGTGTTATTAATAATCAGTCTTTATTTAGCCTGCTTATCGGTAAAAAAGAAAAAAGGGGAGCCGGACATAAATAAAGTTAAGACCGCGGCCGTTAATATTTTACCGAATTTACTGGCTGGATTAAGCGGCGCTTTTTTAGGCTTAGCCATAATAACCCGTTCTTCAGAATTAATCTGGCTGATTCCGGTTTGGCTGATTATTTGGCTGTTTAATGTTAAAAAATTCGGCTTAACTAAACTCCTAATTTTTATCGCCTGTTTATTATTTGCTCTTTTGCCGGCCATGTATTGGAATAAAATACTATATCAATCATATTGGCGCGGCGGTTATAATGAAATGAACCAGTCTATTTTAAATATTGCCGACGCCGGTTCGGAAATTTTAAAAAGCGGGTCCGTAAATTCGGAGGCGATAAAAAACGGTTTAGTACAAATAAAAAATAACTTTTTTCATTTTGGCTGGCAGCCGGTTAAAAGCTTGAAAATGCTTTATTTTTATTTTGCCAAAATGTTTTATTGGATTTTTTGGCCGGCCTGGTTTGGATTTTTGCTGTTGCTGGCAAAAATAAAAAATTGGCGAACCAAACATTACGCGTTTTTATTAGCTTTGTTTACCGCCGCCGTGATTTTAATATCTTATTATGGCAGCTGGGATTTTCATGACAACCCAGACCCGAAAAGCCGCACCATCGGCAATTCTTATACCCGTTATTGGCTGCCGATTTATCTGGGCGCTATTCCTTTAGCCGTTATTTTTTTAGTAAAATTATCCAATATTTTTAAGAAAAAAATATTAATTTATAATTCGCGCGCTTTAGTAATTTTTTTAGTATTTTTTATTTCTATTAAATTTGTTTTATTTACGAGCGATGAAGGCTTGATAAAATCGGCGCAAAAACAATTGGCGGTTCGCGCGGAATATGAGCAAATATTAAGCTTAACCGAAACTAGAGCGGTTATTATCACCCAATATCACGATAAGCTGTTATTTCCCGCGAGAAAGGTGATCGTCGGCTTGTTCGATGACGCCAACATGATAAAAGAATACGCTATTTTGACTCAATATCTGCCGGTTTACTACTATAATTTTACTTTTCCGGAACGTGATATAAATTATTTAAATAACAGGAAACTGCCAGAGTTCGGATTGCGAATTGAAGAGGTAAAAAAAGTGACAAAGGATTTTACGCTGTATAGACTGTCATTGCGAGGAGGAGAGGCAACGACGACGCGGCAATTTAACGAATAAATTATTTAAATTAAAGTAGCAACTATTTATAAATATTTTCATACGTGAGATTGCTTCGCTCACTGCGTTGCGCTCGCAATGACAGAAATAGTTATGAATAATAAACATAATATTGTAAAGAGAATCGGCATTGATGCTCGTTTTTATGGATCTTTAGGCAAAGGTTTAGGCAGATATACTCAAGAAGTCGTTGATAATATCATTAAGCTTGACCAAGCTAATGAATATGTTATTTTTTTGCGCCGGGAAAATTTTAATGATTTTAAGTGCGACTGCCTTAGGGTAAAAAAAGTGCTGGCCGATATAAAATGGTACGGTTTAGCCGAACAGATTGTTATGCCATATTATATCTGGCGTGAACACTTAGATTTAATGCACTTTCCGCATTTTAACGTGCCGGTTTTTTGCCCGGTTAAGTTTATCGTTACCATTCATGATCTGATTTTAATAAAATTTCCCACCTCGCGCGCTACCACGCTGGGGCCGCTAACTTATAAAATAAAAAACCTTTTTTATAAAATTGTAATTTCTCTGGCGATAAAGCGCTCGCAAAAAATTTTGGCCGTGTCCGGATATACCAAAGACGACTTAGTCAAGCAATTTAAAATTAACCCGGATAAAGTAATTGTAACTTACGAAGGCGTGGCGGATCTATCTGTCGTTTCGAGCGTTAGCGAGAAATCGCTTATAGATGAAAGCGCCCAGCCAAAGGGATTTCTCCCTTCGCTCGAAATGACAAAAAACATTAGACCATACCTACTTTATGTGGGTAATGCCTATCCGCATAAAAATTTGGAAGGTTTGATAAAGGTTTTTTCTGAAATAAATAAAAATATTACGGGCTTGAAGTTAGTTTTAGTGGGCAAAGAGGATTATTTTTATAGCCGGCTGAAACAATACGCTAAAAATTTTTCAAATAATATTATTTTCCCCGGCTACGTTCCGGACAGTGAATTGAAAACGCTATATTCGGGCGCGGCGCTTTATGTTTTCCCATCGTTTTATGAAGGCTTCGGCTTGCCGCCGCTAGAAGCCATGGCGCATGGCCTAGCGGTCGTTAGCTCCAATAAAACCTGTTTGCCGGAAATATTGGGTGAGGCCGCGCTATATTTTAATCCGGATGATGAAATGGATATGAAAAATAAAATTGAAGAGGCTCTGGCGGACGAAAAGTTGCGGGAAGATTTACGAGACAGGGGATATGAACAGGCGAAAAAATACAGTTGGCAAGAATGCGCGGAAAAGACGTTGGAGGTTTATAAAAATTTGTTATTCAGGCAAAATTAAAAGGCCAAATCATTTTGACTTAGCCTTTTTTAAAACATTTTTTTCTCCTTTTCTGTGATGCTATGATCGCATCACATCCTCGTAATCGAAACCCGCTTCGATCGGCGACTCCAAAAGAAATTCGCCGACACCTTGGCCATTACCTCCGTTTGGAACACGGTGGAGACAATGAACGGACATGACGCCGTTTGGGTTTTTCCACAAGTGAAAATAACCCCAAGCGTCTCTGTTGATTAGCTGGGAAAGAATTTTCACATCATTTCCTCCCAGACCAACAACTTCAACGCCGTTCCTAGTGAAGTTAATCACTAAAACAAAGCGCGCCTTGACGCTGTCTCCATTATTCTTGAGATAGAAATGAAGGTCAGTAATCTTGTAGCCTAAGCTGAACAACTGCTTAACAAATGGCTTGACCGTTACCTGGTTGGCTTGCCCGTGTTCGCCAGCCGTTACGCCGTTGTTTTGCCTTTTTTTAATAACAGCGCGTTCATCTCTGACAATCCTTTTGGCGTTCGGCGGAATCATCTTTCTGTTTGTGAACTGGAATTCCAATAATGCTACATCCGGGTACTTTTTCATCTTCATTACCTCCTTAATTAGTGGTTAACAGTTGGATGACAACTAGATAATAAAAAGAGCAATATTAACAAATAATCATAACACATATATTAATAAATGTCAAAAAAATTTTAGTATAATTACATATTTTATTTAATTTTAGCCGAATAAATTAAGTCTGTCATTGCGAGGAATGAAGCGAAGCGTAATGACGAAGCAATCTCCGGTTAAATAGTATACAGTATATTTTTTTAAAATATTTAATATTTGTACGATTTATAATTATTTTTTTATTTTTCTTATATTTTCCGGCTGACCAGAGATTGCTTCGCTCCCTCCGGTCGCTCGCAATGACAAGTATAAATAAACATTTTCTTCTTTTCTATATTTTGTGTTATAATAATAATTGTTAATAACTATCCGCACTGCTTTAAAAACGGAAATTTTTTGTTATTAAAAATAAATTAATTAATATGGAAATGGATTCCGGCCCGCTTTCGGCTTAAAGGCCGGAATGACAAAATAAGAAATAAATGGCTTTAAATAAATCCCATAATTTAAAAGTTAATCCGGGCGTGAAATCGTCTCGCTTTGTTATTGATTTAAAGCGGAATTTGCTTGAAAAGGAAACACAACAACCTAAGATAAAAAAACCGGATAATCTTGAATCGAAGCTGGAAAGGCTGGCTGAAATTGATTATAGGAAATATTTTAAGATCAGCAGGGAAAAGAGTAAAGCCTTAGTACGAATTTTATTTGAACGCGCCAATCTAGCTTATCGCAATAAATCCTGGATTCCCGCTTTCGCGGGAATGACAAAAAGGGGAGCAGAAATGATGAAAGAGATTGCGGGCTTGACCCGCAATGACAAAAAAATCAATAGTAAAAAGAAAAAAAATGTCGCGCTCTCCGCGGCCGCACGCAATGGCGGCTACTTGACAATTTTGTCAAACCAGTTGGCGCTCGTTGTTTTAGGAAAATTATTGTATGTTATTTTAAAAAAAGTTTTTATTTTATTTTATAAAATTTGTTATGCGGTTGGCTGGGGAATAATATTTATCTTAAGGTTGGCTTATTTTCTGCTTTTGGCTATAGCCCGCCCGATTATTAAAATCATAAAATTTTTATTTTTTAAATTTCAAGCCGCTATTTCCGGAACTTTGAACGTTTTACCGGCCGGTTATCAAGCGACGCAAACTATGTCCATAGCCTTGTCGGTGAGATTGTTTCGTTTCTTTCAGAAACTCGCAATAACTGGGAAAAATATAATAATCCCCCCAACCCCCCTTTATCAAGGGGGTGTAATCGGTTATTTAAAACCGGCTTTAATTTTTGCCGGAGTATTGCTGATTATTATTTTACCGGTCAAGGCTTTTACTTATTATAAAGTTATAGACATTGTTAAAGGCAAGGTTTTGGGCGCCAGCGAGAGCGCCCTGGATGATCTAATCTCCGCCGGCCAATCGGCCGCGAATTTTAATTTTGGCCAAGCCGGCCAAGGCTTCGCCAGCGCCAGCAGTAATTTTTTAAGCGCGCAAAACGAACTTAAAGAAATTAATGGCTTGCTATTCGCTTTAGCTTCCATTATACCTGATAAAAATATGCAGTTGGCCGCCGCCGGCAAGAATATTCTAAAAGCCGGGGAAGCCAGCGCCAACGCCGGAAAAAATTTAAGTTTGGCCATGACCGGCCTTTTTAGCTATAAAGCCGATAACACCAATAATATTTTAGAGAATTTAAGTTTTTACGGGCATAGCGCCATAACTAATTTGACCGAATTAACTAAGGCGTTGGATCAGATAAATAGCGACGTCATACCGGAAAGTTACCAGAAACAATTTATTTTATTAAAACAAAAAACCGGCGAGCTTAACCGCGGCTTAAAAGAATTTATCAGCTTGGCCGATAGTTTGAGCGGTTTTCTAGGCGCCAGCGCCGATAAAAGGTATTTATTAGTCTTTCAAAATAATTCAGAATTGCGCGCCTCGGGCGGTTTTATCGGCAGTTTTGCTTTAATCGATTTTTCCCAAGGCAAAATAAAAAATATTGAAGTTCCCGGAGGAGGCAGTTATGACACTGAGGCCGGTTTTTTAAAAAAAATAAAGGCTCCGGAACCCTTAAGCTTAGTCAGAGCCGATTGGCATTTTTGGGACGCTAATTGGTGGCCTGATTGGCCGACTAGCGCGCGTAAATTGGCTTGGTTTTATGAAAACTCGGACGGTTCAACGGTTGACGGAGTAATCAGCTTTACGCCCACGGTGATTGAAAAATTATTAAAAATAATCGGCCCGGTAGACCTAAAAGATAAATATGGTTCGACTACGCTCACCACAGGCGGCCTGATTATTGGCGCGGATAATTTTTGGATTGAAACGCAAAAATTAGCCGAGCAAAAACCGGATGTAACCAAGCAGCCTAAAAAAATAATCGGCGATTTAATGAATAAAATTATTGAAGAACTGCCTAAGCGGTTAAGCAAAGACAATCTGGCGCCATTATTTAAGGCTATGGAAGAGTCGCTGGCCGACAAAAATATTTTATTTTATTTTACGGACAAAGATTTAGAGGCCAAGGCCGACGATTTGGGCTGGAGCGGCAGAATTAAAAATACGGACGGCGATTATTTAAATGTTATCAATACAAATATAGCCGGCGGCAAAAGCGACCGTAAAATCAAGCAGCAAATTATTCATCGAACTAAAATTCAGCCGGACGGCTCAATTGTTGACGATTTAACTATCAGGCGCGTTCATGAGGCGATCAAGCGCGAGCCTTTTTCCGGGGTTAGAAATGTTGACTGGGTAAGAGTTTATGTGCCGCTCGGGTCGACATTATTAGAAGCCAGCGGCTTTAAGCCGGTGGATAAAATATTTTTTGAAAAAAAAATTGTCGGCTTAACCGATGATCCGGAAGTTTTGGCGGGAGAAGGCCAGGCGCAAACGGACGAATCAACCGGCACGAAAATTTATAATGAACTTGATAAAACCGTGTTTGCCAACTGGTCCCAGCTCGACCCCGGGGAAACTATTGAGATAAATATAAAATATAGGCTGCCTTTTAAGCTAACCGATAAAAAACAGCCTGCCAGAGAGGAGTTTGCAGATCAGCTGATTGCCAAAGTTGGCGCGATTTTAAATCCAGGCGAGAAAAATTTATATTCATATTCGCTGTTAGTGCAAAAACAACCGGGCATGAATTCATCAACCATTGCGAGTGAATTGGAATTTAACGGCGGTTTTAAATCAATTTGGAAATATCCGGCTAGTCTAGATTCCGGCCAAAACGGCTGGTCGATAACCGAAGATTTAAATCAGGATAAAATAATGGCGATAATAGTTGAAGAAAAATAATTCATCTGTCGTTGCGAGGAGCTTCGGCGACGAAGTCATCGCTACGCGAGATCTGGCGTAGCCATGACAATCTCCCATTCTGTCATTCCCGCGCATCCGCCAGCTGGCGGAGGGAACCCAGGTTAAGCCCGCAGGAAGTTCGGTTTGTGTATTATGATTATTAAATAAAATGTTTGTGCCACTTAACCCTGGATCCCCGGGTCAAGCCCGAGGATGACAAATTAAGAGATTGCCGTTCGGCTGACTTCGGTGAGCTCCTTTCGGGTCTGAGCCTCAGGGTCGAAGACAGTCGAACCGAGCTCACGCCGAAGCCGCGCCCCTTCGGGACTCGCAATGACATATAAAAATTTAAAATAGCTTCACATTTACTATGAAAAATAACGAAATAAAAATAAAACGAAGCTCGTCCAGCCTGTCAGAATTCGTTCAACGGCCATTAGCCTCGGACGAAGAAGTTGAAGCTTTTGAAGAATACGCTGAAAATGAAGCTAAAGAAGAAGAAATAAAAGACAGTTTGACAAAAATTTATCAGGACGACCAAGGCAATAGAGTCGACGTTAGAAAAATGATAATTAAGCCAAAGCGCGGCTGGTTTTTTAATTTATTCACTTTTATAATGGTGCTGTTTGTTTTCGGCGGTTCAATTTATGGCGCTTACAATTATATTTATTTAAAAATAATCAATAGTAAAACATCAGCCAGCCTTGAATTTGACGCTAGTAAAGAAGTGGCCGCCGGCGAAGAATTTTATTATAATTTAAATTACAAAAACGAAGATAAGGTCGGCCTGACTAAGATTGAAATAAAAGTTAAATATCCGGATAATTTTATTTTTTTGGAAAGTAACCCCGAGCCAAGCCAGAATAATAATCTCTGGGAAATAGCCAGTCTGGATTCGCATCGCAGCGACGTTATACGGATAAAAGGCAGATTGGCCGGGCTAACCGGCAGTAGCAATATTATTTTAGCGGATATGCTGTATACGCCGCAAAATTTTTCCAGCGAATTTAAAAAATCGGCTAGTTTTGAAACTAAAATAAGCGATGTTGGATTTGATTTTTCATTTAATAATTATTCAAGCGCGCTGGTTAATGAAACCAACGAAATTATAGTTAAGTTTAAAACTAAAACTGAAAATTACATCGATAATTTACGTTTAAGCGTTGAACATCCGGAAGAAGCGGAAATAATTAATACGGCTTCAAGCACGCCCGCCGCGAAGGAGGGCTCGCCGGCCGGGCTGAAGGCAGAGTCAAGCGGCCCGGATGCCTGGCTTTTAAGCAATTTCGGCAAAAGTGAAAATGAATTTAAAATTAAATTTAAAATTAAAGAAAAAAAACAGCCGAATCTTAATATTAAATTAAAATTTGAATTGCCCGAGCAAGCTTTAAATCTGCCGCCAAAATATTATTTATTCTACGAAAAAAATTTTGTTTATGATGTGATTAAAAGCGATTTAAATATAAATTTAATAATCAACGGTTCGCCGTTTGATCAAGGCGTGGATTTCGGCCAAACTTTAAATTATTCAATTGATTATACTAACAAGGGCGACGCCATTATGAAAAACGTTATTATTATGGCGATTTTAGAAAGCGACTTTCTTGATTGGCAGACTCTAAGCGACTTAAGCAATGGCAAAGTCAGCGGCGATACTATTAGTTGGAGCAAAAATGAAATTCCCGCTTTAGCCGAATTAGCCAGCGGCGCCGAAGGAGTAATTGATTTCTCGCTAAAATTAAAAACACAAGCGGAGATTGACTTAAGCAAAGCTTACCAGATAAAAAGTTACGTCCAATATAGTATAGAAGGAAAAAGCTTCTCGCTTGATAGCCAGAGCAATACTATTATTAATAAAATTAACAGCGATTTAAAGCTATCGGAACAGGTTAGATACTTTAATGACGATAATATCGCGGTTGGCTCCGGTCCTTTACCGCCCAAGGTCGGGCAAGTTACCAGCTTGAAAGTTTATTGGGCGATAAACAATAATTTACATGAATTAAACGATTTGCGGATTAGCGTAACTTTGCCCGCTAACGTAACCTGGGATAATAAAAACAGGGCGTCGGTCGGATTATTAGATTACGATAGCGAGACTAACCAAGTTGTTTGGCGGGTGGGCCGTTTGCCGGTTACGGTTTATAAAGCCGAGGCCGAATTTAACATAAGCGTTAGTCCGGGCGAAGCTCTAAGAAATAAAATTATGATCATTCTGCCGGGCACCAGTGTAACGGCCGTAGACAGCCAAACCAACACACAAATAAATAAAACGCTAAAAGCTAAAACCACTAAGCTGGAAGACGATAATATGGCGAGCGGGGATGGCATAATTCAGTAAATACTACGTGATTGTCATTGCGACCCCGGGCTTGACCCGGGGGAAGCAATCTCACGAACAGTTTAAATAAAATAAACCTTTATAACAGGAATAATCTATAAGTTTTAATAAATAGTACGCGAGATTGCTTCGTCGCTTAGTCGCTCCTCGCAATGACAAATATCATGTTTAAAATAACCTATAAGTCTAAAATATCCAAGGCTCGGCTCGGCATAATAACCACTCCCCACGGCGTTATAGAAACGCCTATTTTTATGCCCGACGCCACCAGGGGAGCAGTCAAGCATTTAAGCGGCAGTGAACTTGCCAAACTGGGCTTAAAATGCCTGGTAGCCAATACTTTGCATCTATTTTTACGCCCGGGAGCTAAATTAATCAAGCGAGCTCAAGGTTTGCATAGTTTTATGAATTGGCCGGGGCCGATTTTAACTGATAGCGGCGGTTATCAGGTTTTTTCTTTGATTCATAAGAACGAGACGCGAGGCGCGATTAATGATCAAGGCGCTATTTTTAAATCACCGCTAAATGGAGCTAAATTAACCATGACGCCGGAGCTGTCCATAAAAACCCAGTTTGCCCTGGGCGCTGATATGATGGTTTGTTTTGATGATTGCCCGCCCAACGGCTATAATGATGCCAAGTTGGCTATTTCAGTTGAACGCACGATTGAATGGGCTAAAAGATGCAAGCGTGAATATGACAAACAGATTAAGCTGCTTAAAAATAATAAAACCGGTCCGCTGTTGTTCGCCGTTATCCAGGGCGGCAATAATTTAAAATTAAGAAGACGCTCTGCCGAGGAACTTATTAAGATCGGTTTTGACGGCTATGGCTTCGGCGCCAGGCATATTGATGAATCGGGAAATTTTTTAACCCAGGCTCTGGAATATACGGCCGATCAAATTCCGGAAAATAAATTGCGCTTCGGCTTAGGGATCGGCACGCCCGAAGATATTATAAGATCTATTAAGCTGGGCTGGGATATGTTTGATTGCGTTATTCCGACCAGAGAAGGCAGACACGGAAGACTTTTTTTTCAAAAAAGTAATTTTCAATTTTCAATTTTCAATTTTCAAAAAAAGGGTACAGCATTTTACGATACTGTCAATATCACCAACGCTAAATTTGCCAAAGACTTTTCCCCAATTAACGAATTTAGCAAGCTGCAAGAACTGCGGCGCCATTCAAAAGCTTACCTTAATTATTTATTCAAAATTAGCGAACCTTTAGCTTCAAGGCTGGCCAGCTTGAATAATCTTGAATTTTACCTTAATATGATAAGCGAGGTTAAACAGCTGATTAAAAAGAATAAAATTTAGGCATAAGGTTATTTAATATAAGGCTTATGTACTGCTGTCATTGCGAGGAGCTCCGCCGGCTGGCGGAAGCGACGAAGCAATCTCACGTACTATTTATTAAAATTATAGCTTGTTCCTGCGATGAAGGTTTATTCTATAAATTGTTTGTGAGATTGCCGTTCGGCTGACTTCGGTGAGCTCCCTTCGGGTCTGAGCCTCAGGGTCGAAGACAGTCGAACCGAGCTCACGCCGAAGCCGCGTCGACCTGTCCGCCTCCGCCAGTTGGCGGACGGCGGAACAGGTCTCCTCGCAATGACAATAGCGCGTAAATCCTATACCTATAATAGACAAATTACGGCCGATTGTGGTAATATTAAAATAATTCATCCAGTGAAATCCGGCTGCTTGCCGGAACAAAACTATTTCACGAGATTAATGAATAATTTAATTTATTTTTATTTACCCGAGTTAAATGAAGAGGATTTAATCGGGGACAAACATCTATGGAAGAAAAAAAGATTATCTCCAAGCAACAAATAGCCACCACCAAGGGTTTGGATTTTGTCATTATTGGCGCGATTTGGTTGGTGTTTTTTCTCTGCCCATTATTTTTTACCGGGCTGGTAGCGCAAAACATGGGTTTTGAAAAAATGACGTTATTTTATTTTTTGGTGCTCTTAGGCGCGGTTGCCTGGGTAACTAAAGCCGTCATCGTCGGAGAACTTAATATTAAAAGAACGCCGCTTGATTGGCCGATTGTCGTGTTCTTGGCCGTCTTTATTACTTCCACTATTTTATCAATCAGCCAAAAGGATAGTTTTTTAGGCACTTACGGCAACCCGGCTAAAAGTCTGGCGGCCGTGGTGATTTTCGCGCTATTTTATTATTTGGTGATAAATAACATTGACCAAAAAAGAATTAAATTGTTATTTTGGGGCATAATCGGCTCTGCTTCTTTAGTGGCGATTTTTTCGCTACTCCAGCTTTTGGGTAAATTTGTTCTGCCGTTTGCTTTTACAGAGGCTATCAGTTTCAATCCTTTGAATTCGCTTTCCGGTTTAACCATGTACTTAGTCATAACTTTGCCTCTTTTGGTAATCGGCATGGCGCAAATAAGCGAGATTCATGCCGGTTTAACTAATAAGGCTTTAATAATTGCCATTAAAACGGTTTTAGGCGCGGTAATTTTAATATCGCTGTTTGTTTTAACCTTGCTCAACGGTTTTACTTTTTGGCCGGCGGCCATAGTCGGCATAGTCATTGTCCTGATGTTCTTGCTTTCCAAAATTATTAAAATTTCCAGTTCAAATATTGTAATTCCGATCACTAGTTTTTTGCTCTTAATTATTCTTTTGGTTTTGGGTAATTTTAATATCATGACCTTGAATTTGCCGGTAGAAGTAAGTTTGTCGCGCAAAGCTTCTTTTGATATTGCCAAAGCCAGCTTGAAAAAAAATCCATTATTCGGTTCCGGCCCGGCAACCTTCTACTCCAGTTTTGATAAGTATAAAGGCGCTGATTTTAACGCCTCGCCTCTATGGGACGCCAAATTTGATAACGCCTCCGGTTATTTATTCGAGATGGCGGCCACGATCGGCAGCCTGGGCGTTTTGGCCATAATGGTCATTTCCCTGATTGCTTTATCAATTTGTTTTTTAACTTTGATCAAAGTGCAAAAAAATGACACTCAATCAATACTCTTAGCCTTATTCTCAAGCTTTATCACTGTTATTATTTTTAGTTTATTGTTCTCAATGAATAATTCGTTGGTTTTAATTTCAACGCTGATCGCGATTTTGGCCGTAGCCATGGCGATTATCAATTACCCGGAAAAATTTAAAACCCTTAATCTGTCATTCCGAGCCTCGCCCAAATACGCTTTGGCTTTGGCCGCGATTTTTTTAACTTTGAGCGCAACCGTAGTCATACTGTTCACTTTGGGCGTAAAAATGTATTTGGCGGATATTTATGTCATGCAATCTTTAAAGACCGCTGACATTAACCAGAAAATAGCTAAAATCAATAAAGCCATTATTTTAGCGCCTTATCAGGATGTTTATTACATTAATTTAGCCAATAATTATATGGCCTTGGCCAATCAGGAAGCTAACGGCGGCCGCGATCAAGCTGTTATAGAAAATAGTTTGTCGTTAGCCATAGATACTGGTAAAAAGGCGCTGGCTTTATCGCCTAATAACACTTCAAACAACGAAGCTATGGCTTTAATTTATGAAAACGCCTCTTTCTATGTTCAGGGAGCGTTAGAATGGGCTGAAAATTTATATAATAAATCCATAGAATTGTCGCCGGACAGCCCAACGCCTTATCTTAGAATGGCTTTAATAAATATGGCCAGGTTTAACGCGGAAAAAGATAAAACTCAACAAGAGTATTATGTAAATGAGGCCATAAAAAAATATGATTTGGCCTTGGCGAAAAAGGCTGATTTCGGCGCGGCTAACTATGGCAAAGCCATTGCTTATGAAAAATTGAATAAAATGGACGATGCCATCGACCAATTAAAGAAGGCGGTTATTTTAACCAAAGACAATGTTGATTACCGCTTTGAATTAGGCCGTCTTTATTTCAACCGCGGAGTTGCCGCCAACCCCGGTATAGCTCAATCCGCGACCGAGGATATTACTAACGGCGCTGAAGCTAACCAGGATTTAAGCGTTTCCGGCCAAGCCGGCGGCACAATTAAAAAAAGCGAGGATGTGACAACGGCGGAACAATTATTTTTAAGCATTGTCCAGGCCAACCCGAACCACGCTAACGCGCTTTACAGCCTGGCGCTTCTTTATCAGAAAACCGGAGAAACGGAAAATGCCAAGATTGTTATAAAGCAATTATTAATCGTCGTTACCGACCAGCCGTCAATCGATATTATTCAGAAACAATTTCCGGGCTTGTACTAAAAAATATAAAAATATGCGAAAACAAAATTTACGGCCAGCGGACAAAGAACCGACGAATAGAGAAATACTGGAAGTAATAAATGATTTTTCCACTGCTACCGACAGGCGCTTTGATAAAGTGGAATCTCGCTTTGATAAAGTGGAATCTCGCTTTGATAAAGTGGAATCTCGCTTTGATA
>Ga0265296_1003646_pt1 | contig 14058 bp, 20 predicted proteins | sample MunlanPumphouse1_FD_189073 | JGI IMG/M metagenome (GOLD analysis project Ga0265296, IMG submission 189073) | Groundwater microbial communities from a municipal landfill in Southern Ontario, Canada - Pumphouse #1 | ecosystem: Environmental > Aquatic > Deep subsurface > Groundwater | place... | reverse complement strand
CAAATAACTGCTGCCCGACTAAAGGGTGATAAAATGCTTGAGCCGTATGAAGCGAAAGTTTCACGTACGGTTCTTAGAAGAGGGGGAACGAGTAATCGTTCCTCTTTATTCGGCTGCACATCTTAAAGATTATACCTAAAAACAACCTGAAATAAGGTGTATAGATTTTTATCTCTTTCGGGAATTAAAACCATCAGGAAAGTATAAATCAAACAAGCATTGTGGACATCTAATCTTTTCCCCAGGATCTAAACTCACATATAGGTTAAATTCTATCCCACAATTACCACACACTATACCATGCGGCTCAACAGGAAATGGAAAACTCAATTTATTTTTATAGTCTTCTAATCTCCTTCTCATATATTCGAATGATTCTTTTCTTTTCAAACCTTCAGTAAAATAGTTGTTAATATAAGGCATGGGAAAATTGATTTCAACATTATCACAAACAGCCCAAACATCAATTCCTTTTTGACATGCAACACCTATCTCATAAGCAATCCAATTCTGAGTATATCGCCAGCCAAAATCTCCATATTCTTGATTTTTAACCAGTTCTTTTCCTACTAAAAAGAATATAGCAACAGAGTTATTTATGGCATCTCTTATTGTTTCCCACGCTGGTTTCTCAATCGCTTCAAATTCAGAACGAAATGCTCTAACTCCCACCCTAGCGACTACTCTATCAAATTCATCGCAAAATTTTTTGTCCTTTTTTGTATGAGATATAAAAATTTGTACCATTTTTCGCTTTAATTAATGTAATCCTTTAAATTCATTAATTCGTATGGAAGCATATAAGCCTTTATATTATTCTAACAAACCATTTCCTGAAAACAACGGTCTATTATTTTATATGAGCCGAGTCGATGGAAAGATGGTTGATAGTCATGACCTAGAACGACCCGAAAAAAAGGTTACATTCCCGGATTATCAAAAGAAACCCCCCCATACAATTTCAATATCTTAGTCCAGGACGGCTTCAAAGTCTAAATAATCTACTAAAGCAATAAATTTTCAACGAAATAAGAGTCTTTGCACCCACTATTGAGTATAATTTTTTGTTAGAAGCAGCCGGTCCGGAAGGGCGGGGAGATCTTTCAAACTGTTGTTACTGCACATAACCCTAAATTAGTGCGACATTCTCAGGCAGCTTCATTCCTCGCCACCCTTCAACCTTTTCTGTCTTCTCGCATCCAGTTCTTTGAAGTTATCGCTGGATATCACAGGTTTGCCAGTTTGTGTCTCAATATCTTTGCGTGTCCTGCCTGCTACCGCGCCGCCATCCTTCGCATCTTTCTTCAACGGATCAAAACCCTGGGAATCCCTGTCCCGATGCAGCTTGGTAGTGGTTGCCTCAGCCAGCATGGTTAGGATCAGCTCGATATCGGTCATATGGTCGCGCAGGTTTTCCCGTTCCAATCCCTTGACTTGCTTGTATTCTTCAACCTTCAGGTCAAAGGTGCCCTGCATGATTTCGTTGGTCAGTATGGCAAATTCCAGACTGTTCCCGGCTCCCCTGTTCTTCCATTCATCAGTCAGATCCTGCCGGACTGCGATGCCGCGCAGACGCTTGTCGATCCACTCTTTGGGATAGCCTTTCTTTTCGTATAAATCCTGCATCCGTGCCATAGCCAGCTCGGGATTTTCTATCTCGTCGATCCGCTCCTTGCCCACGCGCGCCAGCCAGCGTTTGAGCGGCTCTACCCGTGGCGACGGGATGGACTGGATGATGCGGAAAATGCCCTCGGTGTTGGCGCAGTTGAGCTTCTGCTTGCCGCCGGAAGTCTGGACGGAAAGGGGGGTGGCAATTTGCCCCCACCCTTTGGAAAGCTCTTGATCGCGGCGGCGCATGTCCTTGATGTAACCCTGTGGATCGACCGAATCGGTCAGGGCGGCGACGACATCCACGACGACAAACCACCATTCATTATTGTGAATCGTGCGGCGTATTTCACGTTTCTGGAACAATGCAATGCGGTTTTCTGGATTGTTGTCGGATTCATTCATAACAGGGCCATCCTAATTCTTTTATCAATTCTTTAATTTCAGGATGTATATCTATGATGTGGTTCCATCGCTCATCAGAGATTCCTATTTTCCAATTAAAACTATCAATCAACTCCATTCGATGATGCCGCCTTTTTGCTTGCTTAACTTGCGTACTCATTTTTATATCCATGGGTCAATTGACTTACCATTTTATATCGTAAATGGTAAGTAAAGTGCTGATCTATGTGGCAAAACAGGCGAGTTTCACTCAAAAACCACACTGACTAAAAACTTTGTATAATCGGGTTACGTCACGTCTTGGGGAAAAGGGAAAGGGCATATAAGGAGCGAACGCTATGACTGAAACAACAACAAAGGAAGAGATAAAAATGCTAACGGATAAACAAAAAGAAACTATTGTAGATAAATTTGATAAAAGCAATACTACCTTTGAAATAAAATTCTTAATAGATGAATTGGGAAAAGATGGGTATGAAAAACCAAATAGAGTTATTCGAGATGCGTTGTTAGAGGGTTTGTTATATGTAGACACTATTGATGATGAGTTTGATATATGGCTTGCACTTACTGATTGGGGGCGGGATATTTGGAATGATATAAAGAGTGATTCTGATGAGTAATAAGACCAAAGGGACTACAATACATGAAGAATATGATACAAAATTCAAGCTGGAACAAATTGACAAAAGAATAGATGAATTAAGAAATAGATTAGAAACTTTTCAAGAACGTCAAGCTGATTCTATATTTCAATCAGTATCAATTATGATAGGATTATTTACAATAGTTTTTACGATACTTATTGGGTTTTTTTTTAAATTGGATTTAGGTAAGTATAGTACAGGATTAATCATAGCTTTGTTGTTCTATATTGCTGGGATAATATCCCTTTGGTATATTGATTCAGGAAAAAGGCAAAAAAAGGAAAAGTAGAATGGCACATAAAGAAATAACTAAAACAGGATTTCCCCCAAGATGCAACGTAACCCATAATGTGCAACACCTTAATACAGGGTTATGGTAAACTGTAGTTACTTTAATCATCTAAATTTAGTTTTAACAAACATTGTTCAGCACGTTTCTCCACGCTATCTTTAAGATTTTCTGACCAGTCTGTTAGTTCTTTTGCGATGTCCTTTCCATAGTCAATCCTTGTCACCTGCAATAGATTATCTGTAACTTCTTTTGCGAATGAAAAAAGTTTGAAATCTTGCTCAGAAAACGGAGCTACAATAGATGGGTCATGTATTTTATTTCTTACTTCGTTTGCTTCATCCAAAACTCTATGAGATAAATCTCTAAGGATTTTATTTTTATAGAGAGTATCTATTTTTTCTGTGAAATGCATTTTCTTAATACGGTCGAGTTTCTTAAATTCTTCGTCTGTGAAGTGCTTGTCTTTGCCTTCCTTGTACATTATTAGCTTCTCACCCTTCGCATCCTTTATCTTCCTCACAATGAACTTATCAGTTGTACCATCATCGATTTTTAGATTCACTATGGTTTCATCCTCGTTAAGTATTAGCGAAAGAGAATTTTTTTCAGTAGATAATTTTATAGTTTTCCCCTCGATTTTTTTTATTTCTGCAGTTATTACCCAATCAATACAATACTTCTTTTTTAGAAATTTTATGAGTTTCCAATTATCTCTTCCTCCTTCTTTAATTTTGTCCCATCTAAACAAATCCGAGCTTTCACCAAAAGATAAATAAATGAGTTCAGGTTTGCAAACTCTCTCGGTCACCATTACCATCTGAGTGATATTTGATTCAACATCTCTCCAATCATCTATAGGCTTGAATAACAACTCTCTTATATTTGGTTCAATAAACATTTTATATTTTTTGAAACAAGTGGGACAGAGATCCCCTTTTGCATTTCTTCTAAATTCTTCAATGGTTTTCATTATAATCCTTAGTTGATGATGCAAAGGACTATAAATATACTTTTAGGTTGATATTGTCCCATGATAATATAGCAATTCAATGATTATATAACATTGCAAGTCTTTTGAGATTTATGCAAATTATTACAGATGGAAAAACCGAGACTGGAATACTAATCGAAGAAGTAAAAAAGCTTACAAATTCCTCGAAACAACTTGAAAGTCTGACAAAAGTTCTTATCGTTCTTACGGTAATTTTAGCAATATTGACTGCTATTGCAATATTCAAATAATCCATCTCTCGATGTCAACGGTCAATTATTGTATATGATACAAGACGGGGAGCAGGCGTCCTCCACCCGGCGCGTCGCCAAAGGTTCGGCTCCTCCGACTCTCTGCGGCGGGGACTGCGCGCCCGGTGTCGGTGTGGCTGGGTGATACTACGAGGGCGCAGAATTGCGTTTTTATGTTGTTCCAGGTTGAAGTTGTTAGCGAAGCGGCCTTTCCTGTCATTACGACCAAAAGTTGATATCCGTGATAACCGCCATGCCATTTTTCAAATGCGTTGAGCCAACTTGAAGGCATGCCCTCCGGGTTTTTGCTGCGGCAAAAATCGCTGCGGCGACAAGCCATCAAGAGGCTCACAGGGTTCCGTAACAGCTTGGGGGAAATTCTGTTTTGGTTATTTCTTGATGTATTGCCATAAATTTACCACTTTATATTCTATTGTATTTATCTGTACATACGCCGCCCATACATACCGACCAAAACTATCTTCTTTAGAGTATTTTGTGCACTTGCCTTTTAAAGGGGTTGTTCCTGTTTTTATTTCATCGATTATTCGGTTTAGTTCTCTATTGATACAGGACTGGTAGGCTTGAATCTTAGTATGATAACACAACAACAATTCGAATTTAAACTTTCTTTGAATAGCATCATCAAAAATTCTTATGCTTTCTTTCTTGAATTCTTCCAATTCATTTTTATCATTACTTTCAACCCAAATAGTATTATTATAACTACAAATAAGGTCATGGAAACCATCATGTGAGTAAATTTTAAGGGGAATAGACTCTAGAGATTGATAATTATTACTAATACATTTAAGAATATTTGGTTCGATAATATCCCTCTGCTCGGTAATACCTTTTATTATATTACCGCTCAAATCGCCATAAAATTCTTTTAATTCTTCATTGTGTAGTTTGATATAACTGTCTCTTCTTTTGATATTTTCTTTTATATCTTTATAGGCGTCATCTTCTAAGTGCTCATTGATTTCTTTAGAGTATAGTGGTTTAACCTCCAATTTAAGACCGTCTTTTAAATATGGATTAAAAGTAACCTCTGAATTTTGAAAATCTTTAACTAAGTGTTCTGAATGCTCCATTTTAGTATCATATATACTTTTGATCCGCCAAATAAAAAGCAAAATACCAAATAAAGTATAAGGTATTAACATCCAATGTGGATTAAACCCCATAATTGCCACCACCCAACCGACCAGTGCAACCCACCAATCGAGATGACGTATATTTTTCAAATTCATATATAGCTAATGCTCGTCCCTCATTCATAGATATTCCCCCTTTTCCCCCAAGACGATATGAAACCGGCTCACAGCATAAATCTTATCCTGGCAGGGCGGCGATAGCACCACGGATAGACTCTTTTCAAGTCTCATTCCTTTCCTGTTCCTATCGCCCTGGTTATGGCAGGTACGGCTCCTGCTTCCCTGGATACCTCTATCCTACCTTGCTGCAGGCGCTTTCGATATTTGACACACACAAGGAGATATGAATATTCACGCAACAGCGATGTGGGTTGTGTGTTTCATATTATCATAAACTCATCGTAGAAATTATCGCCGCAGGCGCCATGAAGATGTGCCTCCCTGTTCATGTCCTGATGAGAGAAAGCGGATTTAGTTATATATGCTCTTCTTATTTTAATTTTAGACGAGACATTAGGGATTGCAGATACATCTTTCACTCCTTAAAACCAGCTAAAAACTGGCTCTGTATTTGATTTAGTGCCAAATACATAACAACATGCACCACCGCTATGATCTTCTACGTGAAGGAAGGAATCCCCCGCCAACTGGAGAGCATGCCCCGTAAATCTGGGCGCAAAGACAATTTCAGGGACAAGGGTCGGGCTGTACTACAATTCCACCCCCGGCTTCAGATTGCGCTTCAGGAGTGACACCTTGCGCCATCCCGACCCTTGAGTTAAACCTGGGTTCTTGCGCAGGTTTGCGCTATGGGGCATGCTCTTTTGTTGGCGGTTCCCCTTCCTTCATCGCAGCAGACCATTACAATATTATCCGGAATTATACGAATGATATACGTTCAGTAACAGCAGTAACCGGTGCTCTCTTTCCTTATACTTCAATTTCAATTCAAATTTCAAGGAACTGCGCCGCCTCTTGGCGTCCCTTCGGGTGGGGTCACTGAAGGTCTCAGGTTGCAACTATTTCTTATCATTCTGGGGGGTGGGATCACTACTTCTCATACGTTTGAAGATGCTTCAATTAAGATTGTTCCTGCATGATGCGATCAACAAGCAGCAAATGAATTTTAAATAAAATTGGTTTTGTTGAGTTATAAAACTCAAAAGCGCAAGCAGTCACAGGACTCAAAATCCCGCGATTGCCAAAAGTGCGCTTTACGGCCTGAAAAAGAGGCAATATCTATGAATACAGAATCAAAACCACTTAAACCATTCGCTCGATCAGAGCGGGAACAGATCCGAGAACATTTCATAAAGCGCGCCAGGGAAGCACCTATCGTAAGCCCACTTGACCCGTCGTCGATGGAAGCCTGGTGGGATTATGTCGATGAGATGAGAGAAATCGAACAGCAGCTTAAGGACGCAGGTGAGCACCTATGAGCTATCCTCGTTATACCTGGGTCGGCAATAAGATATCCGAAGAAGATATGGCTGCCCTGTATCAGAGAAAGAAAGCCACAAAAAAACCTATTACAGCGATGGTGGCTGAGGCTGTCAGTCAATATGTCAAGGGGGTGGGAAAATGATCCCACTTCCTGAGTATATTGATCTTAATTTTGAACAGGTTGACTTCGGGATCCTCCAGAGAGGAAAGAACGAGCCTATCGCTATTTCATGGGATCCTGGGCATAGATGTCATGTCGCAATATCAGCAACCACTCCAGAGGTCTATTATAAAGTTGACCTGCTTTGCGATGGATCCGGCTTTTGCACATGTCCCAGCTTCAAAGACGTTCAATCCAAGAAGCATCGGCCATGCAAACATATTATCGCTCTTGACCTGCAGATTGCGAAGAAGAACAAGGAGAGGAAGTAATGACCCCTTCTCCTTTTTCTCCACAACGCAAGTTGGGTCTCTCAATCAAGGAAATGCCTGCAGAATACCGACCCCAGGCGCGGCTGGTGAGTGATGGATCCACAGCTCTCTCAAACGCAGAACTACTCTCTATTATAATCAGAACAGGGTCCCAGATGGAGAATGCGATAAACTTATGTCAGAGAATTTTATCACAATTTGATTTGAAAACGTTATCAGTAGCCAATATATCCCAATTGATGAAAATTAATGGGATTGGTGAATCGAAAGCTTCACAGATCGCTGCGTGTTTTGAGTTATCCAGGAGGCTTGAGGTCTTCAAAGGCGGAGACCTGAAGAAGATCAATTCACCTGAAGATGTATATCGCCTACTGTATCCATGTATGCGGGAAACGAAGCGTGAGATGTTCATAGAGCTTTGCCTGGACACCAAGAACCAAGTGATACGGCAGGAAACGATCTCCATTGGGTCACTGAATGCTAACGTTGTCCATCCCAGAGAGGTTTTCAAGACTGCTATTCGTGAGTCAGCGGCTCATATAATCGTGGCTCACAACCATCCAAGCGGCGACCCTACTCCCAGCAGAGAGGATATTGAGATCACCAAGAAGCTTGTAGAAACAGGCAATATCATGGGCATCACTGTTCTTGATCATGTGATTATCGGCGATGGTCGTCACTTTAGCATGAAGGAGGCGGGTCATATATGAGCCTCGATGACAGGGTAAAGGGTGCAATAGACACCCTTCTTAAAATGCTTGAAGAAGAGAATCTTGATAAAGTGACTTTTAGGATGTGTCTGAATTCACAATATCCCCATTAATTCATGTATCGCCGCAGGCGCTTATCAGGATTGCCGCTCTCTTCGCCTTGTCCCGATGAAAGAGTGTTGATTTATATTTATAAGCTCTTCTTATTTTAATTTATAGGGCATTATTCCCTAGCGGTTAAGGTGTTCGTACCCCTGAAATCAAGCGATAGAAAGCGATTTCTTGTTCCTGGCACTCCATATTCATACAATACCAGATGAGCGCTGGGTTTTACCCAGACACTGGTCAGCGTGTGTTGCGCGCCGCTGTTGCGGCGGGATAAGTGGACGCCTCATTTTAAATAAAATTTGAAGTGGTGAGTTAAAAACTCAAAATCGCAAGCGATCACAGGATTTGGAGTCATGCGATCGCCAAATGAGGCATGTATGTTTCAAGACTTAAAGAACCGATCGAGCGGACGCTCCGCTGAACAGAATATGAACAAAACTGAGAATCCGAATTATGAAGCAGATACCCACAATTTGGGTTTCAAGGAAAGTCAATAGATGGCGATTAGACCAGATAAATCTAGATTGACCAGGTCTATCGTCTTTCGAGTTAGAGCCATCGCCAAAGCAGGTGGCAACCCAATGAACCTGATTAAATGGATAGGAGATGCTAAGGATCAAATGACACTACTAAACGCTAAATGGTTAAAGCAGGGATTAGATAGACCATGTGTGAGACCAACCCACCATACAAATACTCAGGAACGTGCGGATATTATCGCAGATTATGCAGCTAAAAAACCTGTTGCGGATATTGCCAAGACTTTCCATGTATGTGAATCTACGGTTTATAAAATAGCTACAGAGGTTATCTCAAGGAAACCAACAGGACAAACGAATGAGACTAAAGAACGGATCCTGAATATGTATGATGAAGGTTTATCCTGCAATAAGATAGGACTGATCCTTAACTTATCTCATCAGTACACAAGAAGAATTGTTCTTGAAGCACACCCCGAAATGCCAGCGTTGTCTAATAGAAAATTCGTAAGACTTACTGAAAAGGATACCGCAGAAGTGTTAAGACTGTTTAATAATGGTATGATAATAGCCAGGATCGCAGCCGTAACAAACCACTCAAAGTCTACAATCGAACGAATCGTTGGACATATTCCGAGCAGGTCCTACAAGAAAAATGACGGTGAAACACTTGAAATACTACACACTGCTTGGACGCTGGGTGAAGGATTAGGTGCCACCGCAAGACGACTTAACATGGCTAAATCAACGGTGAAGTTTCACTTTGATAAGTTCAAGAAGGATCAGAAATGATCCCCTTTTGTTAGTTGTTACACATATCCTGTAACACGTACCTAAATTTTAAACCTAATTCAGGATCATTTCTGTTGTTCAAAGCGACTTGCGCTAAAGTTAGTTGCTGGTATTGTTCGTATGTCATAATATCAGTATAATTTAATTGACTGAACAAGCATAGATTCCGCACGTCCACTTGCGCGTATATCATTTTTTGTATTGATATAAATCACCTCGATGTGTTGATGTTGAAGCACTGAAGTAAGGGATTCGCATATCAACGCCTATGCGGGAATCTGGGTGACCCACTCTACCATCGGTTGATTGGTAATGTCCTGAAATAGATAGCATAATGTTTTTCTTGATTTTTGTCAACAACCCAAGACTAAAGTCCGATAGGAATCAAAAGGCATGTATCAATCTGACCACATCTATCCATTTTATGGCCTATTAAAGTTCAAATTATAAAAACCATCATGGTTTTCAAATTTAAAACATTCTAATTGAGTATTATTGACTCTTTTATTCTCTATATAATTCTTTGTTTTAATCCATTCATCATTAGTGATTATGCACAGCGCTCCAGATTCAGAACACCCTTCACCATTTATTACCTTTTCAATAGCAGGATATTTTTTTAACTCTTCCGAAGTCACATTTATCACATTAATACAATTATCATATTTTACAATATTAATATTCGCAGAAAATGCAATGTAAATTGGTATAACTATTGACTTTACAATTAATATGATAAGAATCAATATTCCAATACCAACGATCATTTTAGACATCTTCATATTTTATTTACTCTCCTGTTTCTACATACCCTTAAAAGCTTTGATATTGCCACAGTTAGACAAAGAGATTTTAAAAAATGCAAGAATGTTAACGCTATCTCTTTACAATTTGTGATTTTGCTTCTGTTATTGCATGGCATAATTAAGCGGTCTAATATGGCACACTGCCGGTTGATTAGCCGCAACCACGGCTGACCTCTCTTTTTTTTTCAACCTGTGCATTTTCTATTCTGTTCCACATACTCGTCCTGTACCTTTTTCCTATATTTTTCCAGAGGGCATCGATCTCTCTTCTTGCAGCTTGCATCTGCATCTCCTCTTTTCATGTGAAGGCGCGCCAGTGAGTGTTTGGTCATGGGCGTGTGGTTTTAAATAAAATTATCATGGGCGAATTGTCGATAGTTCGTGATTTATTATGGGTTTAAAAGAAACGTACTTTGGAAATTTAGGAAATGTAAATAAGATGGATCCTGGCGCGGTAATCATAGATGTTACACGCAGGGCAGGAAGTGTGCTATCTCCTTCGTGGATTCTGTTGAATGCATATAAGGCGAAGAATATAGACTGGGATGGATATGTCTCAAGGTTTGTAAAAGAAATGGAAAATCCTGTATCGAGAGCTGAGATGCTGCGTATCGGGGAGCTTGCAAGGACCAAAGATGTTTTTCTGGTGTGTTTTGAGCGTGTTGGTCATTGCCATCGCTTCTTGCTGGTTGATATGATAAATAAAATGGGGTGAACTAATTATGCCTCTTTTTCTTATAGACCATAAAGACCAGGTGCTCAAGGAAAAGTATGGAGACTATTGCCGGGGGGCTCTCCTATCAGGTGAAGAGGCTAAGCCGTTCGAAGAGTTCCAGTGCGAGGTGAGAGTATGACCCATAAATGCAAGACAGGCAATCATACATGGTTTTCCAGGGAAGATGCTGAGAAATGCTGCAATGGTTTCAGGCGCATGCTTGTGTTTAATGACCCGCGCGCATGTGATCGTGTGGTTTCTGAGCGTCTGCCTGGGGGCGTGTCCTATGGATATGCCTGGGTGCAGGTACAGGATAGTTGTTCTTTTTTTTTGCCACAGGATTGCCTATTTTGTCTGTTCATGATTCACTCAATGTATTAATATTTCTCATTCGGGGAAAGGCGCGCCGTCTGTTGACGGCGGAATAATGGGGCTAAAGTCCGATCAGGGAATGATCCTGCGCCGCCTATGGGCGGGTGGATGATTCGAGCTGTTTTCAAATATAAGTATCACCGCTTCTGTCCTTACTCATACCCGGAGTATCATTTTTGTGAAGCCAAGTGCCATGAAGAATGTGAGTTCAACGAGCCGTGTTAATTTTTTTGCCAGCGCGTTAGGCTTACTGTATGCAGGTTGCCCGGGGTGCCTGGCGTTTTTCCTGGTCGGAAACTTTAGAAAAACGACTTCTTTATTGTGGTTGGATCATCCCGAAAATTTTTTTGGAAAATTGGCATATCGATTCCTGGAATTATGGGCAAACTTTTTATCTATGTATATTGTGTAAATGATTATATGGAAAATAATTCAAAACTTTCCACAAATTACATCATAAAATCGTTATTTGAGCAGGAATTTTACTATTTCACAGTGCGTGAGCTTGCGGGTTTATTAAAAGTCCCTGTTGAAAAAGCATATACTATTGTTGCAAGACTCGAGGACAGAGGGTTTATTAAATCCGTTGAAAAGGGTAAGTATCTTTTGCTTGGTTTTGAACCAGAGCACGTTCTTTCCAATCCGTTTTTTATAGCATCAAGGGTTGTTTATCCTTCATATGTGAGTTTCTGGAGCGCTCTGAATTTCTACGGCTTTACAGAACAGGTTCCGATCATGGTTTTTCTTGCATCTGCCAGGAAAAAGAAAGAGGTAGAGTTCAACAATTCCAGGTTCAAATATGTGTTAATAAATCCGGAGAAGTTTTTCGGATACAGGAAAGAGAGAATAGGAGAACTTGATTTCCTGATCGCAGAAGAGGAAAAGGCAGTCATTGACAGTCTTTACCTTCCTGAGAATGCAGGCGGAATGGCTGAGGTGATAAAAGCGGTATATAATGCAAAAGATAAAGTTGATCCTGAGAAACTATTTGCGTATGCATCAGCCATGAAGAACAGGAGCCTTTGCTCGAGATTAGGATACCTTCTTGAGAGATTCGGCGCTGATGCAGGGATGTTATTGGAATGTTCGTCGAATGAATATGTCAAGCTTGATCCGACAAGAAAAAAGAGCACGGTCTGGGATAAGAAGTGGCATATTAATGTGAATATGAACGAAGAAGAGATCCTTGGATGGAGGGAGACTTAGCATGCTGACGAGGAAGCAAATTGAAAAGATCGCCCTGAAGAACAGGGTGTCGTTATTTACCCAGGAGAGGGACTACGTACAGGCAGTATTCCTTAGCCTGCTTTATTCGAAGACAATTGGTTTAATTTTCAAGGGCGGCACCTGCCTTCGAATTGCTTACAGCTCACCGAGGTATTCTGAGGATCTGGATTTTAACTCAAATCTTGACGAAGATGAGGCTTACAAAACGCTGGAAACAGCAGCAAAGGAGCTTGAGTATTTTGGCATCAGGGCACAGATCAGGAACAAGAGGATGTCCAGGTCAGGATTTGGCTTTGCTCTGAGCTATATGGGGCCGCTATACGAAGGAAGGGATATTACCAAAGGTATGGTAAGAATTGATGTTAGTTTGAGAGGGGAGAACGTATCTGAAGAAAGAGTAATGGTGCGTACAGAATACGATGATGTGAAGACGTTTGTTATCAATGCAGCAAGTCTTGACCATATATTTGCTGAAAAGGTGCGGGCGCTGCTGGTGAGAGGAATGGCAAGAGATCTCTATGACCTGTGGTTCCTGCTGGAAAGAGGGGTAAAACCCGATATTGAGTTAATTAACAGCAAGCTTGCTCTTTATGATAAGAGTTATTCCAGCGAGGAAATGAGTGAGCGTATAGCGCAGCTTGAGAAGGGCTGGAGCAAAGACCTTATGCCGCTGCTTGGTGTGGCTGTTCCATATGAGGTTGCGGCGAAGAAGGTGGTTGATGGTTTGATGTCTGGCGTCATTTCATGGCATATAAAACTGGAGAAAAGAGGGGTTTAAAATAATATGGCGATAACATTCACGGATGAAGATATCGTGTATCTTGATAAAGAACAGGATACGCAATTACGTTCGATCAGACAGGCGATCGATGCCTTGAAACTGAAAGGTGACACAGCATTTTGTAAAAAATGTGGTCACTTGATGGAGTATTTTACAGTTGGAAATGCAAAGCTTCTCCAATGTGTTTTCTGCGGGAATAGAGTTGCAGAGATGATCAAATTATGAGACTTAATCACGCACCAGTTCCTTCAGCCGCTTGATCGATGCCATTCCATCATCAATTTCTTTTTTCCGCTCTTTTTCAATGTGTGCGATTATATCCTTAAATCTAACTTTAAGTGAGTAAACCTTATTCGGTCTTCCTTTGCCTGGCTTCTTTTCTTCATTCTCTTCAATCCAATCAAACGGATTTAACTGCCTCATTGCTATGCTGACTTCAGGCTGGCGCAATCCTGTTCCCCTTTCAAGATCAACAGATGTAGCCGTATCCACTTTTTTAAGATATGCCAGGGTTCTGGCAACTGGCCTGCTCAGGCCCGAGGAAATGAGTATTTTTGCGATTTCTTCGTCGCTGTCGTCAAGCTGTTTTATATCAAGTTTCTTCATAATAATTCCTATATTATATTATGTTGCAAGATATATTTAAATTATATTAATCTTTCGATATGAATCTTTGAGAAAAAGTGTGTAAAATAAATGGACACCAAAAGGTGATGTGTGGAAATGACCGTTAGTTTTATCCTTTGCATTTCTCATAATATAACCTGCAAGGACTGACACATCCGAATCCCTCAAAATTCGTTTTTTCAGTCCCTGCAATAACGGAAATGAATTATTTA
>Ga0265296_1003645_pt1 | contig 14059 bp, 13 predicted proteins | sample MunlanPumphouse1_FD_189073 | JGI IMG/M metagenome (GOLD analysis project Ga0265296, IMG submission 189073) | Groundwater microbial communities from a municipal landfill in Southern Ontario, Canada - Pumphouse #1 | ecosystem: Environmental > Aquatic > Deep subsurface > Groundwater | place... | reverse complement strand
CCGCTTATTTGATCCTTCAGCGATGTCCTCGGCCACTTTAAGCCGGTTAAGGCTCTGGTGGCCGATCCTCTGGCCGTCCCCCTCCGGCGACTTCTGAACCTCGTGGTTTTGTCCGTCCGGGTCGAGCATGTCGAGCTCTTCCTCGGACAGCGAATCCACAGTATCCATCGTGTCGTGAAGGTTTTCTGCCACCCCTTCTGGCCGGTCGTTCTCGGTGAAAATCGGGAGGGGCTCCCCGCCTTCACCGCCGCCTTGTCCGCCCTGCTTCTTGGAAAGAAGCTTTAGGAGCGACATAGCTTGCTCCAAAGGCGTGCCGCCGGGGAAACGGGAGAGGTCCGCTGTGCTCAAGAAATCAAGCACGTTTTGATGGTACCTCATCGCCTCCTCGGTGCGGGCGTTGATGGCTTCCTGTCGGCTAGTGGTGTTTCGGCTGATCTTTTTCCCGTCCTTGCGGACAGTGATAGACCATTGGCCTTGAGAGTCCAGAGTCGGCAGGGACTCCTCGACTCGACGCGTTACTTCGCCGCGATAACTGGACGGCGGATTAACGCGCCCACCCGCTGCCAAATTACACAGATCAGCCACTAGATCCCGGCTAAACGACCCCAGGCCGACTTTTTTCGCCGCCTCCCACATCTCCTCGTGAGACGGGGAAATGTAGGTCGTCGGCGGTGATGTCCGGAAAGTATATTGGGACATGATGTCCCTCCTTTCTCCGCCGCCAGGCGGAACTAGATTCTTGTGTTTTCCAGCGCCAGGCGCTGAGCCTCGGCCGCCTTTTCCGCCGTAACGTCTCTCAAATTTTTACGCCGGTCGGTAAGACCGTCGGTCACCTTGAGGTTTGCTACCTCATCCTGGAAGGCCAAAAAACGCCGGGCGGCCTGAAGCAATTTTATCGGGCTGCCGCTGGCCGCGGTTAGTTCGGCGAGTAGGACATGAAGCTTGCGCTCCGCATCCTGCAATCGCCCTTCGGCCGCTGCCCGTTCGTAGGCCACATCGAGTTCGGCCTTGATGTTGGCGGCTAAGCTCTCCAAGCCGTCGATGAACCGCAGGTCCACCAAGTCTTCCTTGTGGACCATACGATCGCCGCGGATGGCCGCCGCGGCTTTGACCACCCCCAAAGCGTAAACCGCTGAACGGGGCGAAATCGGCGATCCTTCACCAGCTTTAGCAACCAGCTCGGCGAGCACTGCCTGTGTCCCATTAAGATCAGCGCCCGGGAGTCGGGGCGCGACTTTGCGGAACAGTTCCATATAGTCGGCCGCCTTGTAGGACGGCCAAAACACTTTCAACTGAAGCGGAAACCGCTCAATCAGAGCGGCCGCCGCCGGGCCCAGGTCGGCGATTTCGCTCGGATCGCGGTTCGTAACCCCGATGATGACTTTCGTCTTCATCGGATACGATTGCGACCCTTTTCGCAATTTTCCGGCGGTCAGGGTGTCCTTGAGCGCCAGCAAAACAGATGCCGGCGCGTCAAACAACTCCTCAAACACGGCGAACTGCCGGTTGAGAAAGCTGTTTTCCGGGTGGTAACGGAGGACCTTTTCGTCCTCCAATGCCCGAAAATCCAGGCCGCCCCATAAAGTAGCCTCGTCCATTCCTTCACCGAAGGACTGGACGAAAATTTCCGCTTCAGCCACCACTTGGGCCAAGGCTTCGGCGACCATCTCGGATTTACCATGGCCGCCCGGCCCCCAAAGGAGTATATTTTTCCCTGCCATCACAGCTAAAGCGATGATGCGGGCGATCTCATCTGACCGGACAAACTTAGCCGCGAGCGCGGCTTTAATTTTCTGATACATTTTGTCCTCCTCTCCAGCTTCACCCCTGGAGTGGGCGTTTGAGTTTGAGCGCTTGGCCTCGGCTTCGTTAGGGGCCGATCCAACCCTGCACTCCCCGCGGTCTTGCTGGTCGCGGATCACCCAGGAATCACGGACGCCTACTCGGCCCATGTCCTGATCATCAGTTTCATGCGGAGTAGGCCGCTTGCGAGGGCTCTGCTTCCCTCCTGCACGGCTCACCACTTTATACCTTGCGTTTCCCTTGGGAGGGGCAAGATACGAGCAGGTGACGCTATATTTAACTACCATGGACACCGAGTAGTCTCGGTCCCCGGGACCACCTCTTCGCTGCCCCAGACCAGGGCATGCGAGGCCCAGAACTTCCGCGCCCGCCGTTCCGCATCCGCGGGGTCGGCTTGTTGCGAAAAATTCCGGCGATCCCAGGGCTCCGGCTCCGGCCGGTGCCCGATAAAGGCGGTTACAATTACGTATTCGCCGCATCCTACCGCCTTAAGGATAACGACAAGCGCAGAGCAACTTTCCGGCGTGCGGTTAAGCACGAACCGGGAGTTTCCCCAGCGGCCGGGTCGCTTGGCATATACGATCTGGTCATCCGCGGCCGTGGCGACACAAACCGTCTCGCCGATCGGGCGGTCAAAGACCACCTCCTCGACGAGAAACTCCCTGCCCAGACTTTCAATCCGGGCGAGCGCGTCGGGCAGGAGACACGCCACGCCGTTGTGGAGGTGGGACCGATGCCGATCCACCACAACCTCTCCACTTTTTATTACCCACATTTTCCCTCCTTTTTGTGAGTTAAAGTATCTCCAGTCCATCCGGAGTTTCCAAATATTTACAAGCTCAGGAATCTGATGCCGTTTTTGGCATCAGATTCCTTTTGCAAGCTTACAAGCACTTGGAAAAAACTCCGGATAGAGCCAGATATATAATCTATTTTATTAATTCAACTGAAACAAAAAACACGCTAATTGTTATTATTTCCTACTTACTGTTGCAAAATGCCAAAATGAATGATAATATAATCTTATGGAAATTAACCAAATCGAAAAAAAGATAATAACAGCCATCAAAAACGATCCGCACGTAAAAGACATAAAAAAGGTGTCGCTATTCGGATCATACATACATGGAAATCCTCGCATAGACAGTGATGTAGATGTTTTAGTGGAATTTTATCCTGATTCTAGCATCAGTCTTTTCGATTTAGTAAGAATACGCAGAAATTTTTCAGAGTCCACCGGAAAAACAATCGATCTTCTTACGCCTTCCGCGCTAAGCAAATATTTTCGCAATGAAGTTCTTGCAAGCGCAAAAACCATTTATGAAAAATGATCAAATCTTCTTAAAGCATATTTGCGAATCAATAGATAATATTTATGAATTCCTGAAAGACACGGATCGCAAAGGGTTTGCAGAAAATAAAATTCTTATAAACGCAGTTGTCCGCGAACTCGAGATTATTGGCGAAGCAGCCAATAAGCTATCTTCAGAATTCAGAGAATCCCATACAGAAATAATCTGGAGAAATCTAATCGATATGCGCAATGTCTTAATTCACGAATACTTTGGCGTCATACCGGAAAGCATTTGGGAAACATACAAAAAAGATTTGCCGGAATTAAAAGAAAAAGTTGATCGACTGATCATCGAATAACATGCTTTTTGTTTCAGTTGAATTCGTCCCGTTTAACGGGACTTTTTTATTCAATTGTCAAAGTCCTTCCAATCGCCATTTTTCATCAATTGCCTTTTTAAAATAGGCAAAGGCTTTAAATAACTAGGAAATTCTTATGGACAAGCGCCTTGCCCGCAAACTATTTCCTGATTACTAGGCCAAAAAGAGTGTTTGTTTTTTTTGTTCTTATTTGCTACAATAAATTTGTTAATAGCAAGTATTTTTATGCCACTCACATCCGAACAATTCAATCTGCTAGCAACCAAAGATGATTTAAAGAAATATGCGACAAAGGAAGAATTAAATCATGAATTTAATTTGATTTTAACTGCCCTTGCCACCGTCATGCACAAACTGGATATCATCCAGGATAAACTTGTGGCCAATATTGGAGCGCACGATCGTTTTGAAGACAGGATCTCAAACGTCGAAAATCACCTTAATCTAAATCCTTGCATTGCCATTCCTCGCACATCAATGCCTCAAAAAAAATAATTGTAAAAATAGCAAAATGTTTTTAATTAGCCCTAAGGGGCTTTTTATTTTTTCTTAAAAGAACATTCCTGAACGCGAGACTGGTTTAGTTTCTCACGCACAGCCGATGTTCCCGCTAAATTGAGAGCCTGTCTAATAAGTTGCTTTTGAAAGCGATATTCCAAAATTTCGAGCAGAATTTTTTATAAATTTTTGAGCTTATATGGTGTATAGGCGAAAAAATTTAGAAACAAATTATGCCGAAATTTTTGAATTAGAGCCAAAATGAACTTATTAGACAGGCTCTATAGCGAAAGATCGTCGACAGAATCGCATTTTTCAATAGGCCTGGCCGCGTTGCAGCTGCGCCATATTTACTCAAGCATTATCAAGGAAGAAATCTGTTCGCGCATTTTTCTTCCCGGATATTTTATTCCGTCTTTTCCGGTTCTTTTTTTTAAAGACCGGAAGCGAACTTATAAAGCGGCTCGGCAGATCCTGATTCTCTAAGCACCAAGCATGGTCTTGCCTAGATTTGTTGACCAGAATTTCCGGCAATCGCTTTTTATTATTTTAGAAAGAACGATTTTTTTATTTCTCAAGCATTTTCTTTTCATTTCGATTTCTTAGCTTGATTAAACACTATATCACATCTTAGAGATATTGTCAACAATATCAAAGAACATTTTTATCGATTTTCCGCAAATAGATAGACAAAACTTATGATTTATTAATAATTCTATATCATATATTGTCCACTTTCAGTATTGACAAATATTATAGTTATGCTATAATTACAAATATACAAGTAAATTTCTAAAAATTTGATTTAAAAAATCATACAATTATGTTCAAATCAATCTTCCAAAAAGCCGGCCTTACTCCTACGCAGGCCGCGATCATGGAGTATCTATTCAATAATAAAGAAGAAAAAGCTTCGGAGATTTCGCGCGCCATCAAAAAATCGCGCGCAATCGTCTATAAAGACCTGGAAGAAATGCTGGGCCTGGGGCTGGTCGAGCGGATCGACAAGCCGAATGCCATCAGCTATTTCCGCGCCGGACACCCCGGCGCAATGGAAAAGCATTTTGACGAACGCGAAGAAAAAATAAAAAAAGACAGGCAATTATTCATGAATTACCTGCCCGATATGGTTTCCAGCTACAATCTCCTCGGCAATAAGCCGGGCGTGCGCTATTATGAGGGAATGGATGGGGTGGAGAAAATATTGTCTGATTCTTTATCTGCGCACGAAGCTATACGCACATATATTGATATTGAAGCAATAGTCAAATATATTAATGACATTAATAAAGAATACGTAAAAAAAAGAGAAAAATTAGGAATTAAAAAAAGAGGGCTAGTCCTAGAATCTGAATACGCCCGCGAGTATCTAAAAAACTATCACTCGGAAATTACCGATACCAAATTTCTTGATAAGAATTCGGTAAAATTTGAAACGATCATGCAGATTTATGACAATAGGATAAGCTATCTAACGCTTTCAGAAAAAAACCGTATCGGCGTAATTATCGAAGATCCAAGTATCGCACAAATGCACAAAACTCTATTTGACTTGAACTGGAACAATGCCAAAGACTACGCCGCCTTTTCAAAAGCGCAATAATCATATTCTTTTTTGTTTTTCCCCTCGCCTTCAGTAACACTAAAATAGCGCGTCATCACATATTCTCCATCATTCAAAAGCTTTCCAACAATTTTCATTTTTTCCGCGCTGTTTTTTGAAAATTTCAATATCACATTTTCTTCGCCAGGCTTATAACTATTATCATTAAATTTTTCCATATACTCATGCATAATATCATCTTTACTAAAACCGGTAAAACGATATTTTTTTTCATCCCTCTCGATACTTAGAGACGGTTCTTTATAATATTCATAACACTTTTTCGCTATAAAGCCGCATTTTTCAACATAAAAACGCCCGACATCATCCAGGAAGCTGCAGTCCGCTTCAATTAAAGCATTTTGCGCTTCTTGTTCCAGGACGCGAAACAACAAAGCACTCCCAATTGCTGAGTCCTGAATATCGGTTTTCACGTTAAACGAACCAAAATATTTTTTTCCATTACCAAGATCATCAAAACGATTAAAAGCTAAAACGCGTCCATCTTTTTTATAAGAATAAAGAGAAGAATTTATAGTTTTTGATTCCAATTTCCCAATAAATGAACTTACTATCACCTCTCTCAATTCAGATGGCTTTTGCTTATAATTCTCTTGATAAATCCTGATCATATCCATAAGCTCGCTAGCTCGATTTTTTTCTTCTTCGCTTGCGTCCGCGAATTTCGTGTTCATCGCGCCTCTTGCATTCGGACTGGCTAGAAAGAAATCACCATTTTCATCCTTTTCGGGCAATAACGATTTGACAATATCCATTGAATTCCCAATCACCACATCAGAAAAAACAAGATGCTCGAATTCGATTCCTTTCATATCTTCAAAATTCAATCCTGTTTTGTCAATATTTTTCCAAACACTGGCTACAAAAACTAATTCCGAATCATATTCCTCCAAAGCCGCCAGCATCTCAGCTTCATCAATCTTCTCACCGGCACCGATTCTCCGAGAATAATCCAAAAGCAAATGATTGGCTTTTTTCAATATCGTTTCCGTTATTTTATCAAGCTCTGCCTCACTTACGTCTCTTTTTGCTTTAAAAAGGGTTTTAACCTCTTGCCTGACCATCTTGGCTTGGTCGATGATTTCTTGGTATTTTTGAAATAATTTTCTTGCCTTTGCCTGCTCGATATTTTTGCCTATTTCTAAAATTTTTTCTGCATTATTAATATTATCTTCACAACTTAAAAATACTCTTAATCCGTCTTCTTTATATATTTTTACAAATTCAACAAGCTTGTCGTATTTACCCTGCAAACTCAATTCGAATTCAGCAGAGGCAAACCAAACTTGCTCGCGCCAAGGCAGTTTATGAATACTGATTCCAGTATCCAGCAAAAAACGATTTGACACTTCTTTTACATATCGATAGTCCGTCAACTCTGCAACTCGTTCATTATATTCCTCAATACTTTCTTCTGATCTTTTTTTGATAAGATTTGATATATTAAATTTTTTAGTTCTTTGCTCAACTTCTTTTTTATTTAAATACATATTTGGGCCAATCTGAAAGTTGTTTGAATTCTTGCCGTGTTTTTCGATCATTTTTTGATGTATTTCATTTCTCATTTCTTCTTTTTCTCTGTCGCTCAATAAATTTATGACATATTTCAGGCTTTCTCTTTCGCCTCGCACAAAAATAACACCAATTGTTTCACTATCCAATTCTGCAAATTTAAGATTATCTTTATTAACTCTCTCTCCTAAAAAAGAATAGATTTCTCCTCGTCCTAAATAATATCTAGCTGAATACAAACTTAGCTCAGTCTTTTCTGAACTAGGTGCATATTCTTTCCTTAAAGTTTTTTCGCCACTTCTTAATGCCACAGAACGAAAATCACTTAATTTCAACAAATTATACTGAATCAGATCTTTATAATTCTCTAAAATATATTTATGAATTCCACCACTATCAACCTTATTATTCCCCCTATAAATAGAACTACTAATAGAATATTTTTCATTCAACCAATCATAATTTAACTCCTCGTAACTGTCACCGTCACCCTGATCTAATTCATCCATATTTAAAACAAATATTCTTTCTTCTCCGTTTTCTTTTTTTCTTCTTACGCCCTTATGCACCTTGTATATATCATTTGCCAAATGAAATTCCCTTAAATTTATTTTTTCCCCATTTCTTGCTAATATTTCTCTATCCCAATAAATATTTTTTTTATTGCTACTTATATCCCAATAATTCAAATAATAATCATTATTATTCCTGATATTTTCTAAATTATAAGCGCCGTCCTTGCTATCAGGAATATTAAATAATGGCTTTTCTATCGGAACTTTGCCTTCTTCTTTGGATTTTTCATAATCTTCTTCAGAAACAAACTTCAAATCGTAAAACAATTTAAAAACATTATCTCGCGATCCGTATATCACCCTACCGTCGATCTTTCCTAGATAAAAATCAGAAACCGAAAAATTACAAAACTTTTCTAAATTAATAATTTTTATTCCATTTTCTACTTTAATTACTTCTTCTGTTTCAAGCTTATTTAGAAGTTTTTCCTGAATTTTTTTAACATCTTTTTCAAAATCAATCCACTCTTCTAGCTCAACTTCTTCAAGTTTTTCAATCTTTTTTCCTGTGTTAAAATCATCTGTCACCGACTGATTTTCTAGCGCCAAAACGTCTTTATTAAAACCCTCTTCATTCATCTCTTTTTCCCTCGCAAAAGACTCAGGCGCCGGCGCTTGATTCTCTTTTTCAAAATTTGGCATGATCGATTCTTTTATCATATATTTTATAATATTTTTTGCCTCTCTTCATCGCATGTCTAATTTATTTCTCAAATATCTGACTGATGTTAGCTTTAACCTAACATGAGGTTGAATTTTTACTCTAAAATCAAATAATCCGCGGCAAAGACACCAGAATAAAAATGCCGATAGAATTAAGGAAAAACGACAAGAGCAGGAATTGCCAATTCTTTATTTTGCTCAGGCCCATCAGGCTCAGACCAAGCTCGTCCGGCAGGGGCGACGCTATTATGACTGCGCCGACAAAAGGAACCAGCCAGAAAAAATACGGACTTGCGAAAATCCTTTCAAAAGAAGGCTTGAAAAATAAAAAATGCGGCTTCAATTCCGCGAATACGGCATCTTTGAAAAATCGAAAGATCAGATAATCCCCCACCACTGCGCCCAAGCCGGCAAGCAAAGCCACTTCCCAAGGGTTGTGCTGTGTCGCCAGATAATACAAGACCACCAAGGATGGCGCAACGCTAAAAGTAGATACGAAAAATATTCCGGCTATGAATGCTCCTAAGTACCCCAAGCTTCCCACGTTCACGATCAGATTTTTTATAAAATCGGAATTAAGAAAATAAAAAAACACAAACAAACTTGCGGCAAGCAATACCGTATTCTTATATTTCCAATTTTTATATTTTGCAAATAAGGGCATATTAAAAATATATACGTTCTTATTCCAGCTGTCCGATATAATCCCTAAACATTGTTACTTTTTTTGCATCACTTGGGCTGAACAAAAACTGTTCAACATCCCTGGCCAAATCTTCGAAATCCAGGTTCTCGGTTTCAGATAAAAGCTTCTTTTTTGCGTCATTCCAATTATTAATGTTTAATTTCAATTTCAAATAGTCATAATTAGGCTTTGTTTGCCCTAGCAAAAAAACCGTATCATAAAAATCCCTGCCCTTGGCGCGTTTGCGGCCGAAAATCGCGCAGATTTTTTGCGAAAGCAGGATGTCCGGGGGTGTTGAAAAAATCTGTGTAAAAACATCGAATTTGTTCAGAATTTTTTTATCCGGTTCATAGGCAAATCCATGAGCGGCGGTATCAATCTGAATCAGCATTTTTTCATCCGGCATTACTGCCAAGTCATTATCCAACAGCACTTTCGGAATTCTCAAATAACAGCGAAAAGCGCCTTTAAAAACATTCCTGATCTCAGCTTCAAATCCAAGCTTAGTCATACCCTTCCGCACTTCTTCGGTAAGGCCGTTAAAATCATCTTCAGTCAAATCAAAATTATCAAAATCCAAATCTTCGGAAAATCTGGCGTGGCCATAGACGATCCGCAAGGCGGTGCCGCCCAAAAACGAGAGTTTGCCGGCATATGAAGAATTAAAAATCAACTCCAATATTTTATATTGCAGATATTCCCTTAATACATAGCGCTTGCGCGAACGCAAATTCTCCGGATATTGGTTTTCAATTTCTTTAAGCGTCAACATAATTTATGTGTTTTAAAAATTTTTTTATTCTTTGCTCTAATTTCTTATTACCGAATAATACTAAATATTTCTTAAATTTTTCAAAATCCGCCCTTGCTCTGAATTCATCCGCATTGAATCTTAATTCAAAAAAATCCGCTTCAGTATTTAATTGCGGGTTGATATAAAAATAATCCAAAATCGTTTTTTCGATTTCAGCCATTTTATACGAAACGCCGCCCAAGGCAATCAGCTTATAACCAAAAATCAATTCAGGCTTAAGGCTTCTATACATGAACTCTCCAACTCCCGTCTTGAAACGATTCGTCTTGTTTGATGTGGCCGAAGTTATCCCATAAACGCTTTCCGGTATCAAGCCATAATTTGACAATGCCGTTTCAAAGGATATATATGACGGAGAGTAAATCTTATTAGCAATATTAAATAGAACCGCTTCATTTAAACTTTGATCAGCAAAAATGTAATACCCTCGGCGGATTTTCTTGATATAGCCTTTGTCTTGCCAATCATTTAATCGCGAACGATAAAAACGCTCATCAATCTTTTTTATATCCCGAAAAGAAAAGACAATAAATTCTTTTAATTTTTCCTTAAATTCAATATAGTGCATATATATTTCCAATAAATACGATTTTTAGCTCTCTTTGGAATTATAATAACATATATTTAAGAATACTGCAAATGAGCACGGCTTTCCGCTTATTAATAAAGCCTGATTTTTTGAGCTTTTTCTTTACTCCTTCTCCTTACCCCCTGTCCGCTCTTTGATAACTTCCACTAATTTTTTAATACCCTCTGATATTAGGACAATATGCGCTGTGGAGTGTTCGATCTTGTCCTTGAAAGACTTGATAGCCGCATCGATCTTGTTGATGCGTTCGCGCGTTTCCTTAAAAATTTTGAAGCCTTGGCGCAGGATCTGCGCGAAATAATAAAGGCCCCACGAGATAAAAATCGTCAAAACGCCGACCGACACCGCGATCGTGATGTTTAAGACATCTTTTGAAGTGTTTAGCATAGAAGTAGAAAAAATTAGTAATTAAGATTTGAGATAAACTCCATTTTGTCATTCCCTCTTTTTCTTTGTCATTCCCGCACCTCGCTGGGCATAAACTCCGGCGGAAATCCAGGATTAAAACATAAATCCGAGATGAATCTTTTCGCCGTTTAAAAACATTTATATCTTTTAACCCTGGATTCCCGATCACTTAATATTTATTTCCCTGCGGGGCAAAGGAACGTCGGGAATGACAAAGAGGTAGAGCTATGGAACGTTGGGGATGACAAAGATTAGGACTTATTGGAATCTGCCCACAAAATTATCCAAAAAATCAAAAAATTAGAAATTTGAATTTAATAATCCCTCATCTTCGCCGCAAAGCGCTCTTCCAATCTTTTTACCAATCCGGATTGGATCGCGTCGGCGTCAGCGCCGGTCAAAGTCTTATCTGCCTGATAAGCGATATGGAAGGCCAGGCTCTTATTGTTCTTGCCGATCTTATCGCCTTGGTAGATATCAAACAATTCAGCCTCTTTGATGAATTCGTGGAAACTTAATATTTCTTTGCGGATATCGCTATACAATATTTTTTCATCAATGACGAATGCCAAATCTCGGACCAAGCGTGGAAATTTTTCAAACTCGCGGAATTTAAACGCTTCTTGTTTGCTAACCAGCTCAAAAAACTTGTTTAAGCCGATCTCGGCTACGACCGCGTTTTTCTTAAGTCCCAGTTTGGATTTGGCCTGCTTGTTCAAAGGATAAACAGAACCGAGAACAGCGCCGTCTGCCGAAATTTCGGCCGCCATGCCGGCCTCAACCCAGTTCGGCATATTCGCCATAGCGGAAAATTCCGCTTCCAAGCGGAAATGCGCACACAAATGTACAACCAAGGATTTGATCCAAGAATAAGCGCGATTCAAATCAGCGCTCGCCATTACAAGCCCCAGGCGTTTTTCCTGGAACGGCAATTTTTCTTTGCCGTCCGCCGCCTTATCGGGACCGCCGGGAATATTGATATAGATACTGCCGATTTCAAACAGCACGAATTCATCTTGCCGCGCCTGATTGGATAAAGCCGCTTGAAGCAGATTCGGCGCCAAGGTCTGACGCAAAAGCGTATGCTGGCTCGCGATCGGATTGGCTAGGCGGATATAATTGGAATAATCGATGCCCAGCTTCTTAAGCTGATCCTCGCCGACGAACGAATAAAGACTCGTTTCAAAAGCGGCGCAAGAAGACAGGATATCTTTCAGCTTGCGCTCCAACGCGCGCATCGCGTTTTTTTCCGGAGCACGCATGGCTAGCTCCGGCATGCGCGCCGGCAGATTATCGTATCCGACAATACGCGCGATTTCTTCGGCCAGGTCTTCACGGATGGAAATATCTTTGGTAGCGCGCCAAGAAGGAATGGATACTTTCATATGACGCTTCTGTTCATCAGCATATTCGATGCCGAATCCCAGCCGAGCAAAAATATCCGCAATCTTCTCCGCTCCCAAGTCTTGGCCGATAAAGCGCGCCAACCAATCCAAATCCAAATCAATCGGCCCGAAATTCAGGGAATATTTCTTTTCATCAACAACGCGCGAAGCGATACGCGCCTCGGGACACAGCTCTATGATCAGATTCGCAACCCGCGCCAAAGCGCTTTCGCACAGATTCGGATCAAGCGCCTTTTCGTAGCGCTGGGACGCTTCGGTGCGCAACCCTAAGCGCGTGGAAGTCTTGCGGATAGAAACGAAATTAAAGTTCGCAGACTCGATCACGATCGTTTTTGTCGCAGAACCGATGCCGCTCTCGGCCCCGCCCATCACTCCGGCTACGGCCTTGGCCTCGCCTTTCATGGCAATGACCAGCATGTCCTTATCCAGCTTTCTTTCAATGCCGTCCAAGGTTGTGATCAGCTCTCCTTCGCGGGCAGTGCGCACAGCGATTTCCGCAGTCTTGCCGTCCTTGTTCGCCACATCAGCAAAATCAAAAGCATGCAAAGGCTGTCCCAGTTCGAACATGACATAATTTGTAGCATCAACGATATTATTAATCGGTTTGACGCCGACAGCGATCAAGCGCTTGCGAAGCCAATCCGGCGACGGCGCTACTGTAATATTTTCCATAGCCAGCGCCATATAGCGCGGGCACAATTCAAAATTCTCTACTTTTACCGCCAGCTTTATATTATCTTCGCTAGTTGGCAATTCCTCCGCTTTCCCGTCTAAAATCTCAAAAAATTTCTTTTTCGGCTCAATGCCTAAAAATGCGCAGATATCGCGCGCCATGCCGATATGTCCCCAAAGATCAGGCCGGTTGGTAATCGACTTGTTGTCAACTTCAAAAAGCACATCATCGGCCTTGAGATATTCGGCAAAAGACTGGCCGGGCTTAGCGCTCTTTTCCAAAATCAATATTCCACTGTGGTCGTCTCCCAAGCCGATCTCATCGGCCGCGCACAGCATGCCCGCTGATTCGACGCCGCGGATCTCCGCGCGTTTTATCTCGATGCCGTTCGGCAGTACTGCGCCGATCAATGCGACCGGAACCATCTGACCGGCCGCGATATTCGGCGCACCGCAAACTATTTCCAACTCTTCAGCGCCGATTGAAACGCGCGCCAACTGCAAGCGCTCCGCGTTCGGATGCGGACGAACTTCCAATATCTTGCCGACAACGATATTCGCGTATTTCTCGGCCTGCTTTTCGGTGGCATCAATCTCGACCGTATGCATAGTCAAACGGCTTCCCAATTCCTCGGGCGTAATTTTTTTGGGTAAATCAATATAATCTTTTAACCAGTTTAAGGATAGATACATATTTTTAATATCAAATTATTATGTTAATAAACCATAATTTTTTAATCGTTAACTCGCAAACACCTTTTGTTTTTATCGTTTCTCTTTTTTTGTCATCCCTTTTTTCTTTGTCATTCCCGCGTAGGCGGGAATCCAGGGGAAAAAGGAATGGCCGTTCTTATTCCATCTCGCGTGATAAGTCCATCCAAGCCGGATTATTCCTCTCTATCAAATTTATCTTCCATTCTCTATTCCATTTTTTCATTTGCTTTTCTCTCAATATTGCATCTTGGATATACTGATATTCTTCATAATACACTAATTTTTCTATTTCATGTTTAGCCGTAAAACTGTCAGGATTTTCTTTTAGCTTGTGTTGAAATGTTCTTGAAAACAGATTATTTGTTATGCCGATATACAATGTGCCGTTTCTTTTGTTTGTTAAAATATATAAATAATACTGG
>Ga0265296_1003644_pt1 | contig 14067 bp, 12 predicted proteins | sample MunlanPumphouse1_FD_189073 | JGI IMG/M metagenome (GOLD analysis project Ga0265296, IMG submission 189073) | Groundwater microbial communities from a municipal landfill in Southern Ontario, Canada - Pumphouse #1 | ecosystem: Environmental > Aquatic > Deep subsurface > Groundwater | place... | reverse complement strand
CTCGGGTGACGGGTGGAAGCGACCAACACTTCGGTCGTGAATTGGTAATTCCGCCAGATTTCCATGATCTCGGCGATGAGCCCCATGCCGTCCTCACCGATGTCATCGAGACGGCCGATGAACGGGCTGATGATCGTCGCTCCGGCCTTGGCCGCGAGGATCGCCTGCGCGGCAGAAAAAACGAGCGTCGTATTCGTCCGGATGCCCTTGGATTTGAAGTGCTTCAGCGCCTTGAGCCCCTCGGTCGTCATCGGGACTTTCACAACGACGTGCTTGTGCCAGGAGGCATATTCCTCGCCCTGCTTCTTCATGCCTTCTGCGTCCGTTGCCGTAACTTGAGCGCTCACGCTCGGCACGTGCTTGCACATTTCCAGCACCGTTTGCTTGAAATCTTTTCCCTCTTTCATGACGAGCGTTGGATTGGTGGTTACGCCGTCAAGCACTCCCCAGCTCGCCACTTCGGCTACCTGAGCGACATTCGCCGTGTCGAGGAATAATTTCATAGGGAATGGTGAAAGGAGAAATAGGAGGCGGCTTGCCCTGAAGTCATCGTAGCGCAGCGAAGATGTACTTCAGGGTATCGAGGAAGAGCTTCATGTGCAGTGAGGAAAATCAGCACCAGTATGCTGATGACGCCCTCCAATTGCTAGTGCGATATTCTGATTTGAGCCGTATACAAAAGAAACCACTCCAACGAATATTCTTCTTGCAGGGATGGGAAGTGAGTATAGAACGACTGCCATCGAGGTGTAGCTTGGAAAAGATTTTATTGCCATGCCGCATACGATTCTTGCTCCCGGCGTTCGTTCGATTGAACAGGAAGCCCGATGCACGATCGTCGGCATCGACGAAGCCGGGCGCGGCGCGCTCGCCGGGCCGGTTGTGGCAGCGGCCTGCGTTTTGCCGGAGACCGGGAGATTTCCGGTTCTCATAACTGACAGCAAAGAAATGACGCCTCAGGAGCGCGAGGAGTCTTGCGCCTGGCTGGTCCGCAATTGCTGCTTTGGCGTCGGCATGACTGACGCAGCCACTATCGATCGGATCGGCATCGTCGCCTCGACCGAACTCGCGATGCAACAGGCGGTGGCCGCGGTTGCGAAAGTTCACTGCGAGCTTTACCTGCTGGTGGATGGCCGCGATGGTTTTTGGTTCGACTGGCCCCATAGTTCCATCGTTCACGGCGATCTACTGGAGCCATGCATCGGCGCCGCTTCGATCATCGCCAAGGTCACGCGAGACCATCTCATGGTCGAGGCCGCGAAAAAATTCGCGAAGTACGGTTTCGAGAAGCACAAGGGCTACGGGGCGCCGTTGCATCTCGCGGCTATACGCAAACATGGCCCGAGCGGGTTTCACAGGAAAACTTTTCTACGCGCTTTTATCAAAAATTAGGTAGTGTTCACATAAAAAATCCGCCGCAACCGCGGCCACGGAGGGCCGCTGCTGATTGAGAAATATTTTTTGATCAGCAGCACCCCTCCGTGGGTGCGGCGATTCAAGAAAATTGGCTCTGGAAGCCAAACGATACGTTAATACCACCTAATTCATCGGTTCAAGAGTTGCGACGACAACCTTTTTTCCTTCAGCATCTTCTTGTTTAATTTCTTTCTTTTGATTGTTAGTTGCCAGATATGCGAGAAGCTTCAGAGTTTCATCTTTCGTTAATGTCTTGCCTCCTTCGGTTGGAAGTCCGGTTTTTTTTACCAATGTAATTACCCAGCTCCAAGCATTCAGTTGCATGTTGAGTGATAATTGACCTTGTTTTAGGGATACGTCGGTAAAACAAACCGGGAATGCTTGATCTCCTCTTACTGGTATAGTCACATATTTTCGAATACACCACCTCCTGTTTCCGACAGAAAATTCGTTCGGCAGTTTGATTTGCACCCGATATTTACCGATTTCTTTACCACTGAGAAATTCTTGGAAAGCAGTGTCGGATAATTGTACTGTTTCAGGATTATTTGTGGTTTGGATAGGAGCTGTTGGCATAGCAGATTGTGATTGCTCCGAAGGTGCGGGTGTTGGAGTTTGTTGAACTGTAGGAATAGAGGGCACAGCGGATTGGGGTTTCACTTCGGGCGTTGGACTCGGAGCTGTCGAAGCCTCTTGGGGTGCGGGCGATTGGGTTGGCGCCGGTTGCTGCTGCTGTACCGCTGGACTCGGCTCCGTGGGGGCAGGAGGCAGCGCTTCCGGCTGTTTCTTCTGCTCGGGAGCTGCGGCCGGTTTCTTCCACCAGCCATTCCACCAGTCCATCAGCCGGTAGACGCCGTACGCGAACCAATACTTCGGCTTGCTCCAGATATTCTCATCGTAGTTTTGCCCGGGATTCGGAGACTGCACGCCGAACCACGAGACAATTTTGTTCCATGTGCCTTCCGCCGGCGCCGACTGGCCCCGCTGTGAGCGCACCCACTCACGGAAGCACATGGCCGGTTTCTGCGTGGCCGTGGGCGCCGGATTCTTCCCGAACACATTGAGGCTTTCTTTCGGAGCCTGATCGGAAGCAGACGACTGCGCCGATTCCTGTGCCCTTGGCTGCTCTTTTTCCGTCTCCTGCCTGCGCTCAACGCCCCGGCTGAAGATAATCCCTTCCGTGGCCTCCAGGAGGGACGATAGGAGGACGTCTCTTGTCACGTCGATCATATGCTCGCGAAGCCGCCCATAGGCTTCCCTGTCAGGTGCCGATTCAGTTTTTGCATGTGCAATAGCCTCCTCCGTTTCCCGTTTGAGGGCATCGAGTTTCTCGCCTCTGAGTGCGGCAAGCCTCTCCCGAATCGGCTTCTGCTGCTCGAGGTCACGTATCAGTGATTGGAACAGTTCTTCACTCATGGATATGTGTTTTCTTGTATATTATAGCACAATATTGAATATACGGCAAAGTTAGCCGGTACTTTAAAAATCATCGAGTGAACGATACAATGGAGACAGATGGGGCTGTAGCTCAGCTGGCTAGAGCGCTTGCATGGCATGCAAGAGGTCAGGGGTTCAATTCCCCTCAGCTCCACCAAGTACGAAATCGTCGCCGCTGGCGCAGAACGCGCCAGCCTTTTTTGGCTTCGTACCGCACCGCCGCGCCTTTCAAAAGCCAGTTCGATCCGGTCGTTTTCAGAAATGCTGGAATTTCGGAGAACTTTTCCGTGTGAAGGAGCATTTTGGCTTGTTTACTGCGCAAAATCATCTCGCGCATCGGTTCAATCCAATTCGTCTGCTCCTGCGTGGCATCCCGGATTTTTTGCTCGACATCCGCCTTTCGGTTGATGAGCTGATTCTTCTTGGCAATGTACTCCGCAGTATCCAGCACACCCTCCAGCTTGAGATCGAGCAAACCGGAGAGCTTGCTTTCAGTACTCTGCTTTGCCTGCTCAAGATGCTGTATCGCTGCCCGATTGTCTGTCTGCTCCTGCGCTCCATCCCTGTCGAGCTGCCGCAGCATTTTTCCCGCCCAGTCGTCGGGCAGAGACACCTGTTCGACGATGGCCTTGACCCGGTCGAGGAGCTTTTCCTCGCGCAGGTACCCTTTCCTCGGACATGGCCCCTTCTTCTTGGTGCAGTGGTAGTAGTGATGGCCTTTCTGAACTTGCGCCGTGATCGCGCAGCCGCACTCGGCGCATCTGAGCCAACCGGTAAATGGGAAGTCATACTTGCGCCCTTTGCGCAGCTTGCCTCGGCTGCGCATCACCTCCTGCACCTCGTCGAACAGTGTCTTCCCGATAAGCGGCTCGAAGGAACCGGTAAAGAGTTCGCCATTGATCTTCATCACGCCGTGATACACGGGATCTGAAAGCATGCGCTGGACACTGGCAACGGCAAGTTTCTTGCTGCTTCTGGTACGCAGACCGAATTTCGTCAGTTCGTCACGGAGCGCCTTGAACGTGTAGCTTCCGGTCGCGTACAGCTCGAAGGCCTTGCGCACAATGGACCCGTTCTCGGGATGCGGCTCGATGTTTTTCCTGCGCGCATTGTTCCTGTATCCGAGCGGAGCCGACCATGACCACTCGCCGCGGTGGAGCTTCTGCCGGATGCCACGCTTGATGTTTTCGCTCAAATTATCCACGTAGTACTTGCTCTGCCCGAAGGCGATCTGCAGCATGAACTTTCCCTGTGGCGTCGGCTCAAACCAGAAGGTCGGGAAACGCAAGGCCTTCAGTTTGCCGGTGTCCAGCATGTAGATAATCCTTCCGCCGTCCACGCTGTTGCGCGCAAGCCTGTCGGGATGCCACGCCAAAATGCCGTCCGCTTTTCCCTTTTCGATCATGTCCAGCATTTCCGCGAATACGGTTCGCCCGGGTTCCCGTGCTGTTCTGGCCTCGCAGAGCGAGGCGACGATTTCCAACTGTTCTTTTGCGGCTATTTCACGCAGCTCCCGGAGCTGCGCCTCGATGGAGAGGGTCTGTCTCTCCTCCTGTTCGGTGGATTTGCGTGTGTAGAGAATGAACTTCATGGGATGCATCGTAGCAGAAAATTTGCCGTTGGCGGAGAAAGGCACGGCGGTGCGGTACGAAGCCAAAAAAGGCTGGCGCGTTCTGCGCCAGCGGCGACGATTTCGTACTTGGTGGTCTACCTACAAACGTATCAGAACCGATTTTCGGGGCAACCGGCGCGGCGGCTGAAAAACCTTCGGGCTGGGGCAGCCGCCGCGCCGCCCAACCGTTTTCGTCTTAACCAGCACGGGAACCCGGAAAAAACGACCGGATCGAACTGGCTTTTCGCCAACGGCAAATTTTCTGCTGATCGAGAGCGACCGAACACACTTGCCGCTGACACACAAAACGAACCCCGCCCTTTCTTTATCTCTGGCCGGGTTGGGTATTGCATGGCCGCCACGAAGTTTGCGGAAAAGAAAGGGCGGGGCTACCATTCCCTCCGTTTTCCCTCCCTTCCCATGAAACGCATCCTCACGCTTGTCGGAGCACTCGGCCTCCTCACTGTTTCCGCGACGGTCGCGCTCGCAGGGAACCTTTCTCCCTCCGCGTTACCCGCCTCCACCATGCACAGCTTGCAGGAACTGTGGGACAAGATCGCGGGCTCCGGCGACACCTCCTCGGTGACGGCGAACCGCGACGGCGACGTGCTGCAGCGATTGGAGTGGGTCATCGAGAACGGCGCGGGGACGCTTTCGTACGGCGATGACTCTGCGGCCAAGGTGCTCACGACCGCCACCGCCGCAGGCACATACAACGCAAGTAACATCACGGCGACCAATGTCCGAAGCGGCATCACCTTCGGCGTTGCCGGGACCGGCACTGGTTCCTTCTCCGGCAATCTCGCTTACGGCGACGATGTCGCCTCCACGGTACTCACGACCGCCTCCACGCCCGGCACCTATAACGCCGCAAATCTTTCCGCCGCCACCGTGAAAAGCGGCACCCTCTTTGGCGTGGGTCTCACCGGAGCGTATCCCTCCGCGGTGAACACTCTCCCTTCCGCCTCGGCAACAACGGACCTCGCGGGGAACGGAACGACCATCACGACGGGTAACAGCGCCGTCGAGTGGTGGCAGTCCGACGGTACGCGGCAGACGGCGACCTTGGATCTGCCCGATGCATCCAATGTGTGTTCCACGGACACCGTGAACGGCACGACGGGAACAACGACTGTTTCTGGTGCGCTCGTCGCGACTGGACGGACGTACTGCGGCATTGCGGGGACGCTGCTTGGCAGTCTCTTCAACGGCACGAGTGGCGCCTTCACCGGAGGAAGCCAGGCGAATGGCGGAGCCGATGACTACAACGCCGCTGGGGCTCCGGCAGCGCTTCGCTACAGCGGCGGCTGGACGGCATGCAACGCAAGCGCCTACAACGCGACCACGAACCCCGGCGGCAACTACTGCAACACCGGGGACACCGGCGCGGACGCAAAGGACAACTCTACCAACTTGGTCTGGAGCCTCCCGTGCAACGGCTCCGCGTGCGCGTCTTTTTCCGATTCTTCTCCGCTCACGTACTCGTGGGATAGCTCCGCTGTCAATAACGGCGCGCGCACCGCCTCACAAATTTGTTCCGATCACTCCGGTTGGTACCTCCCGCACCAGAAGCAGCTCATGCAGGCGTACATCGATGGCTCCTACGGAAACCTTGAAACGTCGGGCGTCAATCGCTATTACTGGTCCGCCACGACGGTATCGGACAGTACGACCAACGCGTGGCTCGTGTATCTCTCCAGTGGCCGCACGAACCTCTATGGGAAGACGAGTGCGGCCAATGTGCGTTGCGTCCGTCCGGCATCGTGATCATTTGAGCATTTGGTTATTCGTGTAATTTGGTCATTTCCCCCGCGCTTAGAGCGCGGTCGGCGCGAAAAATTTTGCTGCATAGGTTCAGATACATCTTGCACTCCTTGGGGTCGCCTTGTTCTATTGATGGTCGTCGATCACGAAGACGGTGAGTGTATCGCCCTCTCTTTTTGCAAACGCACGGTACTTCTGCGTGATGCGGAACTGCCAGATGTTGAGCGTATGGGGCGTCCGCTTCTTCAGATCCACGCCCGCGTTCTCTCCACGTTTGATTTTATGCACTGCCTTTTCGAATTGCCGGAGGAGACGCTGCCGCTGCAGCATGCGGTGAACCCCCGGAGCGATCAGGACGATGCGGATCATTGGACTTCCATCAGGGTACCATCTTTTTCCGCCTGCAGCATGGCATCGTACGCTTTGCCGTGCCGCTTTGCGGAGGCGGTATTCTCTCCCGCCTGTAGAAGCGCTTTCTCCAGTATGGCTCCCGTGAGGCCGGTAGAAGTATCGCTCTCTCCTCCCACCGAGAATGTTACGCGCCGCGTGCGGATAAAATGAAGGAGGAAAGCGCGCATGATACTGCCGAGGGAGAAGCCAAGCTGCTTCGCCAGTCGTTCCGCTTCCAGTTTCGTTTTCTCATCCGGCAGTTTGATGTTCAGTTGAGTAATCATAGAGTAGCTGGAAATAGATAAAAGCTAGAAATAGTATAGCAATATATATCCTTCCACACAAGAGGGTTTTGGCTTGCGTTGACTTGGAACCTGAGTTCGAGAGACTGTGACGCAGTTGAGAAAGCGGCGTATCCTATCTTGTCGATGGCACAATACAACCATCTGCCCGTATTCCAGAAGACGTACCTGCTTACGGTCGAGATGTACGGCGTCACAGCAAGGTTCCCGCGCGCGTACCGCTTCACGCTTGGGGAAAAACTGAAAGCACTCCTTTCGGACATCCTCTGTCTCATCGTCGCCGCGAACGGACGCGAAGACAAAGTGCCGCCGCTTGAAGAAGCCGCGATTGCGCTGGAACAGCTGCGTATCCACGTCCGGCTCGCAAGCGATCTCAAAATCCTCGGGCTCGGCACCTACGAGTCCATGAGCCGGACATTGGAGGAGATCAGCAAGCAGCTTGCGGGATGGATGTCCTGGGCGAAGGGGAAAGTATCAGTTGTTCTTTGATAGCAGCGGCGGTTTCCGGGAGAGCCGGAGTCCACGTGCCTGCGGGTGCTTGGAGCGTGCTCGTTCATTGCGGCCCCGTTCCCCCGCCCTTTCTCTTCATCCGAACTTCGTGGCAGCTATACCATAATTCCAAACTTGGTCGGAGATAGAAAGGGCGGGGATCTACAGTCAGGTGGGCATACGCCGTTTCGGCGGCGATTGCCTTCCGGAGAGAAGACGAGTGACGGGACAAAGGCATCGGGCGTCAATCGCAATTACTGGTCCGCCACGACGAAATCGGACAATACGACCAACGCGTGGAACGTGAATCTCTCCAATGGCAACACGAACAACAATGGGAAGACGAATGCGAACAATGTGCGTTGCGTCCGTCCGGAAATGAACACCTATCCGGCTCTCCCGGGGATCGCCCGCGCTTACCCGCTCACGTCTTCTTCGTATCCTGCTCAATAATTCGAAAGGATTTGAGCCCCGCATCGGTCGGCTCAAGGTAGCGGCGGATATTCCCGAAATGTTTTTCCCAGAGTTGCGCGCGCAGACGGAAGGAGTTTGCATAGACGAAATGACCGAAGGAGGAATTGATGCTCGCGAGGATGTGCTCGAGAAGTTCACGCGGTGGAATTGCCGATTGTCCGGATTCCGGTGGTGCGCTCTCCCCCAATTTCTTGTTGAGAAGGAAAAGCGTTTTCTTGAAGCGCTTCACAACGCGCCGCCGTACGAGGACATGATCGGGCGAGACGATGTACCCAAGCCAGTCGATGCCTTGGCCGACTTCGCAGAGTTTCTGTTTCTTCGGATGCAATTCCAGTTCGAGCCGGTCGCGCAGAAAGGCGTCGATGCGGTCGCGCCATGCGAGGAGTTCATCGGGATCGTGCGAAAGGAGCAGGAGATCATCCACGTAGCGAAAGTAATGGCGGATTTTGAGCCGGTGCTTGGCGAACTGGTCCAGCTCATTCATGTAAACATTCGCGAAAAACTGTGAGGTCAGGTTCCCGATGGGCAGTCCTTGTCCTCTTTTAACATGAAAGAGGGATTTGTGCGGCGGTACGAGCGCGAAGAGATTGGCGTCTCCTTTCCGCATGAAATTCTCCAGCGGGTCGTGGAAGATGATGACGGACGAAAGCCAGAGGAGATCGGGGTGGTGAATGCGTTTCTTGATGAGCCGGAAGAGAATGTCTTTCTTGAGACTCATAAAAAACCCCTGGATATCGAGGTGGAGACAGTGTGCCGCTCTGTGGTTGTTGCTGGTGAGGACGCGGAGAGAGCGCTGAAGGTCGGAAACGGCGCGGCGCGTTCCCCTCCCCGGGCGACACGCGTAGGACTGGTGGATGAAGAGCGGCTCGAAGACCGGCATGAGGTGGTTGTAGAGGAGATGATGGACCACGCGGTCGCGGAACGTCGCGGCGAAAATCTCCCGTACCGTCGGCTCGGTCACGACGAAGCAGATGGACCGCCCCGGACGGTAGGTACCGTCAATGAGTTCCCGCTCCAGATGCAGAATCTCCGCTTCCGCGTGCTGCTCGAAGAGCGCGGCGTGATACATCTGCCGCTTGTGCCTGCGGCAGTCGAGGTATGCCTTGTAGAGGTTCTGGAAGCTGAAGACGGTCTTCCGTCTCTCTCTCTCTCTCTCTCTCTCTCTCGAGTACCGGCTGCAATGCGCTGGAGTATTCCGGTGTCTTTGCTAGAGTATCCATCATGCGTGGGGAGCATAACCGTTTGCGGGATATATTGTCTCTTGCGGCTCTGGCCGTGACGGCGTTGTCGCTATCGTCGCGCGTGTTCGCGTCCGCCACCGATGGCACTATCGACGCCACGAACCGCTACGCGTGGAACGAGAACGTGGGGTGGATCGATTTCGGCTCGACGGAAGGAAATGTGCATGTCACCGACAGTACACTCACCGGATATGCGTGGGGGGAGAATGTCGGCTGGATTTCGCTCAATTGCAGTAATGATTCGTCCTGCACGACGGTTGATTTCAAGGTGACGAATAACAGCAGCGGAACACTCGGCGGCTACGCGTGGAGTGAGAACAAGGGATGGATCGACTTTGACCCCGCAGGTGGTGGTGTTGTGATCAGCTCTTCCGGCGTTTTTTCCGGCTACGCATGGGGCGAGAATGTCGGGTGGATTTCCTTCAACTGCTCCGATGCAAGCACGTGCGGAGCGGTCGATTACAAGGTGTCGAGCGACTGGCGGCCTTCCTCCGCGCGCACCACATCATCTTCTTCCTCAAGCGCACAGGCGCAGAGTGGCGGAGGAGGAGGTGGTTTTCGCGGCAGCCCCTCGCAGATGGCGGCACGCATCGCGCAAGCCCGCGTGACGATCCTCGCCCGTTTCGAGGGGAAGGTGCAGCAGAGCGAGGAGCTCGCGACCGCGGAAAAGAACAGCGCGGGGAAGATTAAGCAGGAAGAACGTGCTGCGCAGGAGCGGGAAGACCGGATCGCCAAACGGATCGCGGCGCATGAAACGGATATCGCGCTGGCGCAGAAGGAGAAAGAAGAGCTCCAACGCAAGTTTGAACTGCACCGCGAAGAGCGCTACGCGAAAGCCATTGCACTGCAGGAACAGCAGCTGGCCGAGTCGCAAGCCGCGCTCCAAAAGGAGCAGGAAGCGCTGCAGGCGGAGCAGGAGGCGAATCGGGTGCGCAGGAATGAGCGGCTCACGGAGCAGGATCAACGCACCACGCAGCAGATATTGGCGGAGAAGGAGGCAGAGGCCCGCGAGGAAAAAGCGGCGAAGGAGCGGGAGGATCGCATTGCGGTGCGCATTGCGGAGCATGAGGCAGACATCGCCCAAAGCCAGAAAGAGCAGGAGGAACTGCAGAAGAAGTATGCTCTGCACCGCGAAGAGCGCTACGCCAAGGCTCTGGAACTGGAGCAGGAACACGCCGCCGCGGTGGAGGTCGCCTTGAAGGAGGCACAGCGCTCCCTCAAGGAAGAGCAGGAGACGAACGCCCTGCGTCGTAGTGAACGACTGGCTGAGCGTGAGAAGGCACAGGAGGCGGCTGCTCTGGAGTTTCCCGCCGCGAAGCCGCTCGGAGCGGGTTCCTCCCCGGAAGTCATCGCCGCACGACGCGGGAGGCTCTATGCCCTCGTGGGGGATACGCCCGTGATCTACATCGATGTCCCCCTCGATGAGTGGTACTCCCCCTACGTCTCCTACGTGATCGATGAGAACATCGCGACGGGATACGCGGATGAGCAGGGCAAACCCAAGGGAGAATTCGGTGTCAATAATCCCGTCACCTATGCGGAGGTCCTGAAGATGGCGATGCAGGCTTCCGACCAGGCCTTCGACCTCAGGGGTCTTCCTCCTCCCCGTAATACTTCCGCCAAGGGCACTTGGGCCTCGGCCTACGTCGCCAAGGCCGAATCCCTGCAGCTCTCCGTGTTCGGCACGGAACGCGACGTTACAAAGTCTGCGACGCGCGGTGCGGTGATCCAGACGCTGCTGGAAGTCCTCGGCATCACGATCGGGAATACGCCCGCGAGCTACGACGACGTGCCGAAGGGTCATCCCTACACGAACGCCATCGCTGCCGCGACCTTCTTTGGGCTCGTGCAAGGTGATCTTGACGCGGAGGGAAAGCCACTCAATCGCTTCCGTCCCGACGACCCGATCAACCGCGCGGAAGTCGCGAAGATCATCGCGTTGGCGAAGGAGTTGCAGAAATAAACAATTTGTTTTCTGTGAGCCGCAAAAGAACAGTTGGAAATCGTCACGAAAACGGTTGGGCGGCGCGGCGGCTGCCCCAGCCCGAAGGTTTTTCAGCCGCCGCGCCGGTTGCCCCGAAAATCGGTTCTGATACGTTTGTAGGTAGACCACCAATTAATACAAGGAAGCGATCCAATATTGCTGCGTTTCCTTTGCGCATATGAATCCTGGCTGGTAGGATTTTTTAGCTTTCACGTGCGCCCGTAGCTCAGCTGGACAGAGCATCAGCTTGCGGAGCTGGGGGTCGCAGGTTCGAACCCTGCCGGGCGCACCATTCGACTCAGCGCTGCGCTCTTCGTTCATGGCAGACCATTTGCTATGCTTGTATCCATGACAGAGCTCACGCTTGACCTTCTCAAGGAGAAGCTTTCGGTCTGGAAAGGATGCGATTTGGCGAAGAACGCGAATCCGGTGCTGGGGGAGGGGAATCCTCACGCGACCGTCATGTTCATCGGCGAGGCGCCGGGGCAGAAAGAGGACGAACTCAAGCGGCCGTTCGTGGGTCCTGCAGGACAATTTTTGAACGAGCTCCTGGAGTCCATCGGGCTCAAGCGTGAGGACGTGTACATCAGCAACGTCGTGAAGTTCCGTCCGCCGGGAAACCGCGATCCGGAACCGATCGAGAAGGAGCAGTGCATGCCGTGGTTGAAGCTGGAGATCGCGCTTATTCAACCGCGCGTCATCGTTCCTCTTGGACGCCATTCCCTTGGGCACTTCTTTCCGCAGAAAACGATCACCGAGGCCCACGGAAAACCCTTCAGGCTTACGGACAGGATCACGGTTTTCCCGATTTACCATCCTGCGGCGGCGCTTCACAATGCCAACCTGCGGTCCAGCCTCCTCACTGATTTCCAGGCTTTAGGACAGTTTCTGAAGACGCTCTCATGACCCCGCTCCTCCTTCGGATTGCCATCGCGGGGTTCCTCTCTCTTTCGTCGCTCGTCGTCGTCCTCTTCCGCGTGAGCCCGTTCACGTCGCCGGGGCTCGCCATCCCGTTCTTCATGCTGACGCTCTTCCTCGCGGCGTCCTGCTTCTCAACTCTTGGGTTATACTTCCTCTGGAAAGGGCTTCCGATGGAGGGGATGGACGCGGGGCGGCGAATGAGCGTCGCGCTCCGGGAGGGCCTCTTCTTCGGCTCTGCCACCATCCTACTCTTCCTCTTCCTGATTCTCGGGATCCTCACATGGTGGATCGGTCTTTTGATCTACGCGGTGTTCGTGTTCGTCGAGATGGCGCTACATTCATAAATTGGGCCATTGTTAAATTGTTAAATTGTTGGCAGGCAACAACGCGCGTTTCGCTTGCGAGCAATTTAGCCATTTAACCATTTAACAATTGGCGTTCGAACGATATTCTGTATACATCCATTTATGATTTTATCTTCCCCTTGGGATTCCTTCCTCGGCAGGATCCAGTCCGCACAGACGACGGGTGAAATCGCCGCGGTCCGCCATGAGCTCTTCGGGCGCAAGGCGGGCGCGCTGACGACGGCGATGCGCGAGGTAGGTACGCTCTCTTCCGGGGAGCGCCGCCAAAAGGGGCAGGAGCTCAATAGGGCGAAAACGGAATTGGAAGCGGCTCTGGAAGCGAGGCTTCGTGAGCTGACTGCTCAGTCACTTTCGAGCCTGGCGGCATCCGACGCGCTGGATGTCACACTGGATCTCCCGTCGAAGGAGACGGGGCACCACCACCTCATTCACGAGTACATGCGGAAGGCCGAGGAGATCTTCGGCCGCATGGGGTTCGATGTCGCTCTGGGGCCTGAGCTCGAGACGGAAGACTACAATTTCAACATGCTCAACATCCCGGAGAGCCATCCGGCGCGGGATCTGCAGGACACATTCTGGGTTTCATCGCTCGACCGCACCGTGCTGCGCACGCATACCTCTCCGGTGCAGATCCGTTACATGCAAGGCAGGAAGCCACCCTTCCGGATGATCTGCGGAGGGAAGGTGTACCGCAAGGACTCCGATGCGACCCACTCGCCGATGTTCCACCAGATCGAGGGGCTGATGATCGGAGAAACCGTGTCGCTCGCCAACATGAAGGCCGTCATGGAAGCGGCGGTGAGGGAACTGGTGGCGCAGGATATCGAGTTTCGGTGGAGGACGGGCTACTTTCCGTTCGTCGAGCCGGGACTGGAGATGGACTTACGATGGCGTGGAGACGAAAAACAAAGCCGCGAGGGTCGGTGGCTGGAGGTGGTGGGCTGCGGCATGGTGCATCCGCAGGTGCTCAGGAACGTCGGGATCGATCCGGACAAGTGGCAGGGCTTCGCTTTCGGTTTCGGCGTGGAGCGCATGCTCATGATCCGCCACCAGATCCCGGACATCCGCCTCTTCTTCCAGGGGGATTTGAGGTTCCTGAGGCAGTTCTAAGGAACCTTCTGAACAACTCTGCATGACGAGGAACTCTGAGCATGTCGCATGGTTACATGGCTGCATGGTTCGCTAGCGAAAACCAAAGTGTGTTGCATGCAAACCATGTAACCATGCAGCCATGCGACATTTTTACATTTTGCAAATCATTATTCAGAGTCTCCCTAACGTTTCAAGACCATCATTCGATTATCGTGCAGAGAAGAAATAAGTTCTTGTGTCTGTAAGAAAAAACTCCGCCTGTGCGTTTCATGCTCTGTACGGGAAGTTTTCTTGAGGTTTCTTCTTTGGATCGGTTCCCTCATACTTCTCTCAATTCCCCCTTCTTTTATGGACAGACCGCTCATCCGGAAGTTCCTTACGTTCCTCCTGCCACTCGGGTTTTTTCTCCTTGCCACGGTTCCCGTGCGGGCGACAGCGTTCTCGGATATCCAAATCACGACTCCCTACAGGACTGCAATCGAGACGCTGAAGGAGAAAGGCGTCATCTCCGGCTACGGTGACGGAACATTCCGCCCGGGCGCGCAGGTCAATCGTGCGGAATTCCTGAAGATCGTGCTGG
>Ga0265296_1003643_pt1 | contig 14071 bp, 14 predicted proteins | sample MunlanPumphouse1_FD_189073 | JGI IMG/M metagenome (GOLD analysis project Ga0265296, IMG submission 189073) | Groundwater microbial communities from a municipal landfill in Southern Ontario, Canada - Pumphouse #1 | ecosystem: Environmental > Aquatic > Deep subsurface > Groundwater | place... | reverse complement strand
GCAACACAGCGCTGCCAAGATAGCTAATATTTAGAATAGTAATATCTATTTTATTTAGCTAAATCGGCAATAACCCCTAAGTTGATATCAAAGGATACTCATGCAGCAAAAAAATAACATACACTACCAAGTAGACCTAGCACCACACGCCAGGCCTGCTGGCTTCACAATCATCGAGGTCTTGATAGTACTAGCCATCGCTGGGCTTATAATGCTAATTGTCTTTTTGGCAGTACCGGCTTTGCAGCGTAACAGCCGTAACACTCAGCGTGGCAATGATGCTGGCCGAGCCTTAGCGGCAGCAAACGATGTTATAAATAGCAACAATCGCGACATTAGCAAACTGACTAATGCAACCTTGGTTGCAGCCATTGGCAAACCAGCCTATTATGCAACAACTAACATCACAGTTGCTGCTGCTCCGGCAGTTGCCACGAACGCTACCACCATTGACACGATGGTTGTTTATACCGGAGCTACCTGCGACACAACAGGTAAGGCCGTCCCGGGCACCACTCGTCAGTTAGCTGCGGTCTGGACCGCCGAAACCGCAACACAGCGCTGCCAAGATAGCTAGTTCTAAAACACAACAAGCAAAAGAGGGACAAGGGGGACGGGCTTAATAAAGAAGTCCGTCCCCTTAAATATTTATTTTTATGTTAGCATTATAAACAATGATTATTGCAATATTAATAATACTAGGCCTAGCTTTTGGCAGTTTTGTTAATGCTCTTGTGTGGCGCATCCATAAGCAAGGGGAGTTGGGGGATGGGGGTTCGGAGATAACAAAAAAGAGTCACACAAGAACGGTGCCAAACTCCAAACTCCAAACTCCAAACTACTCCGTATTAAAAGGGCGCAGTATGTGCCCAAATTGCAAACATCCCCTTGGATTTTGGGATTTAGTACCAATATTTAGCTGGCTCTATTTAAAGGGTAAATGCCGTTATTGCCAAAAACCTATTAGCTGGCAGTACCCTGCGGTAGAGCTGCTTACTGCCGCGTTGTTTGTGGCCTCTTATGTATTCTGGCCCTACCAAATATCTGCCGCCAATTACCTGCTAATTATGTTTATTACTTGGCTAGTCGCTCTGGTAGGGCTGGTGGCTTTAGCGGTATACGATGTTAAATGGATGCTTTTACCAGACAAAATTGTCTATCCACTAATATCTATTGCCGCCACATTAACAGTTTTTCAGTTTATTTTTGGCCGCCCGCTAGCCGACATAAAAAATATAGCACTTGCCGTATTAATTGGCGGCGGCCTATTTTGGCTATTATTTAGGTTGTCAAAAGGCAATTGGATCGGTGGTGGTGATATTAAGCTGGGTTTTTTGCTTGGTCTTATTTTAGGCCAACCAACACATGCGGTGTTATATATATTTATGGCATCGTTGCTTGGGTTGCTTTATAGCCTGCCGGCAATGCTTGTAAAGCGCTTAAAACTAACATCAAAAGTTCCGTTTGGGCCAATGTTAATAGCGGGGGCAATTATCACCATGCTCTTTGGCCAAAAACTAATTGATTGGTACCTGGCTATTTTTGCAATTTAGAGCGCCTTACAAATAGTACTTATGCTATAATTTTAACAATGATAGGGCAAAAAAACAGGGGCTATACAATTGTTGAAGTTATGATATTTTTAACCGTTTCTAGTGTTTTGTTCATTTCGGTAGCGGTTTTAATATCTGGCCAACTGGGCAAGCACCAAGCCCGGGATGCCGTAAACCAGGTGGAGTCAGTTGTGCGAGGCGTATTTAGCGATGTTGGCAATGGCTACTTTCCAGAAGTTGGCCAAAAAGTATCTTGCACTATAGACATAAATGGAGTGGGAACCGCGCAGTTAAATGGCATATCTGGCAGTAATCGCGGAACCGTTACGAACTGTATTATTGTTGGTAAAAAAATAACATTTAAGCCTAGCAATATAGAAATCGAAACCCTAGCTGCAAATTCGGGCATACTCAGTGTTAGCTCTACTAATATACAACCTATTATTGGCCTAAAAGAAACTAAAGGCTATAAATGGGGTATGACACGCAGCGGTACTAACGATAAAACTTATTATGTATTGTTTTCTAATTATTCGTCACAGACAGGCGCCAGTGGGGAGTTTTTATCGGGCTATCAAAATATTACTACCAAAGATGGAGCCTTTCTGGCAGTCTCGCAAGCAAACAGTAATAATCTGGTATGTTTTAAAAACGGTAGTAATACTAGTAGCATTACTATAGCCGATAACACACAAAAAATAAGTTCTAATTACGTACAACAGGATACTTCTAAATGTCCGGCCTAAAACTAAACCAACTAGGCGAAACAATTGTAGAGGTATTAATGTCTGTGGTTGTGATTGGCTCTGTAATTGGGGGTGCTTACGCTATTGTAGGGCGCTCTAACAACACAATCCAGGCCGACAAAGAACGCTATCAGGCCCAGCTTTTGGCCAACAACCAGGCCGATATGCTCAAAGCTAAGGCCGCAGACAACAAACCGATTATTGCTAGCTTTGGCGTTCAGAGTTTTTGTATAGACAGTAACGGTGTAGCAGCTCTCGACCAATCGGTTGGCGGCTCAAACCCATGCGACGATGCCTCGGCAACTGGTGGCGGCCTGACTTACCACACCTCTATTTTGCCTGCCAAAAACAGCGTAGGTAGTATCATAACAGATATGTTTGTTATAACGGTTACTTGGGGCAGTTTAATAAACAAAGGGCAAGACAACGTGAGGCTAGTCTATGGTATTTAAAACCAAAAACAACCGGTCCAATGGCTTTACAATTGTTGAGCTAATGATCGCCATCGCTGTTTTTTCTGCCATTATCGCTCTAGCCTCGTCTGCGGTTATCCAGTTGGGCCGACATTATCAATCAGGAGCTACCAAAACCAGGTTATTGTCACTGGCCCGCGATATACAGTCACAAATTGCCCAAAATTATCAGTACAATGGCACAACTCCTACACTAGGCTCTGTCACATATAATGGGCAAAATTATGATACGTTATGTATAGGCACTACAAGATATTTATTTCAAAATTCGCTGCCAACCAGCCTAAACACTAATTGGCTGGCTAACAATTTTATAATGGATTCTATCGATAACCAGGGTTATTGCAACACTCCCACTCTTAAAAATCCACAGCTTCTGTTGCCCAACAATGCTCGGTTAGCAAAGTTTTATTTTGCGCCAGTCTCAAACTCTCCAACATATAAACTGGTCATAAGGTTTATTGTGGGAGACCAAGATCAATTTAAATTGGCTGCTGATTCAGCTAATGGCGAACCATACAGCCAATGCAAGCAAGGGGCCGGCAGTGAATTTTGTGCCGTAGTGGGCTTAACTAGCAATATAACACGAAAGGTTGTTAACTAATGATCGCTAAGCTTAAAAACAATCAAAAAGGCATGGCCTCTATAATGTTTGCCATATTTATTATATTAATAGTGGCTTTAATAGCCATAGGTTATGCCACTATGGTCCGTAACGATCAGCGTCAAACCCTAGACAAAACTCTTTCTAACCAAGCCCAGTATGCCGCCGAGACGGCTATTAATAAGATACAGACTAAAATAAAAGCTGGCACTGCTCTTGATTCTAACAGTTCTTGTTACAACATTGACTCAAAGGGTAACAGCGATATTGTTAGCGGTCCGGGTGAAAGCGGCAAGCTAGATGCTAACTTCCCTGGTGTAAAAGTAACCTGCCTAACGTGGACTTCTGTTCCGACAAGCTTAGCTTTTTCGAATGTTGGCTATAGCCCGGCCGTATCACCAATTATGCCAGTATCGGCTATAGATAAGCTTAAGATTACATGGACAGGTAACGGATCTATATATGGTTGCTGGGATGATGGGTCTGGTGGTGAGGAGTGTGGTGTTGATTATGGCGTGGCTGTATGTAATAATGCCACTTTGCGCCTTTCGTGCGATACGGCGCCTCCCGTTAAAACACCAGCTATAAAAATTGCCCTTACCAAAAACAATGATCTGCCAAACTTAAAAGCTTTTTATGCTCTTCCATCCGACAGCGTCATTAGCAGGGAAATTGATTATGGCACTAGTCCTTCTGGATCCACTGTGCGTGGTGAATGCTGGGATAGCGCTAGTGGCAAATATACCTGCGAAGTAATAATTAAGGGTCTTAGTACCTGGGTCTGGACTAGCCCCAACAGCGGGCTAATCTCTGTAGGGGTATTAGGTGGCCCAGCCGACATTAATATACAGGCTCTTAGCCTTGGCGGTGCTTCTGTAGCCTTAAAAGGTTCACAAATATCAATAGATGCTAATGCTCAATCACAAGATGTTATTAAACGCTTAAAGGCTACCGTTTCATTAACAAATAATACCTGGAGACCATATTTTGCTGCGTCGGCCGATAGTTTATGTAAAAATTATGCTATCGACGGAAGTGTGTTGGGTAATAATTTGTATTCTGGTATGGTCTCTACCAGTACAGCCAAACTTTGCCCCCAAAACTAGCCACCAAGAGCATCAATTTTTCTTATCGTGAAAGTGTTCGTGTACGTTTTTTAAGTGCGGGTCGGTAACGTGGGTGTAAATTTGGGTGGTGGCAATATTGCTATGGCCAAGCATGGCTTGCACGCTACGCAAGTCGGCTCCGTTCATTAATAGATCTGTCGCAAAGCTGTGGCGCAGGGTATGGGGGCTAACTTTTTTTGTAATACCGGCCCCTAGTGCATAGCGAGCTATCATACGCTGTATGCTGCGGGCAGTTAAGCGGCGATAGTTGCCACTAGTATTGGCTTTTTGTGTTCTACCACTGTAGCTCAAAAACAGGGCTGGCAAATTATCGGTTCTTTTACCTAGGTATATTTTTAACCAATTAGCTGCCTCGACACTTACAAATACCGGGCGATCTTTTTGCCCCTTGCCGCGTACCATAAATTCGCGGCGTTCTAAATTTATATGTTTGCGGTCAAGGCCTACTAGTTCCGAAACTCTAAGGCCGCTAGAAAATAACAACTCTAAAATTGTTCGGTCGCGTATGCCGCTTAGTTCGTTAACGTTGGGTTGGGCAAATAAACGATGCAATTCGTCGGTGTCTAAAAAGGTAACTTGGCCACGAACAACTTTAGCAAGTTCGATTTGGTCGGGGCTTAAGGCGCTAATATTGCGTTTATGGCAAAATTTTAAAAAATTACGCAGGGCAATTAGGTGGTAATTTTGGGTAGCCTTACCAAGTTCGTCAGAACGGTCAGACCCAAGCTCGTGCAACCACAGGCGCCACTGCCTAATTAACTCTGGCGTAATGTCGCCAACAGTAATATCGCCAGCATAATCCATCAGGCGGGTGAGGTAATGGTGGTAATTAGCAATAGTTTTTTTAGATCTGTTTTGTTCGATAGCCAGGTAATCCATATACTCACCAATTACTTTTTGCAACCTCATACTATTATTGTACGACATCTATAGCAACCTCAACACAAAACAAGTCTTTTCGTCCGCACTTGACTGGCCAAAAAATTCGTTTTGCTATGCAATGTATCTACGGATACATTTTATCGCAATAACGAATTTTTATAGTTCAGCCACCTAGCGCTCAAAATTGACATGTTTGTATTGAGGTTGCTATACCTCTGTTTTGCTACTATTTTTACATCAATAATTATTACAATCTGTGAATTTTACATCTTATAAACTGAACAAATAATTTATACTATATTTATATTCTAACTTTTTGTTATGATAAATAGCAATGACTTATATAGATGCGATTGTTTTGGGGTTAGTGCAAGGCGTAACCGAGTTTATCCCGGTTTCTAGCAGTGGGCATTTGGTAATAACCAGCCATTTGCTAAACATTGGTAACGCTTTTACTTTTGATTCGTTGCTTAATATTGGTACGCTTTTGGCCTTGATAATTTATTATCGCGCTAGGGTCTGGCAGATTATAAAAAGATTATTTTATGCCAAAGAATGGTCTTTTGTTTTAAAAGTAATAACTGCAACTGTTCCCGCAGTTATAGTGGGGGTGGTATTTGGCCAGCAGGTAACAAGGCTAAATGATATGGTCTGGGTAGTTATTGTGATGCTAGTTGTTATTGGTGTGCCAATGATAGTAATGGGCAAGGCCAACAAAGAAGCTGACGATAGACCGCTCGAAAAATCACTTTTATGGAGTACGACTATTAAAGTTGGGGTTGCTCAGGCGATCTCTTTAATACCCGGCACTTCTAGATCGGGCATTACTATTTTAACTGGCTTGCGTAGCAAGTTAAGTGCTGCTAAGGCTGCCGAATTTAGTTTTTTGATGGCTATACCTATTATTGCTGGTGCGAGCCTTAAGATATTGCTATCAAGCGAGGGCATGACTTTTGTTAGGGACAACCCAGGGCAGTTTTTGGTAGGCAATGGTATGGCTTTTATTAGCGGCATGCTGGCTATTAGTTATTTTATTAAATGGCTGTCTGTTAGCGGTTTAAAGTTTTTTGGCTGGTATCGAATTGGCCTGGCTGGGGTCTTGATAATTTTAGTTATTACAGGCATTATTTAAAAAATAAGGAGTAAAAGATGGAGCGAACCCTAATAATTTTAAAACCGGATGCTGTACAGCGGGGGCTAGTGGGAGAGGTGTTAAGCCGGTTCGAAAAGGTTGGCCTAAAAATTGTTGGTCTAAAGATGGTCAACCCCAGTAAAGATCATTACTATACTCATTACGAAGAAATCGGCAAGATGATTACCAGGCGCGGCCAAGATAAGTTTGATTGGACCCTAGATACTATGACCTTGGGGCCGGTTATAGCGGTGGTCCTGGAGGGGATTGAATCTATATCGTTAGTTAGAAAAATGGTTGGCGACACCGAACCAAAAAGTTCGCATCCGGGCACTATCCGTGGCGATTATGCCCATATAAGCTATGGTCATGCCGACAAACACCAGATTGGAATCCCCAACATCATCCACGCCTCTGGTGACGCTAGTGATGCCAAGGCCGAGATTAAACATTGGTTTGGCAGCGAAGAATTATTTAAATACCAGACAGTTTACGAACGTTTTACTCAACGCACCAAATAATTGGCTTACTGGGTGAGTCCCACGTAACTGAAGTATTTCAGTTACTTATCTGGGCTTTAATTTAAAAACCCACTAAAAGGTGGGTTTTTAAATTGGTGCCCCGGGAGGGATTCGAACCCCCGACACCCACCTTAGGACGGTGGTGTTCTATCCAGCTGAACTACCGGAGCGTTATTTATACCATAACATATGTTTATACTGTTCACGAATTGCCTGGCAGGGGGTACAATTAAACCAGTAATGGCTAATAAATATTTTACCGAGCAATTTGACGACGAAGAAATGCTGCTATTGTTCCGCAAGCATCCAATTGTTATGCGCCGCGAAATTGTAATTGCTTCGGTGCTTTTGCTGGTAGGTACACTGCCTTCGCTAGTCAAGCCAACATATCTATTCTTTTTTGGCGGTTTGGCTATTGGCTTTTTGCTGGCTTTTTTGGTTATGTTTTATGCTTGGATAGGCTGGTATTTTAGCGTTTATATTATTACCAACCAGCGGATGATACAGATAAACCAAAAGGGGTTGTGGCACCGCAGCGAAGTTGATATTGGTTTAGATAAGATACAGACCATCTCTTATCAAATTAATGGTTTGCAAGAAACTATGCTTGGTTTTGGTACAATAGTCGTACAGACTTACGTTGGCGAACTGGTGATCCATGACGTTCATCATCCCAAAAAGATTCAAAAACGAATGTCATTAATTTTGCGGGAGCTAGGTTTTAACACTAGCGCCCCACCTATAACGGAGTAGCAATAAATGTTTAGAAAAAAGCAAAAACCCCAGCACCTACCGCAAGATCACCGTTTTTTAAGCCATAAGCCAAATTCTGGTGCACCGGCTACTGTGTCGGACGAGGTAATCCCTAGGATCACCAACGAAACGATAGAAGTCCATCGCGACGAAGTGCTACGTGGGGCACGTAAATTTATATACCCGCTACAGCACTCTAAACATAAAATTGTAATATTTAGCGTAACAATTATAGTGGCTGCAATTATTGGTTTTATGTCATATGTGACGTTAGGGCTATATAGATGGCAGTATACTAGTGATTTTATGTATCAAATTACTAAAGTTTTGCCATTACCGGTCGCTCGCATTGGTGGTACTTTTGTGGCTTACGAGAACTATTTATTTGAACTCAGGCACTATATCCATTATTTTGATACCCAGCAAGATGTCGATTTTGCCAGTGCACAAGGGAGGGCACAGCTAGCCGAGCAGCGTAAAAAGTCTATAGAGAGCGTGGTCAACTATGCCTATGTTAAAAAGATAGCTAGGCAAAAAAATATAACAGTCAGTGCCAAAGAAGTTGATGCGCAGGTCGCTATGCTAAGGTCTCAGAACAAGCTAGGCAGCGACAACAAGGTGTTCGAGAACATATTAAAGGATTATTGGGGTTGGTCAATTGGCGATTTTAGGCGCAGTATAGAACAAGAAATACTTACTAGTAAAGTGCTCCAAGCTCTAGATGTAAAAACTAAAACTACAGCCGATGATGTACTGGCGCAGATAAAAGCCGGTAAAGATTTTGCCGCACTCGCCAAACAATATTCTAACGATCCAGCGACCAAAGATCGTGGTGGAGAAATAGGCTTTTTGATAACCAAAAACGACCAAAATTTGCCATCGCAGACGCTCGATGCTCTATCTAAACTTAAAGCTGGAGAAGTTTCTGGGGTAATTAACTTGGGCTACGGTTTAGAAATTATCAAAAATCTAGGAGACCAAGATGGCAAAACCAAGGCAGCCATTATCGTTCTTACCTTTAAAGACATTTCTTACTACCTAAACGATTACAAAGACAAGCAAAAAGCCCAAGTTTTTATAAAGGCATAAAAAAGCCTAATTGAAAAGTGTTAGTTTATCTGATACCATAGCTACCGCAATTTACAAAAATTGAGCACCTTAATTGAATGTTTTGTAAACCAACCCAGCGATTGCCGGATGTTTGCAAAACATAAGAGGAGGCGCAGTGAAGAACTTGCGAGCCAATGGGTACAATTTGTTTGTATTTGTTGGCTTGCAAGTTTGGCAACTTGCGCCGACGTGGGCTCGTGGTGTAGAGGCCTAACATGCCTCCCTGTCACGGAGGAGATCGCCGGTTCGAATCCGGTCGAGCCCGCCAGAAAATTATAGCCACCCCGAAAGGGGTGGTTTTAATTTTCTGGTGAACTCTGTTCAGATTAGAAGCGGCGAGGCAGATTTGCCAAAGGCAAAGATGCAATCGCCGGTGCGTACAGGTTTGAGCGTGCAGTCCGGTGGTTGTCGGACGATAAGCGAAAACCGTGCCATATCCGGTCGAGCCCGCCAAACTAAGAATCCCACCTTATGGTGGGGTTTTTAGTTTGGGTGTGCTTCGCACACGATTCAAACCGGATTGGTGCGAAGCACCCGGTTCGTCGAATGTGAGCGAAGCGAACGAAGAAGCACATCTAAAGATGTGCGCTATCCGGTCGCCTGTTCGTCCTGTCTGTCTTTTCGGAAAGACAGGCGGGAGCCCGCCAAATAAAATGCCCCATCTTGTATGGGGTATTTTATTTATGATGAACTTTTATGTTATTGGTATAATGTGATTATGGAATTCGATAGGTATAAGCGTCACGAAGTCGTAATAAATAGAAGTGGGGATGAGGTTACTACAATATTTTGGGATGCAGAAATAGATCCTAATGGACCAGTGCGAAAGTCTGTCGACGAAGCTTTAGCTGATATGAAAAGAATCAACGCTGTGTTGCTAGAGCAAAGACGTCGGGATCTTAAATCAAATAATCCCATAGTGTTGTCGCCTCGGATTCTAGGCATCCACAAAAAATAAAATCTGTGCCGCAAACAGCCCCGTGGTAATATAGAAAAAAGGGGAAAATTAATATGCCCAAAACTAATAAAAAAAATTTGCCATCTATCTGGGTACGATCCAACGCTAGATTGATAGCTGTTATTTTTGTATTAGTGTTTGCCTCGGTTGGCTATATTTTAATCACTCAAAGCCGTGCTGCCACCACCCTAACAGCAGACTTTAATAATGACAATATAGTTAATGTCTTTGATTTATCTATATTGGCTAGTAATTGGGGTAAGACTGGTGCTACTAAAGCAACAGGTGATACTAATGGTGATGGAGCGGTTAATATCTTTGATTTATCCAAGCTAGCTGGGGAGTGGGGGCAGACGGTGACACCGCCAACGACAGGGCCTACTTTTAACGTTTTAGACTATGGAGCTAAGGGTGATGGAGTAACGGATGATACGTTAGCAATCCAAAAAGCCGTAAATGCTTGTTTTGCGGCAGGTGGCGGTGAGATTCTGTTTCCATCTGGTCGTTCCTATGTGCTTAGTTCGACTTCTGTAAAATTGCCGCCAGGGAACACTCACCCCATGATCTTTTCGGGCTATGGCGCAAAAATCGTCTTAAATGGTGTACATGCCTTTTTGGAATTTAACGATACTGCCCAATATTCGGCTTTTCGATACTTTACAATACAGGGCTTTGAACTGGATGCGGCGAAACGTACTAATATTAGCAGCTTCTATTTTATCGGGGCTGGTAATAGCATTAGCTCTTTACATACCTACAGGGGTGATCTTGAGTATATCACTCTAAAGGATCTCTATATTCATGGCGCGCCTGCCGTGCCAAGTGGTACCAGCACAGCCATCGCTCTTGGCACCAAGACACTTGCCGAGCGAGAGGCAATAACTAACTATGTACGCCATATTAATATCGACAATGTTCGGATCGAGGGCGGCGATAGTGGCATCCTTGTCATGACCGATCTGGTTGGGTCGGGGTGGCCTGCGCATTATCCTGCTGATGTGAACTCTATTTGTGATGATATCCACATTAGTAATGTGCATTTTGACTCGGGCAAGATACCACCCTTTACATTTGCAGCTCATGTAGCTATACAGGTTGGTGGGCCGGGCAAGGGGGGCACGCTTGATGTCCGCGACAGTTACCTAAAGGGTTCAGAGGACGACCTCCTTGAAATCGACAACATGCAAGTAGCTACAGTGACGAACATCCATATGGTGGAATCCTACGACAACGCTACCACTATCCGTGGCTTTGGCTATACACTTGATGCCAACCCTCCTAGCGAGGGTACGATGCTCGTGACCTACACCAATTGCACCTACGACATAGGCAATAGGGGCGCGGGAACTCATGGCTACGGTTACGCCTGGGCCGAGATCAACCACACTGCCCACCCGACTTATAATGTTATCTACAATGATTGCCATATTATCGATGCGCTAGGCAATGTGACTCACTACACAAGGCTGTGATATATCACGAAACATTTGATAAATAGGCTAAAAAATGATATAAAAAACATCTAATGTACTACGAAGCGCCAACTTACCCCACCTGTTATCTAACCCCAGAGAATTTTTATACACCAGAACATCGAAGAGATGTGTTTGAGGCATGCAAAGCCACAGCCGAATACTCGTTTACTAACAACATAGAGGCGGTTGCATTTATTGATAGAGCGGCGAGACCTATGTGGGTTGGCTTTAGAGAATATTGGCAAAGCCATCATGACAAAGAGTGCCCAGCGCTGTTTTTTTTGGACCCCAAGGGGTTCTGCCGCGGGCAACAAGACTCTACGACATCCTCTGGGTTAGACATTGCACACCAGGACCTCCCTAAGCTTTGGGGGTTCAGGGATAGGGCGGTGTTGATAGTCGATACGTGCATACATAGTGGGGGGACTATCAAACCAGTTTTAGGCAGCCTAAGCAAAGCTGGTTTTGGTAATGTCCATTTTGGCGTAGTCTACGATTATCATAATAATAGTAGCATTAACCCCGATCTGGTGATGCTAGATCACGACCCAGAAGGGGGGTGTCATCCTTTTGGCAGTTATGGCAACGTCACAAAACACAGCAACGAACATCTATACCCAGAAGCTCTGCAGCACTATCCTGGCCAAACCAGAGATGCAAGAGCAGTCCGCCGACAAATCCGAAACATAATTAAAGAATTTACCAAACAAGAAAAAAGATTGCCAAAAACTCTTGGCCAACTTGCTTGCCACTAAAACCACTTATTCTAGCCAGTTTTTTATTTTACGGATCTATCAAAACAGGGGTAATTTTGCTATTATAGACATCGAGTTTGTTGGTATGCCACCTTAGCTCAGCTGGCTAGAGCACCGCTTTCGTAAAGCGGGGGTCTGGGGTTCGAATCCCCAAGGTGGCTCCACGTCGCGGGTATCGTATAACGGCCATTATGTAGCCTTCCCAAGGCTGAAATGAGGGTTCGACTCCCTCTACCCGCACCATTTTAAATAAATCGCGGTATAATAGGATAAATGTTTACAAAAAAATACTTTCAAGATCGACCTATTTTGTTTTTAAATTTGTTAGTAATCTTTGGAGCTTTGGTTAATGCGGTCTCTATAGCTCTGCGTATTAACACTAGCCAATCAATTACTATCATAAGATATCAAGTAAACCTTGGGCTAGCTGGCTTTCAGCGGGCTAGTACCTACCAATTGTATGGTTTTGTGGTGCTGTCTATATTGGTTGCTGTTATGGCAATCTTTTTAAGTGCTAGGTTATATAGTATGCGCCGATCTTTAAGTATAATTTTGTTAGTCCTGGCGATAATTATTCTTTTGTTTAATCTAATTGTTAGCAGCGCGATACTACAGCTACAATAATATGAGAAATATCGAAATACCTCTTGTGCGCGAGCGCGACAGAGTATATCGTCTGTTCGAAATGCTACCAGGTATTTTAAGCTGGGGTACTCTTTTGTTGCCGATAGCTTTGAGTTTTTTCAATCCAAAACTGGCGGCCTATTTTATTATTGCCTTTTTGCTGATGTGGTTTATTAAAACAATCGTTATGAACATAAGAATTGTCCAGGGTTATTATGCTCTAAAAAGGGGCATGGCTTACGATTGGCAAAAACTTTTAAGAGAGCTTGACGGACCAGCTGAGTCATTTAGATATTACGACCAGGGTATTTCGCCAGATTGGCACCGTAAAAATCTAATAAACATTTGTAGTCGCGACAATCGCTTGTATCTAGAATATCTGTATCATGCCGTGATAATTGCTATATCAATAGAAGGTCAAGATGTGGTTGAGCCCACAATTAAGAGCGTGATAAAAAGTGCTTATGACCTTAAAAGGATCATGCTGTTTATTGCGTACGAAGAGCGTTGCAAACCGCAATCTAAAGAGGTGGCCGAGGCTATGGTGGCTAAATATGCTCATAAATTTGGTGCTATGCAGGCTATCGAGCACCCCCAAGATTTACCAGACGAAATGATAGGCAAGGGTGCCAATATTACTTTTGCTGGCCACAAAATAAAGCAGCTACTAGATAAAAGGCAAGTTGATTATAAAAATGTTATAGTAACCACCTTAGATTCTGATAATCGGCCGCATCCCCAGTATTTTGCAGCTGTTTCTTACGCCTATATGGCTTGCCCCGACCCTTTGCGAGTGTCGTTCCAGCCACCAACCCTGTATACCAATAATATTTGGGATGTACCAGCCCCTATGAGGGTAATTGCTACAGGTAACTCTTTTTGGAACATGGTTTTAGCAATGAGGCCGCATATGCTTAGGAATTTTTCGGCTCATTCTCAGGGTATGCAGGCTTTGGTTGATTCTAATTTTTGGAGTGTGCGCACAATAGTCGAAGACGGCCATCAGTTCTGGCGCACTTATTTTACTTTTAGCGGCCATCACGAGGCATATTCTATTATGGTACCGGTTTATATAGACGCCGTGCTGTCTAGCACTCTGAAAAAGACCATAAAAAGCCAGTTTATCCAAATTAGGCGATGGGCTTGGGGGGCCAGTGACATTGCCTATGTGTTGCAAAAGGGGTGGCGAGAGAAGAACTTAGTGCCCAAATGGGATCTGTTTTTTAAAACCTGTCGCTTAATCGAGAATCATTTATCTTGGGCAACTGCACCATTGCTATTACTACTGGGGGCCTTTATACCCCTGTATATTACTCCTCATGCCCGTACAAGTTTGGTAGCAAACCAGCTGCCAATAA
>Ga0265296_1003642_pt1 | contig 14075 bp, 10 predicted proteins | sample MunlanPumphouse1_FD_189073 | JGI IMG/M metagenome (GOLD analysis project Ga0265296, IMG submission 189073) | Groundwater microbial communities from a municipal landfill in Southern Ontario, Canada - Pumphouse #1 | ecosystem: Environmental > Aquatic > Deep subsurface > Groundwater | place... | reverse complement strand
TTACCGTAAAGAAGTGACCGGCAGCCTCGATGACATCCAGCTGCGGCATCTGGAAGAACGCCTGCGCTACCTGCGAGAACTCGACGAACGGCGTACCAGCATCCTCGCCAGCATCCAGGAGCAGGGCAAGCTGACCCCGCAACTTGAACGCGATATCAAGCTCGCCGACACCAAGACCCGCCTCGAAGACCTGTACCTGCCGTACAAGCAGAAGCGCCGCACCAAGGGCCAGATCGCCCTGGAAGCCGGCCTCGGCGAGCTGGCCGACGGCCTGTTCAACGACCCGTCCCTGGCCCCGGAAGCCGAAGCTGCGCGCTTTGTCGATGCTGAAAAAGGCGTCGCCGACATCAAGGCTGCCCTCGAAGGCGCCAAGTACATCCTCATGGAGCGTTTCGCCGAGGATGCCAACCTGCTGGAAAAATTGCGTAACTACCTGAAACAGGAAGCCACCCTCAGCGCCCGCGTCATCGCCGGCAAAGAGGAAGAAGGCGCCAAGTTCCGCGATTACTTCGAACATGACGAACCGCTGAAAAGCATGCCGTCCCACCGCGCACTCGCCATTTTCCGTGGTCGCAACGAAGGCATTCTCAGCTCCGCATTGAAAGTCGGCGACGAACTGCCGGGCACCATGCACCCGTGCGAAGGCATGATCGGCCAACAATTCGGCATCCAGAATCAGAATCGTCCTGCGGACAAGTGGCTCAGTGAAGTCGTGCGCTGGACCTGGAAGGTCAAGCTCTACACCCACCTGGAAACCGACCTGCTGGGCGAGTTGCGCGACGGCGCCGAAACCGAAGCGATCAACGTGTTCGCCCACAACCTGCACGACCTGCTGCTGGCAGCGCCAGCAGGCCCGCGCGCGACCCTGGGCCTGGACCCGGGCCTGCGCACCGGTTGCAAGGTCGCCGTGGTCGACGCCACCGGCAAGCTGCTGGACCACGCCACCGTGTACCCACACGTGCCCCACAACAAGTGGGACCAGACCATCGCCATCCTGGCCGCCCTGTGTGCCAAGCACGCGGTAGACCTGATTGCCATCGGCAACGGCACCGCCAGCCGCGAAACCGATAAGCTGGCCCTGGAGCTGATCAAAAAATACCCAGGCATGAAAATGACCAAGGTCATGGTCTCCGAGGCCGGCGCTTCGGTGTACTCGGCGTCGGAACTGGCCTCCAAGGAATTCCCCGACCTCGATGTGTCGATCCGTGGTGCCGTATCCATCGCCCGCCGCCTGCAAGATCCCCTGGCCGAGCTGGTGAAGATCGACCCCAAATCCATCGGCGTCGGCCAGTACCAGCACGATGTGTCGCAGCTCAAACTGGCGCGCGGCCTGGATGCGGTGGTGGAGGACTGTGTGAACAAGGTCGGCGTCGACGTAAACACCGCCTCGGTCGCCTTGCTCGCACGGATTTCCGGCCTCAACGCCACCCTGGCGCAGAATATCGTCAACCATCGTGACGAAAACGGCGCGTTCAAGACCCGTGCGGCGCTGAAAAAAGTCGCACGCCTTGGCGAAAAAACCTTCGAACAAGCCGCCGGTTTCCTGCGCGTCATGAATGGCGACAACCCGCTGGACTCCTCGGCCGTCCACCCGGAAGCCTATCCGCTGGTAAAACGCATTGCCGCCGAGACCGACCGCGATATCCGCTCGCTGATCGGCGACGCCGCGTTCCTCAAGCGTCTGGATCCGAAGAAGTACACCGACGAAACCTTCGGCGTGCCGACCATCACCGACATCCTGCAAGAGCTTGAAAAACCAGGCCGCGACCCGCGCCCCGAGTTCAAGACCGCCGAGTTCCAGGAAGGCGTCGAAGACCTCAAGGACCTGCAACTGGGGATGATCCTCGAAGGCGTGGTGACCAACGTGACCAACTTCGGCGCATTTGTGGACATCGGCGTGCATCAAGACGGTTTGGTGCACATTTCTGCGCTTTCGGAGAAGTTCATCAAGGACCCGCGCGAGGCAGTGAAGGCCGGTGACGTGGTCAAGGTCAAGGTCATGGAAGTCGATATCCCACGCAAACGCGTGGGCCTGTCGATGCGCATGAGCGATACCCCCGGCGAGAAAATCGATGGCGCCCGTGGCGCACGTCCCGGTTCGGCACCGCGCCAGTCGCAGAACCGCTCGGAAAACAGCGCACCACGCAAGGAAACCGCCACCGCAGCGCCGGCAAACAATGCCATGGCTTCGCTGTTCGCCAACGCCAAGCAACTGAAAAAACGCTGATGGATCTGCCCGCCGGCCAGACCCACAGCGCCTTCAGCCAACTGCTCGGCTGCCGCCTGCAACGCCTGGACCAGGGCGTTGCCGAGGTGGCCCTGAGCCTGGAGCCACACCTGCGCAACCGCGCAGGCAAGCTCCATGGCGGGGCGATTTTCAGCCTGGTGGACATTGCCATGGGGCTGGCCTGCTCCAGCGCCCATGGCTTTGACCAACAAAGCGCGACCATCGAGTGCAAAATCAACTACATCCGCGCGGTGTCCGACGGCGACGTGCTGTGTACCGCCCGGGTCATCCACCCCGGCCGGCGCACGCTGGTGGTCGAGGCCGAGGTGTATCAGGAGCAAAAACTCGTCGCAAAAGCACAAGGCACCTTCGCTGTCCTATAGCTCCCTGTGATCAATTTGGGTTAATTTCGGCGCTGCGAAAACAGCGTCGGAATTTTCTTCCTGCGTAATAGCCTAATTCAGGGAATGAAGTCGGCACTTTCAGAGCAGGTTATTCCGGCTCGAAAACCAGGCGATAACGCCAGTTTTAACTTCACCCTTGTAGACCGTCTTGCCCACCCCCATATTGGGGCGACTGACGCGTGAAGGAATCCAACTTGAGCGAACTTCTCAACCGCCGCCTGGCTCTGCTCGGCAAGCGCGAACACCTCTCTTTGCTTGAGCACTGCCTGCACGGCATCGAGCGTGAATGCCTGCGTGTCACCGGCGAAGGTCGCCTGGCTCAAACGCCGCACCCAGAGGCCCTGGGCGCCGCATTGACCCATGAATCGATCACCACCGACTATTCCGAGTCGCTGCTGGAGTTCATCACGCCGGCACTGCCAAACCCGGCAGATACCCTGCGCAGCCTCGACCGAATTCACCGTTTTGCCTACAGCAAGCTCGGCAACGAGTACCTGTGGAGTCCATCGATGCCGTGCCCGTTGCCGGCCGAGGAAGATATTCCGATTGCCTACTACGGCACCTCCAACATCGGACAGCTCAAGTACGTGTATCGCAAGGGCCTGGCCCTGCGCTACGGCAAGACCATGCAGTGCATCGCCGGGATCCACTACAACTTCTCCCTGCCGGAAGAGCTGTGGCCGCTGCTCAAGGAAACCGAAGGCTTCGTGGGCACCGACCGTGACTACCAGTCCACGGCCTATATCGCCCTGATCCGTAACTTCCGCCGCTACAGCTGGCTGCTGATGTACCTGTTCGGTGCCTCGCCGGCCCTGGATGCAGGCTTTTTGCGCGGGCGCTCCCATCAGCTTGAACAGTTCGATGCCGACACCCTCTACCTGCCGTATGCCACCAGCCTGCGCATGAGCGACCTGGGCTACCAAAGCAACGCCCAGGCCGGCCTGACCCCTTGCTACAACGATCTGGCCAGCTACACCGACAGCCTGCGGGAAGCGGTGGCAACGCCCTACGCGCCTTACGTCGAAGTCGGCACCCATAAGGATGGTGAGTGGGTGCAACTCAACACCAACATCCTGCAGATCGAAAACGAGTACTACTCCAACATCCGCCCCAAGCGCGTGACCTACACCGGCGAACGGCCGATCCAGGCGCTGATGGCCCGTGGCATCCAGTACATCGAAGTGCGCTGCCTGGACATCAACCCGTTCCTGCCGATGGGTATCGATTTGCCAGAGTCGCGCTTCCTCGATGCGTTCCTGCTGTATTGCGCGCTGAATGACAGCCCGTTGTTCGAAAACAACGAGTGCGGGAATGCCACATCGAACTTCCTCAGCGTGGTCAAGGAAGGCCGGCGCCCGGGTCTGCAATTGCAGCGTCGCGGGCAACCCGTGGAAATGAAGGCATGGGCCGCCGAACTGCTGGAGAAAATCGCCCCGCTGGCTGCACTGCTGGACCAGAGCCATGGCATCAATGAGCACAGCCAGGCGCTGGATGCCCAATTGGCGAAGATTCAGGACCCGTCCCTGACCCCGTCGGCCCAGGTGTTGGCGGCGATGCAGGAGCGCAAGGAAAGCTTTGCGCAGTTCTCCCTGCGCCAGAGCGAAGTGCATGCCGAGTACTTCCGCAGCGAGCCGTTGCCGGCGGACGAACAAGCACGCTTTGAAGAGCTGGCCCGCAGTTCCCTGGCACAACAGGCCGAGCTTGAGCAGAACGAAGTGGGCGATTTCGATGTGTTTGTCGGGTCTTACCAGGCCAGCATCCTGGCGATCAGCAACTGACACCTGGCTCGGATCCCGTGTGGGAGCGGGCTTGCTCGCGAAAGCGGTGTATCAGTCAGCACTTATATTGACTGACACACCGCTTTCGCGAGCAAGCCCGCTCCCACATTTGTCCTAAGCGTCTTCAAAGTTCTCCTCATAAGCTAATTCGAAAATGTTATTTATTTTCGGATTCTTAGATCATTTAGTCTCCTCTCACGCCGACCCTCGGCCGCCTGATGAGGAGCTACACCATGAAACTGCCTTCCCCTTTGCGCCTCCTGGCGGCTGTATCCCTGGCAGGCGCGAGCCTGTTTGCCCAGGCGGCCGACGTGACTATCGCCTACCAGACCACCGTTGACCCGGCCAAAGTCGCCCAGGCCGACGGCGCTTATGAAAAAGCCACCAACGCCAAGATCGACTGGCGCAAATTCGACAATGGCGCCGATATCATCGCCGCCATCGCGTCCGGCGACGTGCAGATCGGCTATCTCGGTTCCAGCCCGCTGACCGCCGCCATCACCCGCAAAGTCCCGGTGCAGACCTTCCTCGTCGCGACCCAGATCGGTGGCGCCGAAGCCCTGGTGGCGCGCAACGGTTCCGGGATCAACAGCCCCCAGGACCTGATCGGCAAGAAAATCGCCGTGCCGTTCGTGTCCACCGGCCACTACAGCCTGCTGGCCGCGCTCAAACACTGGAACATCGATCCCGCGAAAGTCACCGTGCTCAACCTCGCCCCGCCGGCCATCATTGCGGCGTGGAAGCGTGGCGATATCGACGCTACTTATGTCTGGGACCCGGCCCTGGGCGTGGCCAAGGAAAACGGCAAAGTGCTGATCACCTCCGGCGAACTGGCCAAGTTCGGCGCGCCGACCTTCGATGCCTGGATCGTGCGTAAGGACTTTGCCGAGAAGCACCCGGAAATCGTCAGCGCCTTCGCCAAAGTTACCCTCGATGCCTACGCCCAATACCGCAAAGACCCACAAGCCTGGCTGGCCGACAAGGGCAACGTCGACAAACTGGTGAAGCTCTCCGGCGCCAAGGCCAGCGACATTCCGTTGCTGCTGCAAGGCAACGTCTACCCGCTGGCCGCCGACCAAGTGACGCTGCTTGGCGCCCCCACCACCAAGGCTGTGACCGACACCGCCGCGTTCCTCAAGGAACAAGGCAAGGTCGAGGCCGTGCTGCCGGACTACGCCCCTTACGTCAGCGCCAAGTTCATCACCAACTGATCGGGAGTTCACCGCGATGGCCTTGCTACAGCTGGAGCGCATCAGCGCACAGTACCCCGGCGCAACCACGCCCGTGCTGGCGGATATTTCCCTGACCCTTGGGCCCCAGCAATTGCTGGTAGCCCTCGGCCCTTCCGGCAGTGGTAAGACTTCGCTGTTGAACCTGATTGCCGGTTTCGTCGAACCCAGCGCCGGGCGCATCACCCTCGACGGCGTACCCGTCAAAGGCCCGAGTGCCGAACGTGGCGTGGTGTTCCAGGACGACGCCCTGCTGCCCTGGCAGGATGTGCTGGCCAATGTCGGCTTCGGCCTGGAACTGGCCGGCGTGCCCAAGGCCCAACGGCAAGTCCGCGCCCATGAAATGCTCGCGCTGGCGGACCTCGCGGGTTTTGACAGCCGGCGCATCTGGCAACTGTCCGGTGGGCAGAAACAACGCGTGGGCCTGGCCCGCGCCCTGGCCGCCGACCCGCGGGTATTGCTGATGGACGAACCCTTCGGCGCCCTCGATGCCTTCACCCGTGAACAGATGCAAGAGCTGCTGCTGCAAGTCTGGCGGCGCACGGCCAAGCCGGTGTTCCTGATCACCCACGACATCGAAGAAGCGGTATTTCTCGCCACCGACCTGATTCTGCTGGCCCCCAACCCCGGGCAAATCGTCGAGCGCCTGAGCCTGGATTTCGGCCAGCGTTACGCTGCCGGCGAATCGGCGCGCGCGATCAAGTCCGACCCACGGTTTATCGAAACCCGCGAACACGTGCTGGGCAAAGTGTTCTCGCAACGGCAGGTGTACGCATGAGCAGTTATGAAATCCCGGCCACTGCCGTCAGCCAAGCCAGCCCACCGCTGCGCCGCACGTTGAGCACGCGCTGGATCAGTGTGCTGACGCTGGTTGCGCTGCTGGCGCTGTGGTGGGCCGTGACCGCCAGCGGGCTGATCGAGCCGCTGTTCCTGCCGCCGCCGGCGGCCGTATTGCAAAAAGGCTGGCTGCTGGCAACCAGCGGCTACATGGACTCCACCCTCTGGCAGCATCTGGGCGCCAGCCTGGGTCGCATCGGCCTGGGCCTGGGCTTTGCGGTGCTGACCGCCGTGCCGGTCGGCATTGCCATCGGCGCCAACCGTATCGCCCGTGGCATTCTCGACCCGCTGATCGAGTTCTACCGCCCGATCCCACCGCTGGCCTACCTGCCGCTGATCGTGATCTGGTGCGGCATTGGCGAGCTGTCCAAAGTGTTGCTGATCTACCTGGCGATCTTCGCGCCAATTGCCATCGCTACCGCCACCGGCGTACGCACCGTAGACCCGGCCAAATTGCGCGCAGCGCAGTCCCTGGGCGCGACGCGGGCGCAGTTGATCCGCCATGTGATTCTGCCCAGCGCCCTGCCCGACATCCTCACCGGCGTGCGCATCGGCCTGGGCGTGGGCTGGTCGACCCTGGTCGCCGCCGAACTGATCGCCGCCACCAGCGGCCTGGGGTTCATGGTGCAGTCAGCGGCGCAGTTTTTGGTCACCGATGTGGTGGTGCTGGGCATCCTGGTCATCGCCCTGATTGCCTTCGCCATGGAAATGGGCCTGCGTGCCCTGCAGCGCAAGCTGGTGCCATGGCATGGCCAGGCCCACTGAATAACAACAGCACTGACTACGCCGGCATCTCGGCGCCCGACATTTGCGAGAAGAGCATGAGCCGCCTGACCGTTACCCCCTTAAGCAGCGCCTTGGGCGCCCAGATCAGTGGCGTCGATATTGCCCAGCCGCTGAACCTCGAACAGCGCGACGCCATCGAGCAGGCGCTGCTCCAGCATTCGGTGCTGTTCTTTCGCGACCAGCCGATCACCCCGCAGCAGCAAGCGCGCTTCGCGGCGAATTTCGGTGACCTGCACATTCACCCGATCTACCCCAACGTGCCGGAACAACCCGAAGTGCTGATCCTCGACACCGCCGTCACCGACGTGCGCGACAACGCCATCTGGCACACCGACGTGACCTTCCTGCCCACGCCAGCCATGGGCGCCGTGCTCAGCGCCAAACTGCTGCCGGCCTTTGGCGGTGACACTTTGTGGGCCAGCGGCATCGCGGCCTTTGAGGCGTTATCGGAACCGATGAAGGGCTTTTTGACCGGCCTGACGGCGACCCACGACTTCACTCGCTCGTTCCCTCTGGAGCGTTACGGCAACACCGCCCAAGACCTGGCTCGCTGGGAAGAAGCACGCAGGAAAAACCCGCCACTGTCGCACCCGGTGATTCGCACGCACCCGGTCAGCGGGCGCAAATCGCTGTTTGTCAGCGACGGCTTCACCAGCAAGATCAACGAACTGGAACCGGCCGAAAGCGAGGTCATCCTCAAACTGCTGTTCGCCCACGCCACTCGCCCGGAATTCACTATCCGCTGGCGCTGGCAAGCCAACGACGTGGCCTTCTGGGACAACCGCGTCACCCAGCACTACGCCGTGGACGACTACCGGCCACAACGACGGGTGATGCATCGGGCAACAATCCTGGGTGACGTGCCCTTCTAACAGGCCCTTGTAGGGGCGAGCTTGCTCGCGAAAAACCCAAGGACGCTGCGGGGCATCAGATGCCCCGCGTTTTCGTTGGCGATCTTCACGAGCAAGCTCGCGCCTACAATTTGTTCAGCGCACCAGATGCAGGAACTGCAGATGCCGCTCGTACTGGTCGAGGATGTCGTTGATGATCTGCTCCTTGGTGTAGCCCACCAAGTCGTAGTCCTGGCTACCCTCGCTCAGATGTACTTCCGCGCGGTAGTAGCGACGGTTGTTCATCTCTTTGGAGCCCATGCCACCACGGGCAAAGGACGGCGTGAAGTAGCCGCGCATCTGCACCTGGTAGACAAACGGATGCTCTTCGCCGTGGCCGATTTCCAGGCTGACGCTGTCGTTGGACGGGTCGGGCTGGGTGACGACGTTCAGGCCTTTCTCGACAAACACCGCAGTCACTTCCTCAATGGCCGGGCGTACTGTGGTTTCGAGGAAGCGGTAGACCTCGTCCCGTGAAGGGAAGTGCACCGCCTGGCTCAAGCGCTGGCGCCAGCCGCCACGGCCCTTGCGGGATGCCGATACCGGGGCCAGGGAGTGCAGTTGGGCAATCTGCTTCTGGGATTCGAGGTAGAACGCCTTGTGCAGCCCCCACATCATCAACAGCAGGATCAACGAGAACGGCAGCGAGGTCAGCACGACTGCGGACTTGAGCGAGTCTATGCTGCCGGCAAACAGCAAGGCGCTGGTCACCAGCGCGGTCATCGCGCCCCAGAACACCCGCAGCCACTTGGGCCCGTCTTCATCGGCGTTGCCACCCTTGGACGACAGGGTCGACAGCACCACGGTGCCGGAGTCGGCCGAAGTGACAAAGAACACAAAGCTGATAAACACCGTGACGGCGATCACGGTCTTGCTCCACGGGTAGGTTTCCAGCAGCAGGTAGAGGCTCATCGAGGGGTCGTCGATGGCCGACTGACCCAAGGCGACCATGCCGTGGTTGAGCACCTGGTCAATGGCGCTGTTGCCGAAGATCGACATCCACGCCAGGGTGAAGCCCAGCGGGATCAGCAGCACGCCGAAGACGAACTCGCGGATGGTGCGGCCACGGGAAATCCGTGCGATGAACAGGCCCACGAACGGCGACCACGCGATCCACCAGGCCCAGTAGAACACGGTCCAACCGCCGAGCCAGTCGCTGGGCTTGTCGTAGGCGTACACATCAAAACTCTTGCTCGGCAATGCGCCGAGGTAGTCACCGATGTTCTGGATCAGGGTGTTGAGCAAATGCTGGGTGGGCCCGGCGAACAGCACAAACAGCAGCAGCGCACAGGCCAGCAGCATGTTGATGTCGGACATGACGCGCACACCCTTGTCGACGCCGGCCACCGCGACCAGGATCGCCGCGCCCATCATCAGGGTGATCAGGCCGACCTGGATCCATTGGGTGTGGGCGATGCCGAACAGGTAGTCCAGGCCCGAGTTGAGGTGCAGCACCCCAAAGCCCATATCGGCCCCCAGGCCGAACACCGTGGCGATAATGCCGAAGCCATCCACTGCATAGCCAATAGGGCCGTTGATGCGCTTGCCGATCAGCGGGTACAGCGCCGAACGCAAGGCCAGCGGCAGGTTATGCCGGTAAGCGAAGTACGCCAGGGCCATGCCGACGAACGCAAATACGCCCCAGCCGTGCAGGCCCCAATGCAGGAACAGCACCTGCATGGCCTGGCGCGCCGCGTCGGCATTCAAGGCCTCGCCCTGGGGCGGTTGCACCAGGTGGGTCAAGGGCTCCGAGACGCAGAAGAAAAACAGCGTGATGCTGATCCCGGCGGCAAACAGCATGCCGGCCCAGGACAAATAACTGAATTCGGGCTCGTCGTGGTCGGCACCGAGTTTGATCTTGCCGTAGCCAGACAACGCGGTGACCACCACGAAGACCAGATACAGGGTCATCGCCAGCATGTAGTACCAGCCGACCGTATTGGCCGCCCAGTTTTGCGCGGCCAGCAACCAGGCGCCGGCCTGTTCGGGGATCGCGATGACGGTGAGGCCAAACAGCAGGATGAAGCTCGCGGCGAAGTAAAACACCGGCGCATTCATGCGCACCAGGCCGCTTGGAGGGGCAGACGATGCACTCATGAACGGTGCACCTCGAGGGTGTTGGATGTGGCTGTATAAAACGGACTCAGCAAAGGTAAGCCTCCTGTTGTGAGCGGGCAGCGAACCACCGGTTTAACTTGAACGAACGTTCAAGTTAAACATGAATAGGCGGTCTGGGACTAATCGCAAGGCTGAGTGGTAGGTAATTCCTACACTAGCTCAAGGAAGGGTATGACGGGTGGGAAAGGCAAAACGTTCAGCGATTACTTGCCTGAATTGAAATGCTATCCCCTGTGGGAGCTGGCTTGCCTGCGATAGCGGCGGGCCTGTTGATAGAGATACAACCGACAAACCGCCATCGCAGGCAAGCCAGCTCCCACAGGGTTCGGCGACAGGCTCAGGTTCAGTGACTACTTCTGCGTCCCATCATCATGCTGCAAATTCGCCTGCGTGATGTTCGCCCCCTCCGGCACGCTGCGGGTCAGCCACACATTGCCGCCAATGGTCGAGCCCTTGCCGATGGTGATCCGCCCAAGGATCGTCGCCCCGGCATAGATCACGACATCGTCCTCCACAATCGGGTGGCGCGGATGGCCCTTCTGCAACTGCCCATCCTCATCCGCCGGGAAACGCTTGGCGCCCAGGGTTACCGCCTGGTAGATACGCACCCGCTCGCCAATGATCGCCGTCTCGCCAATCACCACACCCGTACCGTGGTCGATAAAGAAGCTCGGGCCGATCTGCGCGCCAGGGTGGATATCGATGCCGGTGGCCGAGTGGGCGATTTCCGCGCTGATCCGCGCCAGCAGAGGCAGCCCGGCGCGATACAAATGGTGGGCCAGGCGATGGTGGATCACCGCCAGGATCCCCGGGTAGCACAGCAACACCTCATCCACACTGCGCGCGGCCGGGTCGCCGTGATAGGCGGCCAGCACATCGGTGTCCAACAGGCTGCGCAACGCCGGCAAGGCCAGGGCAAAGTCCTGGATCAGGCGAATGGCCAATGCATCGACTTCATTATCGGCATGGCCGCCTTGGCGCGCGGCATAGCGCAACTCCAGGCGGGCCTGGGCGAGCAAGGCATTGAGCGCCACATCGAGGGTATGGCCGACGTAAAAGTCCTCGCTCTCCTCGCGCAAATCCACCGGCCCCAGGCGCATGGGGAACAGTGCGCCACACAACGCCTCGAGAATCTGCGCCACCGCATCACGGGAAGGTAATTCGCGACCGCCCTGCTCGCCGCTGACCCGGCCATTGCGCGTGCGCCACTGGTCCCGGGCGCCACGCAACTGGCTGACGATGGTCTGTAATTGCCAATGACTGGAACGCTCGCTCACGGTATTCACTCCTGACGTAATGGCCATCACTTTACGGTATGCAACCGGGCCGCCCTTAAGAACCAATGGTGCAATGCTAATAACCGCAGAGCATAAGCAACTGGCAGTTGCCCGCGCAAAAAGCCCTGCCTATAGTCCTTCCCATCTCCTCTTACCCGTGCGTGACCATGATCAAACAACAGCTCGACCGTTTTAATCGTCTGGAACTGCTGGGTGGCGCCACCGCCCTGGAAAAACTCGAACGACTGTCGACCTGGCTGGGCCGTGATATCTACATCAAGCGCGACGACACCACGCCGCTGGCCATGGGCGGCAACAAACTGCGCAAGCTCGAATACCTCGCCGCCGATGCCCTGGCCCAGGGCGCCGATACGCTGATCACCGCCGGTGCGATCCAGTCCAACCATGTGCGCCAGACCGCCGCCCTGGCGGCCAAGCTGGGTCTGGGCTGTGTCGCCCTGCTGGAAAACCCCACAGGCACCGACGACCCCAACTACCTGGGCAATGGCAACCGCTTGTTGGTAGAGCTGTTCGACGCCAAGGTCGAACTCGTCGAAAACCTGGACAACGCCGACGAGCAACTCCATGCCCTGGCCGAGCGCCTGCGCAGCAATGGCAAAAATCCCTATCTGGTGCCGATCGGCGGCTCCAACGCCCTGGGCGCCCTGGGCTATGTGCGCGCCGGGCTGGAACTGGCCGCACAGATTGACGCCAGCGGCCTGCAATTCGCGGCGGTGGTCCTGGCATCCGGCAGCGCCGGCACCCACAGCGGCCTGGCCCTGGCATTGAGCGAGGTGCAGCCGGACTTGCCGGTGATTGGCGTCACCGTATCGCGCACCGACGAAGCGCAACGGCCCAAGGTCCAAGGCCTGGCCGAGCGCACGGCGCAGTTGCTGGGAGTGGAGGTACCCGACGCGTTCAAGGTGATCCTGTGGGACGAATACTTCGCCCCGCGTTACGGCGAACCCAACGCTGGCACCCTGGCGGCAATCAAGCTGCTGGCGAGCCAGGAAGGCCTGCTGCTCGACCCGGTCTACACCGGCAAGGCCATGGCCGGGTTGCTGGACGGCATCGGGCGCGGGGCGTTCGAAGACGGGCCGGTCATCTTCCTGCACACCGGCGGGGCGCCGGCGTTGTTTGCCTATGACTCATTGTTCTGACCGAATGTGGGAGCGGGCTTGCCCGCGATTGCGGTGGTTCTGTGATGAGTCGGGTGCCTGACACACTGCTATCGCGGGCAAGCCCGCTCCCACATTGAATCTCCACTTCATATTCAAAAATAGAATATAAAACTGAATTTATATTATTTTTAACGCTTTAAACCTCGCCCTATAGTCGCGCTCCCACACACCGCGTTTTTAGGGCAGGATACGACCACTGCGTCACCTGCTTCGCACACCACAAAAAACACAGGGGCTTGTCATGACTATTTCTGTATTGCGTCGCACATTGCTGGTTGGCACATTGGGCCTGGCCCTTGGCGCCGGCTTGCTGGGCCAGGCGGTTGCCGGCGAGCAACTGGGCAAGATCAAGAAGGCCGGCGAGATCAAGATCGGCCTGGAAGGCACCTACCCACCGTTCAGCTTCGTTGATGAAAGCGGCAAGCTCAGCGGCTTTGAAGTCGAGCTGTCCGAAGCCCTGGCCAAGGAGCTGGGCGTCAAGGTCAAGCTGCAAGCCACACCGTGGGACGGCATCCTCGCCGCACTGGAATCCAAGCGCCTCGACGCCGTGGTCAACCAGGTGACGATCTCCGAAGAGCGCCAGAAAAAGTACGATTTCTCCAAGCCCTACACCGTCTCCGGGATCCAGGCCCTGACCCTGGCGAAAAACGTCGACACCATCAAGACCGCCGATGACCTGGCCGGCAAGAAAGTCGGGGTAGGCCTGGGCACCAACTACGAACAATGGCTCAAGGACAACCAACCCAAGGCCGTCATCAAGACCTATAACGACGACCCGACCAAGTTCCAGGACCTGCGCATCGGCCGTATCGACGCGATTCTGATCGACCGCCTGGCGGCCCTGGAATATGCGAAGAAAGCCACGGACACCGCCGCTGCCGGTGAAGCCTTCTCCCGCCAGGAAGCCGGGATTGCCCTGCGCAAAGGCGAGCCTGAGCTGCTTGAAGCGGTCAACCAGGCCCTCGACAAACTGCGCGCCGACGGCACCTTGAAGAAGCTGTCCGAGAAATACTTCAACGCTGACGTCACTCAATAATGGAAGCAGGTTTCCAACTCGCGCTCGACTCCGCGCCCTTTCTGCTCAAGGGCGCGTACTACACGGTGATCCTCAGCCTCGGCGGGATGTTTTTCGGCTTGCTGCTGGGCTTCGGCCTGGCCTTGATGCGCCTGTCGCGCTTCAAGCTCTTGAGCTGGACCGCCCGGGTGTACGTCTCGTTCTTTCGCGGCACGCCGTTGCTGGTACAGCTGTTTTTGATCTACTACGGCTTGCCGCAAGTGGGGATCGAGCTGGATCCGATCCCGGCGGCGATGATCGGCTTTTCGCTGAACATGGCCGCCTACGCCTGTG
>Ga0265296_1003640_pt1 | contig 14077 bp, 14 predicted proteins | sample MunlanPumphouse1_FD_189073 | JGI IMG/M metagenome (GOLD analysis project Ga0265296, IMG submission 189073) | Groundwater microbial communities from a municipal landfill in Southern Ontario, Canada - Pumphouse #1 | ecosystem: Environmental > Aquatic > Deep subsurface > Groundwater | place... | reverse complement strand
AACTTCCGTTTGAGCGGGCAGAAATTGTTTTGCGACTTCAAAAATCCCTTCAAAATCCTTGCCGAAGCCGAGCCCCGCCTTTGGCGGGGCGAGGCAACAATCGCCCAAAATCCTAATTCTGAAAATTGGCGGAGAGGGAGGGATTCGAACCCTCGGTCCGGTTTTACCCGGACAACACATTAGCAGTGTGCCCCTTTCGGCCACTCAGGCACCTCTCCATGGTTAAAATGGTTTAATAATATGTGTATATTACAGAGGAAAAACATCCAAGTCAATAGTTGTATACAGTTTTGTCCGATATTGATCTATGGTATACTACAATCATTATGGCTTCTCAAGATAAATTAAAAATCGTCTTTGACACCCTGCCAGGAGCTTTTTTTCTAACAAATACTCAAGGTCAGGTTGTCTATGCTAATAACGCGCTAGAAAGGCGCACTGGTTTTGCTGTTGGCGAAATTGTTGGCAAGGCGCCAAGCCAGCTTTGGGGCGGTGGAATGGATAGGGGTTTTTATGCTGATTTTTGGGATACTATAAAAGACAAAAAAATTCCGTTTATTTCAAATATTATTAATTTAAAGAAAGACCGGCAAATATATTCGGAGCGGATGTGTGTTTCGCCGGTGCTGAATGTTGATGGCGGGCTAGAGTATTTTTTGGAGATTGCGCCGGATTTTAGCGGCAAAAAAGACGAGGTAAAATTTGAAAACGAATTTAGGCTTGTCTTGTCGCGCCAACTGGCGCATGGAGCCAGTGTGATAGATTGGCTTTTGCCGTGGTTTGAAAGCGGCGCCAAAGTTGGCGGCGGTTCAGGGTTGTTGAGTGATTTTTTTACAGAAGTTTTGATTGCGCCCATGCGCGAGTGTTATTCAGCCAGACTGGAAGACAAAGAGCTGGTATTCGCGGCGCAAAGAGAGCGGCAAGAATTTAGATTATTATATCTCAAGTACAAAAAGGATGTTGAAAATTATTTTTTGCGGCGGATGGGAAAAGAAAAAGGAATAGCGTATGAATTGGCGCAAGAGACCTTCCTCAGGGCATTTAAGTATCTAGCTTCTTTTCGAGCGACAAATGCTTCATATCAGACGTATTTGTTGCGGATCGCGCATAATTTGTTGGCTAATAATTTCAGAATACGTGAAAATTTAAGCCTGGATGAGATTCCAGATTCTTTTATTCGCATCGAACCTGTTTATGAAGACCCGATACAGCGCAAAAAAATTTTGGAAGCAATCGCTGTTTGTTTGGAGGTTGAACAGCAGGTTTTGAAAATGAAGTATGAACAAGATTTCTCTATTAGAGAAATAGCGATTATTTTGCAAAAAAGCGAGAACGCGGTGAAGCTGCATTTAAGCAGAGCGAGAAAGAAATTAAAAGAAGTATTGTGATAAATATTTCACCAAATAAAACGCTGCCCTAGAGGGCAGTTTTTATTCAAATTCAATCAATTAAATCAAGCTGCTAATCCCGGGCATTTATTTATCAGTGTTTGTTATACGAAAAGATGCCGCAGAAGGATGTTTAATCCAATTCCAATCAACATAAATCCACCAGCCAGTTCCGCTCGTCTTCCAAAAAGTTCTCCGCATTTTTTACCGACAAAAAATCCGGCGAAAGAAAGCAGCATCGTAATCCCGCCGATCATCAGTACTGTTGAAAATAATGGAATGTCAATAAAAGCAAATGTAACGCCGACTATGAGCGCGTCAATGCTGGTGGCAACCGAGAGGATGAGAATTGCGCAGATTCGCCGCATGCGGCGAACGGTTTGTTTGTTTTGCTTGCGAGATGATTCCAGAATCATGTTTACCCCGATTCCACCGAGCAATAAAAACGCAACCCAATGGTCTATGTATTTCACATATTTGGCAAGCGCGGCGCCAATTATGTAGCCAACAAGAGGAAAAATCATTTGAAACAAACCAAAAAGAAAGGCCGTGATAAGCGGCCAAAATATAGTAAGATGTTTTTTTGACGCGCCTTGAGCAATGGCAACAGCGCTAGCATCTAAAGCCAGACTGATTGAAAGTAAAATGCGCGCAAACATGCCCATAATTATTTAGGTTTTTTTTAACAAGAAGGCAAGGACGCGTTGTGGGAGTGTGTTTCGCGGATTTTCGCGAATAATGCCGAGCCCGCGTTATTCACTCGCGGTTTTAATAATTTTTCCAGTTTTTAAATCTTTATATGTCGCGTTGAGGGCGTTCATTTCTCTAAACACAAAACTGCCATCTTCCTCAATCGTGCCAACCTGTTTCCATACATCAGAAAATGCTTTATACTCGCCAGCTTCGCTGGAGAGAATTACCGTCGGCAGGGCAGTGATGCGATAAGCGTCAATCAATTGATTTCCTTCCGCTTCGGATATATCCACGGTATTTTCCGCGATAATTGCTATGCCAAAACGTTGCAGAATCGGACGTTGCGTCTTTGCCGCGTCATAACAATCGGCGCAACTTTTGTCGGTAAGGTATGTCAAGCTTACCAAGCCGGCGACGCTATTTGTTTTGATGTCAACGTATGGCGGCTGATTTTGTTCCCAGATCAAAGTATCTTCTCCCGCTGCGCGCGCGCCGGTTTCTAATGATTGTTTTAGGCGCGGTTTTATTTTTTCCGGGCTGGCGAAAATGAGGGCCGGTAATTTTTGCAAGCCGAATTTTTCAATCAAGGTTTTTCCTTCATCGCTCTCGGCAGCAATTATTTTGTTTTCCGCCAGTTCAATATCTTGGGCTTTGATTTTTTTGCTGGTGGCTGATAAGTCTCCGCACGCCGGGCAATCTTGAGGGATAACCAAGATTAAACTGCCGGGCTGCGGTTTCGCGGCTTCAATGGCGTTATTAAGTTTGTTATTTACAGTAAAAGTAAAAAATCCCATTACCGCGATATTTACGACAACGGCAAGAGCGAGGAAGGCAATAAGTGTTTGGTTAAAATTCTTTTTTACAAAAGAATTTTTTAATGGATCAGAATCGTTTTTTTTATTTTCAGCGCAACATGCCGGCGAATCCTTTATTGTTCCGTAGTCCGCGTGGTTTGTTTCAAGTATATTTGTCATATAAATTATTTGTTAATTTGTTATTTGTTGTTTAGCAACCCCCGACCATGCTAGGCGTGGATCCGTCATCAGTGAGATTTACCGCGGAAGGAGAGTTGCCAATGCCGATTTCCGCGTTGGCCAGTTTTTGGCTCATCTTTATCAATACTATTGTTTGAAAGGATAAAGCGACAATAGCGATGGCCAAGAGCAGGGTGAGTGTTTTTGGCGAGAACATAGTGGATGAATTATGAATAATGAATTATCTAATGAATGATGAACCAGTTAGCAGCCGCCGACCATTCCGACATTAGTATCCGGTTCAAAACCGGATGATTTGGCTTTTTCTTGCAGGTTTTGCAATTCTTTTTCCGAAAGATTCATAGTCAGATATTTAATGTCAGGCAAAAAATCTTTTGCTTCTCCGGCAAGCGAACTGGCCATGCGCTTTTGCATTTGAACGGGAAAGTATAACCCTTTTTGCCGCATTAGTTCATACGCTATTTCCGCGTTAGTCATTTTTGGATAATTTCTAATCAAATACGCCGCCGTCCCTCTCATGGCAATAGAGTGGGCGCAGCCGCAAGTTGGCGAACCATCCTCTCTTACCAAAGTTTTTACGCCGCAGCAAAATTCGCAAGTGATGTACGGCTCGGCGCCAATAGCAATATAACGTTTCATTTCTTCGTCGTTCAGTTGAATCGGGTTTGAGCCCTGCATTGGCGCCATTTTTCCCAGTTTGCCAATAGAAGCGTTAATAGCGTTTAGACTTGACATGTCTAGACCAAGCTCCGATCCATAGAAGGGCAGCCGCGCTGGAGTGGTCAGCGCCGCGACATCTTTGGCAAAATCACCGGAAAGCGCTGCGCCACCGTCATTCTCCGCGCCGGTCATGTCTTGCCCAATCTGCGCGGCGATTGATTGGTTTCCAATGAGGAGAATTCCAATCGCGACCACCGCTAGTTTTTGAAACAGCAAGTGTCCTTTTACTAACGGCAATTCACGCGGTTCAAACCGGCGCCACAAAATAATTATTCCAACTATAAGTATGGCAAAAGCAAGCAAGCGCAGCCGCCAAAAGTATGGGAAGAATGCCGTCACCGTGGCGGATAATCCGAAGTAGGATAGGAAAAATACCGGGCAAACAGGACAGAGCATCGTGAAAAACGACAACACCCCTGAGCCTGATCCCAGGGCGCAGGAAACAGCGTTAAATTTTTTGGCAAGATTGAATACCGACAGACCAAAGCCGAATATTAGCGCGAATGCTCCGGCAAAGAGCAGGCCAAACAATGTTGGTTCGTTCATGTACAAAACGCGATAGCCAATAATCGGCAGCGCCCACATTCCAAAGAGCAGTGTCTCAAACGCAAACACCGCGAGGCTGCTGACGACGAACCAAAGCCAGAATTGTTCTACGCGCAGAATTGATTTTAATTTGTTCATAGTATTCAATTACTTGATTACGTTTCCTAGAAAAGAAAACCGCAACTCTGGCGTGGTTTTAGAGTTTGTCTTGAGGACAATTTCACGATCAATCGGCCCGAGCGCGTCCGGCCCGTGCGCCATCGGATCAAAAATCGCGAGCAAGACAGCCTCTTCGCCCGGCTCTAGCGTCAGATTGAGCGGTCCGGTGTTCCCCCCATGTCCGGGCATCTTGATGCGCGGCGACATTTCGCCATTGGCCCGTTTTACCACTGCCTCGGTGCACATACAGCTCGTTTCGCCATAGACAAGCGTAATTGATTCAGCGCCGGTATTTTTGAATTTGAATTCGGTTTCCACCAAACCGCTGCCAATTTTTATTTCTCCCAAATCAACCGGTTCGGTATTAAGGCTTACCAAAGCGCTTTCAACTTTGCTGCCGGTAAAAGTCTTGGCTGCTTGGTACGTTTCGTCATTTCCCCCGCCGCCTCCGCTTATTTTGAGCAATGCCAGAAGCCCAACTGCCGCCGCGGCCAAAATCCACAAAAATTTATTTTTCATATATGATTATGATAGTGATAAAATAATTATTGTCAGTCACCAATTCTTGCAGCACGCGGCTATCTGTTTGGCTATTTTTTGCCAACGCGGACTGCCGCGAAACAAAAACAACAACCCAAACATTGTCCAGAGCGCCGCTACAAAAATCACCGCGCCTAGAAAACCTCCATGATATCCCAATAAGAGATATGTTGCGAATGTACATGACAGCAGAAATGGCAAACGAAACAAGCCCCAACGCTCTGCAAATTTTCGCTCAAGCAGATAATACAGGCCAACAACGCTCTGCCCCATTAGGACGGCAATCAGCAGTGGATCTATTGCCAGCCAGCCAAGCCAATGACCGGCAAGCAACGCGATCCATGTCAGCGACACGCCGGCGCAAATAGCGCAAATTTGAGAGCGGGTAATTTTTTTTACAATCAATATCGCGATGAATATTGCCGTAATAGCGGCAAAAATATAAAGCGGTGTAATCATAGGCCGAACTGGATAAACAGCGACACGAGGATTAGAAGAGCAAAAGTAAGGCCGATTCCTTGATAAGGAATCATTTTACCGCCGCGCTTTTGAGCGATAAAGGCGCTGACAAAAGGCGCGAGATACATTATAATCGCGCCGATTATTACGCCGACTATAAATAAATTAAACATGTAGGTTCGGTTCAAGAGCGATCCATACGAGCCGAATAAATACAAGTTAATTGACCGGTACTCGCGAATCAAGGGCATCAGCGGAATAATGGTGGAGAGAAATACCATAATAATCAGAATCGGCCGTTGATAGCGGATATATTGTTTTTTGACTATCCGCGCTACCCATAGTGAAAGCGCCAGCGCAAACGCGCCAATCAGCGCCCCCACTACCGCGGTGTTTACGCCAATGTAAGCCGCCCCGACAGCCAGCGCGCCTGCCCCGGCGGTACACAAAGGGCAGTGCGCTTTTGCCGCGGAAGGCAATAGGCCTAAGATGGCAATAATTATAAATATTTTCTTTTTCATATTTGTTTGATTCAAGAATCTAACGCAACACTTAATATAAATCGGCGGAGTGTCAAATTGAACCGCCAATCGGCGGTGAAATTTAACCCGCCGGCTGGTTTGCCAGTCGAATTTCACTGCGACGTTCAATTCGGCGCTCCTTATGACAATTACAAATATACTTTGAATTACGAAACTGTCCATTTTGTCATCCCATTTCGTAATTCACAGAAATATAATCGTTTACAATCGTTGCATTAAAAACTTAAGTTTAGGCACTGGTAGGAGATTCACGGGCTACCAATGAATAAATAGTGCAAATAAACGGTTAATGTTGAGAGCGTTAAATAATTCAAACGGTTTAATTATGTTTTACTCCAGAATCTAACGCCACACTTGTACAATAGGTGGAGTGTCAAATTGATCCGCCAATCGGCGGAGAAATTTGACCCGTTTGCTGATTTGCCAGCCGAATTTCACTGCGACGTTCAATTCGGCGCTCCTTATGACAATTACAGATAGTATTGTTGCGTTAAAAAGTTGAATCCAAGTATTGATAAAAATGAGGTAAAATGTATTTGTACAAAGTACTTTTAACTTATTTTTATCTACATTAACAACAATTTAGCCATTGGTAGCCCGTGAATCTCCTACCAGTGCCTAAGTTTAAGTTTATAATTTTAGATAATTATTTACCTTACCGTCTTCAGTGAAACTGTATATATCAAACGGCTCTTTTTTTGCTCCGGGCATTCCGGGAGATCCAGAAGGCATTTCGGCAAGGCCAATGCCTTTTATGTCCGGCTTTTCTGCCAGAAGTTTTTCTATCGCTTCAACCGGCATGTGTCCTTCTATCGCGTAGCCATCAATGACTGATGTGTGGCAGCTTTCTTCGCCGCCGGGAATTCCATTTTCTGACTTTATCGCGTCCATATCGTTCGTCTCAATGATCTCCACCTCAAAATCATTGCGTCGCAGATAGGCAGCGTGGTTCGCGCAACACCCGCAGTTTGGCGATTTATACAGGGTAAGGTGTTTGTTCGCGCGATCGGTTTGGTTTGTTTTATTTGTGGAAGTTATTGCGGCTATTGTTATGAGAGCGGCGATGCCTATGCCTAGAATTATCGGTTTGAAGTATTTTTTTGAATTCATACGAGTATTTACTATTGAATCGCGTATTAGAAATATATGTTAACGCAAAATAGCATACCACATTGCGAGACGCAAGGCAATATAGATGTAAAATGATTGGAAATTTGAAATTAGAAATTAGAAATTAGAAATTAGAAATTAGAAACTAGAAATTAGAAATTAGAAACTAGAAATTAGAAACTAGAAATTAGAAACTAGAAACTAGAAATTAGAAACTAGAAATTAGAAACTAGAAATTAGAAACTAGAAATTAGAAACTAGAAATTAGAAACTAGAAATTAGAAATTAGAAATTAGAAATTAGAAACTAGAAATTAGAAATTAGAAATTAGAAATTAGAAACTAGAAATTAAATAGCGGTTAAATGATTATGACACCTTTTTTGGAGTTTGGTGTTTAATATATAAGCAGTAAGCAATAAGAGAGGCGCGAAAGAGTTTGGAGAAAAAATTGAAACACTAGAGGGGAGGGACGCGAAGACTGAAGACTGAAGACTGAAGACTGAAGATTAAAGACTGAAGACTGAAGACTGAAGATTAAAGACTGAAGACTGAAGACTGAAGATTAAAGACTGAAGACTGAAGACTGAAGATTAAAGACTGAAGACTGAAGATTAAAGACTGAAGACTGAAGACTGAAGACTGAAGACTGAAGATTGGCAGCAAAGAAATTTAATCTTTAATCTTCAATCTTTAATCTTCAATTCTTAATCTTCAATTCTTAATCTTCAATTCTTAATCTTCAATTTTCAATCTTCAATTCTTAATCTTCAAAATTATGCCAATATACAAAGTCCAAAAGCGCAATGGCTCAATCGTTGATTTTGACGCCGCCAGGATAGAAAAAGCAATCAGCAAAGCCGCTGAATCTGTAAAGGGGACAGACTCGGCTGTTGCGCCTGTCCTTACCAAAGATGTTGTTATCCATCTTGAAGAAGTGTTTCCGGATAGTATCCCAACCGTGGAGCAGATACAGGATGTGGTTGAGGATGTTTTGATTCAATATGGTTATAGCGATTTGGCCAAAGCCTATATTCTCTACAGGCAAAAACGCACGGAAGCGAGAGCAGACAAAGAAGTGACAATAGAAGTGGAAAAGACCATCACCGAATATCTGGAAAAGCTTGATTGGCGCGTGAATGCGAATTCAAACCAGGGATATTCTTTGGGCGGCATGATTTTGAATACCGCTGGGAAGGTAACCGCGAATTATTGGCTTTCGCATGTTTATCCCAAAGCAATCGGCGACGCGCACCGAAACGCTGATATCCATATCCACGATTTGGATATGCTTTCAGGCTATTGCGCCGGCTGGAGCCTTCGGGCTTTGCTGGAAGAAGGATTCAACGGCGTACAAAATAAAGTTGAATCAAACGCGCCGAAACACATGTCATCGGCCGTAGCGCAGATGGTTAATTTTCTCGGCACTTTGCAAAATGAATGGGCCGGAGCGCAAGCGTTTTCCAGTTTTGACACCTACATGGCGCCCTTTGTAAAGAAATATGAAATTGAAGTCCGAAATCAATTAGAAAAGAGCGGCATGACATTTTTTTCGGAAGAGAAAAAAGAGAAATATATTGAAGACGATGTCTATAATTATGTATACCAAAACATGCAATCATTTGTTTTTAATTTAAATATTCCATCGCGCTGGGGGACGCAGTGCGTAGATCAAGAAACCGAGTGTCTTACCGAGGAGGGATGGAAACGTTATGATAAAATTAAAGATGAAGACAAAATTCTTACTTTTAATCTCAAAGAAAAGAAATACGAGTATTTGGCGCCGCTTAAAGTTACCGCTTATGATTTTGATGGCGAGATGTATGTGCTAAAGAATCGGACGCAGGAGCAGTGGATAACGCCGAAACATAAGATCGTGCGAAAGAAATTTAATACCGAAGATGATTATGAGCTTTTGCAGATTGAAGACGCTTTGGCATTTAAATCGCCGTTGATCGCGTTGAACTCTTGGGAAACGAGTTCGGTGAATGAGATGGATCCGGATGTAATTCAGCTTTTGGCATGGGTGGCGGCAGAAGGGAATTTTGATTTTTCCGGCGGCCGGCGGCGGGTGTCTATTTTCCAATCAAGAAAGAATCCTGTCTACATTGAAGAAATCAGAGGGATATTAGAACGTTTGGGTTATTCTTACCACGAACAGGAGAGAAGGAGCGGTTTTTCCAAAACGGCCACTCTTCGTTTGCGATTAAACGATCGGGGATCCAAGTTCGTCTGCGGCATTATCACCGAAAAAGTAGCGCCAACAGTGATTAAAACGCTTTCTAAAGATGGGATTCGGCTGTTTCTCGGCGCTTATATCAAGGGCGATGGCAGTGAAGAAGCATCTGGCAGGGTTCGGATTTATACCAAAAGCAAAAAAAATCTTGATGCGTTGCAAGAACTGTGTGTGCTCGCGGGATATGGCAGCACAGTATATAAGAGGAAAGACACCGGGGTTTTTGTATTGAATATAATTCGCAATAAAGAAACATACATTGAACGGATTGAAAAAAAATCGTATAAGGGAATTGTTTGGTGCCCGACTACGCGCAATGGCACCTTTGTGGCGCGGCGACAAGGAAAGACCTTTATCACCGGGAATACTCCGTTTACCAATATCACCCTTGATTGGACAGTACCGGATGATTTGAAAGATAAACGGATCCTCATTGGAGGGCGGGAGTTCGCCTATACCTTTGGCGAATTGCAACCAGAAATGGATATTATAAATCGCGCGTTTATTGAAGTTATGACGCACGGCGATGCCAAAGGACGCACTTTTACCTTTCCCATTCCAACATACAACATTACAAAAGATTTTGATTGGGAAGATCCAAAAGCAATTCCTTTGTTTGAGATGACAGCAAAATACGGCACGCCTTATTTTCAAAATTTCATCAACTCTGATCTGAATCCGGGTGATGTGAGGAGCATGTGCTGCCGGCTGCAACTGGATCTTACTGAATTGCGCAAGCGGGGCGGCGGCTTATTTGGTTCAGCAGAAATGACAGGTTCAATCGGCGTGGTTACTATAAACATGGCGCGTATCGGGTATTTGTGCAATGGGGATACTAGACAGTTTTATGGACAACTTCATTATTTGATGCAGGTTGCCAAGACCTCCCTTGAGTTTAAGAGAAAAGAAATTCAAAAGTGGCTGGATCGCGGCTTGTTTCCTTTTACCAAGCGATACCTTGGATATTTGAATAATCATTTTTCAACTATCGGCATCAACGGACTTAATGAAGCCATCCGCAATTTTACCAATGACAAAGAAAATATTGCCAGCGCTTGGGGGCAGCAGTTTGCGAAAGACATCCTAGAGTTTATGCGGATCAAGTTGAGCCAATTTCAACAAGAAACAGGCAATTTATATAATCTGGAAGCTACGCCGGCAGAAGGCGCGACATACAGATTTGCCAAAGAGGATCAACGTCGGTTCCCAGACATTCTTCAGGCGGGCACGGCGGGAGCTCCGTTTTATACAAATTCATCGCAGCTGCCGGTTGGCTACACTGACGATGTGTTTGAAGCATTATCTTTGCAAGATGGTTTGCAGACAAAATATACCGGCGGCACAGTCTTGCATTGTTATATGAATGAACGGGTGAGCAACAGCGAGGCCTGCAGAAATCTGGTGCGGAAGGTGCTGGAAAATTATAGATTGCCATACATAACAATTACGCCGACATTTTCCATCTGCCCCAAGCATGGGTATTTGATAGGGGAGTGGGATTTTTGTCCAAAGTGCGATAGGGATATTGGCTATGTAGAGGCGCCGAGATATGATGAGGAGTTTAGAAAAAAATACGCGAGCGCGAAGAGCGAGAGATGAAAGCGATAAACAGGGTAAGCGGTAAGCAGAGTAAGCAGAGTACTTGTCCGCCCGCTGGTGGAAGCAATAAGTGATCAGTGATCAGTGATAAGTGAAAATATGGATCGTGAAAAATAATATTATTATTAACTTTAATTCGTATGCAAGATCAAAATCAAAATCAAATTCAACAACAGCCGCTTGCGCCAGTTCAAGCGGGACAAGATTTACCGTCACCGCAGCCGCAGCCGCAATCGCCAAAATTGATGGAACGGACAAGATGCGAAGTGTGGACGCGCGTTATGGGGTATCATCGTCCGGTTTCGCATTTTAATATTGGCAAGAAGGCCGAACATTACTCAAGAAAGCATTTTGAGGAAGTTAAAGTGGCGAATATTGCGTTTGTAGAGTCATACGGATATGGGGGCGGCGCGAATTAGCAAATGATTGCGTATTTACAAAATTGAGAGCGTTGAATAATTCAAATGTCATTCCCGCGGAGGCGGGAATCCAGAAACATGGCTAACTTATAAGACGAGGCGACTGGATTCCCGCCTCCGCGGGAATGACAATGGTATTCGGCGACAGTCCCATTCGTTGGTCCGCATTAATCTTGTATGTTGATTTCAGGAATACAAAAATTCACCATGCTTGATTTTCCAGATAAAACAGCCTGTGTCGTGTTTACGCCAGGCTGTAATTTTCGGTGCGGGTACTGCCACAACTCGGAATTTGTATTGCCGGAATTAATTGAAAAAATTAAACACAATTTTATTCCAGAAGAAGTTTTTTTTAATTTTTTGCGTCAGCGCGTTGGAAAACTTGATGGGGTGGTTATTTCCGGCGGCGAACCGACGTTGATGGCGGATCTTCCCGCATTCATACAAAAGGTTAAAAATTTTGGCTTTGCGGTTAAATTGGATACCAATGGGAATAACCCTGAAATGTTGGAAAAAATTACCAGCCGGAGTTTGGTTGACTATATTGCAATGGATGTCAAGACATGTTTGGACAAATATCAAGAGCTGGCCGGGGAGCTCGCCAGTATTCGGAATATTAAAAAGTCAATTGAGTTAATACAGAAAAGCGGCATCCCATATGAATTTCGGTCAACGTTGGTAAAGGAAATCCATCCGCCCGCGGTTTTAGAACGGATGGCGCGTTTATTGAACGGTTCAAATGTGATATACTTGCAACAGTTTCGCCCTTTGCATACGCTTGATCCGGAATTTGAGAATTATCACGCTTTTTCAAAAGAGGAAATGGAAGGCATTGCCGATATGTTTAAGAAGTATGCCGGGGAGGCAGAAATCAGGATATAATTTTATTTTTATTAATTTGCCAATATGAAAAATACAGCAAAACAAAATTTGTTCGGCATTTTACGTATTTTTATAGGCTGGATTTTTTTCTGGTCGTTTATTGATAAAGTTTGGGGGCTTGGATTTGAGACTGCGGCAGACAAGGCATGGATTGTCGGCGCATCACCCACATTTGGATTTTTAAAATTTGCCACCAAAGGGCCTTTTGCCGGGATTTTTCAGGCAATGGCCGGGAGCGCTTTTGTTGATTGGTTATTTATGATTGGTTTATTATCAATCGGTTTGGCCTTGATTTTTGGCATAGGAATAAGAATAGCCGCGTATTCCGGTTCTATAATGTTGATACTGATGTGGCTGGCGGCTTTGCCGCCAGAACATAATCCGATTATTGATGAGCATATCATCTATATTCTTGTTTTATTTATTCTTTCTAGCGTGGACGCCGGACAATACCTTGGTTTAGGCAGATGGTGGGGAGAGCGCTTGGCCGTCAAAAAGAATAAGTGGCTAAAATAAAATTTTTTATTATATTTTATATGAGAGATTTGTTAGTTTCCGCGAGAAACGCGATTGAGCGTTTTGTGTACAAAAATGTCTTCAAGCATATTTTTTTTCTGATTGATCCGGAAACTATTCACAACCGGATGGTAAGATTGGGAAAATTATTGGGACAATTTAAGATTGCCAGATGGCTGATTGCTTTATTTTTTTCTTATTCAAACAAAAAATTAGCGCAGGATATTTTGGGCATCCATTTTTTCAATCCGATTGGACTGGCGGCGGGTTTTGACAAGGACGCGGAGCTCGTGAACATCTTACCGTCTGTCGGTTTTGGTTTCGCGGAAGTCGGGTCAATTACCGGAGAACCATGCGCAGGGAATCCAAAGCCCAGGCTGTGGCGTTTGAAAAGATCAAAAGGGTTAGTTGTTTATTATGGTTTAAAAAATTATGGATGCGAGGCCATTGCGGAAAATTTGAAAGGCAAGAAGTTTAAAATTCCCATTGGCGTGAGCATTGCCAAGACGAATTCCAAAGATACGGTTGATTTGCGAGCGGGAATAAAAGATTACGTAAAAGCTTTTATGGTTATGGGCGGCGTTGGTTCATATGTTACTATCAACATTAGCTGTCCTAACGCGTATGGCGGAGAGCCTTTCATCGATCCAGGGTCATTGGATAAACTGCTGAAAGAAATATTCAGCATTCCTAAAAAGAAACCGGTATTTATCAAATTATCTCCGGATTTAAGCGATAAAGAGATAGATGATATTATTGAAATTGCCGGCAAGTACGGTATTGATGGATTTATTTGCACGAATCTTACCAAAAAGCGGCATGAGAGCCTTAAGGACAAAAAAGTTTCAGACAAAGGAGGTATCAGCGGCAAAGGATTGCATAGTTTGCCGAATAAAGTGATTAGATATGTTTACCAAAAGACAAAAGGCCGGTATGTGATTATCGGGACCGGCGGCGTATTCACCGCAGAAGATGCTTATGAAAAAATAAAAGCCGGCGCCTCGCTTGTCCAGCTCATTACCGGCATGATTTTTGAGGGGCCGCAAGTGATTGGCGAGATAAATCAGGGCTTGGTTCGTTTATTAGAGAAAGATGGATTTGAAAATATTTCAGAGGCGGTGGGAATTGAAAATAAATTTTAATCATTGATTACACTGATTAAAATGGATTAAAACTGAATAGAACGGATCACGGTGGTTTAATTCCCCGATGCTTGCATCGGAAAAGGATAATTTCCACTGTGATACTCCGTCAGCTTGCTGCGGGGTAGTTCAT
>Ga0265296_1003639_pt1 | contig 14078 bp, 9 predicted proteins | sample MunlanPumphouse1_FD_189073 | JGI IMG/M metagenome (GOLD analysis project Ga0265296, IMG submission 189073) | Groundwater microbial communities from a municipal landfill in Southern Ontario, Canada - Pumphouse #1 | ecosystem: Environmental > Aquatic > Deep subsurface > Groundwater | place: Canada... | reverse complement strand
GACCTCTTCTCCTTCGACGAGGAGGCCGTGGTGTCGCCCAGCGACATCATCAGCCACACCGCCGCCTACTTCCGGCTCACCGTCGAGGATCTGCACGGCTCGTCGCGATCGCAGACGATCGCGCTGGCGCGGCAGATCGCGATGTACCTGTGCCGCGAGATGACGAGCATGTCGCTGCCGAAGATCGGCCAGCTGTTCGGCAACCGCGACCACACCACGGTCATGTACGCGAACAAGAAGATCGAGAAGCTCATGCAGGAGCGCCGGTCGGTGTACACGCAGGTGACCGAGCTGACGTCGAGGATCCGGTCGGTCTCCAGGTAGGGCCGTTCGCGGCCACCCTCTCCCGTTGATCGAGTAACTGCCGTGCGCCAGCACGGCCGCCCCCCCGTTGATCGAGTAGCTGCCGGGCGCAGCCCGGCCGCGTATCGAGATCGTGCTGCTGTCGCGGAGGTCTCGATACGCGGCCGCTTCGCGGCTGCTACTCGACCTTGCTGCCTCCGCACTCAACGCGACTCCGTCGCATTGAGTGCTCCGGCAGCAACCCTCAACGTGCAGTTCATGTGATTCGGATGTGGACGGCGTCGGCGAGCCTGTGGAGAACGGGGACGCCACCTGTGGACGGCGGCCCATGATGCCCCCGGAGAGTCCACCGATCTGTGGATGCGCGTCAACAGCGGCTCAACATCTTCCACTGTTGTAGTTCCCAAGCGGACGCAGGCAACAAGGTGAGCCATCCACAGAACCCACAGGGGTTATGAATGACAGGTTTCGATGAAGATTCTCCGGCGAGTCACCAACCATGAGCGTCGGCCGGCCCCGGAGCCGCGGTCGGAGGAAGACAACCCTGTGCCAGAATCGACAGCGCCGTGCACGCCCTGCCGTGCGGCCTCTGCCCAGCAGGGCCACGTGCCACCGAAGGAGGATGCCGAGTGAAGTTCGTCATCAATCGTGATGTCTTCAGCGACGCCGTGTCGTTCGCCGTCAAGCTGCTCCCGCAGCGGCCGACGATGCCCATCCTCAGCGGTGTCCGCATCGAGGCCACCGCGGATGGCGTGGTGTTCTCGTCCTTCGACTTCGAGTCGTCCGCACGCACGTCGGTGCAGGCCGCGGTCGACACCGAGGGCGTCGTGCTCGTCTCCGGCAAGATGATGAGCGACATCGCGGCGAAGCTGCCGCAGCGCGAGGTGCGCATCGAGGACGACGGCCAGAAGGTGTCGATCCGCTGCGGCAACTCGAACTTCTCGCTCGCCAAGATGCCGCTCGAGGAGTACCCGACGGTCCCGACCGTCGAGGGACGCACCGGCGTCGTCGAGGGCAAGGCCTTCGCGGAGGCGATCTCGCAGGTCGCCATCTCGGCATCGCGCGAGGACGTCACGCCGGTGATCACCGGCGTGCAGCTCGAGGCAGCCGACAACGTGCTCACGCTCATCGCCACCGACCGCTACCGCGTGTCGGTCCGCAGCATCCCGTGGGATGCCGGCGCGCAGACCGATGCGCTCACGTCCCTGGTGCCGGCGCGCACCCTCACCGAGGTGGGCCGCACGTTCGGCGGCGCGGAGCGCATCGAGATCACGATGAGCGAGGCGGGGGAGCGCCAGCAGATCGCCTTCTCGACCGCCGACCGCACAGTCACGAGCCTGCTCATCAAGGGCAACTACCCGCCCGTGCGTCGGCTCTTCCCGGAGCAGGTCGAGCACCACGCCGTGGTCAACACCGCGGAGCTCGTCGACGCGACCCGCCGCGTGCAGCTCGTGCTCGACGCCGAGGCGGCCATCCGCTACACGTTCAGCGACGGCCAGGCGCAGCTCGAGGCGATCGGATCCGAGCAGGCCCAGGCCTCCGAGATCATCGACACCGTGCTGCAGGGCGACGAGATCGTGCTCTCGATCAAGCCCCAGCTGCTCATCGACGGCATCCAGGCGACGCACTCCGAGTTCGTGCGCATCGCGTTCACGCACTCCGAGAACACGAACAAGCCCGGCCCGATGCTGATCCGCGGGCAGACCTCGCGCGACGACGCCGAGGCGACCGACTTCAAGTACCTGCTGCAGCCCAACCTGCTGCTGCGCTAGCCGCGAGCTCGAGGGAGCACCATGACGCACATCGGCCTGATCGGACTCGGCAAGATGGGCGGCAACATGCGCACCCGACTGCGCGCCGCCGGCATCGAGGTGACCGGCTACGACCGCAACCCCGAGGTCACCGACGTCGCGAGCGTCGACGAGCTGATCGCCGCCCTGCCCGCGCCGCGGGTCGTCTGGGTGATGGTGCCGGCCGGAGAGATCACGGATGCCGTGGTCACCGAGCTGGGCGAGAAGCTGTCCGCCGGCGATCTGGTGATCGACGGCGGCAACTCGCGCTTCACCGAGGACGAGCGCCATGCCGCGCAGCTGGCCGAGCGGGGCATCCGCTTCGTCGACGTGGGCGTCTCCGGCGGCGTCTGGGGCCTCGAGAACGGCTACGGACTCATGGTCGGCGGCGACAAGGCCGACGTCGACGAGCTGCTGCCGGTGTTCGATGCGCTGCGCCCGGAGGGGCCGCGCGAGGAGGGCTACGTGCACGCCGGCCCCACGGGGGCCGGCCACTACGTGAAGATGGTGCACAACGGCATCGAGTACGGGCTGATGCAGGCCTACGCCGAGGGGTTCGAGCTGCTCGAGCGCAAGGAGCTCGTGCACGACGTCGCGGGCAGCTTCAAGGCGTGGCAGCGCGGCACGGTCGTGCGCTCCTGGCTGCTCGACCTCATGGTGCGCGCGCTCGACGAGGATGACGACCTGTCCGAGATCGAGGGGTACGTCGACGACTCGGGCGAGGGCCGCTGGACCGTCGAGGAGGCGATCGCGAACGCGGTGCCGATGCCGGCCATCTCGGCCTCGCTGTTCGCGCGGTTCGAGTCGCGGCAGGACGACAGTCCCGCGATGAAGGCCGTCGCCGCGCTCCGCAACCAGTTCGGCGGCCACTCGGTCAAGAAGGCCTAGGTGCGCGTCAGCCGACTCGCGCTGACCGACTTCCGCAACTACGCGACGGCGGACGTCGCGTTCGAGCCCGGCGCCAACCTGCTCGTCGGGCGCAACGGGCAGGGCAAGACGAACATGGTCGAATCGCTCGTGTGGATCGCGACCGGCTCGAGCCATCGCGTGCCCACCGACATCGCGCTCATCCGCGCTGGCGAGCAGCGCGCGATCATCCGCTGCTCGGTCACGAACGACGAGCGCGCCTTCCAGCTCGACGTCGAGCTCAACTCCAAGGGCGCCAACCGCGCCCAGGCGAACGGGCAGAACGTGCGCATCCGCGACCTGCCCCGCTACCTGCAGGCGGTGCTCTTCAGTCCCGAGGACCTGCAGCTCGTGCGCGCCGACCCCTCGGGCCGGCGCCGCTTCCTCGACGACCTCGCCATCATGCGCGCTCCGCGCCTCGCCGGTGTGCACAGCGACCTCGAGCGGGTGCTCAAGCAGCGCAACTCGCTGCTGAAGAGCGCCCGCGCGGCGCGGCTGCGCCCCGACGACCTCACCACGCTCGAGGTGTGGGACGGGCGGCTCATCGACCTCGGGCTCGAGGTGATGCGCACCCGGCGGGCGCTGGTCGCCGATCTCGCGCCGCACGTGGACGCCGCCTACCGGCTCGTCGCGGGCGACGAGCACGAGGCGAGGATCGCGCTCGTGACGAACGTCCCGGATGACGCCGACGCGTTCCGCGCGCTGCTCGCCGAGCGCCGGCGCGGTGAGCTCGATCGCGGCGTCAGCCTCGTCGGCCCCCACCGCGACGACGTCGAGCTGCACCTCAACGACCTGCTCGCCCGGCACTACGCGAGCCACGGGGAGTCGTGGTCGTTCGCGCTCGCGCTCAAGCTCGCCTCCGCCGAGCTGCTGCGCGACGGCTCGGGCGGCGACCCGGTGATGATCCTCGACGACGTGTTCGCCGAGCTCGACGCCGGCCGCCGGCAGCGACTCGCCGAGGCGGCGGCCGGCTTCGAGCAGGTGCTCATCACCGCGGCGGTCGAGGACGACGTGCCGGATGCGCTGCGCGACCACCGCATCCGGATCGTGGCCGGGACGGTCGTCGATCGTGCAGCGGTCGACGGCGCTGTGGCCGACGTCGTGAGGATCGATGGCACGGGGGTGGGCGATGCGTGAGCTGGCGGCGACCGAGCCGGAGCGCGTCTGGCTGCGCCTGAAGGCGAAGTTCGGTGATCCGGAGCTCGTCTCGCGCGACGGCCGTCGCCGGTCGAGGCGCGAGCCGGGCGCCTCGGTCCCGTTCGGCAAGGGCCGCGACCCGCGTGCGCTCGGGGACGTGCTCGTCGGCTTCGCCGACGACCGTGGCTGGACCGCGACCCTCGCGCGCGCCGACGTCATCACCCACTGGAGCGAGCTGGTGGGGGAGGAGAACGCCGACCGCACCGAGCCCATCTCGTTCGACGAGGGCGTGCTGACCGTGCGGTGCGCATCGACGGCGTGGACGCAGCAGATGCGCATCCTGCGCGCCGAGACGACCACGCGCATCCTCGCCCGGTTCCCCGACTGCGGCCTCGAGCGGGTCGAGTTCGTCGGGCCGAGCCTGCCCAGCTTCGCGCGCGGGCGGCGATCGGTGCCCGGGCGGGGTCCCCGAGACACCTGGGGATAACTCACGGCTAGGCTGTCTGACATCTACGCTCGAGGAGGAGCCATGCCGAGGCCTTCGCGCACCCAGGACGCCGTCGACCAGCTGCTGGACGCGATCATCGCGGGCACGCTGACCGCGGGGGAGCAGCTCCCGCCGGAAGGGCAGCTCGCCGCGGAGTTCGGCGTCTCCCGGCTGACGCTCCGCGAGGCGGTGCGGCTGCTGCAGGCGCAGGGCGTCATCGTGCAGGTGCCGGGCAGCCGGCACCGCATCGCGCCGGTGTCCGAGTGGACCGGCATGGATGCCGTGGTCCGGCACGCCCGCAGCGCCGGGCAGCGACGGCGGTCGTCGCTCGAGCTGCTCGAGGTGCGCGTCATGATCGAGACCGGAGCCGCGCAGCTCGCGGCCGAGCGCCGCACGCCGGAGCACCTGGACGGGCTGCGGGCCTCGCTCGAGCGCATGGTGCAGCACCACGAGGCAGGCGACGTCGAGGCGTTCGTCGAGGCCGACCTCGACTTCCACGACACGATCCTGCGCGCCGCCGACAACCGGATCCTCATCGCGGCGATGCTGCCGCTCACCTCGATGCTCGAGGAGACCCGCGGCGAGACGAGCGCCGTGCCGGAGATCCGCGAGCACGCGATCGCGGAGCACGGCAACCTGCTCGAGGCGATCCGCTCCGGCGTGCCCGTCGCCGCTCGGGATGCGATGTGGAGCCACATGATGCAGACGCGCGACGACCTGGTTGCGCTCGTCCACGACTGAGCGCCACGCCGTCCCGCAGTTGACATCCCGCGCGCTCGCACGCAAGATGTCTGATATCAGATCACCCTGCCGTCGAGGGTGGTCACCCCGCGAACAAGGGAGTTCTCGTGCAGCTCGACGATCTGCTGGCCTCGATGCCGGCCCCGATCCGGATCCCCGCGGCCGAGGTCGCGGCCGCGCGGAGCGACGACCTGGTGTTCGTCGTGCTCGACGACGATCCCACCGGCACGCAGTCGGTCGCCGGCCTGCCCGTGCTGACCCGCTGGGACGCCGAGGACCTCGACTGGGCGCTCACCCAGGGCGCCCCAGCCGTGTACGTGCTCACCAACTCGCGCTCCCTCGGCGAGCAGGAAGCGGCCGACCGCAACCGCGAGGTCGTGGCGTCGTCGGTCGCCGCCGCCACCCGGGCCGGGAAGCGCGTCTCGTTCGTCAGCCGCAGCGACTCGACCCTCCGTGGCCACTTCCCGCTGGAGACGGACGTGCTGAGCGAGGCCGCCGCCGAGCACACCGGCTCGGCGCCGAGCCTCGTCATGCTGATCCCCGCGTTCCCGGACGCCGGGCGCATCACGGTCGACGCCGTCCACTACTGGGTGGTCGACGGCGAGGCCACGCCGGTGGGGGAGACGGCCTTCGCGCGGGACGCGACGTTCGGCTTCCGATCGTCGGACCTCCGCGACTGGGTCGAGGAGAAGACCGGCGGCCGCATCCGTCGCGACGACGTCGCCGCGCTCACGCTGCCCGTCATCCGTGCGGGCACGGCGGCCGTCGCGTCGTTCCTGCGGTCGCTGCCGGCCGGCACCGTGGTCGCGGTCGACGCCGTCGACGAGCACGACATGCGCCAGGTCGCGCTCGCGCTCCACGCGCTCGACGCCGAGGGCGTCACGAGCCTGCTGCGCATCGGCCCTCCCTACCTCCGGGCGCACATCGGCCAGGAGATCCCCGAGCCGGTGACCCCCGAGCGGATCGAGACGGCGCACGACCGCGGCGGCCTGGTGGTGGTCGGCAGCCACGTGCCCTTGACGACCGCGCAGCTCGCCGCCCTGCGCGCGGACCGGCCCGACACCGTCACCATCGAGCTCGACGTGCGCTCCCTCATCGATGGCCGGCGCGTCGACCACCTCGCGCAGCAGGCGGATGCCGTCGCGCGCGCGATCGAGTCCGGCACGGTCATCGTGCACACGAGCCGCGAGCTCGTCACGGGCCGCGACGGCGCCGAGAGCCTCGAGATCGCCCGCCGGGTCTCCTCGGGCCTCGTCGAGCTCGTCGCCCGCGTGCTCGAGCTCGCGCCGCCCCGCTTCGTCGTCGCCAAGGGCGGCATCACCTCGAGCGACATCGCGTCGGAGGCGCTGCAGATCCGTCGCGCGCAGGTCGTCGGGCCGATGCTGCCGGGCATCGTCTCGCTCTGGCAGCCGAGAGTCGGTCCCGCCATCGGCATCCCCTACGTCGTCTTCGCGGGCAACGTCGGCGACACCGAGTCGCTCGCCCTCGTCGTCCGCACGCTCGCGGACTGACCCTCACCACCCCACAGATCGGAACCGCAATGACCAGCACCGTCGCCGTCATCGGGCTCGGCGCCATGGGCCTGCCCATGGCCACCCGGCTCGCCGAGCGCTTCGAGGTGAGGGGCTTCGACATCGCCGAGGAGCGTCTCGCGCTCGCGCGCACGCAAGGTGTGGCGCCGGCCGCCTCCGCCGCCGCAGCCGTGGCGGGCGCTCAGGCCGTGCTCGTGGCCGTCCGCACCGGCGAGCAGCTCCGCGAGCTGCTGTTCGGCGAGGACGGCCTGGCCGGGCACCTCGACGACGGCGCCGTCGTGATCCTGACGAGCACGGTCGGCACCGACGGCATCGACGGCATCGCCGCGCGCCTGTCGGAGGCCGGTGCGGCGCTCGTGGACGCGCCGCTGTCGGGCGGTCCGGTGCGCGCCGGCGCGGGCGACCTGCTCATCGTCGTCGGCGCCGAGCCGGCCGCGCTCGAGCGGGCCACCTCGGTGCTGGAGCAGCTCGCATCGACCCTGTCGATCGTGGGCGACCGGCCCGGCGACGGCCAGGCCCTCAAGACCGTGAACCAGCTCCTCTGCGGCGTGCACATCGCGGCCGCGGCCGAGGCGCTGGCCCTCGCCGATGCCCTCGGGCTCGACCGGGAGCGCACGCTCGAGGCGCTCACCGCCGGCGCGGCGAACTCGTTCATGCTCGGCAACCGCGGTCCGCGCGCGCTGCAGGCCTACGACGACGGCGGCGCCGAGGTGCTGAGCCGGCTCGACATCTTCGTGAAGGACTTAGGGCTCGTCGGCGCCGCCGCGCGGGCCAACCACCTCGCGGCGCCGGTCGCCGCCGCGGCCGAGCAGCTCTTCCTGCTCGGTGAGGCACAGGGCCTCGGCGCGCTCGACGACTCCGCGGTCATCCGCGTGGTCGCCCCCACCCGTCGCAACGAGGAGCAGCACTGATGGACTACCCCCTGGGCGCACTGATCGCCATCGGCCTCGCGGGCATCGGCCTGCTCCTCCTGCTCATCATCAGGTTCAAGGTGCAGGCGTTCTACGCACTGCTGCTCACGTCCATCGTCGTCGGCGTGGTGGCGGGGCTGCCGCTCACCACCATCCCGGCGACCGACACCGACCCCGAGCAGCTCGGCGTGATCCAGGCGATCATCGCCGGGGTCGGCGGCACGCTCGGATCGGTCGCGGTGCTGGTCGCGCTCGGCTCCATGCTCGGCAAGATCATCGAGATCTCGGGCGGCGCCGAGTCGCTCGCCGGCAAGTTCACCGGCTGGCTCGGCCCGAAGCGCGTCGGCGTCGCACTCACCGCGGCCGCGGCCATCCTCGCCATCCCGGTGTTCTTCGACGCCGGCTTCATCATCCTCATCCCGATCATCTACGCCTTCTCGAAGACGGCGGGCGTGAGCCCGCTGAAGTTCGGCCTCCCGGTCGCAGGGATCATGCTCGCGGTCCACGTCGCCGTGCCCCCGCACCCCGGCATCGTCGGCGGCTCGACGATCCTCGGCGCCGACATTGGATGGGTGACGATCTTCTCCCTGCTGATCTCGATCCCGCTCGCGGTCGCCGCGTATGTGCTGGGCAAGTGGCTGAACCGCCGCGAGTTCGAGATGCTCCCGGCCACGAAGGCGATGTTCGACGCCTTCGGCACCGAGGCGGAGACCGGACCTCGCACGGGCACGCTCGGCACCGCGGAGCGCGCGCCCAGCGCATGGACGATCCTGGGGATCATCATCCTGCCGCTCGCGCTCATCATGGTCGGCACCACCATCGCCCCCGCGTTCGAGAAGGGCTCCTTCTGGAACGGCTTCCTGGCGATGATCGGCCAGCCGATCTTCGCGCTCATGGTGGCGATCGGCGTGGCGATGATCGTGCTCGGCCTGCGCCGCGGCTGGTCCGCCGCGCACCTGGGCGAGGTCATGGAGTCGGCGCTGCCCGCGGCGGCGGTCATCATCCTCGTCACCGGTGCCGGCGGCGCCTTCGGCCGCATCCTCACCGAGACGGGCATCGGCGGCGCGGTCGCCGACGTCATGGCCGCCTCCGGGATGCCGGTGCTGCTGCTGGGCTTCCTCATCTCGCTCATCATGCGAGCTGCGCAGGGCTCCGCCACGGTGGCGATCACCACCGCAGCCGGCCTCCTGCTGCCCGCCGTCACGACCTTCGGGCTCGACCAGATCCACCTCGCGCTCTTCGCGCTCGCGATCGGCTACGGCGCGCTGGGACTGAGCCACGTCAACGACTCCGGCTTCTGGATCGTCACGCGGTACTTGGGCCTCTCGGTCAAGGACGGCCTCCGCACCTGGACGGTCATGACGACGATCCTCGGCGTGCTGGGCTTCGCGCTCGTGGCGCTGCTGTGGGCGGTCATCCCCGCGGGTTGAGCGGCCAGCCGCAGGCGTCGCAGGGGCCCCGACCTCACGGTCGCAGGGCCCCTGTGGTTTTCCACGGGGGATCGACCGTGTCTCGGAAGAGGTCCTGAACGGCCGGTGGAGGCATCCTGAGCCTCAGAACTCGACTTCGGCGGTGTGTTCCGTCCTCCGAAGTCGAGATCGTGGCGCAGAGGCGCGTTCGTCGCGGCGCTCCACCGCGATCCGGGGTAGAATCGGAGGGTTGCGCTGCCCCCGGTGGCGGCGCGGAAGGCGGACGCAGGAGCGATGGCGAACGAGCAGGACGCACGGCCCGAGGAGCAGACCCGCGAGCAGCGGGAGCAAGGCGACTACGGCGCCGACCAGATCCAGATCCTCGAGGGCCTCGAGGCGGTGCGCAAGCGCCCCGGCATGTACATCGGCTCCACCGGTCCCCGCGGCCTCCACCACCTCGTCTACGAGATCGTCGACAACGCCGTCGACGAGGCGCTCGCCGGCCACTGCGACAACATCGAGGTGACGATCCTGCCCGACGGCGGCATCCGGGTGGCCGACAACGGTCGCGGCATCCCGGTCGACCCGCACTCGAGCGACCCCTCGAAGTCGACCCTCGAGGTCGTGCTCACGGTGCTGCACGCCGGCGGCAAGTTCGGCGGCGGCGGCTACGCCGTCTCCGGCGGACTGCACGGCGTCGGATCGTCGGTCGTGAACGCGCTCTCGTCGAAGCTCGAGGTCGAGATCCGCCGCCAGGGCCACGTGCACCGCCAGTCGTTCTCGGTGGGCGAGCCCGACGGCCCGCTCGTCACCGGCGAGGAGGCCGACACCACCGGCACGACGCTGACCTTCTGGCCGAGCACCGACATCTTCGAGACGGTCGAGTTCGACTACGAGACGCTCGCGAAGCGCTTCCAGCAGATGGCGTTCCTCAACAAGGGGCTGCGCATCGCGCTCGAGGATCTCCGGCCCGAGGCGCTGATCCAGCCCGACGGCGACGACAGCGCGGCTCCGGTGCAGCGTGCCGACGAGTTCCTCTACGAGCAGGGCCTCAAGGACTACGTCGCCTACCTCAACGAGTCGAAGAAGTCGGAGCCGGTGCACCCGGAGATCATCGACTTCGAGTCGGAGGACAAGGAGCGCCGCATCTCGGTCGAGATCGCGATGCAGTGGACCGGCTCCTACCAGGAGGCGGTGTACACCTACGCGAACACCATCAACACGCACGAGGGCGGCACCCACGAGGAGGGGTTCCGGGCCGCGCTCACGACGCTCGTCAACCGCTACGCGCGGCAGACGAACCAGCTCAAGGAGAAGGACGAGAACCTCACGGGCGAGGATGTCCGCGAGGGGCTGACCGCGATCGTCTCGGTGAAGCTCGGCGAGCCGCAGTTCGAGGGCCAGACGAAGACGAAGCTCGGCAACACCGAGGCGAAGTCGTTCGTCCAGCGCGTGACCGGCGAGCAGCTCGGCCACTGGTTCGAGTCGAACCCCGGATCGGCGAAGGAGATCGTCCGCAAGGCGATCCAGGCCGGCATGGCCCGGCTCGCCGCCCGCAAGGCGCGCGAGCAGACGCGCCGCAAGGGCCTGCTCGAGTCGAGCGGCATGCCCGGCAAGCTCAAGGACTGCCAGTCGAAGGACCCGACCATCTCGGAGATCTTCCTGGTGGAGGGCAACTCGGCAGGCGGCTCGGCGGTGCAGGGGCGCGACCCGTACCGGCAGGCGATCCTGCCGCTGCGCGGCAAGGTGCTGAACGTCGAGAAGGCGCGGCTCGACCGCGCGCTCGGCAACGCCGAGATCCAGTCGATGATCACGGCGTTCGGCGCCGGGCTTGGCGAGGACTTCGACCCCGAGAAGGCCAGGTACCACAAGATCGTGCTCATGGCCGATGCCGACGTCGACGGCCAGCACATCACGACGCTGCTGCTGACGCTGCTGTTCCGCTACATGCGGCCGCTCATCGACAAGGGCTACGTCTACCTCGCGGCGCCCCCGCTGTTCAAGATCAAGTGGTCGAACGCGGACCACGAGTACGCCTACAGCGACCGGGAGCGCGACGCGATGCTCGCCAGCGGCGCCGCCGCCGGCAAGCGCATCCCCAAGGACAACGCGGTGCAGCGCTACAAGGGCCTCGGCGAGATGAACTACTCGGAGCTGTGGGAGACGACCATGGACCCGAAGACGCGCACGCTCAAGCAGGTGACGATGGACGACGCCGCCGTGGCCGACTCGATCTTCTCGACCCTGATGGGCGAGGACGTCGACGCGCGCCGCACCTTCATCCAGAAGAACGCCCGCGACGTCCGCTTCCTGGATATCTGAGTCCGCAGCGCTCAATGCGACGAAGTCGCGTTGAGCGCGGAGGACTCAGGGTCGAGTAGCACGGCCGAAGGCCGCGCGTATCGAGACCTCTCGTGACCCGCCTCCCCACCCGCACCCGAACGCATCCGCACTCGAGAACCGAGGCACCCATTGACTGACACCACCCCCGCCGAGCCCATCGACCGCGACGCGCCCGACCACGGCGCCATCGAGCAGGTCGACCTGCAGCTCGAGATGCAGCGGTCGTACCTCGACTACGCGATGAGCGTCATCGTCGGGCGCGCGCTGCCCGAGGTGCGCGACGGCATGAAGCCCGTGCACCGCCGCGTCATCTACGCGATGTACGACGGCGGCTACCGGCCCGACAAGGCGTTCTCGAAGTGCTCGCGCGTGGTCGGCGACGTCATGGGCCAGTTCCACCCGCACGGCGACTCGGCCATCTACGACGCGCTCGTGCGCCTCGTGCAGCCGTGGAGCCTCCGCTACCCGCTCGCGCTCGGCCAGGGCAACTTCGGCTCCGCCGGCGACGACGAGGCGGCCGCCCCGCGATACACCGAGACGAAGATGTCGCAGCTCGCCATGGAGATGGTGCGCGACATCGACGAGGACACGGTCGACTTCCAGGACAACTACGACGGGCGCACGCAGGAGCCGGCCGTGCTGCCGGCACGGTTCCCCAACCTGCTCGTGAACGGCTCCGTCGGCATCGCCGTCGGCATGGCCACGAACATCCCCCCGCACAACCTGCGCGAGGTGGCGGCCGGCGCGATCTGGCACCTCGAGCACCCGGATGCGTCGAAGGAGGAGCTGCAGGCGGCGCTGCTGCAGCGCATCCACGGCCCCGACTTCCCGACCGGCGCGCAGATCCTCGGCACGAAGGGCATCCAGGAGGCCTACCGCACGGGTCGCGGCTCGATCGCGATGCGCGGCGTGGTGACGGTCGAGGAGATCCAGGGGCGCACGGCGCTCGTGGTCACCGAGCTGCCGTACCAGGTGAACCCCGACCGCCTCGCGGTGCGCATCGCCGACCTCGTCAAGGACGGCAAGCTGCACGGCATCGCGAACCTCGAGGACCAGACGTCGGGCCGCACGGGCCAGCGGCTCGTCATCACGCTCAAGCGCGACGCGGTCGCGAAGGTCGTGCTCAACAACCTCTACAAGCACACGCAGCTGCAGGAGAACTTCGGCGCGAACATGCTGGCGATCGTCGACGGCGTGCCGCGCACGCTCTCGATCGACGGCTTCATCGCGCACTGGGCCGACCACCAGGTCGAGGTCATCGTGCGCCGCACGCAGTTCCGCCTCGCCAAGGCCGAGGCGCGCATGCACATCCTCGAGGCCTACCTGAAGGCGCTCGACGCGCTCGACGAGGTGATCGCGCTCATCCGCCGGTCGTCCACGACCGAGGCCGCGCGCGACGGGCTCATGGAGCTGCTCGAGATCGACGCCGAGCAGGCGAGCGCGATCCTCGAGATGCAGCTGCGGCGGCTCGCCGCCCTCGAGCGGCAGAAGGTGCACGACGAGGCCGAGGAGCTCACCGTGCGCATCGCCGACTACAAGGAGATCATCGCGAGCCCGGTGCGCCAGCGCCGGATCATCGTCGAGGAGCTCACGGAGATCGTCGACAAGCACGGCGACGACCGGCGCACCGAGATCATGCACGGCTACGGCGGCGACGTGTCGATGGAGGACCTGATCCCCGAGGAGCAGGTCGTCGTCAGCCTCACGAACGGCGGCTACATCAAGCGCACCCGCATCGACCAGTACCGGGCGCAGCACCGCGGCGGCAAGGGGGTGCGGGGCGCGCAGCTGCGCAGCGACGACGTGGTCGAGCACTTCAGCGTCAACTCGACGCACGACTGGATGCTGTTCTTCACCAACCTCGGCCGCGTCTACCGCATGAAGGCCTACGAGGTGGCCGAGGCCGGCCGCGACGCGAAGGGGCAGCACGTCGCGAACCTGCTCGCCTTCCAGCCGGACGAGCAGGTGCAGACGGTGCTCACGCTCCGCGACTACGCGCAGGCCGAGTACCTCGTGCTCGCGACGCGCGACGGCCAGGTGAAGAAGACGCGGCTCGAGCTCTACGACACGAACCGCACGGGCGGCATCATCGCCATCAACCTCGCCGAGGGCGACCGGTTGATCTCGGCGATGCTCGCGGATGCGTCGGACGAGATCCTCGTGGTGACGAAGTCGGGCCGCGCCGCGCGCTTCGCCGCCACCGATGAGGCGCTGCGGCCGATGGGCCGCAACACCGGCGGTGTCAGGGGCATCCGCCTGAAGCACGACGACGAGGCGCTCGCGGCGATGGTGATCGGCGCCGAGGGCTACGTGTTCGTCGTGACCGAGCAGGGCTTCGGCAAGAAGACGCCGGTCGCCGACTACCCGTCCAAGGGCCGCGGCACGCAGGGCGTGCTCACCTTCTCGTCCGGCGACCATGACCGAGGCGCGCTGGTGGGCGCGACGATCGTCGGCGACGGCGAGGAGCTGCTCCTCATCCGCGCGTCGGGCAAGGTGATCCGCTCGCACGTCGACGAGGT
>Ga0265296_1003638_pt1 | contig 14082 bp, 16 predicted proteins | sample MunlanPumphouse1_FD_189073 | JGI IMG/M metagenome (GOLD analysis project Ga0265296, IMG submission 189073) | Groundwater microbial communities from a municipal landfill in Southern Ontario, Canada - Pumphouse #1 | ecosystem: Environmental > Aquatic > Deep subsurface > Groundwater | place... | reverse complement strand
GCTCCCAGTAAAAAGAGTTTTACAGACCGAAGTCCTTCTTCACTCACGCGACGTCGCTCCGTCACACTTTCGTGCATTGCGGAAGATTCTCGACTGCAGCCTCCCGTAGGAGTCCGGGCAGTGTCTAAGTCCCGATGTTGGGGGCCGACCTCTCAGTCCCCCTAACCGTCATAGCCTTGGTAAGCCATTACCTTACCAACTAGCTGATAGTACGCAGGTCACTCCCAAAGCGCATTGCTGCTTTACTCTTGCGAGACCATTGGGTATTAGCTATCCTTTCGGATAGTTATTCCCAACTTTGGGGTATGTCCCTACGCGTTACTAACCCGTTTGCCACTATCTCAAAAATTTTATTGCTAAAACATAAGAGACCGTACGACTTGCATGCCTTATCCACGTCGCCAGCGTTCATCCTGAGCCAGGATCAAACTCTCAATAAAAATGTTAGGAAGTTAAACTTGTTAGACCGGTCTTCGACCTCGTTCATTTGACAGCGAACTGCTAAACGAACAAAGCGAGCGGTCCAACACTTTTAACGTTCATAACACACGAATTAACAGGACAACTACAAGATACCGAAATATTTTGCAGTTGTTTTACCCCGTACCATAATTGTTACGGGGGCCCCGCACAAAACTCCATGCGGGGTAATTTTCCTTACTGGTTGAATTGTTAAAGTTCGTTCTTCTTGCCGTTTCTTCCAGGCTTGTCTTGGCGGAAAAAAACACAACCATTTATGATTCCCTGCGTTAGCCGCAGAGCAGCACAAACGGTTGTACTTAAAGTATTTTGTGAAACGGAGTTTTCAGAAAGAATTGCTACATAACGTTTTGGCTATAAACTTACGTTTTTGCATTGACCTTTCTTTATCCCCACACCTAATCCTTCAATCAATATTACGGGAACTTTTGGTTTGCCGTGTTGTTAACTAATTAGGTGTGGGGATTAAACTGCTTTATATAGTTTACTCGCTTTTAAATACTTGTCAAGAGTTTGTTTTTCTGGGAGGCAAACTATTGGATGGTTGTATGGATTTAATTAGGGACTAAGTCCCTTTCAAAGGGACTTAGTCCCTATCGCGGATAAGATAACGACTAAAAGTTCAATTAGGGTGAAACTGGTTTTTGGCACGAAGTGATTTTAAAGTTGTATGCCGATTTAAATATCAAGAATTAGTAACACCAGTTTTGTTTTATGCAATAATACAACGATGAGTCATTGCATAAATTATCAGTGGTAGAATAATAATTTCCGTCCGAGTCGCCATCAAGCGCGCTATTATCGGTCTCAAGTATCGCCTTTAAAATGTATCCCTGGTCGCTGCAGGAACCCCAGCTATAATAGTAAGTTCTTCCATTATCAGCTGTGTTTGGATCGCTGTCTTGCGGGTCTTGGGGAACCTTTATCATAGTCGGAGTATATCCAGTTATGGTAAATCCGCAGCCAACTCCGGTTTGCAAGCAAGTTTGAAAATTCATCCAATGGCCGTCCCAGTATGTGTGTCCGGCGGTTATCGGATAGCGGTTGTATTGGTCGTAAAACATTTCCAGGGCGACTTGAATTTGTTTTAAATCGGCTATTCTTTTTGTATCCCTCGCCTTCCCCCGCGCTGAATTCAGCGACACCAAAACAATGGAAGCAAGAAGTCCGATGATAGCAATGACGACGAGAAGTTCAATAAGCGTGAAACCGGAATTTTTATGCATTTTTAAATTGGTTTTTAGTGGCATGCATAGACTCTTGTACCATAGCAATAATAATTGTTTATTCCGCAATTTCCCCAATTTTCCCAAACATTGCCAGGACAGGATTCTATTGTGCCCGCCAATGCGGAATTATTTGTTTCCAGTTGTACTCCAAGTAAGTAGGTTTGGTCATTTGATGTGGGGCAAGCATATAGATACTGGGAATTGCTTGGGTCATTTGGTATGTTTGCCAGCAGGCCTTCGTCAACTAAGTGTTGCATCATTCTGTTCCAAACTTGAGGCCAGGAACCGCTACAATCATCAGGCGGATATTTGCCATGTTCGTTGTAATACATTTCTAATGCCGTGGCTATGGAGGTAAAGTCGCTTATTCTTCGAGTATCCCTCGCCTTCCCCCGCGCTGAATTCAGCGACACCAAAACAATGGAAGCAAGAAGTCCGATGATAGCAATGACGACGAGAAGTTCAATTAATGTGAAGCCCTTGGATTTTTTTGTATTCATTTAATCAATTTTTAAAAGGCATTGAATATATGATGATGTATGACTCCAAACGCCGCCTTTTCCGCAGGCGCCAGAAGTTATTGTAGTCGGCTCAATCATCCAATTAAGATAAGCTCCCGGTGGGAAATATCCGCTTTCGCCATTTCCTCCGGACCAGGAATTGATGTATAAGTATCCGCCATATCCCCTGCCGGCTTCATATGGGTCGTCTGGTTTCACTGAGAGATACGGCGTGATAAAAGCGTCAACGGCCGTGTTTGCCGGATAGGCTGTAGCCCAGCCCAGGTAGCATGTTTTGCTGACACAACACCAAGTGGCTAATGGAAGGGAGTTGTTTTCAGTTATTCCCATATTGAAAGCGGTCATTAATTGCGCGGCATCTGCATTTCGCTTAGTGTTGCGTGCTTTGCCGCGCGCGCTGTTAAGCGACACCAAAACAATTGAAGCCAATAATCCGATGATAGCAATGACGACGAGAAGTTCAATAAGCGTGAAACCGGAATTTTTACTATTCATACTATTTAGTATAGCAAAACGCTCAAAAAACTTTAAACTGGTTATCCACAATCCCCTATCGCCAATATTTGCGCAATTGGTATAATTAATATTATGAATAAAGATCAACTAACTTTCGGCCAGAACCTGGCGGACAAAGTCACGGCTGTAATTGGCAGCTGGAAATTTATTTTAATCCAGTCAATAATTTTAGTCGTCTGGATAATTTTAAACATTATTGCCTGGATTGAACATTGGGATCCATACCCGTTTATTCTGCTTAATTTAGCTCTATCTTTCCAGGCTGCTTACGCCGCGCCGGTAATTATGATGAGCCAGAACAGGACGGCTGAGCGCGACCGCAAGAAAGCAGAAATTGATTTGGCGACGGACCGGAAGGCCGAACGGGAAATTCAGGAAGTCCGCAATCATTTGAATCATATTGAGCAAGAACATTTGGCTCCGATTTTGAAAGCAATTGAAGAGATTCACGAGAAATTAGAGATAGATTAAATTTAATATGTAATTTTTGAAACAAAAACCGCCTTTATCCTAAAGGCGGTTTTTGTTGATTGATGTCAATGGTATTATCTGAGAAAAGTTATAATTTTTCAGCTATAAATTCTGCCATCTCTGCCAGGCGGTTTGAATAGCCCCATTCGTTGTCATACCAGATGTTAATCATAATTAAATTATCTTTTACCATTGTCAGCGCGGCGTCAATTGTGCCGGAATGCGGGTCGCCTTTGTAATCCATTGAAACCAGTGGCTCTTCGCTATAGGCAAGAATATTTTTTAATTTTCCTTCAGTAGCTTCTTTCAAAAGCGCGTTGACTTGCTCGGCGCTTGTTTTATTTTTTGTCTGGCAGGTAAATTCAACAATGGAAACAGTTGGGGTTGGCACGCGCCAGGAAATGCCGTCCAGTTTGTCTTTTAGGTCCGGGATTGCTTTGGCTACGGTTTTGGCAGCGCCGGTTGAGGTGGGAATAATATTGACCGCCGCGGCTCTTGCCCGCCTTAAGTCTTTGTGCGGCAGATCTAATATTCTTTGGTCGTTTGTGTATGAGTGCGCGGTTACCATAAGTCCTTGCTGAATTTTGAAATTTTCATGCAGGATTTTTATAGCTGGCGCCAGCGCGTTGGTGGTGCAGGAAGCCATTGAAACAACATCGTCTTTTTTGGAATTATAATCGTCGGCATTGACGCCAAAAATATAGGTTGGCACCTGGAGGCTCTTTGACGGAGCAGAAAGTATGACTTTTTTCGCGCCTGCGTCAAGATGCTTTTTCGCGTTTTCGTATTCCGTGAATAAGCCCGTACATTCAAGGACAACATCAATTTCCATGTCTTTCCATGGAAGTTTTTCAGGTTCTTTTTCAGCCAAGACTTTTATTTTTTTCCCTTCAACAAATAAATCGTTTTCTTCAGCCCTGGCTTTTTTGCCAAACGTCCCATAGTTGGAATCATGATTTAATAAATGAGCCAGGGTTTTTGTGTCCGTTAAATCATTAATAGCCGCTATTTCAAGCGATGGGTGTTTCTCTGAAATTATCCGGAATACTTGCCGGCCAATTCTTCCGAATCCATTGATTGCGATTTTTGTCATAAGTTTTATTGCATTTAGGCCAATCTGCTCTCCTAGGTTTTAACGAGAGGGCATTGATGGCATTTTGTCATGGAATTATTATTCGTTTGATTGTTATTTATAGTTAGTTACGGGTATTTATTGGCAAATTGGAATATCGCTACCCCACCAATATATGTTTAGATTTATTCCGGCCTTGCAATATCCGGTTTGTTCATATCTTATAAAGATGCCGTATGAATTCATATCTGGTCCCCTGACATATTGCGTGGTATTCCAGCTGCCGCCAGACGGGTCGTCGGGGATTTTTGCGATATATGAAGCAAGAAGTGTTTGTAATCCGGTCCAATTATAGCCGATATTATCGCTGCCGATGGAAGGATAGTAATTATTATCACTATAGTACATTTCCAGCGCAGTTTGGACTTGCCGCAGATCAGCTTTCCTTTTGGTATCTCTTGCTTTTCCTCTCGCGCTATTGAGCGAAACTAAAACAATTGAAGCTAGAAGCCCGATAATGGCAATTACAACCAAAAGTTCAATAAGCGTGAACCCCTTAGATTTTGGCATAAGGCTATATCTTATTAATTATTTCGCGCCGGCATCGTTACGGATGGCATTCCGTTTTCTGTTCCCCCATTAAGCCCTTTTGCTTGGAAGGAATTGGCTTCGAGTCGGGGTTTTAAAATATACGCGTGATAAAGGAGAATAAAAACAGCGATAGTAAGAATATTAAGAATAATGCCCAAAGCAAGTTGAAAATAGCTTACTTTGATCCATCTATTTGTTTTTTCTTCTTTGCTTTTTGATTTTGCCATCTTGTTTAAATTTCGCTTTAGAAGAGCCGCGGACTTTTTCCGGCGGACGAATGGGGTGGAAATATGGAGTAATGTCACTTACCTTCTGATTAAAAATACTTTTACTTCGCGTGTGGAATTAAATTAATATTTATTCGGTTATATTTAAAGCTTTGACGATTTTTTCCCGGTCAAAGCCGGTGATGATTTGCCCGTTGATGTCAACAACCGGCACTCCCATTTGGCCTGATTTTTCAATCATTTCATCCTGCTTTTCTTTGTCGGAGGTTACGTCAATATCTTCAAATTCAAATCCTTTTTCTTTGAGAAAGTTTTTTAGTGTCACGCAATAAGGGCAGGTAGAAGTGGAGTAAACTTTGATCATATAACATGAGGCACGCAACATGTAACAGAAAATGCAACAGCCAATCGTATTTGTTGCATGTTATATGTTATGTGAAGCAATAAGTTTTTTAAATACTATTTTTGCTGCTGCAAGTAGTAATACGCGCTTAGAGCCGCCTTGGCTCCTTCGCCGGCTGAAATAATGATTTGTTTATACGGAACATCCGTTACGTCTCCGGCGGCAAAAATTCCGTTTATGCTTGAAGCATTGGTTGCCGGATTAATGACGATTTCTCCTTTCTCATTAAATTTTACCATGTGTCTGGCGAATTGCAAACTGGGATGCGAGCCGATTTCCACAAAAACGCCTTCAACATTAATTTCGGTTATTTCTTTTGTATCCAGATTTTCCAGGGCAATCGCGCTGACAAACTTATCCCCTTTTATTTCTTTGACCCATGAGCTGGGGACAATTTCAATGAGCGGAGAATTGTTAATTTTTTCTTTATACTCAGGATCTCCAACTTTTAATTCGGGATATTTATTAATGATGTATATTTTTTTGGCGTACTTAGTCAATTGCAACGCCGCGTCAAGGCCGGAGTTGCCGGCGCCGACGACTGCCACGGTTTTCCCGTTGAAAAGCGGCGCGTCGCAGGTCGCGCAGTAAACTACTCCCCTGCCGGCAAATTTTTCCTCGCCCGGAACATCAAGCCGCCGGGGATTGCCGCCAGAGGCTATGATGATTGCTTTTGTTTCGTATTTTTCTTTTTCGGTTAGCACGTCAAAAGTTGGCAACTCATTTTCTCCTTTTCCCGTTTTCTCAATTTTGACGACAGCTTCGCCTTCTTTAATCTCAATATTTTCTTTGAACTTTTTTATATGGCTCGTGAAATTTTGCGCCAGTTCAGCGCCCATTATTGAGGGAAATCCCGGGTAGTTGTCAATTTGCCAGGCCTCTGTTGGCTGTCCGCCGAGGCTTTTGGCAAGAAGGAGTGTTTTAACTTTTTTCCTGGCGGCATAGATGCCGGCTGAGATTCCGGCTGGCCCGCCGCCGATGATTATAATGTCGTACATAGATGTATTAAGTATTTAGTATATTGTATTTAGTATAATATATTGAGAATAAAAAAACCAGTTTATGCGATTAATGTTTTTAAATAAAAAAGCCGGCGTGGAGGCCGGTGGTAGATTGTATTTTTTAAAAGCCCTGATTATTTACGGGCCGGGATAAGGATCTAAGAGTATCCACATTGCGGTTTCATGTCCGCCGACGAAGGCAGCGCCGCCAATCTCTTTCCCCGAGGAATCAGTCATAGGAATTTCTCGGGTGCCCTGGTCTGGTCGCTGACCCAAAGCGCTGCATACTGCTTCTAGTTCAGCTTTGGTGTTGGGTTGAAAATATATTTGAACATGTCCGCCGGGAAGTTTTTGTACCTTAATGTCAACAGCCATGCTTTTTCCTCCTAAGAGTAGATTTAGCCGATCTTGTTTAATAAGATTTTTAACCGTAATTTTTTATGCGTGAACCAGCCTGAATTTTGCGATAGAAGGTAAAAGCCTAAAACTGTCAGCGCGGCAATGCCAGAGGCGGTTGCGGCTGTCGGGAATACGCTGTTTGCTCCGGTTATGGCGCGTACAGGCACTGATCGGTTTGTTGGCTGAGTTTGTGCCGGTTGCTGGTAGTTTGTTTGGGTTGGCACTGCGCCAGCGGAGTAGATCACTGTTTGGACTGTGTTTGACTGGGTGCTTTGAATATTATCAGCGGTTATTGTGGCGGCGTTTGAAACGATGGTTTGCGAGGGCGCGCTGGCGACGCGGACCAGATAGGAGACCGAACCGCGGCGGTTAGAGTTTTGATAAAGCGAGCCGATATTCCAGTTAATAGTGTTGGCGGCACTGTCGTAATTGCCGCCGGATTCGCTGCTGACAAACGTAGTGTTTGCCGGCAGGCTGTCGGAAACGCGGATGTTGTAGAAATTAAAATTGCCGTTGTTGGTGTAGGCCAGAGTGTATTTTAGTGTTTCCCCCGGATAGGCGTAGTTTGATGTTCCGTTGCCGTTCGGACTGGTTATATTCTGGACGGTTTTGGTAAAAGCGAGCCCGGTTTGGGATGTATTGTTATAATTGTAGTTGTTCGGATAATTGTAATTGTTGTCATAATTTCCAGTGCCTGAAATTTGGATTTGCGCGCTGTCGCTAATCTGGGTTACATTGTCCGCTTTGGCGTAGGCGTAGTTGGTTAGGGCGCTGCTGGAATTGTAAAAATTATTACCGGAAGAAACATAGGCTTCAAAGGTTATATTTTTTGTTTGTCCTCCGGAAAGCGAGCCGGCAAAAATTCCTCCGGCGGCAATTTCATCAGCGACGCGCGCCCCGTCAATTGCCGTTGAGTTGGCGATATAAGAAAGCTGGTAAGGCATTGTATCGGAAACAGACGCGTTATAAACAGTTGAATTATTATTTGAATAAATTTTAATGGAAAAAGCAATTTTATCGCCGGGATTGGCATTGACTGTTTTCTGCCAGTTTGAATCCCCTCTTGTTATATTGCGGGCGGTTTCAAGAATTCCCATGCTGCCATTGCTTGGATTATAGTAATTGTTATTATTGTTGCCGATATAAATTTGCGCGCTGTCGCTTATCTGTCCGGCATTATCGGCTTTGGCGTAAGCGTTGTTGGCCAAAGTATTAACATTGCTATAGTAGCTTTGGTTTGAGGAAAGATATGTTTCAAAGGTTATTGTTTTTGATTGATTGTTATATAAGCTGCCGATATTAATTCCCCCTGCTGTGATGTCGCCGGATATATGATTTCCGTTAAGATTTGCCGAGCCGCTGACATACGAGAATTGATAGGGCAAAGAATCTGAGACAATAACATTATTCAGATTGTTATTGCTATTGGAATCAACCTGGATGGAAAAAGCAATTTTATCGCCGGGATTGGCATTGACTGTTTTCTGCCAGTTTGAATCCCCTCTTGTTATATTGCGGGCGGTTACGGAAATGCTTAAATATTGGTTGTAATCCGCGGATGAAGTTTTCGGAAGAAAAGAATATGCCAGAGAAAAAACTGTTGAGAATAAAATAAAACCGGCTAGAATTTTATTCCTGTTGGCTTTCAGGCGCAGTTTGATAATGATGGATGCTCTTTTGATGTTCATGGATGTTCGCCTGGAACTTTCGCGGCGCCGTTTAAGCAATGGCTATCGCGGGCGCTAAAGTCCGGACGTTTTCGGAATTTTCCGTTATATTTGAAGTATAAGCTCTTCTATTGTTTTTAGTCAATCTTTTTTCAAGGTTCATTTTTCTGGTTTTAATTGGAGAAAAAAATACCGCCCTTTTACTGAGGACGGTATTTTTACGCGATGATTTGCGCTTAGATTATATTTTTCATTCTTTCGGCAAAAATATAACTGTTAAATTTAATTTTCGCGAACCAAGGAGAATTTTTTAATAAGAAGTAAAGAAAAATAATGACTATGCCACTCGCTCCGGCTGCCTCGGCGGCAGATACGGCAATGCTATTCGCCCCGGTAACTATTTTTGAAGGCGGCGGAGCGGGTTGTTCCGGAACTGGTGTCGGCGTGATATAGCCAATGACTCTGACTTGGAAGTTCACATACCCGGAATATTCCCAGCAGCCATTGATGCTTCCCAGATTAATTCCAGTGGCGATTATTTCGTCACCTGTTTGACTGTATAAAAATGCTGTTGAAGAGTTATATGTAGAATCGCTTTGGTTGGGATACCATTTGGTTGAACCAGTTACATATTGCAGCCGTCCTTGAGAAGAAAGATTAACCGTGCCTGATTCGGTTATGGGATTATTCGGTGTCGCATTTTCCGCATTGTCCGCCCAGAGATAGGCCGTTGAAACAATCTGCGTTCCGTTTGTCGATGGAAGCGAAATTTTGATCCAAGTGTTATTGGCGACAGTGCTTGTTACTCCGTTGTGATAATAAACTGAAAAAGTCAGAATGTCTCCAGGGTTTGCTGACACAGGGTCATTAAATGTTCCACCTTTAGTATCGTTTTTTATGTCCAGAAGATAATAGTCTTGATTATAAGTCTGAGTATGGCTGTAGGGGGTAAAAATGTTAAAGCGCGGGACGCTGCCTTCGCTGGACTGGGCGCAAGCGGGCAAAGCAAAATTACCAAGCATTAGAGTGGCTGTTAACGAAATGAGTAGGATTTTCTTGGCTGATGTTTTCATAATTGATAAGTTGTTCAACAGGGACTCAGTCTCTTTAAAGAGACTGAGTCCCTGTTGATTATTTTATTTTGCTTTATCTGCCGCTCGGGCGGTTGTTCTGGTTTGAACAGCCGGTATAATTAACGATTATTGTCGCGCTGTCTTCAATTCGGTGGAAGTTTTCGGCAACTGCTTGTCCGGTATTGACAAGAGTTGTTTCTCCTCTTGGAAATAAGGCTTCTTTTTCAAGTACTGCTTCAAAAGTTATTGTTGCTGTTTGGCCCGGCGCAAGCGTTCCGATATTTATGCCCTGGCCTATAATCCCATCGCTGGCGTAGGCGCCGTTTACTCTGGTTGTTCCAGGAACATATATAAGCCGGTCAGGCAAAGAGTCATGCGTGATAACATTTATTGCCGGAGCTCCGCCGGTTGAAGCAACGTCAATTTTTACGGCGACTCTTTGTTTGGGTTGCGTCGCGATTGAATCGTAAAATGATGTCTGTCCTTCGGTTAAATTGGATAGCGTTTTCTGGATGGCTAAGCAAGGATTTTGGGGAACAGGAATTATTGATGTTACCCGAACCCGGAAGTTTACATACCCGGAATATTCCCAACAGCCTTGCACGTCGCCAATGTTAATTCCATTGCCGACAATTTCATCGCTAGTTTGTCCGTATGGAAAAATAGCAGGGGCATCGTATCGTGAATCAGCTTGATTGGGATACCACTCGGCTGAACCAGGGATATATTGCAAACCTTGCTCGGATGATAAATTGATTGTTTCACTTCCGCTTATTGGATTGTTGGGCATCGCGTTGTCGGCGTTGTCGGCCCAGAGATATCCGTTAGCAACAAGCTGTGTCCCGGCCTGATCTGGCAAAGATACTCTTAGATGCGTGTTATACGCAGTTGAACCGTTAATTCCGTTGTGATAATAAATTGAAAAAGTTAAAACATCGCCGGCGTCGGCGTAGACTGGATTATTAAAAGATGATCCTTTAGTGTCATTTTTGGCGTCAATCAAGAAATAATCCTGATTATAGGCTTGCGTATGGCTGTATGGTGTGAAAATATTGAACTGGGGATTTTGCGTGCCGTAGTTATTGTATCCTGAAGAATCGGCGTACGTTCCCAATGGAAAAAGAGACAAGCAGGATGAAGCGGCCACAATACACAAAACAGCGCCGGAAATTACTTTGGCTTTGTTGGCTTTTAATTTAATTTTTAGGATGTTTAGTGTTGTTTTCATGTTTGTATTTTAATTAATAGCTGAAAATTAATAATTTATGATTAAGAATTGTGATTTTAGACTAACGATTTAAGATTTATGATTTGCGATTTAAGAATTAGCGCTTTCTCAGAGTCTTATTGGTAATCTTAGTAAATATTCGTTATTTTAGTGTTTCAGAATAAGGTTCTAAGAAAGCGCGGGGAGGATTGTCCTCCCCGGAAAATGAGCCTGCGCTTGTCGCGCTGGCTCGTGTTGATTTAACGGCGGCCCGGCAGCGCTGATCCGAGAACCGGATTACCGCTACCGTTATTTCCTGGCAATGCGGATCCCAGCGATGAGCCAGGTAATGTGGCACGAGTGCCCGAGCCTGGCAGTGCTGACCCGAGAGCTGGATTTCCACTGCCGTTATTCCCCGGCAGCGCGGATCCCAGCGAGGATCCGGTCAGAGCGGCACGGGTGCCAGTACCCGGCAAGGCTGATCCGAGATTTGGATTCCCGCTACCATTGTTTCCTGGCAAGGCTGATCCGGTTAAGACCGGCTGAGTGTAGTTATATCCGCCTCCACCCCTGCCGGCCGGTTGTCCAGGCGGGCAGTAAGGAGTTGTCGGCTGAGTTGGCGGGTTATAACCGCGCTGCTGGGTCGTGGTCGTGGTAGTAGTCGTGGGTTGATAATTCCAGCTCTGTTGGTTGTACGGCGCATATGTGTTGGTTTGTGGGTTGTTATTGTTCCAGGCGCGATACGACGCATCGGTCTGGGTCACAGATCGCGCGTCTATGTTGCTGATATACGTTTGGTTTGCCTGGATTTTTGTGGTACTACTTCCCCCGCAGGGCATCCCCCAGCCGAAGCTGACCATAGGCGCCACCGGGGCAACCGGCTGTTGGTAATAAGGCTGGGGTTGAGGCGGTGGATAATATGCTATGGGTTGTTCAGGCGGCGGTGGCGGTGGCTGGACCAATTGTGGCACGGGCTGGGGAATAATAAATGGAACAAGGTTGCCGCATCTTCTCGCGACAACAAAATCTCCCACCGCCCAGCCTTCCAAGTTGCTGGGGCCGATCCAAACCACATCTACGTTAACGCCACCGGCCGAAATCATAAAAGGAAATTTGGTTCCGGGTGGCAGACTAATCTGCCGAATTCGTCCGGTTTCAGCAAAACGAGTTAGATGGACGGCTCCTAGAAAGGGGTCTCCTGGCACGCGTCCGCTCAATCCGGCTCCAATTTGGGCCTGGCGCATTTTAATGCCCTGCGCCAAAAGTTGAGGGCTTTCGATAGGCATCGGCATTAAAGGATTAGTGCCAATGTTGTGATCACCCCACCGGAATTCCGCCCATGCCGGCGTCGCAAAAATTATCGCCAGCATGCCAATAGCCAAAAACAACCACAGTTTCGTTTTCATTTCTTCCTCCTGGGCATAGCCCTGAAATTATAAAAATTTTATTTAAATACATTTTTGGAGTCCTGCCTTTCGGAAGAAACTTGATTAGCCATCCGAAGCCTTTAAAGGCTTCGGATGGCTAAGTTTCAAGCGAAAGGAAGGACTCCAAAATGATGATAAATAGGAAGAAAATTGCCGTTAAATCAATATGTTAATGAACTTTCCGATTTGACTAAACATTATCATAATATCGGAAATTTGTCAATGCCTGGAAGGGAGTTTCGGAAATTAATGATTTTCCGATTAACCCTCGCATTTGGCAGGTGTTTTTTAATGAATATTGTAGTCGCCTGCGCCCTTGTTCACAAATTTAATAGGGACTAAGTCCCTTCTAAAGGGACTTAGTCCCTAAACAGTAGTTTCGTAATTCATAAATTATATATTATAAAAATATCTTCAAGCGAAAATAAAAAAGGAGAGATTTTTCTCTCCTTGCGGCAGTGTTAATGAAGCCTTACATGATCCGGCCTGGCGATCCGTATGTCCTTGGCTGGAAATTTCTTTTTTTGAGGTATTTTTGAGGACGGCGAGATTTTTGGCCGTAATACCCGGGTGCCCGGCTGAGGTTCGGCTGCGAGTTCTGGTTAATGTTCGTTGGCCGATATCCGCCTTGCTGGTTTATTTGTACTGCCTGGCGCGCGTCGGTATTGTTAATGAAGGTTTTGTTCATTTGAATATTTGTCCGGCGCTGATTAGTTGTAACTGGCCTTTGTCTGCAGAAGTTTGAATAAGGGATGAATGGCATCTCGGGAATCGCAATGGGCGCTGGCGGGTAGTACGGTGGTTCAATTGGATAAGTTGCTTGCGGGGGGCAAGGAGGCGGTTCACACGGAGGCGGTGGAGCGGCAGGCGCGGGACAAGGCGGCGGAGCGGGTGGCGGACAAGGAACCGGAGCAGGCGGGCATGGCTGAACCGCGATAATCTCAGTTTTTTCTTTAATTACGCGTGTTTTCCGGGGAAGTGGCAACGGGCAAATTTCAGAAAGGGAAATATTGCCGCACCATATTGGAACTAGCGCGTGAATTTCTTGCCCTTTGTATGGAAACCAGACAGCAAAACATGGCAGGTCTCCCGGCCCTTGCCAAACAGCATCCCGGCAAAGGTGAACCGTCGGAATGCCAAAACTCATCCATATTAAGCGGGTGCCGGGAGGGAGGTCTGAATACGCAAGATGACCGCCGGCTATCGCGTCAAAGAAATTGGCATATGCTTCTTCTGGATTCCAGCCCGCCATGGCAAATACCTCTTTGATTTGCCGCTGATGGACTCGTACTTTTGCCAGCAGTTCCCTTTCGCTTTTAATGGGGTTTTCCCTGGTGGCGGCGAGGAGCGGATTTCTCCCAACATGGTTTAGGTCCCAATGGAAAGTCGCGGCTGCCCGCCCGGGAAAAATAATGGCCAGCGCGCTGATAATAAATAACGCCAATAATTTTTTCATTACCCCTCCTCGGGCAAAACCCTGGTTGTGAAAATTATTTACGCTCATATTAGAGCGGATTTTGTTGAATTGGCGGCCTCAGTAGTATCTTTCAATTTTCAAAGTCCTTCGGAAAAATAAGAAAAAATATCGATTTATCAAAATAGATTTTTTCGCTGTTGAAACTATTGAAATCTTATGAAAATTTTATTAGGAAAAGATTAATTTTTTGTTTGTTTTAAAAAAAGAGGCGTGGAGCGCCTCTGAATTTATTTTTTTTGCTGGGCTTGCTTACGATAAAGTGAATTGCTAATGGGAGCCGCGCCCTCCTCTGTTGCCCATTCCGCCTCCCATTTGTCCGCG
>Ga0265296_1003637_pt1 | contig 14086 bp, 9 predicted proteins | sample MunlanPumphouse1_FD_189073 | JGI IMG/M metagenome (GOLD analysis project Ga0265296, IMG submission 189073) | Groundwater microbial communities from a municipal landfill in Southern Ontario, Canada - Pumphouse #1 | ecosystem: Environmental > Aquatic > Deep subsurface > Groundwater | place: Canada... | reverse complement strand
ATATTAAAAGATGCCGATAAAGCTATGGCATGGGCAAGGGAAAATAAAATAGATATTGAAAAAGGCGCATCCCTGGGCAAGATTCTCGACGAGATTTTCAAGGAGAAGGTAGAGCCTGAATTGATACAGCCGACATTCATAATAGACTATCCTGTTGAGCTTTCACCTCTGGCAAAGAGGAAGAAAGATAAGCCTGAGCTTGTTGAGAGGTTCGAACTGTTTGTTGCAGGCAGGGAGATTGCAAATGCATTTTCTGAATTAAATGACCCCATGGATCAGAGAGAGAGATTCCAGAAGCAGGTCGAGGCAAAAGAAAAGGGGGATGAGGAGACCATGTGGATGGATGAGGATTTTGTAAGAGCGCTTGAATATGGAATGCCTCCTGCAGCAGGAGAGGGCATAGGGATTGACCGGCTGGTTATGCTTCTTACTAATTCTCAGTCAATCAGGGATGTGATACTTTTCCCCCAGTTGAAGCCGGAAATTTAAAATAAAAGGAGCCATACTAAGGTCTGCTTCATTGGACAACCCTGAAGTCGGCTGTTTCAGCTTCTGCCATGCCGTTTTACAGGATGACCACATGCCTTTTGTATGGCTCCCGAATAAGCGCGTATTTTAATGCGATACCCCAGAAGCGGGAAGCCAATGAGCTCTTTTTAAAGTGGGTGCCCCGCTGGATGCTTCAGGCGTCCTCCTGAGTTTGTGGAGGCTTGCTCACCGCATCCAACACCCGGCTCCCTTTACTATTTACTTGGTCCTCTGGCTTAACCCGTCCGGGGAACCGCAATCCCTTTTCCTACTTATATGTTAGCTCTGTTTTGTGTTCCCGTCAAGAAATATAAGTCGTTTGTTTTCAAGCAGATACAGTAAAATATTTTTGGTGGCGGTGCAGGGAATCGAACCCCGGACTGAGGGCAGCTGAAAAACTGAATAGCAGTTTGCAGAGAATGAAAAACCTATGGTGACAAAAAATCTGGAAAAGACCAGCTTGGATAAAAGGCTTGCAATTTTCCACCACAAAAGCCGGGATTAAGATAATTGCGTGGTGGAAAAATATAAAGGTGGAGCAAAAAAAATACCGCTCTTTTGCACTTTTGTTTTCCAACTTGACCCCTTTACCCTTCACCTGCCGTTCTTCCGCTCTTCTCGAAGCGTCAGCGTAGACTCGCCGAGGCGAGCCGCACTATTGCACTTTGCTGCGTAAAACCGCTAATATTGAGGGGAAAATTGGGTCATTATTAGGATTGTTGGAAAGGATTGGTGGAATCAAGGATAATTTATGGTGGCTTGCAATAAAAAAGACCTCGCCCCATTTCCCTTCTATTATATCTCCCAAGGGAGCATCTCTTGACCACTGAAAAAATCACCCTTTCCCAACTCGAATCATTCCTCTTCAAATCCGCCGATATTCTGCGCGGCAAGATGGATGCCTCGGAGTTCAAGGAATTCATTTTCGGTATGCTGTTCCTGAAGCGCCTATCTGATGAGTTCGACCGCAAGCGTGAGCAACTGCGCAAGAAGGATTTTACACATTTAAAAGATCAGCCAGAGCTTATCAAGGAATTACTGGAAGACAAGACCTCATATGGCGAGACCTTCTTTGTCCCTGTGCGCGCTCGGTGGCATGAGACTTGGATTGACGAGAACGGGGACACCGTCCCTGCGCTCAAAGACCTGAAGCACGACATCGGCAACATGCTGAATAAAGCAATCGCTGCTGTGGAAGAAGAGAACGACGCATTAGCCGGAGTACTCAAGAACAACATTGACTTCAACGCTGTCAAAGGCAAGACCAAAATACCTGATCAGAAATGGAAAGACTTGCTTGATCATTTCAACCAGCCCAAGTTCGTACTGGTGAATGACAACTTCGAATTCCCCGACCTGCTCGGCGCGGCCTACGAATACCTTATAAAGTTCTTTGCCGACAGCGCGGGCAAAAAAGGCGGCGAGTTCTACACGCCAGCTGAAGTGGTCCGGTTGCTGGTGCAGCTTACCAAGCCTGAGGCAGGCAATGAGATATATGATCCGACATGCGGTTCCGGCGGATTCCTGATACAGGCACATCAGTATGTGGAAGAGCAGGGACAGAATCAGAATGATCTCGCCCTGTTCGGCCAGGACTCAAACGGCACAGTCTGGTCGATCTGCAACATGAACATGATTCTTCACAACATCACCAGTTTCACGATTGAGAACGGGGACACTTTGGAGGACCCGCTGATTCTGGATAAAGGGCAAGTCAGAAAGTTTGACCGCGTGCTTGCCAATCCACCATTTTCGCAGAACTACAGTCGGGCGAATATGAAGTTCCCCAGCCGCTTCCGCGAATGGTGTCCTGAGAGCGGCAAGAAGGCAGATCTCATGTTCGTGCAGCACATGCTTGCCAGCCTCAAGACTAAGGGACACATGGCGACTATCATGCCCCACGGCGTGCTGTTTCGAGGTGGAAAAGAAAAGCTGATCCGAGAGATCTTTATCAATGACGATGTGATTGAAGCGATCATCAGTCTGCCGCCTGGGCTATTCTATGGCACCGGCATCCCGGCCTGCGTGCTCGTCTGCAACAAAAACAAACCCGATGAAATGCGCGACAAGGTGCTGTTCATCAATGCAGATCGCGAATACGCCGAAGGCAAGGCCCAGAACAAGCTCCGGCCTGAAGATATAGAAAAGATCGACTTTGCCTTTACCCACAAGATGGAGATTCCAAAATACAGCCGGTTGGTTAGCAAGGACGAGATCGTCAAGAAGCATGAATACAACCTGAACATCCGGCGCTATGTGGATAACACGCCTGATCCGGAGCCCGAGGATGTGCAGGCACATTTAATAGGTGGTATTCCTGAAAGTGAAGTTAATGCTCGCAAACATGATTTTGACCGTTTCGGGATAAAGTCCGAAACGCTCTTTAAACCAGAGCGTCCCGGATACCTTGCTTTCAGTACAGGGATTGAGGCAAAGCCTGCGATCAAGACGACACTGGAAGCAAACCCGGCGCTTCAAAAGACTCTGACCAGCCACCACGATGCTTTGGAAGCCTGGTGGAATGTAGCCCGCAATGACTTTGCACAGCTCAGTGACGGCAAGAAGATGCCTGAGGTGCGACACGAACTTTTAAACACGCTTAAGACCAAGCTGATCCCCTTGAATGTACTTGATGAGTTCAAGAGCGCCGGGGTCTTTGTGAACTGGTGGCAGCAGATACGTTATGACCTCAAGACCATTATCTCTATCGGTTGGCACCACACACTTATTCCTGATGAATATCTGATTGCTGAGTTCTTCCAAAAAGAAGATGATGAAATCGAAACTCTCGAAGCCCAGATCAGTGAAGCTCAGAGTGAACTTGCCGAGGCAGTGGAAACAGCGCAGGAAGTGGCTGCTTATGAACCTGATGAGAATGAGACTGTTACCACTGCAGTCATCAAGAAGGCCCTCAAGGAGCTGATTGACGATCTGCAAAACAGTAAAGGGGATTCAGCACGCAAAGAACTGAAAAATCTGCAAGCGCAGGAAAAGGCAATTGCTACTATTGAGAAGCGCATCAAGGAGAGCAAGGCCGCACTCAAAACCAAGACCGATGAACTAGAACTCAAGCTCCAGCTCAAGCGCTTGGGTGGCGATGAGTTCAAAGCAGAGAGCCGGGAATTGATTCAACAGGTGGATATACAACTGGCAAATCTCGATAGCACTAATAAAGACGACAAGAAAAAAATCACTGCCTTAAACAAAGACAAAGTCACACTCGAAGAACGCCTTGCCAAGACTGACTCAATTCTCGCCGTCATTGGCGGACAGCTCACTGAGGAAGATGCTCGTAGGCTTATTCTTAAAAAGCTCTATGACCTGGCCAATAACGAATTGAACCGCTACCTTAACGCCGAAAAGCGTAGACTAATTCAGGTCGTCGAAAACCTCTGGGACAAATATGCAATCTCCAGCCGCGAGCTGGAAAGTGAGCGGACTGAAACCTTGAAAACGCTGGATGAGTTTTTGGATGGGTTGGGGTATTTGAAATGAACGCCACAGCTTGCAAGATTCAAAAACTTGGGGACATCATAACCCTTGAAAAAGGCAAGCCCCCCACGCAGCAACCATATTTTGGGCCGGATGCAGAGCTATATCTCACCCCTGAATACTTGCGAAGACGAGGTGCTGCTGAACCCGTCAAAGCCAGTGCAAATGCAGTTCGCGTATCGGACGGGGATTCTATAGTTTTATGGGACGGTTCAAACGCAGGTGAGTTCTTCAGAGGGCGAAAGGGAATTCTTGCTTCCACTATGAGCCGTATCCAGCACGGAGAAACCTTCGATAAGAAATATTTTTTCTATGCTGTAAAAAACTGGGAATCCTATTTAAAAGGACAGACTTCGGGATCAGGTATTCCTCATGTAGACAAAGACGTTCTCGGCAAAATAGAAATTTTTGAATTCGACAAATACGAACAAACCAAAATCGCTGAAATCCTTTCGACGGTGGACCGGGCGATTGAACAGACGGAGGCGTTGATTGCCAAGCAGCAGCGCATCAAGACCGGCCTGATGCAGGACCTCCTCACCCGCGGCATCGATGAACACGGCAATCTTCGCTCTGAACAAACGCACAAGTTTAAAGATTCCCCGCTGGGCAGGATTCCGATGGAGTGGGAGGTGTTAAAGTGGAGTGAAGTGAGCAGCAAAATTCAAGATGGAACTCACTTCTCGCCGCGCACTGATGAGTCCGCGGAGTTCAAATATGTAACATCGAGGAATATCAAGTTTGGATATTTAGATCTTTCTGATGTCGAATATATAAATAGAAGACAGCACGATGAAATATATAAGAGATGTGATGTCCTTCCCGGAGACGTACTGCTTACCAAAGATGGCGCGAACACAGGCAATGCTGCCATTAACCTTTTAAAAGAGCCGTTCAGCCTCTTATCAAGCGTTGCCTTTATCCGACCGAAGAAGGGTAAGCTTACATCAATGTTTTTGCTCCAAGCCATATTGAGTGAAAACGGCCAACGACTCATTAAAGATTCAATGTCCGGCCTTGCGATTACGAGGGTTACGCTGGAAATTATCAACAACTTTTTAATAAAAATTCCACCGATTCAGGAGCAAAACAACATAGGTGAGTTCCTTGCTGTCGAAGATAGGCGAATCAATATGGAGGCAAAGAAACTTGCGAAGTTCCACTCCCTCAAAACCGCCCTAATGCAAGATCTGCTCACGGGTAGGAAGCGCGTTACTGCCTTGCAAAATGACATAGATGTAGTCTCAGTTGCCCCACTCAATGTACTGGAAAAGGAGGACCTAAGATGATTACTGAAGCTATCTCAGCTTCTATTCTTATTCGTGAGTTTACTCGTGAGCTTCACAATAAGAACGCTGCGGTCTTTGCTGGTGCTGGCCTCTCCTTGGCATCAGGTTACGTGGATTGGAAAGGATTGCTTAAAGACATTATCAGCGACCTTGGGCTAAACCCGGATGATGAAGATGATTTGGTTACGCTCGCGCAATATCACTGTAATCAGGTCGGCGGAAACAGGTCAAGGCTTACGCAAACAATCTTTGATCATTTTGCTCAGACAAAAAGCCCGACGTCAAACCATCGTATTCTTGCACAGCTGCCGATTTACACCTACTGGACTACAAACTACGATAAGCTGATTGAAACAGCTTTGATTGAAGCTAAAAAGGTGCCAGATATCAAGTACACGGTGGAACAGCTCGCTGTGACTCGGCTTGACCGTGATGTAATAATTTATAAAATGCATGGAGATGTTGATCACTCATCGAAAGCAGTGATTTCGAAAGATGATTATGAATCCTATCCTCTAAAAATGGCGCCTTTTGTTTCCGCTCTTCGAGGTGACCTGATTGAGAAAACCTTTCTATTCATAGGTTTTAGTTTCACTGACCCCAACATTGACTACATTCTCAGCCGAGTCCGGGCACAATACGAAGAGCATCAGAGGCACCACTATTGCATTCAGCGTAGCGTGGCGAAGGTTTCTGGCGAAAGCGATAGTTCATTCAAAAGTCGGCAACTCAAGCAGAATTATTTTATCCGCGACTTGAAACGTTTCGGCGTCCAAACGGTGCTTGTGAATGAATATGCAGATATCACAATGCTGCTTCAGGGGATTGCGGACAGCTACAAGCGATCTTCCGTGTTTATCTCAGGTGCAGCCGCAGAATATGGAACTTGGAGCCCAACTGATGCACAGGCATTCCTGCATAATCTTAGTCGACAGATTGCCGTGAAAAAGAATCGGATTATTACAGGGTTTGGACTTGGGGTTGGAGACGCTGTGATTAATGGAGCGCTTGCGTGCTTGAACGACGTTGGAAAGACAATCTCCGATGAGGACATTGTTATTCGTCCATTTCCACAAGTCGCAACGGGTGGGGTTACGCTCTCCGACCAATGGACGGCATATCGAAAGGCAATGATTGAACATGCAGGGATTGCAATTTTTGTATTTGGTAACAAGTTAGATCCATCGGGAAAGATCGTTTCATCTAACGGAATGAGGGAGGAGTTTGAATTGTGTATAGCAGCGGGCGTTTGCCCACTTCCTATTGGAGCTACCGGCTCTATGGCGGAAACTCTGTGGAAGGAGGTTCGTGCTTCCTTCACGAAATTCTATCCCAAGGCTGATCCGGCGTTTCGAGGTGAGTTTGAAAAGTTAGGTGACCCAGCCCTGACCCCAACTGACCTGATTTCAGTAATTCAAAACCTAATCCAAGAGTTACAGAAAGGGTAGCCATGGCAAAAAGAGTCTATTTCGCATTTCATTATCAAGACGTGATCGATTTCCGAGCAAATGTAGTACGGAAACATAATTTTACTGAAGGCGTCGAATCTGCTGGATACTACGATCACTCGATGTGGGAGGAAACGAAGAAAAAAAGCCCACTTGCACTTAAGCGGCTTATCAATACGGAGTTGGAGGGGACATCTGTAACTGTGATTCTAATTGGTTCACAGACTTATGCGCGCCGCTGGGTACGATATGAGATTATGAAGAGTATTGAAAAAGGAAATAGAGTAATAGGAATTCATATTAATAGCATTGCTGGGAAAGACAAATTAACCAAAACTCTCGGTCCCAATCCTTTCGATTACTTGGGGCTTGAGATCAGCAGTGATGGAAAAAAAGGGACACCTATCGAATGGGACGGCAGTAAGTGGGTCATTTATGCAGATCTGGATGCCTTTGCAATCAACGAACAGCCGATGGCCAACCGGGGCAAGAAATTGCAGTTGTCTCACTGGCTTTCGGTTTATGATTGGGTGTCCGGTAAGGGATACGAAAACTTCAGCTCCTGGATCGTCTAATGTCGATACTTGTTGAATCCAGAATACGGGAGCGAGCAAAAAAGGCTACAGGGTACTATAAAAGCGCTCTGAGTATTCTGAATGAACATTTAACAAAGCAAACTTCTGTAACGCGACATGACATCTTTCTTTCGCACAGCTATGATGACAAAGAGCTAATATTGGGAGTTGCACTGACTATTGAGGACTTAGGTTATTCTGTGTATTTAGATTGGCGAGACGATCCTACTCTTGACCGCAAGAAGGTTACGAAAGAGACGGCGGAAACGTTGCGCGCAAGGATGAAAGCAAGTCGTTGTTTATTGTATTCAACAACAGATCATTATAGTGAATCGAAGTGGATGCCATGGGAACTTGGTTTCAAAGATGGTGACAATGCGAGGGTTGCGATCCTCCCTGTTTCGCGCAGCCAGACAACAGCCTATCAGGGTCAAGAGTATCTTGGGATTTATCCATATATCACTGACGAAAACGACACTACTGGGAAGCGACGGCTATGGGTTCGGCGCAGCACAACTTGCTATGTAGTTTTTGATAGTTGGTTGGAGGGGGCAGAACCAACAGAGCGATGATTATTATGCGAACACTCACTACAACAATTTTTTCGCGAGCAGATTAATGACTGTATGTGGATTTTCAATCAGAACAGGGGCAAGTAGAAAAAAGGAAATTTATGACCCAAGACAAAACACCTCAGCACATTAAACTCGACGAACGCGACCATGTCGAGAACCCCTTGCTCGATCAACTTGCAGGTCTGGGCTGGGAGATCCGCGACCTCGACAGCAAACAGCAAAGCTCAAAAGCGTTTGTATTTACCGAAAACAGAAAAATGTTTTGTAAGGAAAAGATACCATGTTTTCTTACAAAAGGTAATATTGTAGGGCTATGTAACATAATGATATCAAAATACTATTTAAGATTTATGGACATGAAAGGGTTGTGCCATTACCCCAAATAATTTGAGGGCATTGGAATTGGAAGCGTAACAGTTGAAAGGCTTTAGATGAAATGAGGAGACAGGCAAAATGAAAGAAAACTCGCTGGCTGTTTTTGAAAATTACAAGATTCGCAGAATATATGATGAGGAATCTGAAACATGGTATTTCTCTGTGGTTGATATTATTCAGGTACTGATCCAGCAACGCAATTATCAGGCTGCGAGAAATTACTGGAAGGTTTTGAAGAGCCGCTTGAATAAAGAAGGAAGTGAAACGGTTACAAAATGTAACCGTTTGAAATTGGTTGCAGAAGACGGAAAAATGCGCCTTACCGATGTCGCTGATCCCGAAACACTTTTGCGCCTCATCCAGTCCGTTCCGAGCCCAAAGGCAGAACCAATTAAACTGTGGCTTGCTAAGGTCGGTTATGAACGCATGCAGGACATGGCGGACCCGGCGCGTTCTTTAGACAGGGCGCGGGAATACTGGCAGCAGCATGGCAGAAGCGAAAAATGGATTCAGCAGCGGATGATGGGGCAGGAGACTCGTAACAAGCTGACTGACTACTGGAAAGACCATGCAATTAAAGAAGAAGAGGAATACGCTATCCTCACCAACATTATTCATCAGGAATGGGCCGATGTTTCCGTAAAGAAGCATAAGGAAATGAAAGGGCTGAAAACGCAAAATCTCAGAGACCATATGACCGAGGCCGAACTGATCTTTACGGCCCTTGCCGAACTTTCCACCCGGCAAATAGCAGAGACTATGAATGCCGACGGAATGGAAGAAAACAAGGTTGCCGGTAAAAAAGGCGGCAGCATTGCCAAAAAGGCAAGGCGTGAGCTGGAAGCAAAGACAGGCAAAAAGGTTGTTACGGGTGAAAGCTTTCTCCCACCGGGATCAAAAAAGGCATTGCTACCATCAAGGGAAAAAACGTGACTTCAAGCTTCACTCCTCAAACTCTACAATTGAAACTCGACGAACGTAACCACGTCGAAAAACCCTTGCTCGACCAGCTTGCTGGTCTTGGCTGGGAAATCGTTGATCTCGACAACAAACAGCTTCCGAGCAACAGCCATCGCCAAAGCTTCACAGAGGTCGTGATGCTATCAGTCCTGCGCGAGCAGCTAAAGGTCATCAACCCATGGTTGGAAGATGATCAGGTGGAAGAAGTGATCAAGCAACTCACTGCCAGCTTCCCTGGCAGCGGCCTTATTCAGAATAACAAGCACGTTTTTACCCTGTTGCTTGAAAACACCAGCGTCAGTGAAAACCGTAAGACCGGAGAAAAAAGCCCTACTGTCTGTTTTGTGGATTTCAAGCATCGGGACAACAACCGATTTATCGCTGTATGTCAATTCAAGGTGCGTATCCTCGGCACTGAATACCACATTGTCCCCGACATCGTGCTGTTCCTGAACGGTCTGCCGGTCGTGGTGATTGAGTGCAAGTCTCCAAAGGTCAAAGACGCTATTCCCGAAGCTATCGACCAGATGCTGCGATATAGCGAACAGCGCGGTGAAAAAGGCGAAGGCAGTGCATCGCTGTTTTATTACAACCAGATCGTTATCGCAACCTGCCGCCAGCAAGCCAAGTTCGGCACCATAACCACACACAGCGAGAAATACTTTTACCGCTGGGCTGACCCTTATCCCCGAACAGTTGACGAACTGGAGCACGGGGAGAGCGGCCCTAATGATCAGCAACGGCTGGTTGCCGGAATGCTCGACCGCAACAATCTGCTGGACCTTATCCGCACTTTCACTTTGTTCGGTACAAATGACAAGGGCGAGACTATTAAGATCGTGGGCCGGTACCAGCAGTTCCGTGCTGTGAAGCTTGCGGTCAAACGCTTACTGGAAGGAAAGAGCCCGCGTGAGCGGTCCGGCATTATCTGGCACACGCAGGGATCGGGCAAATCTCTGACCATGATGTTTATGGTGCGCGAGATGTATCAGCACGCCCACCTCTCGCACTGGAAGGTAGTCTTTGTTACAGACCGAACTCAACTGGAAGGACAGCTTTCCAAAACTAGTCAAAGCATCGGGTATACCGTAAAAGTTGCCGACAGTATCAAGACGCTGAAGGAACTCCTGCGCTCGGATTCCTCTGATTTGGTCATGGCCATGATCCATAAGTTCCGCGAGGCAGACCTGACAGAGGTCTTTCCGGAGCTGAACACCAGCCCGAATATTCTGGTGATGACTGACGAGGCTCATCGTTCTCAATACGCGCAACTCGGAGCTAACTTTGACAAAGGCCTTCCCAACGCCGCCCGCATCGGCTACACCGGTACACCTATCGACAAGACCGAACGAGTTTTCGGTGACTATATAGACAAATACACCATGCGCCAGTCCATTGATGATGGCGTTACTCTTGAGATCATTTACGAGGGCCGCACCCACAAAGCAGATATTAAGGACAGGCAGGGAATGGATACTGCGTTTCAGGATGTATTCAGCGACTATAAGTTACAGCAACGCATGGAAATCCTTGGCTACGGTTCCCGTGATGCTTATCTGGAATCTAAAACCACTATTGAAGCCAAGGCCAAAGACATGGTTGCCCATTACTTGACGCATGTTTACCCCAATGGATATAAAGCCCAAGTGGTTGCCACTTCCCGAGAGGCTGCTGTGCGTTACAAGACATATATTGATGCCGCATTAGAGGCTGCCATTGCAGATCTCGAAAAGGCCAACCCGAAAAAACTTGACCTCGACCAGCTCAAGAGGATGAAAACAGATGTTATCATCTCCGGCGGGCACAACGATCTGCCACATCTCAAGGCTTACGCTGACAAGTCAAAGCATGATACCAGTATCAATAGCTTCAAAATGGCCTTTGGCGCTGAAGATGAAGGCATAACTGGTGACATGGGAATCGTGATCGTCAATAACATGCTCCTGACAGGCTTTGATGCGCCGGTAGAGCAGGTGATGTATCTTGACAAGGTGGTTGTGGCACACAGCCTGCTCCAGGCAATCGCGCGCGTGAACCGTGTAGCTGGAGAAGCAAAGGACAAGGGTTTTGTTATCGATTATGTCGGTGTCGGACATCATCTAAAAAAGGCACTCGACACTTACGACGAGCGGGAACAGAAGGAAGTGCTCGATGCCCTCAGTTTCCCAGAGGAGGAACTGGATGAACTAAAGGCAAGTCATGCTGCAATAATGGAATTGCTCAAAAAGCATAACCTGACAGATTTGACCGATCATGATGCGTTCTTCGATCTGTTCTATGACGAAGATCTGCGCTTCGACTTCATGCTGGCTTTTAAGAAGCTGACTAAGTGCCTGAATCTGGTCTTTCCGGCTCGGCAGGCCTTGGACTACATGCCGGATTACAATGCACTTAACGAGATCAATGTGTTGGCTGGAAAGCACTTTCACGACGGCCGACTGAGTATGAAGGGTATACCGCCCAAGCTGCGAAGCATTGCAGATACTTATCTTGAGTCAAAAGGGATCGATGTGAAGATCGAACCAATCTCGATCCTTGATCAAGACTTTGAGAAACAGGTGGGCAAACGAAATCGCACCAAGACCAAGGCAGCGGAGGTTGAACACGCCATTCGCCACCACCTCGACATAGAACTGGACGACGACCCTGATTTGCAGGCTTCTTTTGCCGCGGCATTGGCAAAGATATTTGAGGAGTTCCGTGACAACTGGAAAAAGATATATGAAGAGCTGGAAAAGCTGCGGCAGCGAATCATCAACGCCGGAAAGGAGCCGACTTACGGGCTAAATCGAAAGAAACAGATGCCGTTTTTCCGTATGTTTGAGCGGGAGATATTTGGTGACGGAGCTGCAGCAGGGCCTATTCCAGAATTCCAAACAGCAGAGGCGCGTGCTTCATATGATATGCCCAGCGAAGAGAAGATTAGCCGGCTGGTTGATCTTACCCAAAAATCCTTCCTTGCTGTGGAACGGGAACTGAAGCTCACCGGGTTCTGGGAGAGCATCCCTGCGCGAAATAAATTGAAAGCCGAGCTTCAGAAGACATTGCTGGCGCAGGAGTTCGCCAAGCTCCCTGATATTGTTGCAAATCGCGCCCATATCATCAGCCGAATCATGGAAATCGCAGAGAAGAACAATGATACCATTCTGTATGCGGAGTAGCAGTAATGGTACTGTCATATATAACCCATAGATCTGCCAAGCGCAGCAAATTGACTATTACTGTTGAGCGGGATCGCAGCGTTGTGGTGAATGCTCCGAAAGGAACGTCCGACGAGACAATCCAGCGTGTAGTAGAGTCAAAGCGGCAATGGATCTACGAAAAGATGAGACATCCACAGAAATACCAGGCTCTGCCCCATCCGCCGGGGAAGGAACTGGTGAGCGGCGAATCTGCTCTCTATCTGGGCAGACAATACCGCATTGAGGTGGTAAAAAATGGTTTGGCAGATATTCAGTTCAGTCATAGTTTCCTTATTCCGGCTTCACAGGGAAAGAAACGGCAAGAAGTCTTACGAGAATGGTATATCAACAGGGCCAAAGAAAAGATTGTCCAGCAAGTGAAGCTTCATGCCCGTGAGCTTGGTGTTGATGTTGCCGGGGTCAAAATCGTCGATAGTCGTTACCGCTGGGGCTCCTGCACCCTAAAGAACAATGTCAACTTCAACTGGCGACTGATCAAGGCGCCGATGTTTGTCATTGACTACGTTATTGTCCACGAACTCAGCCACCTGATCGAAGCCAACCATACGCCGAGGTTCTGGAATATTGTCAGCGCACAGACGCCTACCATGGATAAGGCGAAGGCCTGGTTAAAGAAGCATGGTCAACTGCTGGAGCAAGAGATATAAAAGCAGAAAAAGGCACAGGCTACTTTAAATAACCAGCCACTGCGACTGGCGCTCGAAAGCGGTTAATATTATTGACAGGATAGAAGAAATTAGCACGAACATTAGCACAGGGAAGGGTGTTGATGGTGGGGATAGGGGCGTAACCCCTTGTAAAATATGGTGGCGGTGCAGGGAATCGAACCCCGGACACTGCGGATATGAGCCGCATGCTCTAACCGTCTGAGCTACACCGCCGTTTAAAAACAGTGATTAGTGAACAGTTATTAGTGAACAGACACTGACACTGAAAACTGACACTAATTATAACAGAAGAGACGCTTTCAATAAAAGAGTTCATACCTTCTTGTCCTTATGTTTATAAGGATACCTGCGGCAATAAAGTTGCTGAGAAGCGCTGTCCCGCCATAACTCATAAATGGCAAAGGTATTCCGACTACGGGCATAATGCCAAGGGTCATGCCGACATTTATAAAAAAATAGGTTGAGAACATGAACGTTATTCCCGACGCAAGGAGTTTGCCGAATTCATCTTTTGCCTTTAGGGCAGTATCAAGTCCACGGAGGATTAAAGCAAGATAAACGAGCAAAAGGAAAACGCTTCCAAGCAGTCCCCATTCTTCTGCAAATACCGCAAATATAAAATCAGTCTGTTTTTCAGGGAGAAATCTGAACGGCCCCTGAGTCCCTTTCAGGTAGCCCTTGCCAAAGAATTTGCCCGACCCAATCGCAACTTTTGATTGATTTATGTGATAGCCGATACCTGCCGGATCTGCCTCAGGCTCCATAAATGCAACAATCCTGTTTTTCTGATAATCTTTCAGTCCTTCCCACATTATATTGCCGATAAACGGAATTGAGATAACTCCAAGCACAATCAAAAGCACGACGACTTTTTTTTGCAATCCCTTCACAATGCTGAGCGATAAAAACATTATTAAGAGAATAACTGCAGTGCCGAGGTCGGGCTGCTTGAGTAAGATTATCAACGGGATAA
>Ga0265296_1003636_pt1 | contig 14086 bp, 13 predicted proteins | sample MunlanPumphouse1_FD_189073 | JGI IMG/M metagenome (GOLD analysis project Ga0265296, IMG submission 189073) | Groundwater microbial communities from a municipal landfill in Southern Ontario, Canada - Pumphouse #1 | ecosystem: Environmental > Aquatic > Deep subsurface > Groundwater | place... | reverse complement strand
TCCCCGACAATCAACCTGAGACATAGGTCTTGCCAGCGGCAATCAAACACACCAAAACGACCTCGTCGCGATCAGCGCTTCTCATCCTGATCGTCGCTAACTTCTCATCCAGATCGTCGCGCTACATAGCAATCTTCTCCATCGTGACTCTCCTTCCAGCTCAACCCACGGAGCATACCGCAGGGGGATGGAGAGCCGTTCACGACATCAATTGCGGACTGGCGGCTCTGGGCACTGGTCCGAAGCTGAGCAGACATATGAATCGCGCTCTGCTCGGCTGCATCTGCGATATAAAAGGTGCCACCGCTCGGCATTGACACAGATACACGAATCACCTATCTCACGTGCAACGAGTGAGATAGGTGTCTTCTGTGAATTTCGATATCGCCTCCCTAGCCGGCACAACTATCCTTTCGGGCGCGCCGAGCGGACGGGATCTCTACGCCAAACTCATTGCCTTGTTGCCTGATGAGCCGGAGGGCCCTGAGTTGATCCTTCTCAATTTCGGTGATGTCGCTGTGGCAACGGCTTCGTTTCTTCGCGAGTCCGTTTTGGCGTTTCGCACGTTTGTTCGCGGCCGGAAATCGAACTTCTATCCCGTAGTTACGAACGCGTCGGCAAGCGTGATTGACGAGATCTTCGAAGTTGTTCACCCTCGCGGTGACGTGCTTATGACCTGCGCGACTGACCAGGACGGTTTACTTCTCCGCTGTCGTCCGATTGGCAAGCTCGATCCCATGCAGCAGCTCACGTTCGATCTCGTAAACTCGTACGGGGCGACATCGGCGAGCAAATTGATGGAGATCGAGACGGGCGCCGTAAAAGCTACGGCGTGGAACAACCGCCTCGCCTCACTGTCCAATTTAGGTTTGATATTCGAACAATCGCGGGGGCGGGCGAAGATCTACCGTCCGATCAGATCGGAGGTTTGTGATGGGGGCTGATTTCAAAGCCAAGGCCAAACGCAGTTTCGAAAAATGCTGGGACAACGCTGCGCTCAGTGCGAACACGCCCGACCTTTTCAGCAAGACGGCGGAGCGCTTGCCGAACCGCTTTGAGGCAGAGGTTATCGGGGGATCAGCGGTGCAAGTCGGCGAAAGCCTTTGCGTCCGTGTTGAACAGGGTAAAGTTATCGCACGTCGCGGTCTTTCGCCTGTGTCCGTCGTCAGAACATTTGGCACACGTCGCGTCGTAAATTAGCGGAGTGCGGGGCTCGTCTCGGGGTTAATGTTAGGCAGCGAGCTTGCGGTGTTGCAAGCGCCGATATTCGATGGTCTTCCGTTTGATCCTTTCGCGTTGTTTGATGATGGCTGGCGCCCTGCCGAAGTAGGCGTCGGCGGGTGTCACGTTGTTCAGGCTCTCATGGTAGCGCTGGTGGTTATAGTGTTCGACGAACGCTTCGATCTGGGCTTCAAGGTCGCCGGGCAGGAAGTAGTTTTCCAGCAGGATGCGGTTTTTCAGGGTCTGGTGCCAGCGCTCGATTTTGCCTTGGGTTTGCGGATGCATCGGGGCGCCGCGCACATGGCTCATCTTCCGGGCCTCGATATACTCCGCCAGTTCGCCCGCGATGTAGCTGGGACCATTGTCGCTGAGCAGCCTGGGCTTGTGCAGCACGGTGGCGCTGTCGCAGCCTGACGCCGCGAGCGCCATGTCCAGCGTGTCGGTGACGTCCTCGGCCCGCATGTTGGTGCACAGCTTCCACGCGATGATATAGCGCGAGAAGTCGTCGAGCACGGTCGACAGGTACATCCAGCCCCAGCCGATAATCTTGAAGTAGGTAAAGTCGGTCTGCCACATCTCGTTGATCCGGGTGGTCTGGGTATGGAAGCGATCGGCGGCCTTGATCACGACGTAAGCCGGGCTGGTGATCAGATCATGGGCCTTCAGCAGACGGTAAACCGTGGCTTCGGACACGAAGTAGCGCTTCTCGTCGGTGAAGCGCACCGCCAGTTCGCGCGGTGACAACTCGGACTGCTCCAGCGCCATTTCGATGATCTGGTCATGGATGTCAGGCGGGATACGGTTCCACACCCGGCTCGGCGCCGAAGGCCGATCGGCCAGCGCCTCCGGCCCGCCTTCGAGGAAGCGATCATACCAGCGGTAGAAGGTTCGGCGGGCGATGCCGAGCTGGTCCAGCGTGTGCCTGGCGGGCAGGTGTGACTGCTCGACGATCCGGATGATCTCGAGCTTCTCGGATGCAGGATACCTCATTCGTCGTCGCCCCCATCCGCGATCATGCTTTTTTAGGCAGGCGGTTCTCGAGCGTCAGATCGGCAACGCATTCCTTCAGGGCGCGGGCCTCGCGGCGCAGATCATGCACCTCGCCGCTGGTCGCAGCCCGGGCGGTGTCGCCCGCCAGACGGCGTTTGCCGGCCTCCAGGAACTCCTTCGACCAGACATAGTACAGGCTCTGCGCGATGCCTTCCTTGCGGCAAAGCTCGGCGATGCTGTCCTCGCCGCGCAGCCCATCGAGAACAATGCGTATCTTGTCCTCGGCCGAGAAGTGCCTTCGCGTCGCGCGCCGGATATCCTTCACCACCCGCTCAGCAGGGGCCTTCGCCGGCGATTTTTTCAAGGAGGGTTTGGGCTTCATCTTCGTTCCTTCGTCACTACGACGAAGCCCAAACCCTCCTTAATTTACAACCTCAAATCTGTGCCATTGGTGCTGACGGGGAACAGCAAATGATGTGCAGACTGTTGTCAGTCGGGAGAAGGACCCATTCGCTTTCGGAGTCATCACCGTAGGAGCGATCCAGGCAGGTACAGCTGGCAACATCATACCAGATACGGCAATGATAAGGGGCACGATCCGTAGTTTCGAGGAAATAACGCACCAAAAGTTGATCGAAGGTATCCGCCGCACCGCAGTCGCATCTGCCGCAATGGCTGGTGCCCAACAGCCGAAGATCGCGATTACGACCGAGACTGCGCGCGTCGTAAACGACACTGAACTGACTGAACGTGTCAACGACGCGCTGGCACACGATTTCGGGAACCACCGCGTCGATAGTCCGCTGATACCGGCGAGCGATGATTTCGGCGAATTTGGGAACGCCGGAATCGCTGCAACATATCTGTTTATCGGCGTCTATGACCCACACGCGCTGGCCGCCGCGCAAGCTGCAGGTCAGCCCCTACCGGCTAATCACTCGCCACTTTATGCACCTGCCGCAAAGCCCACGATCTCGACGGGCGTCCGAGCACTTAAGGCAGCAGTGCGCGCCGCTTTGACCAAGTAAGTCCATTAGATCAATGCGGTAATCCCCGGCGGACGTTGCGCGGTCCTTCGCGTCGTCCATTACCACAATCTGGAACCTGCCGCGCTCTTTCTCTACGGCGACTGGCTACCGAGCGGTGAGGAAGTTCGTGACTTCCCGATCTATTGTCAACGCCACCTCAACTTCTTCCCGGACGCCGCGGTGCAGGACATCATCGTGGAATTGTTTCCGCCACTGAAATAGCACCGCTGACGGCAACAAGCCGCTGCGATGTTCGAAGAGCCCACCCGCGCAGTTGCGAGCCCTTAAAGAGAATGGCGTGGGGGTAGCACACGGCGCTCCTGCGCTCTGCCCGGTAATTTGCTCTGAGCGGCAACGTCGAAATTCCTCCGCGCCGCGCGGCGGTCCTGGCCGGTAGGAGCCTGGCAGCTTCTAGGCATAAACCTTAGGAAGCGGACATCAAATCGATGATCGGTCAGTTGGGCCTCGGGCCACCGGAAAGGGCGCGCGCGTGCTACGATTCTGATCGACGGCGACGGCGCGACTGATCGGCGGGAAGGCACGCCGCGGACATTCGATACTTTCGCAGACCTTGCAGCCGGCGCCGATCGGCGTAGCTGAAGTCGGAGCGGCAAGATCGAGGCCGCGCGAATAGATCAGGCGGCTCGCATAGCGAAAGTCGCATCCGACACCGACGGCCAAAGTCTTGCCAAGTTCGCCATAGCCCACATTGGCTTTGCCGACGGGCTCACCTCCCGGGGCCATGCCACGCGCATGAGCACGGTTCGAACGCGACGCTCGCGCTGCATCGCGCGCAAGGAGAGGTGTCGTTTTGCGGGCGCGCAAATTCGACACCTCCAGCGCTTCCGCCGGTGTCCTCCCCCTTTGCCGGAAATCCCGCCGCTTTGGAAACGGCTAAGGGTTCCCCGGCGGGCGCGCACCGCCTATCGAGGAGACAGAGCCGCGACGGGACGCGGCCCTGCGGGGGCAAGAGGAACATGGCGAACAACAGGAAGGGCAGCAAAAGGCCCGAATCGACGAAGCAGGCCCCGTCGTCCGCCCGCGCCCCGTCAACGAGTCCGCCCCCGCCGTCGAACCCGCCAACCGCAGCGCAGGGCGGCCGTGTGCGCTCTTCCGGAGCGGCGTCGAGGAGAATGGCCGCCGGCGACCTGCCGGGCATCGCCCGCGCAGCCATCGATGCATCGCACATGCCGGCTGCCTCGACGACGATCGCCGCGATGGCCACTCCGACGGCATCCACGGTGGCATCGGCAATATCCTCTGCCAACAGCGCGGCCGGGATCAAATTGCCCGACGGATCGCTCGCGGCCAGCACACCTACAACGAGCGAGCGTTCGGCCGCCAACCGCTTGGCGTCAGAGGCTGAGTCATCCGCCACCATCGCGCCGGGTAACGCCGCGACCATGAGCCTGACGCCGGGAGGCGTGACCCTCGCTCCGATGACGGCGGGGAGCGGGGCGACGACGAGCCCGAACGCGTTCGCCCAGCCGGTCTCCGACACTTATTTTAGCGGCCCCGGTCCTGCCGCCCAGGCGCCCGCGCCGGTGAAGGCGATAGCCCGCGGCAAGGCGAGCTTCGCGACGCTCGCCCATGTCGTCGTCCACAAGTTCGATCATCCTGCCCCTCTATCGTCAGGCAGAGATGATGGCGGCGCAGGGCATCGACATCGACCGCTCGACCCTCGCCGGCTGGGCCGGACAGGCCGCGCATCTGCTCGATCCGATCGTCAGCCGCGTTCGCGAGCAAGGGCTCAAGGCCACCAAGCTCCACACCGACGACACGCCGGTGCCGATGCTCGTGCCCGGCAAGGGCCGGACAGCGGTGGCGCGGCTCTGGGCCTATGTCGTTGATGACCGCGCATCGGGCGCCGCCACCCCGGCGCTCGCCTGGTATCGGTTCACCCCCGATCGCAGCGGCGTTCATCCGCAGAGCGAGTTGGGGACCTTCTCGGGCCTCCTCCAGGCTGACGGCTATGCCGGATATGAGAAGCTCTATCAGGGCAGTCGCATCCGCGAGGTCGCCTGCTGGGCGCACTTCCGCCGCAAGATCTTCGAGAACCACCAGACGAGCCCGACGACGCTCACCACCGACCTGCTCGATCGCATCGCCGGGCTTTACTGGATCGAAGAGAAAGTCCGCGGTCAGCCGCCCGATGTCCGGCGCCGACACCGGCAAGAGCAAGCAATGCCACAGATCGACGCGCTTCGCGGCGCGATCGACGACGCCCTGCGCCGGCTGTCACCCAAGTCGGCGATGGCGAAGGCGCTCCTCTATGGCCGCAAGCGCTGGGACGCGTTCACCCGCTATCTCGACGAAGGAACTGCGGAGATCGACAATAATATCGCCGAACGGGCGATCCGATCGATCGCCATCGGCCGCAAGAACTGGCTGTTTGCCGGATCGAAGGCCGGCGGCGAACGCGCCGCCGCCATCTACTCCGTCATCGAGACGGCCAAGCTCAATGGGGTTGAGCCGCAGGCCTATATCGCCGACGTTATCGAGAAGATCGCGTCCGACTGGCCAGCGTCCCGATGGGATGAGCTCATGCCGTGGAACTGGCAGCCTGACGAACAACAGCAGGTCGCTCAGGCCGCGTAGCTGCGGCCTTCAGAACACGCTTACCCTGCCGCCAGAGTCAACGCGTCTTCAACGTCGACGCCGAGGTATCGCACGGTATTTTCAATCTTGGTGTACACGGGCGAGGGCATGGCGGAGATCGATAACAATATCGCCAACGGGCGATCCGATCGATCGCCATCGGCCGCAAGAACTGGCTGTTCGCCGGATCGGAGGCCGGCGGCGAACGCGCCGCCGCCATCTACTCGGTCATCGAGACGGCCAAGCTCAATGGGGTCGAGCCGCAGACCTATATCGCCGACGTCATCGAGAAGATCGCCTCAGGCTGGCCCGCGTCCCGATGGGACGAACTCATGCCGTGGAACTGGCAGTCCGAGCAGCAGCAGATCGCTCAGGCCGCGTAACTGCGGTTTTCAGACCACACTTACCGAGCGAATTGAGACGATCAGCCATCTCAGTCGGCACACCGGTGCGCTTGCCGCTATCGACCTCGACCGTCTTACCCCACTCGTCAAGCTTAAGCGGAACGCAACCGATCTCCGCTGCGATCAACACGATGGCTGCCCACCGTGATGGATAATCGCCTCCGGACGGGGCAATGCAGCCGAGAGAGCGAAGGGCGATTTGAAGTGGGTCGAGACATCCTCAAAATTTCTCAATCGTCAACGGCCCGCACCACGAGCCCGCGCGCCATTACAAATCGCATCGTCTCGAGGATACCTACGTCGGCCCTAGGGTCGCCCTTCACAGCAACGATGTCGGCGGACTTGCCCGCTGTAATGGTGCCGATTTCTGCGTCGAGACCGTTGTGCGCGGCGCCCCATACAGTTGCGGACTTGATCGTCTCGAGCGGGGTCAGCCCCGCTTTGACCATCAATGCGAATTCGCGGGCATTCTTGCCATGCGCGGACACCGCTGAATCGGTCCCAAACGCGATGCGAACGCCGCCGCGATGCGCGCGGCGCAAGGCATCGACCATCAACGGCCCCACCGTGCGCGCCTTGTTCCGAACCGGGGCGGGCATCCATTCGGCTTCCTCAGCTTGGCGCGCGACGGTGTCGCCCGCCAGCAGGGTGGGGACGAGATAGCTTCCCGTCGCCTTGAACAACCGGATCGATTCGGCGTCGAGATATGTGCCATGTTCGATTGAATCGACGCCTGCGCGTAGCGCTGCATTGACGCCGTCGGTGCCGTGGGCATGCGCCGCCACCTTGCGGCCGAGCCGATGCGCCGTATCGACGATCGCGACCAGTTCGGCATCGCTCATCTGCTGGCCCAACCCCGCCGCGGTGTTCGACATGACGCCGCCCGTCGAGGCGGTCTTGATGACATCGGCGCCCTGCTGCACCGCTACCCGCACAGCGCGCGCGCAATCGTCGGCGCCCGAGCACAAGGTTGGAGCGCGGAACAGGTCGAGGATTTCCTGACGATAGCCGTGAATGTCACCATGTCCGCCATGCGCAGCGACGCCGCCCGCAGCGATGATCCGGGGCCCGACGACTTTGCCCGTCGCGGTTGCATCGCGAAGTGCGTTGATCGCTTGCGGGTCAGACCCCAGATCGACGACGGTCGTAAAGCCAGCGCGCACAGTGCGCTTGGCAAATACGACTCCGTCGAATGCCTGATCAACCGCAGATTTGGTGACCGAGTCGAGCCGACTCGTGGGGCTCGATTCAAAGGTCAAATGGACATGACTGTCGATAAAACCCGGCATCACGAAATGGTCGCGCAGATCGACAACCTTGCCTTCTCCGACAAAACCGTCGTGAATTGCGGCGATCCTGCCGCCCTCGACAACAATTGTCTTGTTCGTTTCGACCCGGCCACTAGCGGGGTCCGCCAGCAGGCGGCCAGCGTGAAGATAAGTTGCTGCCGGTGCGGGCTTGTCTTGCGCCGCAACCGGCTGAACCAATGCTACCATCGCCAAGCCCGCGAACTTTGTCTTTTTTATCATGTTTCTCCCAATCCCTGTCCTGACGATCATTGGCCCTTGCCGGCCCCATAGCGCCTCTTTGAACCGCGCGTCCCTGTCGGCATACCCGTCGGAGTGTAGTCATTTGGCGACCATCACGCGCGACCCAGTTCGCGAGCGCGTGTGGCAATCGGTAACCTCCATCGGCTCGCCGCATCTATCGAGCTTGGTGGGCCACAGCCCCGACCCCCTGAAGGGCCCCTCACGGAACGCCTCCGGGCAGGTCGGCAGCGAATGCCTCAGCAGGGCGAAGGTCTTGCCGCACTGTCTTATGGGCTGGCGTCGGCATCGCTGGCCTGGATTTGGACAGGCTTGGGAAGTGAACGATGGCGTCAATCGCGAGACTTGGAATGAACGTAGTTTCGGTGTTCAGGTTTGCCCTTAGAGATTGTGAAGTATTTAGCCAATTTTGGACGACCGTGTCTCGTACCGGGCTACGCATATTCAGAATGAAGGCGCCGCGGCCCGTTGCATGGAGCGCACCGTCTATGGTGCCAGCTTTGGTGTTTGGCAGGCCCAGCTCGACATCATTTACTGACGAGCTCGTCGCAATAATTCGAAGTGAGTGGCCAAACGTTTTTCTTAGATGTTGGCCCAGAACCACCGCAGGTTGGCGGTAAACACTCCAGAGCCCACCGCGCAACGGGGCGTTCACGACGTGCGCATTGTGCGCAAATATCAATATTTTCCCATGCGGACCCTCATTCTGGAGGGCCCAGGATACATTGGCCGCCATTGCTAGATCACGTGCGTTCGCCGGCTTATAGAATTCCGGTGACAGCCCGCCGCCAGGCGGGTCTGGCGGTAGCAATGAGAGCATTTGCTCGACCTGCCGTGCCACAATCACATCGTGAAGAGCCCAATCATATTCGTTGCGGGAGCTGGCCGCGACAAGGGCTTCACGATGCCTTTCCACTGCACGTATAAGATCATGCAAGACTGCGCGAAATTGCGATCTTTCCGACGCCGAAAAAGACGAATAGCCCTTTTGTGAGAACCCACGCAAAAACGGCTTTAAATCGCGCCTGAAATCTGAAGCTGCCTCCACCCCAGGCTTTTCCATTAAAGCCAAAGCGGCATCAAGCGTCGATTGGACGCTTTCAATCTCTCCGCCACTGCTTCCGCCCGCAATATCGATCCCGTAAATCCGGACTTTGCGCTCCGATGCAGAATTGTGGCTTCTAAGCCATTGCAGCAGTTCAAGGTTCTCGCCCGCACTACCGAAGCCCCACGTAAATCCGCGCTGCACGATGTCAAAGGGGTTGCTCGGCCCTCCGAGGACATAGTCGTTCAACAGACGGGCTTCGGTGAAGCCGGTCTCCATAGCGATTGCGGTGTAGCCGCATTCCTCGACGAGAAAGCGAAACAAACGATTGCGATACGCAAGCGGCTCGTGGGTGCCATGGGCAGGCTCGCCCAAGGCTACGATACTCGAATTCCCAATGATCTTTTTGACCGCGGCCGCTTCGGGGCCGGCGATTGCCGGGGAGTCCCAATCGACGGATACGGCGTTTTCGCGCGCCCAGGAAATGAACGCATTTTCTATCGAGAAGCGCCTGTCAGCAACTTTGTGGCCCGGCTGCTCTTCCTTGCCAACCAGTTCCATGGCGCCCAGCCCAAATGTGCAAGCTAGGAGAGCAATCGCAAAAAACGCGCGGGAGACACTCATGAGAGACCGCGGGGGTCGTGTGATATCAAGATAATTGGCGGAGCCAAGGCAAGCGCCTCGTGGGTCAGGGCAGCTTTGCCACAGACGCTTTTTTGCGAGTTCTGCGATAGAAAGTCAGACATCGGCCCCGAACCTCGTCAGCATATCAACAATATAAATTAGAAGCTCTTGGTAACCGTAAAACCCAATGTTCGTGGCCGTGAGTATGTCACCAAACTACTTGAAACCGGGTCCCCGGAAAGGGAAGCGCGCTTATCGGTCACGTTGTTGACGTACACATCGAGCCTAAAGGTGCGATATTCGATGCCCGCACTGATATCAGCCTGCACATATGAGGGGTAAACCAAGGGGGCGAGCGCAAGCCCCCCGATGCGATCATCGACATAGCTGGCCGATCCCCCAACGCGAGCCCGCACATCCTGACCCACGTCGAAATCGTGATTGAACGATATGCTTCCCGACCATCGGCTGCTCATCGGCAGCCGCGACCCCTCCGGCAAATTGGCCAAATCTCCTGCGGTTTCTGGCAGTGCCTTTACCAGCCGCGCGTCGTTGTAAGCCACCCAGCCCGATAGGGTCAGACCTGGAAGCGGGCGGCCTTCCAGGGACAGCTCAACACCTTCGCTTCGCGCTGTACCAGCATTGGCGGTATAGCCCAGGACAGTTGTCGGCACGGTAAGGCCGAGCTGAATATCGCTCCAGTCGATCCTGTAGATCGAAAGATCAAAGGAAAGGGCACCATCCAATACTTTACCCTTGGTGCCGACCTCGTAGTTTGTCGTGGTATCATGCGAATATTGACACGGAACACCCATGACGCCGCAGTTTGAGTTCGGACCGCCCGGCCTGTAGCCAGACGCGAGGCGTGCATAAACCATCACGTCCGGGCTAATCTTGTATCTAGGAGAAATCAGATAGGTGAAGGGATTGTCCTTCGCCTTTAATGTCGGCGTCTGAAACGTATCGCTGTTCGGATCAAAGAAAATCCTGACGAGTGGGCCCACGCGCGAAACGCTGGCACCTTCCTGTCTAATATAGGCAAGACGACCGCCGAACTGGATATCGAACTGGTCTGTGATTTGCAGGTTGAGATTGGAAAAGAATGCGGTCTCCTTATATTTAGATGGCAGGCCGTTCGTGAGCAACGTCCCAACAATTTCACCATTATCGGGGTCAACGGCCTGAAAGTCGCTCGAATCATCGGCTTTTTCGTTATTGTACATGGCACCGACCAACCATGTGGATTCCAAGTTGAAGATCTGTAGCGGAATAGAGGCACGCACCTCCTGCGAAAATCGCTTCGCTGTGTTCGCGCCGTAGACCGCGACTCCCGACACGCCGAAGAACGTTGTCGCCAAGTCGCTGAAAAAGCCTCCAAGGAAAGGAGCCGTATAATCTGGCGCGGATACAACCTTCAGGTAGGACGATCCGGTTATAGATTTTAGCTCAATATTTCCAATATTCCCTGTGGCGATTGCCGAGTAATTCTCGATCCTCTGTTTATATATGTTAACGCCCGGAATGCCGCTGAGCTGCAAGTCATTGCGGGTACCCAAAGCCAGATTGGCGACATCGCTGCCCGCGGTGAAGCTTTCCTGGATGAGGCCGCTCAATCTTACAGAAAAATCGCTGGATGGCTGCCAAAGCAAAGCGGCCCTCCCGCCTTTGCCGTCACGCCGGTTCACATCGTTTTTTCCGGTCAGCGGGTTATCGATATATCCCGGATCTCGAAGTCTGAAGCCACTTGCTCTGACGGCCAGCGTATCGCTTATCGGCACATTGAGGCTGCCCCTCAGGCTATACCCCGTTTCGCCTGTGCGGACCGTATTCAGACCGGTCTGGATGCGGCCGCTCACTTCCTCGACAGACGGATCGATCGTGACGAATTTGAGCAGTCCGCCCATGCTGCTCGCGCCGTACAGTGTCCCTTGCGGTCCCCGTAGAACTTCGATGCGTTCAAGATCGCCCGGGTCTATGTCAGGCACCACCGCTGCGAAGGAGGGGCTTGCAGACGCGCCAAACGGTACGTCGTCGATCACATTGCCGACGACCGCGTTTCCCACTCCCCCGGTTGATATGCCACGAATGACGATTATGGCCTGACTCTCCTGGCCTTCGAGACCGCCAGCCTGATAACTGACGCCCGGAATTTTCGAGAAATAGTCTTGCACCCTGAGCTGATTTGTCTGCGCGAGCAGCGAGGTGTTAAGGACGGTGACAGGCAACGGCACGTCCCGTAACCGCTCAGACCGCTTCTGCGCGGTGACGACGATATCAACGGGCGCATCAACGGGTTCATTGCTTCCGGCTTCGGTTCCCTCTGTAGTGACGGGCTGAAATGCTGCCGAGGCAGACGCCTGCAAACGGGTCAGCACGAACACTCCCCGGTCTGCTTTCCGAACGCCTAGGCCCGTGCCCCGCAAAAGCTTGCTCAGGCCGCGATCGACCGTGTAGCTGCCGTTCAGGCCAGCAGTCGTTTTTCCGCGAACTAGCGCCCCATTAAACGTGACCTGCTGTCGCGATGTTTGGGCGAATTGGCGAAGAGCTGCACCGAGATCTTGTGCCGGAATATCGAAAGTGTATTTTTGCTGCGCATTCGCCGCGACGGGCGCCGTGACTGCGAAGGCCGCGGCCGCTATCGATACTATCCGTGTAAGATCCTTGTATCCCATGTCGCTCATCCCCCGATGCGAAAAGTGAGAGTTTTTCTGCTGCAAGATAAGACGCACCAGAATTGAAACCCCGCCGCTATTCGAGAGTTTTTTTGTCACCTCCCCCAAACTGGCAATTTAATCTTTGCTTTTGAGCGTGATGACGCCAGCGTCATGGACGGAATCGATAGGCAAGGTTTCCTTCACGCCGATCACAAACGCGTCCACATCCCCGGCGTTGAAAACGCCATCGAACCGCAACCTTGCAACCCGCTCATTGGCGAGACGAACCTTGTGATTAGAATAACGGTTTACGCGTTCGACGGCATCCAGAAGGGGCTCGTCAATAAAGACCAGATGGCCTGCCTCCCACGACAGGGATTTTGAAATGTCGGCCGTCTTCACAGTTGCCGTCGATTGCGCGAGATCAGCGACCAACTCGCTTCCTGGTTTTAGCAATTGATCGGCATTCCTCGCTACCGACTTCAGTTTCAGCGGGACCGGCTTTGCGCTCGCGATCTTATGATCGAGAACAGAAACTTTTCCTTCGTAGAGGACCACGCGCATCTGCTTACGAACCAGCTCCACGCTGAAAGATGTGCCGATCGCAACCACGACCTTGTTTCCGGCGCTGACGCTGAAGGGCCGAAACGGATCTTTGGCTACGTCAAACTTGGCGCGACCAGCGAGCAGTACGAGCTCACGGCTATTCTTTCGAAGCCGCGCTTCTACCCTGGTTTCCGCGTCCAGGGAGATACTTGATCCGTCCTCAAGTTGCACGACCCGCCGCTCACCGACGCGGGTCTCATATTGATCAGGCCATGTTTCCACCCAAAGCGCACCGCCGATAATGATCGTCATCAAGCAAGCCGCTATGGAGGCATATCGGCGCCAGCTCTTGGTGGTGCTTCTCCAGCGCGTCTGATTGTTGCGTCGAAAAGTCACAAGCGCCCGCTCGCGCACATTTATGAATTCAGGCTCGGCGGCTACCTCGCCAAATCGCCGCCAAACTTTGACCGAGCGCTCAAAAGCGGGCATATTCTCCGGGTCAGCATCGAGCCAAAGATCGAATGCGTCCTGTTCTCCGGGTGGGAGTGGACCATCCGCAAAACGCAAGCACCAAGCGCTAGCTTCTTCCAGTCGCCTATCCTGGGCCTTGGCTTCAGACCAAGCGGTCATGGCTCGTCTCCAAATCGCGCAGTCAGGAAAGCCATAGCCTTCGTCAAATGTTTTTCGACCGTACGCACCGAGATGGAAAACGTATCTGCGATGACTTCTTTTTTCATATGTTCAAGCCGGTAGAGGGCAAAGATTGCCTCGGTAGTTTCATCCAACTCCCCCAGAGCCGCCCGCATGGCGGCAATCGAGTCGCGACCTGCCGCGATCCGAAAGGGGTCGAGCATTTCGATATCGTGCGCATCTATCTCGCACAGCGATTGGCGATATCCGCGCCTGACTTTTTCCCGGCGCGCCTTATCGCGCAGCAGGTTTGCAGCCGTTTGAAAGAGGTAGGCGCTGCCCGACTGCATCGAGAGATCGGACTGACCGGCGAGACGGCTGAACACTTCCTGGGTCAGATCCTCGGCCTCAGCATGGTGATGAACGCGCCTCAGGAAAAAAGCCATAAGCGCAGGCCGGAACTCCCGGCTGAGCGCTATCACCTCCTTGGCACTTTCATTTGGCATTTTTCCACCCCAACGGGCACCGCATTATCTCATTAGACGCACCACTCCACAATCTCCGCCGTCAACGGTCAAATTGGTCACGTCTGGAGAACTCGTTCCCCAAGTTTGTGACTTGGCACCCCCGTCCCCGACGAGAGTTTTTGCCCGACAAAGCAACGCCAACTTCCTAGTACTACAGTTGCATTTGATGTCGTGTTCTTCGGTGACATTGACCCGCGATCGCTTGGTGGGTTTGGCGCCATCGGGACCAAGCCCAGATGAAGGCGGGATGGTGTTGAGCCGCGAATATGAGC
>Ga0265296_1003635_pt1 | contig 14087 bp, 14 predicted proteins | sample MunlanPumphouse1_FD_189073 | JGI IMG/M metagenome (GOLD analysis project Ga0265296, IMG submission 189073) | Groundwater microbial communities from a municipal landfill in Southern Ontario, Canada - Pumphouse #1 | ecosystem: Environmental > Aquatic > Deep subsurface > Groundwater | place... | reverse complement strand
ACTGCCCTTGAAGTCTATGAAAGTCTGGGGAATAGGGTTGATTTGATACTTGATGGTGGAAGAACCAAAAGTCTCCTGGGATCAACTGTCATAGATGTCACCTGCACACCTATCAAAATCATTAGACAGGGTGTGGTAAGTTTAGAGGATTTAAAAGAATATCTGTGAGAATTACATGAGGATCGTGCCTGAATTTTTTATTGATTTCCATAATAACATCTTATATCATCGAAATATAGGAAAAATAAAGCTCATTCTTCCATATTTGATTGTTTAATATAGAATTAGATGGAAAATTTTGCCTTACATAGGGGTAATATACATAGAAATTTTTCCATCTATACTAACTGTTAGCCCTCAGGAGAAATCATGAGTGAAACTGTATTTACAAAAGTAGACTACGATCTGGGTGGATTGGTCAAATTTATTGGCTTAGGTGAAATTGGGCTGCCAGACATCCAGCGTCCATTCGTATGGAAAAACGCAAAAGTCCGCGATCTTTTTGATTCCATGTATAAAAGATACCCTGTAGGTTACTTGCTTTTCTGGCAAAATGGATTGGCTGACGACCGCACTATTGGAACTGATCAAAAACAGAAGCCTCCACGACTTGTTATTGTGGACGGCCAGCAGAGAATGACTTCACTATATGCCGTAATTAAAGGCGTTAATGTTGTCCGAGAAAATTATGACAACGAAAAAATTTGCATCGCTTTCAATCCGCTTGAAGAGAGATTTGAGGTGGCTGACGCTGCCATCCGACGCGATAAGGCTTATATCCCGGATATATCGATTCTCTGGAGCGGTGACATAAAAATAACTAAAGTAATTAGGGAGCATATAGCAAATCTAAAAACAAGCAGAGACATATCTGAAGATCAGGAATCAGTAATTGAAGATTCAATTCTGAAACTCCAAAGCCTTTTAACTTTCCCTTTTACAGCACTTGAGCTTGCTTCAAACATTTCGGAAGAGGATGTTTCTGATGTGTTCGTTCGAATAAACAGCAAGGGGACGCCACTGAACCAGGCCGACTTCATACTTACCCTAATGTCGGTTTTTTGGGATGAAGGCCGCTCTGAGTTAGAACACTTCTGCCGGTTAGCCAAAAAACCGTCCAAAGGCACGGCTTCACCGTTTAATTATTTTATCGAACCTTCACCTGATCAGCTATTGCGTGTGGATGTTGGTGTGGCTTTCAAGCGTGCTCGTCTAAAATATGTTTATTCAATCCTCCGCGGCAAAGATCTGGAAACAGAAACTTTCAGTGACAATCGCCGGGTTGAGCAATTTGAAATTCTCAAAAACGCTCAAGAAAGAACCCTAAATCTCCAGTACTGGCATGATTTCATGAACTGCATAAGACAAGCAGGGTTTAGAAGCGGTAAGATGATCAGTTCCCAGAATAATTTTCTATTCTCTTACATCCTGTATTTAATTGGCCGTACCGAATATAAGGTGGCTGAATTCGAGCTTCGAAGGTCAATTTCACGCTGGTTTTTTATGTCGAGTGTTACGGGCCGTTTCACCGGCTCGCCAGAATCCGCCATGGAGTTTGACCTGGCACGGTTGCGCGACGTCAACACGGCCGATGACTTTGTTCAAATGCTCAATAAAATCTGCGATATCACACTCACTAATGATTTCTGGGGTGTTTCCCTGCCCAATGATTTGGCCACCTCGTCACCCCGTAGTCCATCGCTGTTTGCGTACCATGCAGCATTGGTTTTATTGGATGCGCGGGCGCTGTTTTCGAAAATCCGGGTTTCAGAGTTGCTCGATCCCGCTATGCAGGCAAATCGTTCGGCGGTGGAACGTCACCATCTGTATCCGAAGGGTTATTTAAGCAAGTTGGGAATTACAGCAACCCGGGATACCAATCAGATCGCTAATTATGCACTTGTAGAGTGGGGAGACAACACCCGAATATCGGATCAAGCGCCCATTGATTACTTGCCGGAAATGAAGGCACGCTTTGACCAAAGTGTGCTTGACCGGATGTATAGACACCATGCCTTACCTGATAATTGGGAACACTTGAAATACCGCGAATTTCTGGAAAAGAGACGCGAACTGATGGCCCAGGTGATCGCTGAAGGCTACGCAACCTTAATCGCTTCCGAGATCGAACAAGATGCAGGGGCTGGGGATTTTGATTTATCTCAGGTAGTGATAAACGGTGAATCCGAGGCTGTGGAGTTAAAATCCACCATGCGAACCAACCTCCATACTGGAACCAAGGATCCTCGTATGGAGCTTGCAGTGCTCAAGACCTTGGCAGGTTTTCTCAATACCAACGGTGGCACATTGATTGTCGGTGTTTCCGATGATGGTAGTCCGATCGGTATCGAAACAGATGGTTTTCCCAATGAAGATAAAATGGGATTACACTTGGTGAATATAGTTAAAAGCCGCATGGGCATACAGGCTATGACCAGCCTCCATGCGCATTTTGATGATCACGACGATTGCCGGGTGATGGTTGTGAAGTGCAGAAGAGCGCCTTCGCCAGTCTTTGTAAAGGACGGCGAGACGGAGCGATTTTACATTCGTACTGGGCCGTCAACAACAGAGCTCAGCGCGAGCCAGACGCAAGAGTATGTCAATCGGAAGTTTAAGGGCTAACAAGCCAGTACCAGATGCAAAAGGCCGGGGCTTTTATTAAAGGCCGAGATTTAACAGCGTTTTTCGCTTTTCCCAAGTTTTGTGGAAGCCTTTTGCACTGGTGACCGGCCGCATTAAGTATGATGACATGCAGGATATTGTCGGAGCATCCCTTCCTCAAATCGAAATGCTGGAAATCGGGACAGGAGATGGGGCAGAAGAATCTACTGGAGCTAAAGAGATAAAATAACAAATACCAGGCAAAGAGAGTGAAAAATAAAGAGGAAACATACGATGAAAGAAAAAGACCTTAAAGTTGTACAAAAATTTAAATCCCTTGTATCGCAAAAGGCAAGAGTACACGAAGTCAGGGTATTTGGTTCAAGGGCAAGAGGGGATGCTTCTGAGGAATCAGACCTTGATGTACTTGTTGTCGTAGATTATCTGGATCATTCGATAGAAAAATATATAAGTGAATGTGCATGGGAAGTCGGATTCTCTGAAGATATTGTTATAATACCTATTGTGATAAATCTCGATGCTTTAAAGAATACCCCAATCCGTGAGTCTATTTTCATTAAAAATGTTTACCGTGAAGGAGTAAGTGTATGAATGAAGAACTTCTCACCTTGATAAAATATAGACTTAAACAAGCTGACGATTCTATAGAAGAAGCAAAGGTTCTTCTTAAAGAGGGTATGAGCACGCGTGCAGTAATGAATCGTCTATACTATGCCATGTTCTATACTGTATTAGCCCTTCTACAGGAAAAACAGATAGGTACATCGAAACATATCGGTGCAATTTCTTTGTTTGACAGGGAATTTATTAAAACTGGCATATTTGACAAAGACATGTCTAAGACATTACATCGTGCATTTGAACTCAGACAGAAGGGTGATTATATGGAACAGGCTGAAGCTGCAAAAGAAGATATAGATGAAATATTTCCAAAGGCAGTAGATTTCGTTAATAAAGTGAATATGTTTTTTACCTAGAACAAACCTAAGATTGTTTTAAAGATTTAAAACCATAGCAGTTTCATCACAATCGGGGAACTTAACGCATTTTAAACAATCCGCCCATATCTTGTGTGGGAGAGCAGATTTGTCTGTTATCTCGAACCCTAGTCTTTTGAAGAACCCGGTCTGGTATGTCAAAGCAAAGACTTTATATATGCCTAAAGTTTTACATTCAGATAGGCAGGTCTCTACAAGTTTGGCACCAATACCCTTGCCCCAGAAGTCTTCACTTACGATGAGAGATCTAATTTCTGCCAGGTCTTCCCAGCAGATATGCATGGCACATGTGCCAATGATATCGGCTGACTTCTCGTCCACATAAACACTAAAGTCTCTGACATTATCATAAAGCTCACTCAAAGAACGAGGCAGCATCTCGCCCTTTTTAGCATAAATCCCTATTAAATCCTGAATTTCTTTGACATCTCTCACCCTTGCTTTTCTGATCATATTAAAGTATTACAACACCCCCTTGACTTCTTTAACAACCTCTAAAACATCTCTATCGGTAGTATCAATGGTCACATCAGCCTTAGCATAAAATGCTTCTCTTGATTTTAGCAGTTCCTTGATTTTGGTAAGTTTACCGGAGACAGTTAATAATGGACGATCATCATTTCCCATTACCCGGGAGAGGATCACTTCCTGGGTCGCTGTTAGGCATATTACTATACCATTCTTTTTCAGGTCATTGATATTCTCAGGATTAATTACCACCCCTCCACCGGTAGCTATAACCAACCCTTTCAACTCTGACAGATCCTTTACTACCTCCCTCTCTATGTCTCTGAAGTAACTTTCCCCATATTTTTTGAATATCTCGGGCACTTTAATGCCAAGTCTTTTTTCTATTACATCATCGGTATCAATAAACTCAAAGGAAAAATCCCTGGCCAGAATCCTTCCCACCTCGGTTTTTCCTGTTCCCATAAATCCTACCAGTACTATATTCTTGTTGAACTTTTTTTCTCCATGTTTCAGTTCCAACTATTCAACCCCTTACCCAAAAACTATCGTCACTACTCAGGTTGTTTAGGCTGTAGGCTGTTAGGCTGTTAGGCTACAGCCTACAGCCTATTCACCTGGGCAGTTAAAAATTGTCAACGTAGTTCAGATACCCCTCATAATTTCTCCTTATCTCTTCAACAGAATCCCCTCCAAACTTTTCTAAGAAAGTATTGGCAATTTCAATGGCTACCACTGCTTCACCGATTACTCCTGCGGCTGCAACAGCGCAGGTATCAGACCTCTCCACACTGGCATTAAAGCTCTCTTTGGTATCAATATCTACCGATTTTAAAGGTTTGGGTAAAGTGGGAATGGGTTTCATGGCAGCCCTGGCAATTATATGTTCCCCATTGGAGATTCCTCCTTCAATACCGCCTGCATTATTTGTCTTTCTGTAAAAACCCTCCTCTGGTTTAGACCCTTGAGCTTCTATGTCACAAGGTACTTCAGATAACCCTTTGTCATCTTTGGCTGGTGATTTATAGTATATCTCATCATGAACCTGAGATCCCCATCTCCTGGCAGATTCAAACCCTAAACCAACCTCTACCCCTTTGATTGCCTGTATACTCATCAGGGCGTGTGCTATCCTTCCATCGAGTTTTTTGTCCCACTGTGTATAAGTTCCCAACCCGACAGGTACACCTGTGACTACTATCTCGAATACCCCTCCAAGGGAATCTCCCCTGGCTTTTGCCTCATCTATTTTAGCTTTCATCTCTCTTTCGGCATTATCATCAATACATCTCAGATCCGAAGCCTCAGCCCTTCTGTATACATCCTCAGGGGTTAGATTTTGGACACTGATCCCTATCCCCCCTATTTCAATTACATGGCTAATTACCTTAATGCCAAATCCCTTAAGAAGACATTTTGCTACAGCCCCTACAGCAACTCGACAAGCAGTTTCCCTTGCACTTGCCCGTTCAAGAATATTTCTGATATCCCTTTGATTGTATTTGATAGCACCTGCAAGATCAGCATGACCTGGTCTAGGCCTGTTAAGTCGAATCCCTTTCCCTTCATATTGAGGGGATATAGACATCTCTGCTTTCCATTTTTCCCACTCTTTATTCTGTATTGCCAAAGTTATTGGAGCTCCTATAGTTTTGCCCCATCGAACTCCAGAGGTTATCTTTACTATGTCCTTTTCTATCCCCATCCGCTGCCCCCGACCGTAACCTATCTGCCTCCGGGCAAGATCAATATTTATATCATCTTCTCTAACACTCAAACCGGCGGGTATGCCTTCAAGGATGGCTGTCAGAGAGCTTCCATGTGATTCGCCTGCTGTAAGATACCTTATCATAAAGTCCACCAATAATATTCCTAATTTCTTGGTAGTGTCCGTTGATAGTTGTTCACTGTCCGTTGAAAGGAATCGATAAGTCAATAAATTTGGAGTCAGAATTCAGTAGTCAACCCCCAACTAGTACATCGTTCCATAAATACATATGCAATACTGTCATTTCGAGCAAAGCGAGAAATCTTAATGAATATGCATTATTAGAAGATATTTCCCGGAGCCTGCCCTGAGCGAACAGACAGATTTCTCGCTACGATCGAAATGACAAGTAGCGAAGGGGTCGATATGACATCTTAATTACGAAACGCTCTACTAGATCGGGGGTTCTTCTGGATTCTGTCTCCTGTCTTCTTTCGGAATTTACAACTGACCACTGACCACTGACAACTGATACTACGAATTTTTTTAGTTGACGGGTTTTTGCTTGACAATAGTGGGGGTGATAAATATCAGAAGTTCAGCTATCTCTTCCTTTTTGTATTTACTCTTAAACAGCCACCCAATGATAGGAATCTTCGATAAGAACGGGACGCCACTTACTGCATCAGTCTGTGTGCTTTCATAAATTCCTCCGATTACCGTAGTCTCCCCGTCTTTTACTATGACCTCGGTTTCTGCACTTCTGGTATCTATGCCCGGTTGTCCGCCGCCACCCGTTTGAGCAGACCTCTGATTTTTTGTTGCTTCGATCTTCAATCTAATATTACTTCCATCTGGCCTAACATGGGGGGTAACCTTAAGTGATAGGGTGGCCTCTGTCCACGTTGTATTCTGGCTCCCATTCTTATCCGTTGTCACATAAGGAAGTTTCACACCTTGCTTTATCGTTGCCTCTGTCTTATCTAATGTAACGATCCTTGGTCTTGATATAATCTTTACCTTTTCGTCCTTTTCCATGGCTGTCAGCTTTAAATCCAGTGTTGCTGAAGAACCTACAAAGGCGGCGCCCAACCCTCCATGGATAAAACTGGAGGGGAGGTTTATGGCATAATTGCTGCCTGCTGTCCCTGAAATGGTATAGTCGCCCGATGAAACACCTCTTTTATAGCTCCCACCCCATTGGATACCTAGTTCTTGCGTAAATGTAGGATTGCTCTGTACTATCCTTGCCTCGATCAGCACCTGGCGAGGTGGAGTATCCAAATCCAAATCCCCTATTATCTTTTTTGCCTCCTTTACAACCCCTTTAGTGTCGGTGATGCGTATAGAATTTATCCTTTCATCAGCAAAGGCCTTCCCCCTTTTAGATAAAGTTATTTGAGGCAAAATGTCTTTAGCCGATGCATAGTTTATAGGGATTATCTCTGTAATTAATTCTTCAACCTCTTCTGTTCCTTTCTTTTTTGCTAATATATCCTGTTCTTCCTTCATGAGTTTTTCAGAAGGGACAATCCTGATAATATTTCCTTCCCTGATCTTTCCCAGGTTATTGGTGGCCAGGATAACATCCAGGGCTTGATCCCACGGGACATCAACCAGCCTCATTGTAACTTTGCCTTTAACATCGTCTCCTAAAATTATATTCAGGTTGCTAACCTCGGCTATTAAACGAAAAACATTCTTTATATCTGCACCCTGATATTCCATTGAGACCCTAGTATGTTTTTCCCTTAGCCCTCCTTCCACAGGGGCTAACCCCACAGTAGAATTCATCTTTTCAGCTTTTTCTATCTGAACCCCCTCTTCATAGTTCTGGGTTCCTCCTGCCCTCCTGGTTGCTTCAACCTTTGTCCTTGGTACAGCAGATAGAGGCGGAGGTGAAGCGATCTCTTTATGTAGTACCTCCTGGGGCTGATTGAAGTCGAGATATATTTTGTTTTTCTCTTGAATAATATGATATGGCACCATAGCTCTCAATTTTATATCAATCTGAACAGCCTTTTTGCCTGAAATTATGGTTTGATAAGGTTTAATCAGTTCTACTGCGCTGTTAATTTCTTTAATGTTCATGCCTTCCTGGAGTTTTTTCGGGATATCCATTTCAACCAATTCCAGAACCAATGTATCCTTCGACACGCTGGAAAGATCATATTTAGCCTCACGGGATGTGGATACTATAATCTGAGATTTTTCTGCTGTCTGCCTGAAGTCTATACCTTCAACTGTTCCCTCTTCTTTAACTTGTGTTTTATTAGCAGAGATTACTTCTGGCTCAATAGGTTTCTTTATCTCTATAGGTTTCTTTATATAGAGAACCAGTCTATCAGCATCCTTAGCCACTTCATAATCTACCATTTTATTCAGAGCAATCTCTATCCTGCCACCTGTCCCGTTTTTATTGTCAAACTTTGTAATGTTTATATTGTTTATAGTACCATTACCTATTTTTATAGTTCCTGTCAATTCCCTTAAATCAGTGTTAGGTATATCAACAACTATCATAGGAGGATCGGCTAACTTAGAAACTGTATATGACATAGTGCCAAATCCCTGGATAGTAAGTCCCTGGATAGTAAGTTTAGTCGTATCCGCCTCTTCTGAAATTTCTAACCTTTGAATTTCAGATGCCAAACTCTCTTCTGATTTGATAAGCTCTGATTTAACCTGAAGGACTCTGGGAGAGCATGCAAAAATCAATAAGGCGGATACTGCCAGGAAGAAAAACATGAGCCTTCTTGTCCGCTTGTTGCAAACAACATCCCCTGGATACTTCATTGTGTTTCTCCTCCTTCAGCGTTATGGAGTTTAAGAGAAGCCGTTCTGGTTTTAATCTTACCAGAATTATTACGGTACACTTCTTCTATTATTACCCTGTCCTTTAGTATATTTGTAACCCTTCCATTATTTTCACCTATAAGGGTTCCTTTCCTCAGTACATACCCTCTGCCTTCAGGGTCCTCAACCATAGCCATGTTCTTATCATCCCTCCATATAATTCCGATGAGCTTTAACTGGCTAAAGTTATATCTCTGAAGTGGGACGAGCCGTTCACCTCTTATCTTGCCTTTACCCACTGTAGCTTTGGAAATAAACGGTTTAAAAGGGTCCCTTTTGCCCATAGGGTTGTAACTGTATTTGACCCCTTTATTATTAATCCCCTCTTTTTTCTCAGAGGTTGCTTTTTGAGGTTCATTTATGGCTATATTTCCACCAGTATTTTTTGGAAGGGAATCAGTTGATTCAGGTTTAGTCTCTGAGTTTATTAAAATAAATGAAAAAAACAGGGCAACGGAAAGGAGTAATATATGAGTCTTAGAGTGACTACTTCCCTTTGGTATTCTTAGTATCACTTTTTTCTTCTTTCTCAAGAAATCTAAAGGTTGTTGCCAGACAAGAGACAGTCAATGAATCCTCTGTATCAGAAATCTTTATACTACTCACGTTTAGGTTTGTAATATTTACTATACGGGTTAGCTTACTCACCCTGTTGAAGAAGGTAACAATATCGTGAAATTTCCCTAACACCTTAATGTCAACAGGGATTTCGGCATAAAAATCTCGTTTAACCTCTGGCATTGGCTTGAAGAGCAAAAAATCAAGCCCTGCCTCCCTTCCCAACTTGGATATGTTGTATAGCAGAGCAGGGACTTCTTTTTTGTTGGGGAGCTGGACTAATGCTATAGTAAAATCCTCATTCAATTTTGCCACTTCTTTCTTAAATTGTGGCAGTTTTCTAGCAATAGTCTGTTTTTTTATCAAATCTGACTGCAATTGGTCCAATTTAGATTGAAGCTGGCTTATCTCTGTCTGCTTGGGCATATAAAAAAGGTAGTAGTAACCACCGGATATCAAAAGCAAGATACCTATAAGTATCATTATCCTTTTTGGAGTAGGTAATTTTGCTATCTTATCCAGTACTTCAGCCACTTCAATTACTCACTTATTTTCAGGCAGTAATACCCGGCATGTGATATCGAACCTTTTAAGTCTCAAACCTTCCTGTATTTCTTGCTGTGATTGAATAAGCTCAATATCTGAGAAATAGGTTGACCTTTCCATGTTCCTCATAAAGCTGGCAATCGTTTCATTATCCAGTGCTATACCACTCAGGGTTAATTTTAAATCGATTTCTTGCAATGAGGTAATCCATAATTTGCCTGGGGTGTTTTTACTGAGTTCGTCCAGCATGTGTACCGGGCCGGTCTTTTTACGATTTAACATGTCAATGACCTTAATCTTCTCCTGCAGTTCTTTCTTTCTTTTTTTATATTCTTCGACATCCCCCACTACTTTATTTAAGCGAGTGATCTCATCTTCGGTACTTTTAATCTCAGAGTTTAGTGTATTGATTTTCCCGGATGCATTAATCTGAATATAACCAAGAACAAGTACCAACAGTACCAAAGAGAGTATACCTATAGATATTGATTGCCTTGCACCTTCTTTCTTTCTATCTTCCCTTACCGGTAATAGATTTATCCTTATCATTTGTCCCCAGTCCGTCTTAATGCCAAACCTACACCCACAGCCATCAGCGGAGCGATGTATTCAAGGTATTCCGGGTCAAATGCCTTTTCACCACAATCAATACCTGCAAAGGGGTTTAGCACCTCTACAGGAATATCTGATACCCTATCCTCTATAAGCCTTTTTAATTCAATGCTCTTTGAGCATCCTCCGCTCAGGTATATTTTATTGATGTGTTCATCTGTAAAGGTTGCCCAGAAGAAGTCCATAGATCTTTGAATCTCTGTAGCCAATGAGAGGGATACCTCCTTAACAATATCTTCTATCTCACTATAGTCGATCTCCTTGACCTGTCCACCTATCTTCAGAGTCTCCGCTTCCTCGTAGCTAATATCCTTTCTTTTTTGAATCTCCGCAGTAATCTTATTGCCTCCAATAGATATAGCTCGTGTAAAAACAGAGATACCATTTTTAAGAATATTCATATTCAAAATACTAGCGCCAATATCGACAAGGGCTATTACCTCATCTTCATTATATGGGTAATTCATCTCAAACATATTCTCTAAGGCAAAGGAATCAACATCCATCACAACAGCATTCAACCCGGCTTCTTTTATTACCTTAGTGTAATCGTTAATAATGTCCTGTTTAGCAGCTACCAAGAGTACATTCATTTGACTTTTGTCTTCAGGGTTTTCTCCCCATATATGAAAATCAATATTCACATCATCAATCTCAAAGGGGATATACTGTTCTGCTTCCCATTTAATTGATTCCTCAAGCTCATTCTCAGCCATAACGGGGAGAGATATATTTTTAACGATTACAGAGTGTCCGGATATTGAAGTAGCTACATTTTTGGTTTTTATGTCAAGATTCGACACTAAATTTTTGATGATATTAGTAACAGCGCCTTGGTCCTTTAAGGCTCCATCGACAATAGTGCCAGGAGGTAGGAAGCCAATCCCCACATTCTTTAGCTGGTACCCCTTTTTAGTTTCCTGAAGTTCCAATAATTTAACAGAACTGGAACCTATGTCTATGCCAATAAGGTTCTTCTTTGGAAAGAAAATCATACTTAAAGACTCTCAAGGTAAAGGTTGTTTAGGCTGTAGGCTGAAGGTAGTTAGACTGAAGACTGTTAGGCTATAGACTATTAGCCTACTACAGCCTACAGGCTAACTGCCTACAGCCTAAACTTCAGCCTACAGGCTAACTGCCTACAGCCTAAACTTCAGCCTATCCACCTGAATAGTTACAACTATTTAAAAAACTATCATAACCCAGCAGCAGTGTCAAGATTCATTTCCGGCTTCATTTTTGACTTTTTTTGTTGTTAAGGTTTTCATTCCTTAGATTCTTTGGACTTTTAAACTGGTAAATAATCTCATCTTCTTTGGCTAACCCCAGCCCCTGTCGGGCTATCCCTTCTATGTAACTTCTGTCTTTCTTCAGAGAATGAATCTTTGTTTTTAAATTACGGTTGTCTTTCTCGATCTTTTTATTAAAGGCATCTATCTGATCCTTCTCCTTTGTTAAACGGTAAATATGGATAATTCCCTGCTGCCTAAAGATGGTGAAGAATATCATAACAAGGATTAATAATAGTAGAATAATCAGGTATTTCTTATCTGTCTTTCTTTTAAACCTCATTCATTTTACCTGTTCTGTATCCTTCTAAATCTAAAGTAGTATACTGGAATCCTAAGTCTTTAAATTTAGTTGCTATCTTGAGCATGGTGTTTTTGTCATAGAACCCAGGCATCTCCTGGAGATCGACCTCAATCCTGGCAATCTCTTTGTGGTATCTTACACGAAACTGTTTAAACCCCATGCCTCTCAAGAATCTTTCACACTCACCAATCTTGTTTAACAGTTCGTATGTAATCTTTGTTCCATAGGGAAAACGAGATGATAGACAAGCAAAAGAGGGCTTATCCCAGATCGAAAGGTGTAGTTTTCTGCTTAGTATTCTAATCTCGTCCTTTGTAAACATCGCTTCAAAAAGGGGGCTGCGGATTCCTATCTCTTTTGCCGCTTCCATACCAGGTCGGAAATCTTCCCGATCAGCATAATTTGTTCCATCCACTACCCAGTTTAATTGGAAATCCTTTGCTTTCTTTTTGCATATTCCAAACAGTTCTTTTTTGCAGTAATAGCATCTCCTCCTGGTATTTTTATAGAAATCCGGCATATCCAGTTCGTTGGTTGGAACAATCAAGTGCCTGACCCCTATTTCTGAGGTCAGTCTCTTGGCATCTTCGAATTCATGCTCTGGGTAGGTAGCAGAAAGTCCGGTTAGGGCTAAGACTTTGTCTCCCAATTCGTCATGAGCAACCTTTAATAAGAAGGTGCTGTCTACCCCTCCGGAGAAAGCCACTAATACAGAGCCCATATCCCTGAGTATCTCTTTCAGCCTATCAAACTTTTCATCTATTATATCAACCATACCAATAAAGAATCCTTTCACCAGCCACTGCAATTCAGACACTGGACTTCAGACTTTAGACACCAGACTTTTCTATATAGGAAATTAACCCTTGGAGTATTCTTAAACCTTCTTGAGCTTTTGCCCATAATTCTTCATATCTATTGGTGTCTAAGTATCCCAATTGCTTCCCTTCCCCTAAGTCTAATGTCTGATGTCTATGGTCTACTGTCTGAATCACAGTCACCAGCCAGAGATCAAATGTATTTATAGTAAGGATAATAAAACATTTTAGATGTCTATTCCTCGCTTTGTCAAGAAAAATCTAGTTTCTTCAATAGCTTAAGACTATTTTCCGAGAAATATAACCTGGTGAATAGGGTATAATCTCGAAGCGATAAGCTGCTTGACAAATTGTCTAATTTACCATAATCTTTAACAATTATGATTCATCTCCCAAAAAGTTGCTCGATGAAAAGGATTCAAGGGGTCAAGGATTCAAGGATTCGAGCGAAATGCTTAAAAATTAGAAAGAATTAAAGGTCTGGAAAAAGTACTGGGAGAAGAACCATAATTATAGATCGGGAGGCAAGCCCAATTGAGGATTTACAGAGAAGTAAAGCTTGTTATTTATGACTGTGACGGGGTTATGTTTGAAAGCAGAAGGGCCAACCTGGCCTATTACAATTTTATACTTGATAAATTTGGGGGACCCCCTATAGATGAAAAAGATCCCCTCTTGACCCATATTGCCCATACCCATACCGGTAAACAGGTAATAGACATTCTTTTTAAAGAAGATACAAGACTGGATGAGGTGTATAAATTTACCAGCGGTCTTGACTACACCCCTTATTTGCAGTACATGGAAATAGAACCAGGGCTTATTGAAATGCTGGAGTTGTTAAAAGAGAACTATTATGTAGCTATTGCTACCAACAGGGGCATCACTTTACAGACTATCCTCCATCGTTTTGACCTGGAGAAATATTTCCACTATTCGGTTACATCCCTGGATGTGAAGATGCCCAAACCCGATCCTGAATGTCTTTTGAAAATCCTGGATCATTTTAAATTACCTAAAGAGGCAGCTTTGTATATAGGAGATTCTGAGATAGACATGGAAACAGCTAAAAATGGAGGGGTAGTCTTTATTGCGTATAAAAATAGCATGAGTACTCCTTTGAAGATAATGACCCATCCGGAGCTTAAAGGTATCCTTGGGTTATAGGGGAAAAATGCTAAAGTGAGTATTGATGAAGTCGTACTAAGTCAAAAATCAGATGGCACAGTAAAAAGCTCCAGATGCAAGGCGCGCAAATCCGAAGGAATGAAGCGTACTTACCTGTACGCTGCAATGACTGAGGAT
>Ga0265296_1003633_pt1 | contig 14104 bp, 13 predicted proteins | sample MunlanPumphouse1_FD_189073 | JGI IMG/M metagenome (GOLD analysis project Ga0265296, IMG submission 189073) | Groundwater microbial communities from a municipal landfill in Southern Ontario, Canada - Pumphouse #1 | ecosystem: Environmental > Aquatic > Deep subsurface > Groundwater | place... | reverse complement strand
GGTCCGTGGCCGCTCCGCCTGCCGTTCCTGGTCGTGATCGTCCTGGTGGTGCTGGTGATCGTCGGCGTCGCGCTGATGCCCGAGCCGGTCGAGCACCGCGAGCGCCTGCGTCTGCGACCGGCGTGGCCGCACGTACCCCGCGAGATCCGCGGCGCGTTCGTCTTCTCCAGCCTCGGCGTGTTCGCCTCGTGGTCGATCGGCGGCCTCTTCCTCTCGCTGGGCCCGCGGTTGACCGCGATCGAGCTCGACACCACCGACAAGGTGCTCGCCAGCCTCGGCGTGGTGGCCGTCTGCCTGGCCGGGACGGTTGCGCAGGTCCTGGCCGGTCGGTTCGATCCGTGGCGGCTGATGGCCGGTGGCTCGATCGTGCTCACCGTCGGCGTCGCCGCCACGATCGGGGCGTTGTCGCTCGGTTCGGGACCGGTCTTCGTGGCGACCGCTGCGGTGATCGGCGTCGGCTGGGGCACGACCTACCTGGGATCGCTCGGCGCGTTGACCTCGGTGATCCCCGTCGCCCATCGCGCCGCGGTGATGTCGGCGATGTTCGTCGTCGCCTACCTGTCGATGTCGGTGCCGGCGCTCGCCGCCGGCGTCGTCGCCACGGTCTGGGACGTGATCCCGGCCTTCCGACTGCTCGGCGCCGTGGTGATCGTCGTCGCGCTGGGCGTGGCGATCGCGGCGCCGCGGATGCGTCCGCCGCGAGCGACCCCGGTCGAGGAGGTCAGCCTGGCGGTCGAGCCCGCGGCCTGCGTCCGCTAGCCGGCGGGCCGTCGGACGGGCGCCGGACGTTGCGGCCGGGCCCTCGCCCGCAGTCGACCCCTACGAGACCTCGACCAGCTCCTTGGTCACGGTCGTGAAGACGTCCGGACCGTCGGTCTTGACCGCGACCAGGTCCTCGATCCGCACGCCGTGGACGCCCGGCACGTAGATCCCCGGCTCGACCGTGACGACCTGGTCGGTCTTCAGCGGATCGCTCGCGCGCGGTCCCAGGGTCGGTGCCTCGTGGACCTCCAGCCCGACCCCGTGGCCCAGGCCGTGACCGAAGTGGTCGCCGTGCCCGGCCTCCGCGATCAGCTCGCGGGCGATCGCGTCGACCGCGCGGGCGTTGGCCCCGGTGCGGATCGCGCCCAGCGACAGCTGCTGGGCGTCGAGCACCGTGGCGTAGACCGCACGGGCCTCGTCCGAGATCGCGCCGGTCGAGACCGTGCGGGTGCAGTCCGAGCAATAGCCGTCGAGCACGCAGCCCCAGTCGACGGTCAGCAGCACCCCGGCGGGCACGGGCACGTCGCGCGGCGACGCGTGCGGCAGCGCCCCGTGCGCCCCGGAGGCGACGATCGGATCGAAGCTGTTGCCGCTCGCGCCCCGCTTGCGCATCGCGATCTCCAGGTCGAGCGCGATCTCACGCTCGGTCCGGCCGACGATCGGTCCGCCGAGGATCACCTCGACGAAGGCGGCGTCGGCCAGTTCGGAGGCCGCGCGGATCGCCGCCAGCTCGGACGCGTCCTTGACCGCCCGCAGCGACGAGACGATGCCGGCGACGGGCACCAGCTTCTGGCCGATCTCCGCGGCGTTCGCCAGTCGCCGGTGGGCGGCGAAGGTCAGGTGCGCGTCGTCGAAGCCGATCTTCGCGGCACCGATCGGCAGATGCTGGGCGACCCCGGCCCCGCCCAGGTCGCGTCCGCCGTTGATCCGCTCCCACGGCTCGGGGACCTCGGCCTCCGCCTGCTCGACGTAGCGGAAGTCCGTGACGAAGCGCCGCAGGTCGCGAACTTCGTCGCCGTGCTTCTCGCGTCCGACGATCACGACGGCGTTGCTCCCGGTGAACCCGGTCAGCCAGCGGATGTCGTGGAGGTTGGTGATCACGACGCCGTCGAGCTCACGCTCGGCGAGGATCGCAGCCAGTCGGTCGCTGCGGTCCGCAGCCAGTGCAGAAGTGATCATCGGTCTACCCCCGGGAGATCGGAACCCGCCCCACCCGGATTGGGAATCTCGACGTCCGGGGTGTCGATGCCGCCGGCGGCGGCCGAGACGCCCAGGTCGTCGTTCAGCGGCTCGCCGTCGGAGCGGTCCGGATCGTCGTGGACGCGCGGCGTGTCGGGCCGGGACAACGTCTCGCCGGTCGGGGTCCCGGCCCGCGGCGTCGGCACCGGGGCGGCGCTGATCAGGTGGTCGCGCAGCTGCGTGAGCGCGTCGCGGTAACCGTCCGGTCCCTGACCGGCGACCGTCGCCAGGCAGAGGTCGGAGAGCACCGAGTGGCGACGCCACTCCTCGCGCTCATGGATGTTCGACAGATGGACCTCGATCGCCGGGACCGCCGCCAGCTCCAGCGCGTCGCGGATCGCGTACGAGTAGTGCGTCCAGGCCCCGGGATTGATGATGATCCCGTCGACCAGGCCCTCGGCGCGGTGCAGGTACTCGACCAACGCGCCCTCGTGGTTGGTCTGGAAGAACCGCGGCGTCTGGTCCAGGTCCTTCGCCCACTCGTCGATCTGCCGCTCCAGCTCGCGGAACGTCAGGCCGCCGTAGTGCTCCGGATTGCGGCGGCCGAGTTGATCGAGGTTGACGCCGTGAACCACGGCGACACGGAAGCGACGCATCCGCGGATCCTCGCACGCGGAAGCCGCCGGGCGGCGGCTGCGTGCGCGGACGCCGTCCGAACGGCGAGCGCGCCGGCCCTACGGAGCGAGGGCCGCGATCGCCCCGCGTACGTCGCGGCTGGCCAGCTGCTGGCCGTAGCGGACGTCACCCGGAGCCCGGACGACCACGAACGGCACCGGCTTGTCGCCCAGCCGCTTCTTGTCGCGGGTCGTCGCCTCGTGCACCGTGTCGACGTCGATCGCGCCGTCCATCCGGGTCGGCAGTCCGACCGCGGCAAGCAGTTCGCTGACCTGGTCGCGCAGCGCGTCCTGACCCGACAGCTGGAGCGCGGCGAGCAGGCCCAGTCCGACGGCCTCGCCGTGGCGGTAGCGGCGGTAGTCCGTCACCGTCTCGATCGCGTGGCCGATCGTGTGGCCGAGGTTGAGCACCTGACGGCGTCCGCCGTCGCGCTCGTCGTCGGCAACCACCTGCAGCTTGGTCCGAGCGCAGCGGGCGATCGTCAGCGGATCGACCGGCGCCCCGGACGAGACGGCGTCCCACAGCGGTCCCCCGGCGATCAGCGCCGTCTTGACGACCTCGGCGTAGCCCGCGGCGAGCTCCGCCTGCGGCAGCGTCTCCAACGCGTCCGGATCGACCATCACCGCGGCGGGCTGGTGGTACGCGCCGACGTAGTTCTTGGCCGCCGGCAGATCGACGCCCGTCTTGCCGCCGTAGGCGCTGTCGACCTGGGCGACCAGCGTCGTGGGCACCTGGACGACCGGGATGCCGCGCTGGAAGGTCGACGCGACGAACCCCGCCAGGTCGCCGACCACTCCTCCGCCGATCGCGACCACGTGGTCGGAGCGCGTGACGCCCTGGGCGACCAGCGCAGACCAGACCCGCTCACAGGTCTCGAGGGTCTTGTACGCCTCGCCGGCCGGGAACTCGACCAGCGCCGAGAGCCCCGGGATGTGGCCCGCGTAGTGCTCGGCGACCTGGTCGTCGGTTACGCCGATCCGCCGCGAGCCTTCGGGCAACGGCCACGGCGGCAGGTCGCGCAGCAGGCCTGGACGGACCCAGACCGGGTAGCCGCCGGCCGGCGTGTGCGCCCAGAGCATCGTCGCGCCCTTGGCTTGCGGCACCTGGCGGATCACCGGCACCGACGACGTCAGCAGCTGCCGGTCGACCTCCGGCAGCACGACGTCGGAGATCCGCTCGTAGAGCGCGGCCCGCTGCTGGAACAGCGCCGCGAAGCTGTCGCGGTCGCGGGCCAGCGGCCGGTCGGTGCGCTTGGCGCGGCGCCAGGCGGTCTCGAGGCTGACGTGCAGCCAGACCACGGTGTGGCGTTCCAGCGCCTGCTGGACCTTCTCGGACTGGACCGTGCCGCCGCCGAGCGCGATCACGCCACCGTCGGCGCGATCGAGCAGCTCGAGCGCGATTCGCTCCTCGATCGCGCGGAACGCCGGCTCGCCGTGCTTGCGGAAGTACTCCGGGATCGTCGTCCCGACCTCCTGCTCGATCCGCTTGTCGGTGTCGACCATCCGCTCGCGGAGGACGTTGGCGATCATCCGGGCGCCGGTCGTCTTGCCGGCCCCCATGAAGCCGACCAGGACGATCGCGGGCGTCGGCGCCTTCGCGGTGTCGGACATCGGGGTCAGCGCTGCCAGCCGATGCGCTGCTCGTAGGCAGCGATCGCGGCACGCACGTCGTCGATGTGGTCGCCCCCGAACTTCTCGCGGTAGCCCGAGGCGAGCACCATCGCGATCATCGCCTCGCCGACGACGCCGGCGGCCGGAACGACGCAGTTGTCGGTCCGCTCGCGCAGCGCCTTGGCGGACTCGCCGGTCGACAGGTCGACCGAGCGCAGCGGCTTGGTGATCGTCGGGATCGGCTTGACGACGGCGCGGACGACCAGGGTCTGACCGGTGGTCATCCCGCCCTCGAGCCCGCCCGCGTGGTTGGTCCGGCGGCGCAGCGAGCCGGTCGGCTGGTCGCCGTCCTCGATGTCGTCGCCGGTGAAGATCTCGTCCTGGGCCTGCGAGCCGGGCGTCTCGGCCAGGCGGAAGCCGTCGCCGAACTCGACGCCCTTGTGCGCCTGGATCGAGCAGATCGCCTGGGCCAGGCGGCCGTCGAGCCGCTCCTGCCAGGAGACGTGCGAGCCGATGCCGGGATGCAGGCCGAAGGTCAGCACCTCGTAGGCGCCGCCGATCGACTCGTTCGCCTTGCGCTCGACGGTGATGTGCTTGACCATCGCCTTCGCGGCCTCGGGGTCGAGGCAGCGGACGGGATCCTTGTCGACCCCGTCGAAGTCGGCGACGGTGGTCGGCGCGTGGTCGGCGCCGGCGTGGACCGGACCGATCTGCGTGACGTGCGAGCGGATCTCGACGCCGATCGCGCGCAGGAAGGCCTTGGCCAGCGCGCCGCCGGCGACGCGGGCCGCGGTCTCGCGAGCCGAGGCCCGCTCGAGGATGTTGCGGACGTCGTCGTGGCCGTACTTCCAGACCCCGTTGAGGTCGGCGTGTCCGGGCCGCGGCATGTGGACCGGCGGGATCTCCGCCTCGACCGGCCACGGGTTCATCCGCTCTTCCCAGTTGGCGTAGTCGCGGTTCTGGACCCAGAGCGAGATCGGGCCGCCGAGCGTGTAGCCGTGGCGGACGCCGGCCTTGACCTCGGCGGTGTCGGTCTCGATCTTCATCCGCCCGCCACGGCCGAAGCCGAGCTGGCGACGGGCCATGTCGCGGTTGATCGCCTCCCGGTCGAGCTCGAGACCGGCGGGTAGGCCCTCGACGAGCGCGGTCAGGCCCGGTCCGTGGGATTCACCGGCGGTGGAGAGCGTCAAGGCCATACGGGCTCCAATCCTAGGGGTCTCCGTCCCGACGCGATCTGTCGTGCTCACGACCCGAGCAGGCCCACGTAGACGTTGAGCAGCGGTTGCCCGACGACGAACGCCACCACCCCGCCGCCCGCCAGGTACGGACCGAACGGCACCGTGGTGGTCCGCAGCGCCCGTCGTCCTTCCCGCACGACCACGACGACGGCCACCAGGCTCCCGGCCAGGAACGCCACTGCCAGCGCGATGGCGACGACCGGACCGAGGCAGAGGCCGAGCACCCCGGCGAGCTTGACGTCGCCCAGGCCGAGGGCTTCGGGACGTGGCGCTCGGACCGCGAGCAGGAACGCCACGGCGGCGACCGCCGCGATCAGCCGGCTGGGCTGGCCCGCTTCGTCGTAGAGCAGGCCGCCGAGCATTGCGGCCATCGCGGCCAGACCGGTCATGGCGTTCGGGATCCGCCGTTCGCGCACGTCGACGGCCGTCACCCCGACGAGCAGCAACACCAGCAGCAGCCCGACGTAGAGCGAGAAGGTCGGCGGGTGCGGGTGCGTGAAGAACATGGGTTGCCGAACGTAGGCCCGTCCGCCGTGCGCTCTCCAGTCCCTCTTCGTGTCGGGCCGGCCTCGTGTTCGTGTCGTCTTCGCACCGCCTGTTCGTGTCGTCTTCGCACCGCCGTTCGCAGTCCGAATCGGCTGTCGCACGGCAGAGGCTCGGGCCGGGCGGCTCCCTCACCCGGGTCCATGCGCCAGAATGGCGGGACATGCTGGCGTTTCGCCTTGTCTTCCTGATCGCGATGGTCGCCGGGCTGTTGACCGCCATCGCCGTCTCATCCTCCGATCGCGAGGCGAACGGTCGCGCGTCGACCACCGCTCCGCTGCCGCCGGCGACCTTCGCCGCGACCCGGTCGGTCGAGGCGAAGCTGCCCCACGACGGTCCGATCGACGCCGACGTCGGCGACATGGTCGTGTTGCGCTTCACGCCGAAGCAGTCCGACGTCCTGGAGCTCGATGCGTTCGGCTTCGAGCAGGGGATCGCGGGCGACGTGGCGACCGTGGTGCGGATCGTGGCGGCGCGGCCCGGGACGTTCGAGCTGCGGCTGCGCGGCGCCGAGAAGACCGTCGCGACGCTGAAGATCGCGCCGCGCAAGCCGCTCAGCGGCGGAACCGCCGCGAGCTGATCGGGACTACTCGGCCGCGGGCTTCTTCGCCGCGGCCTTCTTGGCAGCCGGCTTCTTCGCGGCGGGCTTCTTCGCCGCCGGCTTCTTCGCGGCAGGCTTGCGCGCTCGCGGCTTCGGGGCGCGGGCGGCCAGCAGCGCCTTGCGCTCCTCGAGCTGGGCCTCGGTCAGCACCGGCGGCGTCTCCGCCGGGTGCTCCTGGGCGTTGCGCTCCGGGATGCTCGTCCCCGTGCCGTCGCACCAGGGGCAGGCCACGGCGTGCGGCTCGCCGAGCTCGGGGCCGGTCGCGGCACTCGACAGCAGCTTGCCGGTCCCGCGGCAGGGACCACACGGCCCCGGAGGGGCAACCGGGGCGTCCTCGTCGATCCCCCGCGCCTGCGCTCCCCGCTTGCTGAACTGCTTCGTCGCCATTCCGGCGAGCATACGCAGGCCCCGTGACCTTCTGCACTGCGGGGCCGTCGCTACGGTGTGCGGATGGCCTCGCGCTCCGGCCGCTTCGCGCCCAGCCCCACCGGTCCGCTGCACCTCGGCAACCTGCGGACCGCGCTGGTCGCCTGGTTGCGGGCGCGTCACGAGGGTGCACCGTTCCTGTTGCGGATCGAGGATCTCGACCAGGGACGCAGTCGGGCCGAGCATGAGGCCGGCCAGCTCGCCGACCTGCGGGCGATCGGGATCGACTGGGACGGCGACCCGATCCGCCAGTCGACCCGCGACGACGCCTACGCGGCGGCGCTCGCCCTGCTGGAGGCTGCCGACCTCGTCTACCCCTGCTGGTGCACCCGCGCCGAGATCCGCGACGCGGCCAGTGCCGCGCACGACGACCGGCCCGAGAACGCGTACCCCGGCACCTGCGCCCGGCTCGACGCCCCCGGCCGCGCCGAGAAGGCGCGCTCCGGTCGACCGCCGGCGCTGCGGGTCCGAGCCGAAGCCGCGCAGGTCAGCATCGACGACGTGCTGCTCGGCCCGATCAGGGGCGTGGTCGACGACTTCGTGGTCCGCCGGGGCGACGGGTCGTTCGCCTACAACCTGGCCGTCGTGGTCGACGACGGCTGGCAGCGGATCGGCGAGGTGGTTCGCGGCGACGACCTGGCCGGCAGCGCTCCCCGGCAGGCGTGGCTCGCCGACCGACTCGGACTGCCGCCCGTGAGCTACGTCCACGTGCCGCTGGTGCTCGGTCCCGACGGACGCCGCCTGGCCAAGCGCGACGGCGCGGTGACGCTCGCCGACCGCCGGGCGCTCGGCGAAACCGCGGACGACGTGCGCAGCGCGCTCGCCGCGAGCCTCGGGCTGTGTGCGCCCGACGAGCGCCCGACCCCGCACGAGTTGGTCGGACGGTTCGCGATCGAGGACCTGGTCGGACGGACCGCCACGGTCTGGGATCCGGACGCCGTCCCCCTCGGCCGAGCAGGCTGAGCCGGCCGCCGGCCGTCGAGCCGTCCGCGCTCGGTGATCGGCCCCACGCCCGCCGGCGAGCGTTGGTGGGATGATCGGATCGTGTTCACGCCCGTCAGGCTCGTACGCTTCTGGTTCCCGCTGATCCTGATCGTGATCGGCTTCGCGATGCTGATCATCAGTCCCGACATCATCGGGATCGAGGGCTTCGCGCTGATGATCGGCGGTGGCCTCGGTGTGATCGTGACCAACCGGATCCACCGGATGGGCCTGTCGAGCGAGAAGGACCGCGACGCGGAGTTCGACGCCCGCGCGTTCTTCGACCGCTACGGCGTCTGGCCCGACGAGGCCACGCCCGACCAGCTCGAGGCCGCCGCCGAGGACCGAACGGTGCACGTCACGAACCACTCCCCCGCGCCCAAGCGCCGTCGAGCGCGCCGACCCTAGTCCGGCTCCCCCGACGTCCGATCACGAGGCGGCCGGTTCCCAGTCCGATCACCGGGATAGGCTGGACCTCTGTGCCTACCGCAGCCGACACCGTCGTTCACGAGCTCGCCGAGGCCGCCCGCACCTACGGGCGGTTGGGCATCGACACGGAGTTCGTCGGCGAGGGCCGCTACCGCCCGCTGCTCTGCCTCGCGCAGGTCGCGGTCGACACTCCCTCCCGCGGGGTCCGGATCGAGCTGCTCGATCCGCTGGTCGACGACTTCGATCCGACGCCGCTGGCCGAGGTGCTCGCCGATCCCGCGATCGAGATCGTGCTGCACGCGGCACGCCAGGACGTCGCGCTGCTCAAGCGCAGCTGGAGCACCGAGATCCACAACGTCTTCGACACGCAGCTCGCGGCGGGCTTCGCCGGGCTGCGGTCCCAGATGGGCTACGACGCGCTGCTGCGCGAGATGCTCAAGGTCAACCTGCAGAAGTCGGCGAGCTTCACCCGGTGGGAGCAGCGACCGCTGAGCGAGGAGCAGCTCCGCTACGCCGCCGAGGACGTCCAGCACCTGTTGCAGCTCTCGGTCGCGATCCAGAACCGCCTGGTCGACCTGGGCCGGCTGGACTGGGCGCTCGAGGAGTGCCGCAGCCTGGAGGACGTCGACGACAGCCGCGACCCCGAGGTGCTGTTCACCAAGCTCTCGCGGGTCGACAGCCTCGACCCCGGGCAGCGTGCGGTGGCCTTCCGCCTGCTGCAGTGGCGCGAGACGGAGGCCGCCGAGGCCGACCGCCCGCCGTCGACCGTGCTCCAGGACCAGACGCTGATCGAGCTGGCGAAGCGCCGTCCCCGTTCGCGGGATCGGCTCAAGCAGATCCGCGGGATCAACGAGGCGACCCTGCACCGTCGGGGCGAGCGGCTGCTGCAGGCGATCGCCGAGGGTCGCGACGCCGAGCCGATCCCGGTCACGCGCGAGAAGACTCCGCGCCAGGACCCGGTCGATCCCGAGCTGATCGCGCTGACCGAGACGCTGGTCCGCACCCGCGCCAACGAGGAGCAGCTCGCGTACGAGCTGCTGGCCAGTCGCGCCGATCTGCAGCGCGTGATCGCCGCCTGGCGCGACGGCACCCCGACGCCGGACGTTCGCACCGTCAGCGGCTGGCGCGGCGACCTGGTCGGCCAGGACATCCTGGCCTTGCTCAACGGCGACCTGCGGCTGCGGGTCGACGAGCGACGCCGCGTCGTCGCCGAGCGCTGAGCCGCCGCCGTTCCGTTGGGAGCGACAAGTCGGCGCGAACGCCGGCGGACCGCTCTAGGGAACGACGACGTCCCGCAGCTCGACCGCGCCGTCCTCGCGGGTCCACCAGCGCAGCCGGCCGCCCTGCACCTCGGGGATCCGGCACGACCAGCCGAGCGCGTCGTCCTCGTCGCGCAGGACCTGCGTGCCGTCCTCGTCCACCTCGGCGACCACGCGGAGGTCGTCCGCCTCGCCGGGCTTGCCGGACGCGATCCGTGCGGCGAGCACCGCCATCTCCGTCGCGTCCAGCCGGTCGCGCACCGCACCCAGCGACGCCAGGTAGTGCTCGCCGATCGCGAGCGGCCCCATCGGCCGGTCGCGACGACCGGCATCGTGGTCGCGGGCCAGCCAAGCCGCGACGATCAGCAGGTGATGCGCCCGCGTCCGGTCGCGGACGACGGCGTCGGGGATCGCCAGGCCGACCAGGCGCTCCGGCTCAGCGGCCCGCGGGGCCCGCATCCGATCGCGACGACGCTTGTCGTACGGCGGCGGACCGGCGTCGAAGCCCTCGGCGAGGATCTCGAGCGCTCGCGTGCCGTAACGGCCCTGCTTGTCGAGCACCAGCGGGTGACGCCGCGGGTCGTCGTACTCGTCGACGCCGGGCCACCAGATCCGCGCCGCACCGCCGAAGACCCCGAAGTGCTCGGGCAGCAGATCGTCCAGGTACCGACTCGCGGCGCCCGTTCGCACGCCGCGCAGGATCGCCCTGTCCCCGACGACCCGGCGGACGGCCTCGGGGTCGAACGCGGGATCGTCCTCGCCGGAGCGGCTGGAGAGGCAGACGATCGGCCGCTTCCGTGCGCCGTCGAGCACCTCCGAGGCGAGCTGCTCGCCGTCCGCCTCGCTGACGGCGATCTTGAACTCGGTGTCGGTCGAAGCCACCGCAGCAGGGTAGTCGGTCGACCGTCGCTCACGCCGTGTGATGGCCGTTCCGACCGGGTGCGATCCCGTTGCGCGAGGCGGCGGGATCGCACCCGACGGGCCGGCTCACGCCTCGCGGCGCGCGACCTCCTTGCGGACTTCGGGCGCCACCTGGGTGCCGAAGATCTCGGTCGCCTTCAGCACCAGGTCGTGCGGCATCCCGCCGAGCGAGAACTGGGCCATGTAGCGGCTGTTGCCGAACAGCTCGTGCTGGTGGAGGATCTTCTCGACCAGCTCCTCGGGCGAGCCGACGCCGAGGGCACCGGTCCCGGCGCGCTGCGCGTCGAACGCCGGCCGGGTCATCGGCGGCCAGCCCCGCTCCCGTCCGATCTGGTTCATCATCGGCGCGTAGGCGGGGTACAGCTCGTCGGCCGCCTGCTTGGAGGTCGCCGCGACGTAGCCGTGGGTGTTGATCGCGATCGGCAGCGACGCGGGATCGTGCCCGCCCTCCGCTGCGGCCCGCCGGTAAAGGTCGACGTGCGGCACGAAGCTCTCGGGCTGGCCGCTGAGGATCGCGATCGTCAGCGGCAGGCCCAGGTAGCCCGCGCGGGCGATCGACTTCGGGGTGCCGCCGACGCCGATCCAGACCGGCAGCGGATCCTGGACCGGCCGCGGGTAGATCCCCTCGTCGTTCAGCGGGGATCGGAACGACCCCGACCAGGTGACCCGCTCGTTCTCGCGGATCTGCAGCAGCAGGAGCAGCTTCTCCTCGAACAGCTCGTCGTAGTCCTTGAGGTCCTGGCCGAACAGCGGGAACGACTCGGTGAACGAGCCGCGCCCCGCGATGATCTCGGCGCGCCCGTGCGAGATCAGGTCGACGGTCGCGAACTGCTGGAAGACCCGCACCGGATCCTCGGAGCTGAGCACGGTGACCGCGCTCGCCAGCCGGATCCTCTCGGTCCGGGCAGCCGCCGCCGCGAGCGCCACCGGCGGAGCCGAGACCGCGTAGTCCGGGCGGTGGTGCTCGCCGATCCCGAAGACGTCGAGCCCGACCTGGTCGGCCAGCTCGATCTCCTCCAGCAGGTTGGCGAAGCGCTGCTCGGGGGTGATCAGCTGCCCGGTCTTCGGGTCGCGCCCGAGGTCGGCGAAGGTGGCGAGTCCGAGTTCCATGGACGCACAGCATGACACAGAATCCAGACAATCGGACCGTGGTCCGCTTATGCGACCCGGTATGGCCAGAGCACGGTCCGGCGCGGGCGACCTCAGACCGCGTCGGCCCGGACCGCCGCGTCCATCACGCGGCGCGAGACGTCGCGGCCGGTCCACCGCTCCAGGCTGCGCGCACCCTGGGCAACGAGGAACGACAGGCCGTCGACCGCCGGGATCCCCGCGGCCTGCGCGGCGTTGAACAGCGGCGTGCCGCCGGCTCGGTAGACCAGATCGACGACCGTGCCGTAGTCCGGCAGGTCGCGCTCGCCGACGGGCAGCAGCTCGAAGGTCCGCTCGGGCTCGTGCAGCCCGACGCTGGTGCAGTTGACCAGCACGTCCGCGGGGCCAACCGCCTCGGCGACGTCGACGCCCAGGTCGTCCGCCAGCTCGGACGCCCGTTCCGCCGTGCGGTTCCAGACCGCCACGCGGGCGCAGCCGGCCTCGCGCAGCGCCCAGACGCAGGCACGGGCGCTTCCGCCGGCGCCGAGGACCACCGCGGTCGTCCCGGCGAGCGGCCGCCCGATCACGTCGATCAGGCCGGGCGCGTCGGTGTTGTCGCCTTCGAGGGTGCCGTCGTCGAGCACGGTCAGGGTGTTGACCGCTCCGATCTCGCGGGCCGCGGCGGTCGCGACGTCGGACGCGGTCAGCGCCGCGTGCTTGTGCGGGATCGTCACGTTCGCCCCGGCGAACCCCGCGTCCCGTAGACCGGCGATCGCCCCGGCGAGCGCGTCCGGCGGCACCGGCAGCTTCTGGTAGCTCCAGTGGTCCAGATCCAGGTCGCGCAGCGCCGCCGTGTGCATCACCGGCGAGCGACTGTGGTGGACCGGCCAGCCGAACACGCCGAGCCGCCACGCCCGCTCCGGCGCGCTCGTCGCCGCGCCGGCGGTCATCAGTCGTCGTCCTTGCAGACGGACGGATCGCGACCCATCCGCTCCCGCGCGGCGTTGTAGGCCTGGCGGTCCTTCTCGAACTGCGCATCGCTGCTGGAGAACGCGTGCGTGCCGTTGCCGCAGGGCTTGACCACGTAGTACAGGTACGACTCGCGGGAAGGGTTCGCCGCCGCCTTGATCGACGCCAGCCCCGGGTTGCCGATCGGCGTCGGCGGCAGGCCGGTCCGGGTCCGGGTGTTGAACGGCCCGTCGCGCTCCAGCTCGCTGACCTTCAACGGCCGGGTCCAGTTGCGCTCGGCGTAGCGGATCGTCGCGTCGATCCCCAGCGTCATGCCGTCCTTCAACCGGTTGTAGATCACCGCGGCGACCTTGCGGCGCTCGGCCGGGATGTTGACCTCGCGCTCGATCATCGAGGCGATGATCAGCACGTCGTAGGGCGTCAGCTTGGCCCGCTTGGCGCGCTTCATGTCGACCGTCGCGAACTGCCGCTCGAAGGTCTCGACCTGCTTGGCGACGAGCGCCTTGGCGGTCGCACCGCCGCGCGGCAACTCGTAGGTCGCCGGGAAGAGGAAGCCCTCCAGCCCGGTCTGCTTCTTCGGCTGGTCGTACTTCTCCGGGTCGAACCCGGCGCTGCGACCGCTGGCCTTGAGGTAGTCGCCCTTCACACCGGCCTTCTTGATCTGGGCCGCGACCTCGCGTCGCGAGAGGCCCTCGGGCACCGTCACGTTGATCACCGGGTCGGGCACCGGAACGTCCCGCAGCGCGGTCAGCGCGGCGGCGTAGGTCATGTTCTCGCGCAGCTCGATCTTGCCGGCGCGCAGATCCGCTCCCCCACCGGACATCCGGGCCCGCAGCGAGAAGACCAGGGCGTTGTCGACCACACCCTCCTCGGCCAGCTTCTCGCCGATCTGGGTGACCGACGATCCGGCCGCGATCGTGACGCTGACCGGCGCGCCGGGGTCGCCCTTGAACGGCTGGAAGAGGACGATCGCGGCCGCGATCAGCAGCGCGAGCGGCACCAGCACGAAGATCGCGGCGATCCGCGACCAGCCCCGGCGCGAAGGAGCCTTGCGCGGTGCCACCTGGATCGGCGGAACGGCGCCGGCGGACGGCCGCAGCGGGGCCAGCGGCTCGTCTTCGGCCTCGTCGAAGCGGATCGCCTCCTGCTCGTCGGTGAAGGCGGAGAACGGCTCGGGATCGCGATGGACCGGCGCGGCGGGCGGCGGCGGGCGGCGCGGAGGCGCGGAGGCGGCGGGCTCGGGAGCGGACGACGACGGCGGATCGCCCGCGGGCGGGGACGGCGAGCCGAGCGCGTCCGAGACGTCGATCGTCGGACCGGACGGGGCGGCCGACGACCACCAGGGTGCGCCCTCGGTCGGGGCTTCCGGCGCCGGCTCGGGGGCGGACGGAGCCTCTGCCGGCGGGGACGGCTCGGTCGGCC
>Ga0265296_1003631_pt1 | contig 14108 bp, 7 predicted proteins | sample MunlanPumphouse1_FD_189073 | JGI IMG/M metagenome (GOLD analysis project Ga0265296, IMG submission 189073) | Groundwater microbial communities from a municipal landfill in Southern Ontario, Canada - Pumphouse #1 | ecosystem: Environmental > Aquatic > Deep subsurface > Groundwater | place: Canada... | reverse complement strand
TATCAGGCGTAGAGATATTTAAATTATTACCGAAGACAAACTGCAAAAAATGCGGGCATCCTACATGCCTTGCCTTTGCAATGAAACTTGCGCAAAGACAGGCAACACTCGATTTATGCCCTGATGTATCTGAAGATGCAAAAAAAATACTTGGAGATGCTTCAGCGCCTCCGGTCAGGGCAATTACCTTTGGTACAGGTGATAAGGCTGTTAAGATGGGCGAAGAGACTGTCCTCTTCAGGCATGACAAAAAATTCGTAAACCCATGCGCTCTCGCTGTTGAAATCAAAGACACTCTTTCCGAGGGAGAGATAACAAAGAAGATAGAGGAAGTCCTTACATCAGAAATAGACAGGGTCGGACAGAAACTCAGGATTGACGCAATAGCGCTTACAAACGCATCCGGCGATAAAGGAAAGTTTGAGTCAGCCGCAAAACTTATTGCATCAAAGGCGCCAAACGTTCCAGTAATACTCTCAACAACAGACCCTGCATCCGCAGAAGCGGCTGTAAAGCCGTTTGCCGGCAAGAGGCCCATTATCTATGGGGCAAACTCGGGCAATGCAGATGCAATGGCAAATATAGCAAAGGCAGAAAAGGCAATCCTGGGCGTAACGGCAAACAGTCTTGACGAGCTTTCAGCATTAACTGAAAAGATAAAATCACTCGGCGTTGAAGATATGGTCATAGACTCAGGCGCAAAAAAGGCAAAGGATATTATAGAGCATAATACGTTAATAAGAAGGGCAGCGGTAAAGAAAAACTTCAAGGCCTTAGGCTATCCTGTTATTAATTTTGCGCAAAGGGACGACAGCCTTCATGAGGCGCTTATTGCAGCAGTAGGTATTGCAAAATATGCCTCGATAATAGTTTTGAGCAGCATAGAGAAGTGGAAAAACCTTGCCCTGTTTACACTCAGGCAGAATATCTATACTGACCCGCAGGTTCCTATGCAGGTGGAGCAGAAAATATACAAACTTGGAGAGCCGACTCAGGAATCTCCGCTTATGATAACAACGAACTTCTCCCTTACATATTTTATTGTTTCCGGTGAGATAGAAAACAGCAAGGTTCCGAGCAGGCTTGCAGTGATGGATTGCGAAGGATTATCCGTATTAACAGCATGGGCAGCGGGTAAATTTACGGCATCAAAGATAGCAGCTTTCATTAAGGAAAGCGGCATCGAAAACGAAGTGAAGCACAGGGAATTGATAATCCCCGGATATGTTGCGATATTAAGCGGGTCTATCGAGGAAAAACTCGAAGGCTGGAAAATAACGGTTGGCCCCAGAGAAGCGAATGCCTTGCCGGCGTTTTTAAAAGCAAGAGGATAAAAAAGAAGGTTAAGGTTAAGCAAATCTTAGTCTCAGCCTCAACCTTCACCTATTTACTATAAACGAGGAGGGAAAGATGTCTAAAATAATAGCCTCTGCAGTCATAAGAGGCAGCCATAAATTAGTCAAACAGGCTGAGGAAATGCTCGAAAAAACCATAGCTGAAAAAGGCAAGGATTTCGCTTTCGAATTCCCTGATACTGCTTTTTATCTCCCGATGATATATGCAATGACAGCCTTCCCTGTAAAGACACTTGCGGATATGAAGGTTGCTCTCAGTATGGCAAAGGAATTACTCCATGAAGAACCGGAAGAGCATTTATGGAAGCCCTATCTTGGAGAAGCGCTTGATTCAGGAATGGCAACACTTTTTGCAGAAGAGATAATACTTGCTGTTCGTTACATTAACGGTCTTGAACCTTGCAAAGACCCTGAGACGGGCTATGTTTATAACGGCTTTATAACAGACACTATCCAGAGAAATCTCGGTATCCAGCTTGTTGACGGAACAATGCCGGGTTTTGCCGCTGTTATCGGAGCTGCGCCGGATGATGACACTGCAGTCAAGATAATAAGAGAGCTTCAGGAAAAAAATATTCTGACATTCCTTTCAGGGCATGTTAATGGTAACAGTGTCACAAAACAGCTCTTAAGAAAGGGTGTTGAACTTGGATGGGATACAAGGATCGTTCCTCTGGGGCCTGACACAGAGCATACACTATATGCACTTGACTGGGCGATTAGGGCTTCACTCATATTCGGAGGCAAAAAGCCGGGTGATTATAAAGAGCACCTTAAATATCAGAAGGACAGGGTCTTTGCCTTTGCTACTGTTCTCGGGCCTCTGGATGACATCATATGGACAACAGGAGCAGGAGCAATAAACATGGGATTCCCTGCTATTGCAGATACAGATATCCCTGTTATTCATCCAACAGGCGTATGTATTTATGAAGAGGTTGACAAGGAGTTAGACCATAGCAAAATAGTTCAGAGGTCCATTGAGGTCAGAGGATTAAAAATTACCGTGGAGAAGCCTCCTATCCCTGTTGCTTACGGGCCTGCCTTTGAGGGCGAGCGCATAAGAAAAGAAGACATGTTCATAGAGTTTGGCGGACAGAGGACCCCTTCGTTTGAATGGGTAAAAATGAAGGAGCTTGATGAAATAGAGGACAATAAAGTCACTATTGTTGGTGAAAACTGGCAAGAGAGATTCGAAAAAGGCGGGCAAATGCCGCTTGGCATTGTTATTGATGTTGCAGGAAGAAAGATGCAGAAGGATTTCGAGTCTATTATAGAAAGAAAGATACACCATAACCTCAATGAGGCCCAGGGGCTGTGGCATATGGGACAGCGTGACCTTAACTGGATAAGGATAAGCAATAATGCAAAAAAAGACGGATTGACCCTGGATCACATAGGTATAGTTCAGGCCACAATGTCACACCACAGGTTTAAGTCCATCGTGGACAAGGTTCAGGTTACAATATATGTGGATGAAAAAGATGTCCTTGCCATACAGGAAGAGGCAAGAAAGGCATATAAGGAGCGCGACCACAGGCTTGGAAATCTTACTGATGAGGCAGTTGATACATTTTATTCCTGTCTCCTCTGTCAGTCATTTGCACCGAGCCATGTATGTGTTATAAGCCCTGAAAGACTTGGTTTGTGCGGGGCCTACAACTGGCTCGATGGAAAGGCTGCCTTTGAGATAGATCCTACAGGCGGAAACCAGCCTATAGCAAAAGGTGATCTTTTGGATGCAAGATTCGGAAGATATGTCGGCATTGATGATTACCTGAAAAAGGCCTCCGGCGGCGCAGTCGAGACACTGAATCTTTATACAATAATGGAAAATCCCATGACCTCATGCGGCTGCTTTGAATGTATCGTTGCTATAATCCCTGAGGCTAACGGGATTATGATAGTCCAGAGAGGCCATACCGGCATGACACCTGCCGGAATGAAGTTTTCAACGCTGGCAGGAAGTGTTGGCGGAGGGACTCAGAACCCCGGATTTATGGGCATAGGAAGAAACTTCATAGTCAGCAAGAAATTCCTTCATGGAGACGGCGGGATAAAGAGAATAGTATGGATGACAAAAAACCTTAAAGAGAGTCTGAAAGAAGAATTTGATAAACGTGCTGCTGAAGAAGGTGTTCCCGATCTCCTTGACAAGATTGCTGATGAAACAATTGCAGAGGATTCAGAGAAATTACTTGAATTCCTTGCTAGTGTTGGACATCCGGCGCTTGGTATGGAACCGATGTTATAAAAATAAGTAATAAGTAAGAAGTAAGAAGTGAGAAGTAAAATCCTAACTTCCCACTTCCCAGTTCCTACTTCCTACTTTAACAGTTTGGAGGTAAAATGGAAAAGGCAGTAAAAAGTGCAAATAAAGAAGCTGAACAAATAATTGAGTGGGGAAAATCCCGCGGGATTGAGACATGCTTTACAAGGGCTGAAAAGCTCAAGCCCTGTCCAATCGGCGAGACAGGCGCATGCTGCAGGGTGTGTCATATGGGACCCTGCAGGCTTGTAGGGAAAAATGCTGAAGAAGAGGCAAAAGGCGTATGCGGGGCAACGCTTCCCACAGTTGCCGCGAGGAATTTCCTGAGAATGATTGCTGCTGGAACCGCAGCCCATTCTGACCATGCAAGAGACATGGCATTTACCTTACTTGCGGCTGCAAACGGCGAGGCCAAAGACTTTCAAATAAAGGATGTGAGAAAGCTTTACCGCGTTGCCGTCTATCTGAATATTGAATTTGAAGGAAGGCCGGTTAATGATGTTGCCCGCGATGTGGCTGTAAGGTTGATTGAAAACTTCGGCAGACAAAAGGGTGAGATTGATTTCTTGAGCAGGGCGCCAAAAAAGACACAAGAACGATGGAAGAAATGGGGCATTGTGCCGCGCGGCATAGACAGGGAGGTTTGCGAGGCAATGCATCGGACATCCATAGGCGTTGACCACGACCCTGACCACCTCTTACTGCATGGTTTAAGAACTGCCCTTGCTGATGGCTGGGGCGGCTCTATGATATCTACAGACATTACAGACATCCTATTCGGCACACCGCAGCCAGTAAAGGCAGAGGCGAGTTTCGGGATATTCAAGGAGGATGAGGTAAACCTCGTTGTTCACGGGCATGAACCTACTCTTGCAGAGATAATTGTTGCTGTTGCGGATGAGACTGAGATGATTGCCTATGCTGTCTCAAAGGGTGCCAAAGGTATAAATCTTGGAGGTATGTGCTGCACGGCAAACGAGGTCTTGATGAGACATGGCATTCCGACGGCAGGTGGATTCACCAATCAGGAACTCGGCATAATGACAGGACTTGTGGATGCTATGATAGTGGATTATCAGTGTATAATGCCGGCAATTGCAGAGCTTTCAAAGAAATTTCATACAAAGATTATCACTACATCTGAAAAGGCAAAGATGCCTGGCGCTATACACATAGGATTCGATGAACACAGGGCAAAGGAAATAGCGAGAGAGATAGTCAGGGTTGCCATCGACAACTATCCCAATAGAAAAGTAAAAGGTAGCCATGTTTCAGATAAGTCTCCGGTAATAGCAGGATTTTCCCACGAATATATCGAATACATGCAGGGAGGCAGGTGGAGGGCTTCTTTCAGACCATTAAATGACGCGATTATCGCGGGAAGGATACGCGGCGTGGTCGGTCTTGCAGGCTGTGATAATCCAAGGGTTCCTGCACAGGGTCTTCATCGCTTTCTTGCAACTGAATTGATAAAGAATGATGTGTTGATAGTGTCAACAGGCTGTGGTTCTCATGCATGTGGTACTGCCGGATATCTGACACCTGAAATGGCATTGGAGAATGCAGGTCCGGGATTAAGGGAAGTCTGCGAGGCAATAGGAATTCCTCCAATACTGCATCTCGGCTCATGCGTGGATAATTCAAGGATACTTACAATCGCAAGCGCAATGGCAGCAGAGGGAGGGCTTTCTGATGAAATAGGCGGGATGCCTGCGGTAGGCATAGCGCCGGAATGGATGAGTGAAAAGGCAATCGCAATCGGGTGTTATTTTGCAGCGTCAGGTATTCCTGTAATATTTGGAGGAGAATCACCTGTTGGAGCAAGTGAAGAGGTAACAAGGATAATGACAGAGGTCTGGTTTGAGAGGTTTAGAGGCGCTTTACATTTCGAACCGGATCCGGAAAAAATACTTGAAATGACCCTTGATTATATTGATAAGGCAAGGGAAGCTCTCAAACTTAAAAAATACGAGCCTGGTAAATTTGGAGCCGAGAGGGTATTGATGGATATGGCTGCAAGACGTGAAATTGAAAGAGCGGCTAAGCCACATATTGGAATATATTAGGGTTAGGCTAAGGTTAAGAAAAACTTAACCTTAACCTTAACCTCAACCTTGATTGGGGGGGAGTGATGAATGTAGAAGAACTAGATGTAAAAGAAGAGATCGGGGAAATAAGAACAATTTTATCAAATCGAGCCATGAATAAAGGTGTTCTGATCCATGTGCTTCAGAAAATTCAGGAGGATAATGGTTATTTACCCGAGGATGTATTGAGGAATCTTTCAAAGAAGATCAATCTCTCACTTGCAGAAATTTACAGTGTAGCGAGTTTTTACAAACAGTTTCATTTTAAACCGAGAGGAAGAAAGATTGTTAGGGTATGTATGGGTACTGCTTGTTATGTCAGGGGTGCTAAAGCGATCCTGAACACGCTCGAGAAAAGATTCAATGTTAAGGACGGTGAGACAACCGAAGATCTTGCTATGACCTTGGAAACAGTTGGTTGTATAGGATGTTGTGGCCTTGCACCTGTTGCCACTTTAAACGATGATGTTAAAGGTGAAATTGGTTCAAAGAAACTGGAAAAGTTAATAAGACTTATAGAAGAGGAATAAAAATGGAGAGGCTTAAGAGCATAAATGATCTTAAGAACCTGAAATCAGATGTAAGCAAGGAAATATTTAACCCCCAAAAAAACAGAGTGAGGGTGTGTTGCGGCCTCCCCTGTAGTGCCTTAGGGTCTCATAAGGTTGTTAAGGCATTAGAGGAAGACATCTCTAAAAGCGGTCTGGATATCGAAGTGGTAAAGACGGGTTGCCAGGGTCTTTGCCAGAGTGGGCCTATTATGAAGGTTGAACCACATGGTTATTTTTACCAGAAAGTCGGACAAAAAAAAGTAAGGGAAATTATTCCAACTACGTACAAGGCAGGTTACCCGGTAAGAGATCTTCTTTATAGAGAAACTTTTCTTGAAAAACCTATTGAGGTGAAGGAAAAGGTACCGTTTTATAAAAAGCAGCTGAAGATCGCACTCAGAAATACTGGCAACATAGATCCCGCTAAAATCTATCATTATATTGCTGTTGGTGGCTATGGCGCTGCTGAAAAGATGTTTTCCTCAATGAGTCCTGAACAGGTGCTTGAGGAGGTAAAGAAGGCAAATCTCAGGGGCCGGGGCGGTGCAGGATTTCCTGCCGGCATAAAATGGGCGCATAGTAAAAAAGCTCGAAGTGCGATTAAGCTGGTTATTGCTAATGGTGATGAGGGTGACCCAGGAGCTTTTATGGACAGGTCAATCATGGAGGGCGACCCGCACAGCCTGCTTGAAGGGATGCTTATATGTGCCTATACCATCGGTGCACATTATGGGTTTATCTATGTCCGTCATGAATACCCGCTTGCCATTAAAACTCTAAAAACAGCAATCGAGCAGGCAGAAGAAATCGGTCTTTTAGGGAAAAATATCCTCGGGACAGGATTTGATTTTACCGTTGATATTAGAGAAGGAGCAGGTGCGTTTGTTTGTGGTGAATCTACCGCATTGGTTGCATCGTTAGAGGGCGGTCGGGGATTCCCGAGCCCAAGGCCTCCACGACTTTCCGAAATAGGTGGTGGAATTTGGGGATACCCTTCAAATCTGAATAATATCGAAACGTATGCATGTGTTCCTCCTATTATAGAAAAAGGGGCTGAGTGGTTCCATAGTATAGGGACTCAAGGTTCACCCGGCACCAAGGTCTTTTCTCTTGCCGGCAAGGTTAAGAATACAGGGCTTGTTGAGGTTCCCATGGGGATAACCCTGAGAGAGATTATTTTTGATATCGGTGGAGGTATCATTGACAATAAGGAATTCAAGGCAGTGCAAACAGGAGGTCCTTCGGGAGGATGTATCCCCGCACAGTATCTTGATCTCCCTGTAGATTTCGATTCACTCCGGAAGGTCGGTTCTATTATGGGATCGGGCGGCATGGTTGTAATGGATGAAGATAACTGTATGGTTGATATTGCCAAGTTCTTTCTTTCTTTTACACAGTCTGAATCATGCGGAAAGTGTCCGCCATGCAGAATAGGCACATACCAGATGCTCCAGATACTCGAAAAGATAGCATCAGGTAACGGCGAAGAAGGCGATATAGAAAAGCTAAAGAGTCTCGGAGAGTCAGTAGCAGCAGGCTCTCTCTGCGGTCTTGGCCAGAGTGCGCCGAATCCCGTGCTTACAACTATAAGATATTTCCGCGATGAATATGAAGAGCATATAAAGGATAAATACTGCAGGGCAAAGGTTTGCAGTGGTATGGGCATTTTTGAAATCAATCAGGAAGAGTGTATCGAGTGTGGACTCTGTAAACAGGCATGTGCCTTTAGTGCTGTTACTGAAACAAAGAATAAATATTTTATTGATCGCGATTACTGTACGGGATGTAAGGCGTGCTACTATGTCTGCCCTGTAAATGCAGTTAAGCTTCTGAGTCCGCGGCATATAAGGCTTGAAGAGGAATTTAAAATACCTCTTGAAAGTCTGGATATGATCGAAAAAAGAAGCAAGATGACATTAAAAAATATCATAAGATCAAAACCTTTAGTGATAATAACTGTTACTAAGGACCAGAAGATATCTGATACGGTAAAGGTTATGGGTGAAAAGAATATCAGCAGTGTACTTATTGTTGATGATAATAATAAACTGGTGGGCATATTTACTGAAAGGGATATTGTGCGTTGTGTTGTTAAGGGTATATCTTTAGAGGACGAAGTCATAGAGAATATAATGAGAACTGATCTTATAACATTTGACCCTTCTATGGTATTAAGTTCAGCAATAGCTGTTGCATTAAGAAAGAATATCAGACATTTACCTGTTGTTGAAGAGGATAAAATAGTGGGGATGATTACTTTTAGAGATTTAGTTTCATATCTATTACCGGAGATTCTCTATTTAGCAAAATAAATGTAACGAGGATGAAGGATGTCAGATCATAAAGAGTTAAAGGTAGAGGACATAAAAAAAGAGGCTGAAAATAAGCGTTGTCCTGTTCAAAAGGCGCTATTTTATATAGAGAAGTTTCTTTCAGACCCCATGTGTGGAAAGTGTTTCCCCTGCTCAATTGGTACGTATGAGGCAAAAATAAGGCTTCAAAATATTATATCCGCTAAAGGAACAGCGGGTGATATTTTTACTCTGAAACGGATTGCAAGTGAGATGATCGAATCCTCCAGGTGCAAGAAAGGAAAAGACACTGCAAAGTTTATCCTCGAGTGGATGGATACAGGCGCCTTTCATGAGCATATAGAAGGCATATGTTTTGCGAGGGAATGCCTTACATTTATAGAATATAGAATTATTCCTGAAAAATGTGTAATGTGCGGTGAATGTCAGATTGCCTGCAGATTTAATGCAATTATTGGAGAAAAGAAAAAACCCTATCTCAGCGGTTATCTGCCTTTTGAGATAAAACAGAAAAGATGTACCAAGTGTGGTGAATGTGTTACGGTATGCCCAAGCGGGGCAATTGAGATAGTAGATATAAAGGCTAAGGCTGAGGCTGAGGTTAAGGTTTAGGCTTAGGGAAATATAGATTTGACGAGTTAATAAAAATTATAGAAGAGGAATAGAATGGAGAGGCTTAAAAGCATAGATGATCTTAAGACCCTGAGATTATTTCTCAGTAAGGAAACATTCAACCCGGAAAAAGACAGGGTGAGGATTTGCTGTGGGACCGCATGTATGGCTTCCGGCTCCGGAGAAGTTGTCCGGGTGCTTGAGGGAGAGATTGCAAAAAAGGGTATGGATCTGGAGATTGTAAGGACAGGTTGTCAGGGGATCTGCCAGAAAGGTCCGGTTATGAAGGTTGAACCACATGGTTATTTTTATCAGAAAGTCAACAAAGAAAATGTAAGGGGAGTTATTCCGACTACGTATATGGCAAGTTACCCGGTAAGAGACCTCCTTTATAGAGAAACTTTTCTTGAAAAACCTGTTGAGGTGATGGAAGATATCCCATTTTATAAAAAGCAGCTGAGAATTGCACTCAGGAATAATGGAAGGATAGACCCCGCTAAAATCTATCATTATATTGCTGTAGGTGGCTATAGCGCTGCTGAAAAGATGTTTTCCTCAATGAGTCCTGAACAGGCGCTTGAGGAGGTAAAGAAGGCAAATCTCAGGGGCCGGGGTGGTGCAGGATTTCCTGCCGGCATAAAGTGGGCGCATACTAAAAAAGCTCGAAGTGCGATTAAGCTGGTTATTGCTAATGGTGATGAGGGTGACCCGGGCGCTTTTATGGACAGGTCAATCATGGAGGGCGACCCGCACAGCCTGCTTGAAGGGATGCTTATATGTGCCTATACCATCGGTGCACATTATGGGTTTATCTATGTTCGTCATGAATACCCGCTTGCTGTAAAAAATTTAAACATCGCTATTAAGCAGGCAGAAGAAATCGGTCTTTTAGGGAAAAATATCCTCGGGACAGGATTTGATTTTACCGTTGATATCAGAGAAGGAGCAGGTGCCTTTGTTTGTGGTGAGGCTACTGCGCTTGTTGCATCAATAGAAGGTAACAGAGGATTTCCTCATGCAAGACCACCAAGGGTCTCAGAACCTGGTGGCGGTCCATGGGGGTATCCGGCTAATCTTAATAATGTTGAGACGTATGCCTGTGTGCCCCCGATTATTGAGAATGGTGCAGACTGGTTCCTGGGTATCGGGACCGAAGGCTCGCCGGGAACAAAGGTATTTGCCCTGACAGGCAAGGTTAAGAATACAGGGCTTGTTGAGGTTCCTATGGGGATAACCCTCAAGGAGATTATTTTTGACATAGGCGGAGGCATCATAAATAACAAAAGATTCAAGGCAGTGCAGACAGGAGGTCCTTCCGGAGGATGTATTCCCCCGCAGTATCTTAACCTGCCGGTGGATTTCGATTCACTCCGGAAGGTCGGTTCTATGATGGGCTCGGGCGGCATGGTTGTTTTGGATGAAGACAACTGTATGGTTGATGTTGCCAAGTTCTTCCTTTCTTTTACACAGTCTGAATCATGCGGAAAGTGTCCGCCATGCAGAATAGGCACATCCCAGATGCTTCAGATACTCGAAAGGATAACATCAGGTAACGGTGAAGAAGGCGATATAGAAAAGCTAAAAAGACTTGGAGAGTCTGTAGCAGCAGGTTCTCTCTGCGGTCTTGGCCAGAGTGCGCCGAATCCCGTGCTTACAACTATAAGATATTTCCGCGATGAATATGAAGAGCATATAAAGGATAAATACTGCAGGGCAAAGGTTTGCAGTGGTTTGGGTGTTTTTGTAATCAATCAAGGCGAGTGCATCAGGTGTGGACTCTGTAAAGAGGCGTGTGCTTATGGTGCTGTCTTTGAAACAAAGGATAAATATTTTATTGCCCGCGATTACTGTACAAGATGCAAGGCGTGCTACCATGCCTGTCCTGTAGATGCGGTTAAACTTCTGAGTCCAAGACATATAAGGCTTGAAGAGGAATTTAAGATACCTCTTGAAAGTATTGATATCATGGAAAGGAGATGCAAGATGACATTAAAAAATATCATAGAATCAAAACCTCGAATGATAGTGACCATTACTAAAGATCTAACGATCTCAGATGCAGTAAAAATTATGGGTGGAAGGAATGTCAGCGGTGTATTCGTTGTTGATAAGAACAATAAACTGGTGGGTATATTTACTGAAAGGGATATCGTGCGTTGTGTTGTTAAGGGTATATCTTTAGAGAATGAAGTCATAGGGAATATAATGAGAACCGAGCTTACAACATTTGACCCTTCGATGGAAATAAGTTCAGCAATAGCTGTTGCATCGAAGAAGGGGGTCAGACATTTGCCAGTTGTTGAAGAGGATAAGATAGTAGGGATGATTACTTTTAGAGATTTAGTTTCATATCTGCTCCCGGAGATCTGCTATATGGCAAAGGAAATTTATTGAAATAAATGGTGCATAAAATTATCCAACAATCGTCATTGCCCGACCCCCGATTACAATCTTCGAGGGCATGCTTGCTCGGGCAATCCAGAGAAAGGAACTGGATTCTCCGGTCAAGTCCGAGTCGGATCTCCGCGAGGAGTCGCATCGACCGGAGAATGACAGAATTTAAAAACTTAAACAACTTATAAGATCTTTGATGATTTATATAGGGAGGAATAAATGGCAAACAAAGTTAAGCTTACAATAGATGGCAAAGAGGTTCGGGCTCCTGAAGGCATGAATCTTATAGATGCAGCAGAGCTTGCGGGTATTCATATACCGAATCTCTGTTATCTCAAAGGCATGAAAGGTATCGGTGCGTGCAGACTTTGCCTTATAGAAATAGAAGGGATGAAGGCACCTGTAATAGGATGCAATACAAAGGTCAAAGAAGGCATGGTTATAAATACGAAGACTGAAAAGGTTCAGGATATAAGGAAATTCGTCATAGACCTTATCCTTTCCATGCACCCGCTCGATTGCATGACATGTACAAAGGCAGGTATATGCAACCTTCAGAAATATGCCTATGACTTTGAGCTTAAGGAATCGAGCTTTACAAGGAAAAAGTTAGGCTATCCAACTGATGAGGCAAATCCCTTTATCAAGAGAGATCCCGAATACTGTATTCTGTGCGGCAGATGTGTCAGGGTCTGTAAGGAACAGGGGACGAATGTCCTTGAATTTATGGGAAGGGGTGTTGGAGCAAAGGTTATTACTGCAAACGACAAACCGCTTCAGGAATCAGAATGCACATTCTGCGGGAGCTGTGTTGATGCCTGCCCTGTAAATGCCCTCCTTGAGGCCGACAGATGGCGTAAAGGCAGAGAATGGGAGTATGAAAAAGTTAATTCAGTATGTCTTTTGTGCGGTAATGGTTGTGATATCACTGTGAGCACCAAAGAAGGCAGTGTACAAAAAATTAGGGCAGGAGCACCTGAAGGCTCTGCAGATAGATATATATGTGCGTATGGCAGGTTCGGGTTTGACTGCATAGAAGCTGAGACAAGGGTTACAGCTCCGATGAAAAGAGTTGGCAATGAACTTAAACAGACAACATGGGACGATGCCCTTCATATTGCTGCAGAGAAACTCAAAGGAGCAGGCCCGGATGCAGGTTTTATAAGCACAGCCGGAATCCTTAATGAAGATGCCTTGGTCCTAAAACAGCTTGCCGCTGCCGTTAAAACAAAAAATGTTGATACAACTGTCAGCCTTTATGCTGATGCTGCTTCATTGATAAATGAGAGTGCAGAGCCTGAGGCTGCAGACCTGATTATCCTTGCCGGCCTGAATCCAAGCCAGTGGAAAAGGGTACTGCCGGCGCTCGATGCGCTTGTAAGGAAAAAGGTGAATTCAGGCGCAAAGCTGATTGTTATAAATTCAGGAGATACAAATATCTCATCTGTGGCAACGCTCAACGTTAAAGGAGATGAGGCAAAGATATTCTCGGAGATTGCACAGGCTGCCATATCAAAGGGCACCAAAGCTCCCAAAGAGATGGTTCATGCCCTGGCATCTGTTGACCCTTCAGATGATGCAGTTAAGGCTGCGGAGTTATTCATAGGCGCAGCAAATCCCCTGATACTGTCTGCGCCTTCTCTTTATGATGCGTCAGCAAATCTGGCAATGATTAAAGGCACAGCTGTATCAGTGCCTGTTGAAAGCAATGCAAAAGGCGTTGTTCTGATGGGGCTTTCAAGTGAAGGGAAATCTTATATGGAAATGGTTAAAGGCGGAATAAAGGTTCTATATGCCATAGGAGAACTGCCTTTGAATAAAAAACCTCAGGCTGATTTTCTGATTGTGCAGAATTCACACATGACAGAACTTGCCAAACAGGCGGATTTAGTGCTTCCTTCAGCGGCATTTCTTGAAACATCAGGCACGATGGTGAATTATCTCGGAAGACTTAAATGCCTCTGCAAGGCAGTTGAACCCGCAGGAGAGGCAAGGTCTCACAGAGAGATTTTCATTGAGGTGGCCAAGGCAGCAGGCAAGGCAATCAAAGAGCCAAAGGATTCAGACATAAAGAAGGCTTTAAAGGTAAAGGCAAAGGTAACGTTGAAGCCCTTCAAGAAAAAAGACGGGCTTGATGTTAACCCTCAGGAGATGATTGAGTCAATCAATGCATCTGTTATAAACGGCCCCAGGCTTTTATGGCTTAAAGAGACTGAAAAGGCAGTGGCAGTTTGATTTGTCATTCCCGCAGTCAGTAAGCGGGAATCCAGTTTTAAGTCAAAAACCTAAGGCCCCGCAAAGGGGCCTTTTTATTTTTCAACCTTGCCTAACGCCCCCGCCTCCGGCACCCCCTCTTTCCGCACTCAGGCGGATTCGCCGAGGAGAAAAGATAAGAGGGGGTAAGGGGGAGTTACTTGACGAAAGATAGTTAAATCGCTATATTGGGGAGTTATGAAATTCATGCGAAATGATCCGGCTTTGAAACAGCGGCGACGGGAGCTAAGGCGTAATCAGACCGAGGCAGAAAA
>Ga0265296_1003629_pt1 | contig 14115 bp, 7 predicted proteins | sample MunlanPumphouse1_FD_189073 | JGI IMG/M metagenome (GOLD analysis project Ga0265296, IMG submission 189073) | Groundwater microbial communities from a municipal landfill in Southern Ontario, Canada - Pumphouse #1 | ecosystem: Environmental > Aquatic > Deep subsurface > Groundwater | place: Canada... | reverse complement strand
GTGGGAATTTGATCCATGGTGGGAATTTGATCCATGGTGGGAATTTGATCCATGGTGGGAATTTGATCCATGGTGGGAATTTGATCCATGGTGGGAACGCGCCGCGGCGCGTTCCTACCGTTAACAACCAAAATCCCATGCACATGATCCGGCATAATCACATATTCATCCAATTTTACAACCGGAAATCTTTCCGGTATTTCCCTCCAAAATTTATCTGCCATTAAACCAATGTCTGATAATTCCATTTTTCCATTCCGAATTTCACCAAAAAACATTCCCCGATCTTTTGTGCAAATCGTTATAAAATAAAATCCATCCTGCGAATAATCATATCCTTTATATCTGTATTGTTTTTTATCTTTGTATTTTTTCATTTTTTTCTAACCCCGTATCAGCATCAAAATAATGCCCAGTGAATTTTTTCTTTTCGTTGAATGAGCTTTTCTTTTCGTCTGTGCGAATTGCGCCAAACGGATAATAGTCGATGTATTCTGCGACTACTCCATATTGATTGGTGATCACGTTTGATCCGGATAGATGATCTTGGTGATTGTAATAAACGCTTCCACCCTCAATTGTTGCGATCAGTTGGCTATTGGCAAGCCGTATTTTACTGTTGTGCCGGTTTTTAATTGTAAAAATTCACTCCTTTATATGAAATTTTTCTTTAGCCTTTAGAGTCAACAAATACTCTTCTTCTCCATCAGTTAAAATTTTAGCTTTAACTTCTTCGATATTTTCCATATTATCAAATACATCAATTACTTGATTCTGAATAAGTTGAATAATACTATCAAAATCATCTTCAATTTTATATATATCCCTATATTCATTTTGCTTATTTAAACAGGAAACCCTATATCTTATATCGCTATTATGCGTTTTTAATGATAATTCGTTATCATTATCCAAAATAATGCCGACGTTCACATAATATTCCGGCGACCAGGCAGATCGTTGCAAATCTATTAATAAGATAAACTCTTTCTTTTTTTTGTGCCATGTTAAAGCCTTTTTTTTAAAATCTAATTCTTTTAAAAAAAGTGCTATTTTGTTTATTGCTTTTTTTATATCATCATTCATATTTTTATTTAGTTAAACGCTTATATGTTTCCACTACACCCTTAAATGTTCCTCCGAACTGTTTTTGGGCTTGTTGAACATATTTATTTACTTGATTAACGCCTTTTTGAATGGCTTTATTATTGTCTGGCTTTAATTCATATATTACTTTATTTTTAAAATCAATTGCATCCGCCCTGAGACCATTATCAAATTTAAACTCTTTTTTTAAAGAACTACTTACTTCATTAATTTTATAAAGTGAATGATTTATTTGACCGTCCTTAAGAGCCTCCTTTACAACTGGATTTTGCGAACCTCTAAGGACATTTTTTACCTCACTACTCAACGCTCCCGCCCCTTTAACCGCCTGAATAGCATCACCAGCCTTTCCGCCAATGGTTTTATAACCACCTCCCGGACCGATTATTCCAGCTCCAAATAAAATAGCTGATCCCGCCTTTTCATTAAACGAAACGTTTGAACTAACCACGGTTTGATAAGTGGAATATGCATCATAAGCACTTAGTCCAAATTCCGCAATAGCCCAAACTGCAGCGCCAGCAGCTACTAAGGGCAAAATCTCACCATTTTCATCTCGATAAATTAATGGATTGTTGTTGGCATAACTGTAGCCATTCAAGCTTTGGGGATTAACTAGGTGTTGTTGAAGACTACGATCATATTTTTGTTCAAAAATATTACCTCCGATATCTCTATATGCCGGATCCACACTAATAAACCTCCCCACCCTCCCATTCTGATACCGCGCCATCATATAGTTCAGCCCCGTATCAGCATCAAAATAATGTCCGGTGAACTTTTTCTTTTCGTTGAATGAGCTTGTTTTTTGATCTTGCCTGATGGCACCGAAAGGATAATAGTCGATGTATTCTGCGACTACTCCATATTGATTGGTAATCACGTTTGATCCGGATAGATGATCTTGGTGGTTGTAGTATGTGTTTCCGCTTTCGATTGTTGCGATCAATTGCCCATTAGCATAAATATACTTGGTGCTGGTTGCTCCGGTTTTTTCAAAGAACTGATTTACGATTGTGCTTGTGGCTTGTCCATTGGTTGATGCGAATACGCGGTTAGTATAATTTTCCCTAACTTACTAAATATCCAAAAGCGATTTATCTTCCCAAACATCTTCATAACCTCTATCATCTATCTGAAATCTCCAGCCTGGAGGTAGTGCTAAATACTTAACAATTGCAGGATAAAGCTTCTCGATATGCGACACATGAACAGGTTTAAAAAAATCAGGTGATTCTTTAAATTCTTCACCTGCCCAAATAAACCAGCCCGTTAAACCACCCTCTTCTAAATGACGTTCGCCATTAATAGGCATTTTGCCCTCCCTCAGGGTATCTGATATACCAACCATTAAATTAAAGGCTACCGTCTTATAATCAACTTTATATTTTTTACATACTTTATGCTGTTCGTTTATTGTTTTATTAGTAAACATAAATTATTATTTTTTTAAATTAAACTTTGTTTTCATTTGTTTAGAATAATTACTTAATTGACCTCCTTGTGAACAGGAACAACCTGAACATTGTGGTTGAACTGCACCCAGACTCTTCATTCTTTGAGTATCAATCTTGCCTGTTTCATAATATTCTTTAACTAATGGATATTTGTGATCAGCATACATTTTATCAGTATAAGAGCCACACGTCGAGCAAGGCTGTCCTTGCATAGCATCTTTTTGAGCCCTAGTCGTCGCTCCGGATGGTCTTTTATAGGGTTCTGTTATCTTTGCTGATTTTTCCGCGTTTGATTGAATGTTAACACCAGCAGCTTCGCCTGCAACTAACACACCCCCTACCCCCACCGCAGTGGCTCCAAGGGTGGCTTGCGCCTTACCCAGGCTCTGATTAGCGGCCTGATGGCTACCTTCCATTCTGTATCCAATACTTTCACCTAGAAACCAACTCGAAACACCCGCCCCAATCGCGGAAACCGTAGTTATGGCAGCTGGCACCCATACAGGTGCATACGCCACAAGATACGCGGCCGGAGCTGCCAAAAACGCAAAATCACCACTTTGATCTTTAAAAATCAACGGGTTATTATAAGAATATGAATATGAATTTAAAGCCTGTGGGTTTTCAAGTAGTTTTTTCAACGACATGTTTGTCTTCAACCTAATCACAGCTTCATCACCCATGGCATTAAAAACCGAATCAACCGAAACAAACCTCCCCACCCCACCATTCTGATACCGCGCCATCATATAATTCAACCCCGTATCAGCATCAAAATAATGCCCCGTAAATTTTTTCTTTTCGTTGAATGAGCTTGTTTTTTGATCTTGCCTGATGGCGCCAAAAGGATAATAGTCAATATATTCTGCAACTGTGCCGTATTGATTGGTGATCACGTTTGATCCGGATAGATGATCTTGGTGATTGTAATAAACGCTTCCACCCTCGATTGTTGCAATCAGTTGGCTATTGGCATAGATGTATTTAGTGCTGGTTGCTCCGGTTTTTTCAAAGTACTGATTTACAATTGTGCTTGTGGCCAGACCGTTGGTTGATGTGAATACGCGGTTGTCGTTTTGGTCGTAGCCGTATTTTACGGTTGTGGCGGTTGAACTGGCGGCTTCCGTTTGTGCTAAAGCTAAATTTGGCGACAAAATCGTGAAAAGTAAAAATATTATTTTTAACATAACTGATTGCGATATTTTACAAAAAGCTACTCTTATTGGCACTCTAAATAAAGATAATCTTCATCAATAGTAATATTTCCATCATGATTAACTATGTAAGGTTGAGCAAAAATTAATACATTTCCCTTTAACCACACTTTTGCAATAATCGCGTCTTTTTTTTTATTTTCCGAACCCACAACCCCATTATATACTAACACAATTAATTTTGACGTAGATATAATTTCATTAATATACTCCTCAGCTTTTTTTATTGAATCGGATATTGAATCTGACAAAAATCTATACAATTCCCTATCATTATTATTTTCGCCTTTTCTCATAAATATAAATGGCACCAAAGTCTCACCTCCTTTGATACTATTAATACCATGATCAATCGAAAGTGCTATAAAATCTAAATTATTAGATCCAATTTTTTTTAATTCTAATTTCATATTATTTTTTAACATAATTAATTACTTTAACACCAAGACTTTTTAAAGAATTTACCGCATTACCAGTCCCGCCCCTCAATAAATTCCATACCGGTTTTAAACCAGTGTTTTGTTGAATTATGACATCTTTTTTAGCTTGGGTTAATATCCTACTTGAAGCAGATATATAAGCATTTTTAACCTCATGAATTTCTTTTTTAGTTGTAATATCAACAAATCTCTTTCCCAAGTCAGTATTAAACATTTTATGTATCTCACCACCACCTAATTTTTCTTGAATAAATTTTTCACCAGCCTTTCCTATCTCGTTAGAAGTAAGCTTAGCCGTCATCTTAACCCCTTTAACCTCCGGCACAGCCATCAATCCCAATCCAACCGCCGCCATTGCCCTTTCGTTAGATGATGAATTTGGACTGGTAATCGTTTTCGCATCATTAATAATAGAATTTGCCAACCATTGGCCGACTGGAGTATTAAGCTGTTGCAGGGTGTTGGCAATTTGTGGTGCAAAAACAAGGGCTGTGCCGACAATAGCTATTACGGGGTTATTGCCGTCATTGTCTTTGTTGATTATTGGGTTGTTATTGGCGTAAGCATAAGCATTCAAAGCCTGCGGACTTGCTAAATATGCCTGCAAATCGAGTCCGGTTTTTTCCTTTATCTGTTCATTATCACCAACACTTAAAAAAACCGAATCAACCGAAACAAACCTCCCCACCCTCCCATTCTGATACCGCGCCATCATATAGTTCAGCCCCGTATCAGCATCAAAATAATGTCCGGTGAACTTTTTCTTTTCGTTGAATGAGCTTGTTTTTTGATCTTGCCTGATTGCGCCGAAGGGATAATAGTCGATATATTCTGCAACTGTGCCATATTGATTCGTAATGACGTTTGATCCGGATAGATGATCTTGGTGATTGTAATAAACGCTTCCACCCTCGATCGTAGCAATCAATTGCCCATTAGCATAAATATACTTGGTGCTGGTTGCTCCGGTTTTTTCGTAATATTGATTAATGACCGTGCTTGTGGCTTGGCCGTTGGTTGAAGTGAACACGCGATTGTCGTTTTGGTCGTAGCCGTATTTTACTGTTGTGCCGGTTTTACTTGATTGTTTTATCCGATTCCGATAATCCCACGTATGTGTCCAAGTGCCGTCGCTTGTCAGGTTGCCGTTGTTGTCGTAATTTTGGGTTGTGCCGTTTATTTGAGTGGCCGCGTGGGGGTTGGCATAGTTGGTGCTTGCATAAACATAGTTGCCGACATCGCTCTTGTTTGTGATGTTGCCGATGGCGTTGTAGGTGATTGTTTGGAGAAAATCGCCGCCCAAAGTCGAATTGGTAGAACTGGCGCGGGTTAATCTGTATAAACCGTCATAAGAATATTCGGTAATTTTTTTCGGAGCAGGCGCAAAATAATTTATTGTTAACTTTGGATCATAACTATTGCTTACATACTCACCATAACGCATCCATATTCCGGAATTGATGTTATTGGTGGAACTGGTCGCGATCGGTGTATTTTTAAGATCATGGCCTTCGCGCAGACCCAGTTTTGTCCAGTCGGTTTTATTAATCCAATTCGTGCCGGTGGCATTTAGATTCAGATCAAAATACTGATTAGCCGTAATACCGGTCAAGTCCTTTCGCGAATTCAAGTCAACGCCTTCTTGCTGAGGCGTCAACCACGAACGATCCGGCAGTCCGTTGTCAGACCCACAGCGGATATAGTCGGTATTGTATAGCTGGCTTGTTGTAGCAACAAAGCTTTGGACAACCGTAATAAAATCATCGCCATCATTATCGTCGTTGAACTTTGCCCAGGGATACACAGATAGAGTGGCGCTGGCGATTATCGCTTCGTCCGGCAATGCCGATGTTTCAAAATTCAGAAAATCGCGGAAAATGAAATATGAATTAGTTGACGAGGCGTAATACGACATCGGGCCATACGCGGCTCCGGCTAAATACAGATTGCCATTACCCATGCCTGCGTCATGTGTGGCTGTCCAAGAAATATTATTTCCATAGACATAGCCATCGCCAATTTGAGAATAAAGTGTTGTCGTATAGGGCAAAAGCTTTGTCTGTTCACTCGAATTGTCGGTTATTCTTACAATATTCCCGACATTGTCATATTCATAGGATAAATCCTGAAGGACTTTCTTTAGCTCTGTTTTGGTATAGGTAATTGTTAATTTCGGATCATAACTGTCGCTTACATATTCTCCGTACCGCATCCATATTCCGGAATTAATATTGTTTGTGGCGCTTGTTGCTAAAGGAGAATTTTTTAAATCATGGCCTTCTCTTAGTCCCAATTTTGTCCAATCGGTTTTGCTGATCCAGCTCTTGCCTGCGGAATTAAGATTCAAATCAAAATATTGATTAATGGAAATATTGGTCAAATCTTTTCTCGCGCCCAAGTCAACTCCTTCCTGTTGAGGCGTGAACCATGAACGATCCGGCTGGCCGTTGTCGGATCCACAGCGGATGTAGTCAGAGTTATTCAGGCTTGATGTGCTGACGGCAAAGCTTTGGACAACTGTAATAAAATCATCGCCATCATTATCATCATTAAATTTTGCCCAGGGATATACGGATAGAGTGGCGCTGGTAATCGTTGCCGTGTCCGGCAAAGACGTGGTGTCAAAAGTTAGAAAATCGCGGAAAATAAAATATGAATTCGTGGAGCTCGCATAATATGACATCGGCCCGTAAGCGGCGCCGGCCAAATACAGATTGCCGGTTCCCATGGTTGCGTCGTGGGTGGCGGACCAGGATGCATTATTTCTATACACATAGCCATCGCCAATTTGGGAATAGAACGTTGCAGTTGTAGTCGAAATTGTATCCTGCGTCTGCTCGGTTTTCTTATTTATCAACCGATACAGCCTATTTTGATCATAAATATAATTCGTATCCACATTGTTGGCCGCGCTTTGATGCGTAATCTGGCCGGGGGCGTTGTAATCATAATCCGAAATAATATCGGCAAATACGCTTTCGCCGCTTTCTTTTTTGCCGGTTTTTTCCAGCTGTCCCCCGCTATTGTATTCGTATTTTGCCTGCGCATTATCCGGATATTTGATCAATGTTTGATTCCCCTGCCGATCATATTCGTATTGTGTCAAATAATTCACGCCGCCGATCTTTTTGGTTTCGTCTTTTACAAGTCCAAGCGCATTATATGAATAATTCGCAATCGCGTCTGTCGTAGTAGCCGCGCACAAGCGACCGATGCCGTCGGCGCAATTGTCATAGCCGTAGCTTGTTTCTATGCCGGCCTGTCCAATATAATCCTCTGTCAGTGTGCGATTAATATTATCATAAACAAAATTCACAACCTGATTTTTGGCATCGGTTTTTGATAATAAATTGCCGCTATCGTCATAGATAAATGTGCTGGAGCCAAAGCTTGTGTCAGCGCTTGCGTGCAGATCTTCATTCTTGATCTGCCGTCCTAACCCATCGTAAGTGAAATTGCGCACATTATTCAGGGCATCCTGGATTTTGGTTAATTTGTTTTGCAAATTATAGGTATAGAGTGTTGCGTATGTTTCAGCGCCGTTGTGCTCATTTACTTGGACCAGGTTGCCGTAGGCGTCTTTGAACAGATCCTTCGTATTGCCATTGGCGTCTATTACGCTGAGCTTCCAATCGTCATAGATATTGGTTGTCGTGCCGACTGCATTCGCGACTGATGTAATCCGCTCTAGCGGATCATAGGCATATTCGCTAAAGACGGTACTGCTGGTCGTGGCCGTGCTGATTGCTATGCCATCTGAAAAATACGGCAATGATTCTTTTTTCAGCTGGCCGGTTTTGTTGTAAAAATAATCCTTGACCGCATAAGCATTCGCATCTTCCGCTTCTTTGCGTTCTTGGATGATCCTTTCAAAGCCGTCAAAATAGGCAAACGTGTCAACGCCGTTTGCGCTATCAAGGTAATCGGTCCGCTTCACGCTTTTAGGGAAACTTGTGTCGTTATAGGTGTAAGCGGTCTTTAACACAGCCGTATTGGGATTTAGAAGATCGGGCTGGTATTCAAAGAGCGGACGGGCGAATGTGTCATAGACGGTTTCAAATACGCGGCTGCTTTGGTCTATGGTTTTCTTGATTTTGCCTGAGGCATAATCATAATAATAATGCACAGCTTGCGCCAAGGCATTGGTTGAGGTGGCGATATGCAGATTGTATTGGTCATACGTATAATTCACGGCCTTGTCGCGCGGGTCTTTTTCCTGCGTTACCAAGCCGAATGGATTGTATGATTTTTCAGTGTCAATGTAGCTTGTTCCGCTTTTCCAGTCTTCTTGCTTGGTCAGATTGCCTTTGAGCACTTGTCCGCTGGACAGATTATCATAATAATATTTGGTTTCTTTGATTTTATTGGCAGAATAATCGCTTAATTGTTCGCGCGCGGGCAACCCAAAAATATGTGCGCTAACATTGTTCGCGTATTCATAATTACTGATAGCCGAATCTGTGCCGGTGTCAGTAAAAGTGCCATTGTCATTACCCAAAACTTCTCCCCAAAAATATTTCTGCAATAAATTGCCGTTACTATTATCATACGAATACGTGCCGGCCTTGTCTTTGCGGCTGGCATTGCCGTCATAGGCGGATTCGATTTCTTGGGTCATTTTGACAAACGATCGGCCATTGCCAAGACTTGCTTCTTCCCATTTTTTGATCTGCTTCGCGTAGAGATTATTGTCTTTATCATAAATTTCCGTGCGGTACAATCTGCCTTTTTTAGCAAACGAATCGTTATATTCGCCGATAGCGGCTCCATCCTGCCCGCCGCCTTGATGATAATAGTCTAGGCGATAATTACCGGCCGCATCTGTGCTTTTGATTTTGGCAAAACTTAAAAACTCATTTGTTGTCGGGTCTGATGCTTCTTCCCGCCCATACTCGCCTCCATAATATTCATAATTTGCAGTTGAATTTTCACTATTATTTTTCGCATCATAAGTAATCTTATCCACCAATTGCATAACTACCGGCAATTTCGGATTGAGTGGGTTATTGCTTGCATCATAATATTCATGGCTGGATTTATATTCAATCGACACCTCGCCCTTGTTTGGCTCGATTATCTGTGTAAGCAAATCAGGCACTTCGGAGGTTGATAGGTATGTGTCTTTGACTGGTGTAATCACGTCATATGTTACTCTTTGTTCTGGATCATAAACATATTTTATGTAATCGTAAACCCTTGCGATATCGGGTAGTCCGTCGGAATTAAGGTCGATAAATCTTCCGCCTAAATCAATTTTTCCGCAAGCACCCTGATTTGTTAAGGCAATCGGCAGTGCCCAAGAAGAGCTATGCGTCCATCCCTTGCCTGTACCTAAATAGATTGAAGAACTTACAATAGTATTACTATTATCTAACGAAGTGAAAGTCACATCAATAAGTCCATCGGCGTTTATATCGGTGTAAACGGGAAAAGTATATTGAGTGCAATCGGAATTTTGCCAACTCACCACATCAAAACCGATTGTTGCGCTTGGATAATTCGAATCCAATATCCAGCCTTTGCTATCGCCTTGATTAGTATAAGTTTTATATATATTCTGCGGATAGCCGATTGCCTGGATAATATCTTCAAGTCCATCACCGTTAATATCTAAAAGTTGTCCGGAATTGCCATCAAGAACAGTATAACTATCCATATTAAACGCAATCGGTAGATTAAAATCTGTTCCTAGCTCTTGCCAACCTGGTATAATCGCCTTGTTTTGATATGCCTCTTTTTTGCGATTAATTGTTCCGCTTAAATATTCCGAATATGACCTCACAACATCCAGCGATCCATCGGCATTGAAATCAATAAATCTTGTTCCGTAATCAAAAGACCCTGCCGCACGCGCAATATTAACCGGAAAATTCCAAATAGCTGAACTGTCAACCCAGGTACTGCCATTATTAATAGAGGTTGCTCGATAATAATCGTTATTATCTTCTCCTCCACTGCCTTCTTTTCCTTGCACGAAATCGATTAAAAAATCGCTATTTACATCAACCATTTGCACGCCATAATCGTATAAACGATCAGCGTAATAACTGATAAATTCATAAGGCGCTACTCTTGTTTCGTCTTTTCTCCAGCTCTTAACGCCATCATTCAAATATATATTTTTGTGATTACTGACATCGCTAAATGACTGCACCAAATCAGTCCGCCCGTCTCCATTCACATCACCCAACCTCACCCCGTTGTCTTTATTCTCAATTGTCTTAATCGAAACCGGCAAATCCCACAGCGTATTTTTCTGCCAGGTCTTTGTTGTTTTTGAATACTTGAATTCGGTAGGCGGCAAAGCGCTCCACGCTCCACTGCTCCTCCCTTGCTCCGTAATCGCGCTCAGCATCGAGCGGACATTGTTGTCGCCAACAACATAATCAAGCGTATATTTTTTGGTTTCTTCTCCCAAAACTTTTACCACAATCTCTTTGATTAAATAATTTGTCCTAATCGGAAAACCGAAATTATATGCCAAAATATTGTCGGCACGGCTTATGCGATTGAATACGATTTCAAAAATACCGTTGTCCGGAACATTTTTATTGCCTGTGTATTTGATCGTATTCGGATAAACCTGATTTTCGTCTTTAAAATAATCATAAACGATCGTATTGCCATCAGTATCCTCGATTCGTTCCAGATACCAGCGGAAAATCTGCGTGCTGGATGCGCTGTTGTCCATGCGCGTAGCTGGACTTGAGCCAAATACATATTGCCGGCCGAACTTGTCTGTCATTTTCCAGCCAGAATCGCCAAGATATTCAAAATCCGAAAAATCACTTTCGTTTTTCTTGCCATAGTGGCCATGCCCGTACTGATTGAGTGTTGAAGTGCTTATCGGCAAGAGCGTATCCTGCGAGCCGTTTAAAAACGATTTGAATTCAAAAAAAGAATTATTATAAAGCCGGTCAAGCCCTTTTCGCGACGAACGCTCGATAAAGCCTCCGGAATTAAGCTCCCAGCCGTAACCGACTAGCGAATTGTTTATTTTATTGAATTGGGAATAGGCAAGAGAAATATCCGGCGCAAGCCCGTTGCGGCCGGCCGGAATATTGATGGCATGGCCATAGCGCAAAGCGCCGTTTGATTGCGCTAATTTGCGGTTTTGCAAAAAATCATTCTGCAAAGGGCCGGTCAAACCCTGATTTTCCGAACCGCTTTGTTCAAGAGGCGTGGAAAGAGCCCGAACAGCCGCATCGTCGGAATCCTCGCTTGCGTTTTTCTTTTTTTCTTTCTCTTCCTTGCCGATCTTGCCTGCCTCTTCCGCCTCGTTCATCTTCTCTTCTGACTTTATTTCCTGCTTCACTTCTTTTTCGACAGATTTATCAACAATATCTATCTGAACTTCGCTCTCTACGACTTGATCCGCAACAATTGTTTCAGCGGCCGCGGCCATGGCCGCGGAATTGAAAATAAACAAAAAAAGCAAGGAAAAAACCGTTGCTTTTTTTAAAATCTGATTTTTTTTCGAGTAAAAAATTCTGCCCCCCATAAATATTAGAATTTAATTATAATTTCATGTTAATAATAACATAAGGCAAAAAGCAAATCAACACCACCATAAACTCAGCATCAAAAATCCGCCAAAACTCAAATCCTTGAAATATAACAAAATTAAGCTATACTATTATCAGGCTTTATAACTAATAGCATATTTATGTCAAAATTCATCATAAACGGCAAAAAACCGTTATCCGGAGAAATCGATGTTAAAGGAGCAAAAAACGCGGCACTCAAGATCATTCCGGCCGCGCTTTTGTCAAAAGAAAAAATCAGTATCAGTAACTTGCCTGATATCGAAGACGTTTCACTGGCGCTTAGTCTGATCGGCGATCTTGGGGCAGAAGTCAAACGCGCCAAAAATAAAGTCGAAATATCTTGTGAAAACATAGAAAAAACCGAGCTTAACCCGGAAATAGCCAATAAATTCAGGGCCTCGATAATGTTTGTCGGGCCGCTTTTAGCGCGCTTAGGCGAAGCGAAATTTCCGCATCCGGGCGGCTGTGTTATCGGCGCCGGCGGCCGTCCGATCGATATCTTTTTAGAAAGTTATAAGAGTCTTGGCGCGGAAATAGTAGAGGGCGAAAGGCATTATCATATAAAAGTGAAAGAGTTTAAAGGCTGTGATTATTTTTTCCCTTTGATAAGCGTTACCGGCACTGAATCGTTTATAATGACCGCTGTTCTTTCCGAAGGCGTAACCACTCTTAAAAATTGCGCTATGGAGCCGGAAATCAAAGCTTTGGCTGAATATTTGAACAGCCAAGGCGCGAAAATCAAAGGAGCCGGAACATCAACAATTACGATCGAAGGCGTAAAAAAAATCAGCGCCGGCGATTTCACGATCATCCCTGACCGCATCGAAACCGGATCATTTGCCATTATGGCGGCCGCGGCCAAGGCGGAAATTATTATCAAAAACTGCATTCCAGAACATATCCTGATCCTTTTAAACATATTTAAAACGATCGGCGTTCCATTTGATTATGGAAATGATTATATTAAAATTTTCCCGGCTAAAAACATTCGGTCCTACAATGTTAAAACGCGCGAATATCCCGGCTTCCCTACCGACCTGCAATCGCCCTTTACCCTTCTAATGACGCAGGCCGAAGGCTCATCTTTGATTCATGAAACGATCTATGACCGCCGCCTGATGTTCACTGATATGCTTGTGCAGATGGGCGCGGATATCACCATGTGCGACCCGCATCGCGTCTTGGTAAGCGGCCCATCCCGCTTGCGCGGCCGGAAGTTGATCAGCCCGGATCTGCGCGCAGGCATCACGCTCTTGATCGCGGCGCTTATCGCCGAAGGGCAGACCGAAATCGACAATATCTATCAGATCAACCGCGGCTACGAGAATATCGACGGCCGCTTGCGAGCACTCGGTGCAGACATCAGCTGTATTAATTCACTTAGGATATAAAATATGAGCTTGAAAATCAGAAGATTGCTTTACATCTCATTTATAATCCTTTTTATAATAATCACGCCCTTGGTTATGCTGTATGCTTCCGGCTACACGCTGGAACCGGGATTTAAGGTGCGCAAAACCGGCGCCTTGATAGCAGACTCCGAGCCGAAAGAAGCAGAAGTAATAATTGAAGGCTATACGAGAAAAAATATCATAAGCAGGCTCTTGGGAGAAGACGGCACGAACGCTAAAACGCCGGCCAAAATAAAAAACTTGGCACCGGGAAGATACGATATCACTTTGCACAAAGAAGGATATTACGACTGGAAAAAAAACCTGGAGATCAAACCCGGAGAATCAACATATATCGAAGACGTGAGCCTTTTTAAAAAAGGAGAGAAAATCCTCTTAAACAGCGGCAACTATGCTTTTGGGGTTGTTAGCCCAGATAAAAAGCTTGCGGCATTTGCGGGAAAATCAGAACTCGCCATATTTTCGATAGACGAAGACGATTCTTTGCAAATCCTTTTTTCCACATCCTCCAACAGCTCGGATTTATCCGAAATCAGCTGGTCGCCGAACAGCAAAAGCCTGATATCAGGAAAATTGCTGTTTTTTGAAAAAGACTGGAATAACCCTCTTGATTTGAAAAAACTGATCGGAGACAGCATTAGCCGCATAAGCTGGGAAACGGAAAATGGAGCATTTTACTATGTGAATCAAGATTTTTTATGGAAATATGACGTTGATTCAAAACGCAGTAAAGAAATAATCGCGCTCAAAAACATCAAAAATTATTCTGTCGATGATAATCTGCTTTTCTATTTGGAAAATTTAAAAAATGCTTCTAATCTGAATGTGCGGAATTTAAAAACGGACAAAGTGGAAAGAAGCCTGAGTCTGCCGTCATCTGAATATGTTTTTTGGGCCAAAGGCGCTTCCGAATACGTGAATGTTTTCGATTCCGCACA
>Ga0265296_1003628_pt1 | contig 14119 bp, 17 predicted proteins | sample MunlanPumphouse1_FD_189073 | JGI IMG/M metagenome (GOLD analysis project Ga0265296, IMG submission 189073) | Groundwater microbial communities from a municipal landfill in Southern Ontario, Canada - Pumphouse #1 | ecosystem: Environmental > Aquatic > Deep subsurface > Groundwater | place... | reverse complement strand
CGGCTTGGGGGCTTGCCCTGAGTTTGTCGAAGGGTTGGGCCCGATTCGCCTCGCCGAAGTGGGACAAGGTGGTCTATGCAAAAGTGTAGGCTCGGCTTCCTCCGTAATCATAGGATAATCGCTAAAACCCAAAAAGGGTAGAGTCGATGAAAGTGTTCAGCTAAAATTTATTTAGTTGAAAACAAAGGTGGTACCGCGAGAGAAACTTCTCGTCCTTTGCGCATAATTTATTTATGCCTACAGGATGAGAAGTTTTTTATTTACAAGATAGCCCTTTAACAATGAGGATTCATAATGGAAATTCACAAAATGAAATGTCCTAAATGTGGGATTGAATTGTCCGTTTTTGATAAAGACGGCAAGCATAATTTTTGTCCGGCCAGCACGCCAGATGGAAAAATAATAAATCTTTGCATGAAATGTAAAATGGAAGAGGTGGTTGAAAAGTGGAAACATCCATAGCATATCGCCAAAATAGAGGGTCTCTTCATTGAGGCCTTTTTTTTTGTGTTTTGCGGCGGACTAAAAAGTGGTATAGTAAAACAATGTCAAATAAAATTTTTTGGCTAAAAATAAAAGCTGGTAAAACGCCGTCTTCGGTTGAGATAGACAATGATTTTTGGAAATATTTTAAGCCGAAAGATAAAATACTTGATGTTGGATGCGGCTGGGGAAGAGCTGTATACGAATGCCTAAAAAGAGATCTTAATGTGGTTGGAGTTGATATTAACAGAAATGAAATAAAAGAATTAAAGAAAAAAAACTTAAGTGGCGCCCAAATAAAATACGGAGATATTTTAAAAATAAAACTGAAAAGAAAATTCGATGGAGCCCTAATGCTGGGAATTCTATGTGTATTGTCTAAAAGAGAAAGGGGGTTGTGCTTGAAAAGGGTTAAGTCGTTTTTGGTTGAAAGGGGGTATATTCATATTTCAGAATTTGAAACGAGCAATAAGTTTAAAAAAAGATACGAAAATGATTTTAAAATAACAAAAGAATATGGCACCTTATCGGTGAAAGATAATGGGGTAGAAGTTTTTAGGAGCCACAATTTCACAAAAAAAGAAATTTTTGATTTAATAAAAAATAGCGGGTTTAAAATTATCAAATTTAAAAGAGCTAAATTTATTTCTTATCACAAAGATAAAAAGACTGGAATAATGATAATAGCTCAAAAAATATGAAAGAAGAATGTTGTATAAATGGGTGCGAAAATGAAATTGGATTTATGGAATGCACTTTTAAAATAGAGTATTGCGATGAATGCGAAAAATTGCTTATTGAAGCGAATTTAAAAAAGATAGACGATTCTTTATGCAGAGACAAAAAAATTTGATAGAATTATTAAAAAATAAAACTAAAGATTGACGAAAAATCGTACGATAAAAAATTAGCGAAAATTTTTTTAAAAAATATTTAAAGGTTTATTATGTACTGGATTTTAAAAATAGTTTTTGGCAGAAAAGATATAAATAAAGCATGCCGATAAGCGTTGAAACAATAGAAAAAATATTGGCAATACATGGGGGCGTTGATTTGACGCCTTCGGAAATGGCGAAGAACCTGAAGGTTACTTTTTTTCCGCACGAAGATTATGTAAACAAGGAAATAATCAATTTTGGAAATAAACTGGAAGCAATGTTTAAGGAATTGGGGGTAAAAGTAATCCCGTATAACGATACCCTAAGAACGCCGTCTTTTAAAAATATTTTGAAAAGAATTTTTTTATTTTTTTCAATATATAAGCGCGTGGCTGACTCTTTAACCACAAAAGAAAGCAGAGCCGATTTCAAAAAATTATATTACAGAAAATTTTTGTATTTTGTTTTTGGAAAAAAAATCAGACGTGGTATTGCTATTATAAACTTAGGCGAAGGCAAAGAGGGGAATTTGCCGATTGACTGTACTATAAGTTTTAAGGAAAATCCCATAGTAACTATTTTGCAGAAAAATGACAACTTGAACGAAAACAGTAGTTTTTCGGAGCACATGGAAAAAGCATTAAATTTGTTTACCTGGAATATGACAAATCTTGCCGTGTGCGTAGACAAAAATAGCTGGATGATCTACAGTTTTAACTTGTCTTACCCAAATTTTTTAATAGATGGTGATTTTGAAAAAAACGTTTTGAATTCTTTAATTACAAAAATTGCAGCGCCAGTTGTTCCGCCGTATCTGCCAGAGTTTGTTGTCCAGAAAAATGATTTTGATGTTGATGATATAAAATACAAGCCCTAATATTGACTTTTCTGTTAAAACTGCTTAACTGAAAGTAGCTCTTGCAAAATAGGAGGTGGTGAATGTCGAACCGCATTGTCATCGGGGGACCGAAGAACTGCGGCAAATCGACACTTGCCGCATCAATTTACAATCGACTCAAGGATTTATCTGTGAGTGTTGGAATTTACGAAATTGATGTTTTTTCCGACACTATTCCCTGCATTCTGGGAATTAAGCCCTGGGTGCAAAGACAGAAAAGAGAAAGTGGCAATTGGCGTGATCCGTTAATCGATTTGCGATTAGATGATTTCTCAAGAGATGGTAGCCATATTGTTTTGGGGGATCTTCCTGGAATTATTGACGAACTTTTGAAGAAGATGGTTCTGTTCGCGACTGCAGCGATTGCGATTGGTAAAAATGAGGAAACCCTTGAAGAGTGGTTGGATTTTTTCAACCGTCAATCAATTCCAGTAATATTAAGGATTGGCTCTTATCTCGGAGAGGGATGCGGTTGGATGCCCAGAAAAGCACTTCCAGATTTTTTTCATGTCGGAAACATGAATAGGCAAGTTCTGCGGAATGAAGAAATATATACGGTCGTCAATTGGCTACTTGGTTTATGCAGATAAATGGCGGCTCTTAAACGGAGTTCGCCATTTTTTATGCAATTATATCTACGTTTTATAATATAAAAACCCACTGCGATTTTTATTAAGTGGGTTCTTTATTTCCTTAGGGTTTTTACGGTGCGGGCGCGAATATGGTCGCACTGGTCGCGCGAACCGCACCAACACACAAAAATCCTGAGGCTACTAGAGAGGCTACTAGAGAGGCTACTAGAACGGTAACATACACGGGGTATGTCACCATTTTTATGGCGGGAACCTGCGCACAGCGTCACACTTTCAACATCTAAGTGCTGGCCAGTTGATATAAAGTAGCCTAATTCCAAAATCAAGCACTCCAACAGGGTAATCCCTTTAGAACCCTTTCTTCTCAAGTCGTCGGCGGACAAATTTCTGTTTTCTTCGTCTGCTTCTATTGCTCGCCTAAAGCTAATCGCATATGAACCATTCTTGTTGGGATCGCGATCGTTGTGGCTGATTTCATTATCTGGGTTTGCTATGTAGTTTTTTATATCAACGCCCAACCTCTTTAAGCATAAAATCACTTTTTTGCAAGTCAATCCCTTGATAACCGGAATAGCCCAGCTTGTAGCACTTTCGGAAATTTTCAAAATGGCCATCGCAGATTTATATTCTGCTTTCATGCCAAGCATGTCGTAGAATATTTTCCAGTTGATTCGCGCAACTTCAAGATTTCTACGCTTGCTTAATAAGATTTTTCTGACTGCTCCTTCCAGTCCTTTCTTATTATTAAGCCATTTTCGAGCGAGTTCGGAAGAAAGATCTGCAGGAATCGCATCTGTGATAACAGATACTATTTTTTTCATCTGCCTGGCGGTTATCGGTTTTGGAATATTCACGGTCATCTCCTATTTTTTGGGGTGAAAAGAGCTTCACTATCACCATATCATTGTTAGTTTGTCTTGGCAAGTTTTTGGCTGGTGTGCGTGCTTGTTTTGGAACAGGTCAGGTGATATTATTAAAATAAATTTATATGAAGTTAAATATAGACAAAACAATAATTCAAAAATTGCTTAATCAGGCGGCGGAAGATGGTGTGCAAAAAATCGTAGTCAGGGCGGTTATTATGCTAAACGGCAAATTTTTGCTTCTCGAAAGAGCTCATTCTGATTTTTTAGGAGGTTTAGTGGTTCTGCCTGGCGGTACAGTCAATGCAAAAGAGGGTATTTTGCAAGCTTTGGTGCGGGAAATTAAGGAAGAAACCAATCTTGAGATAACCGCGATTGTAGCTTATCTCGGGTCATTCGATTATTTATCAAGTTCGGGAAAAAAATCACGGCAGCTTAATTTTTTAGTTGAAATCGAGGGCAACATTAAAATAGATAAAACCGAACATAGTAATTATTTTTTGCTGAATCCATCGGATAAGGAATTTTCTAGACTTAATATTTCCAACGGCACCAAAAAGATTTTACTATCATTATATAAAAAAGCTTGACTTAACCGGTTATTTGAGATAATAAAAAAATAGTTCATTGGAAAAAAGGAGACCGAGATATGACAATAAAACAGTTTGGGGCAGAATCAACCTATCGTAATTGGCCAATTTGGAAGACTATAAAAATTGGCACAGGCTTTGCAAGCGCAAGCGAGCTTCTTGCGGCTATCGGAATTCGGGGCTTGAAGATTGGGGACTGGGCAGATGACATGCTTGTAATGCCGGAATTTGTCATAAATTTGGAGGAAATTGAGCTCGATTTGGTTGTTGTTTCGGCCTCTGACATAGGGTTTGAAAATGGAGCCAGGCGCGACCAAATCTATAAACGGATAGAGGAGTTCGGTCTGGAGGTTTGTCCTTGCGAGGTTGGCCCTCAATTATATCTGCAGTATGATGATAAGGCGGACGGCGAGATATTAATTGGGATGAATCCGATTGTTAGCTCAATTGGTGTCCCGCGCGTGTTCTACATAGCTCGGCGCGGCTCAGAAATCAGGCTTCGCAGCTATTTTGGCAGACCAGATATTTTTTGGGGTACCCGTACTAAGTGGGTTTTTGTGCGTCCCCGCAGATAAGTTTCGCGGCTTATAGAATAGAAATCTATGAGCCGCTTTTTTGTTGTCGGGATTAGTTTGTGGTAAAATGAAACAATGAAAACGGTTGTTGCGGATTATAGAAATTTAGAAGGGCATAATTTGTTTGTAAAATTTGTCAGGATTTTCAGTGTGCCGATTTTGAATAGTCTTCCAGATGCCTTTTTGCGCAGATTTATGAGATATTCCAGCAATGACGCGGAGGTTGTTTTAGATAACATGGGTTCTGCAAGGGCTTTGGAAGTTATGTATGGTCGCTACCGCAGAAACATATTTTCTCGCGGGTTGATGCAGGGCTTCGCCGATTTATTTTGGCATCATTTTGTTTCCCAGCCAAAAGGCGTGCGAAACCGCCTTAAAATTGTTGAAAACAATTTAGAAAAAGAAATTTCACGAATTTTAAACGAAAAAAAAGAAAAAGAAATCAATATTGTAACAATCGGTGGGGGATCGGCGAGAGGCATTGTTGAGGTGTTAAATAAATATTCTGAAAAATTAAAAGATTAGAAGGTTTTGGTTATAAATCTTGATAAAAGTTTAAAAGCTATAGAGTTAGGAAAAGAATTAGCAAAAGAATTCAGATTATACGACAATTTTAAATGGGTCAACGATTTAGCGCAGAATATTAAACTTTATGTTGCCGACAATTCAGCAGATATTGTTGAGATGGTCGGATTATTAGATTATTTCCGAGACGAAAAATCTGTTGAAACATTCGGCAAAATTTATGATATACTTAAGGAAGGCGGGCTGTTTATGGTTGGCAATATTGTGCCAAATAAAGAACAGCCGTTTATTGGAAGTGCACTAAAAACCACCTTAATTAGATATTTAAATAAAGAAGATTTTTAAAATGATGGAAAGAAAAAAGCCCTCCATGAAAAGGTAAGTAAAATAAAACCCCTTTCTTTTGACAAGAAAGGGGGGAGATTCACCAGAGAGTGGTAAACCTATGCGACTTGTTCGAACACGGCGAGGAAGTGGCATGTCCGAAACCACTTGTGTATAGGGCAGAGAATGACAAGCAGATTATCTCCATAGTCGTTCCATATTGCAGGGACATTTGGAGACATCGCAGGCCCAACCCTTACTAAGTCCAGAGCGGTTATAGCTTTTTTGAAAAATTCGGTATCAACCGCTCCTCTAAAGAGTAACAGTTCTCTCGTAGTGGCTGGACGACATCCATTGTCTCTCATTTTCTGTATGACTTCCTCCGACTCTATGTCTCTGTTAAAACAAAAGACCCTAAAGTAGACTTTTTTTATGCCTCGTTCGGTTTTTTTCCGGGGGAAATTTTCCTCGGAAACATATGGACTTGTGTTAAAGTACTGTCCATTTGCGATCAAATCTATGAAGGAACGATCATAGTCCACCACTGCAGATATTGAGGTCATTATCTTTTCTCTCCCGTTTGGTTGGTTTCTGGGTTTGCCACTATTATTAATTTATCATTATTGATATTTTTTGTCAAATTTTTTGCTCTTGAAAGAAAACTGCAAAACTGTTGACAATGGACAGTCAAGATATTATATTAAAGTATAAAGGTCAGGTTTACTAATAAAAATAATAATAATATGTCAACAATTAAGAAACAGAAGAAAAATTTGAAGAAAAAAAGAGGAGTCAAGGAAGACATGGATTTAAATATAGTTGATTTGTTCATAGTTGGGTGCTGCTTAAACGGAAACCTCGTATAGTTTTAATACCAGAAAAAGTAATAACATTTTAGGTCATGATGCCCTATTTGTGTGTTTTTCATATTACAAATAAGTGCAATTTACGATGCAAACACTGCTATGCAGACGCTGGCGATAAACTAAAAGATGAATTATCTCTTGAAGAAATTAAGAAAACCATAGATGATTTGCATGATTTGGGCACTCAATATATTATTCTCAGCGGAGGAGAGCCTTTAATCCACAAAAACTTTTTTAATATTCTTGGACATTGTAACGAAAAAAAGATGCACACAATGATCACCAGCAACGGAACGTTGCTTGATGATAAAACCGCTAAGAAGCTAAAGAAATTTAGTTATTTAGATAGCGTTCAAATATCAATCGATTCTCATTTGCCAGATAGGCATAATGAATTTAGGGGTATGAAAAACGCTTTTGAGCTTGCGATAAGGGGGGTAAAAGCATGCAAAAATAATGGCTTGAAGGTCTCCATTATGACGACTCTTTCGAGATACAATATTGATAATATGGACAAAATGTTAGAGTTGTTCACATCTTTAGGTGTAGATGGTATAGCATTTGAAAGATTCGTCCCCGAAGGAAGGGGTAAAAATATACCGCAATATGCTTTGTCTGCCATAGATTTGAAAGAGGGATTATCAAGGTTGGTAGAATTTAGAAAGAATAATCCAAAAATAAAAGTTTGGTCTAACGACCCTCTTCTGCAATTTGTCGATCAAGGTTTGAATAAGCTGACGGAAGAGTACAAAAAAAATGATAATGTATGCGGAGGGTGTAGCGCTGGAATAGTTAGCACATGTATAACTCCAGACGGTTTTATAACGCCATGTACCCGTCTTTATAAAAGAATTGCCAATATACGGAAGGATTCTCTTAAAAATATATGGGAGAAAAATGAGTTTCTTAACTTATTAAGACAAAGAAAAACTAATTTAAAAGGTAAATGCAAGAAGTGCGAATTTATTAATATTTGCGGCGGTTGTAGGGCGGCCGCATATCATGCTTCTGGCGACGCCTGCGCAGAGGATCCTTCTTGCTGGGTAAAATAATTATGTCAAACAAAGTTCCAATTAAGGGAAACATTAGAATTAAAAAAGAGGATAAGGGCTATGTTGTTTTTAATTTAGACACAAGCGGATTTCATTCGTTAACCGATGACTCTATAGCTATATTAAACGCATGCGATGGTAAAAATAGCGTTGAGGATATAACTAATAAATTTTCTGAAGAAAGATTATTGGGGAAAAAAAAATTTAAAAAAAGTTTAGAGTCTTTTTTAGATGAGTTGCTAAAAAGGAAAATAATAAAATGGCAGGATTAAATTTGAAGGGGCCATTGACTGTTGGGATAGATATAACAAATAGATGCAACCTACGGTGCAAACACTGCTATGCTAATTCGGGTATTGATTCTAAAATTTCAGATATAACGTTCGAAAAGTTTTTAGACGTATTAGGGGAACTAAATGAACTAGGAACGAGTGTAATTGCATTAGCGGGCGGCGAACCGTTGCTCAGAGCGGACTTATGTGAAATTATTAAAGCCATTACGGAAAAAAATATATTATTATTTTTGAATTCAAATGGACAGTTATTGACCTTGGACTATGCTAAAAAACTAAAGAAAAGCGGGTTAAACCATATTGAAATATCAATAGACGGATTAGAAAAAAATCACGATACCATCCGGGGGAAAGGAACATTTAAAAAAGCGGTGGAAGGATTTAAAAATGCTCAGAAAGCGGGGCTAAGTGTCGGAATAATGACTGTAGTTTGCAGACAAAATGTAGACGACGCAGAAAAGTTGATCGATTTTTTCTATAAAAAAAAAGCCATTGGAATTGGTTTCATTAGATTTAAACCAGTTGGCAGAGGAGAACAAGTTAAAGACTGGGAGTTATCTCCCGTGGAGAGAAAAAAGTTTGTAGAGGATGTTTATAAGAGAAAGGTTTTTTATAGCAAAAAAAAATTCAACGTTAAAGTCGAAACACCAATATCGATTTTAGCGGCCCAGCATTATCCGGAGTTTTTAAAGGAAAACTTGTACCTCAATGGGGCAATCAGAGGATGTCCGGCTGGTGTCATATCTATGCACATTAATGCGGATGGAACTGTAACTTCCTGTTCACAAATGCCATTGACCGTAGGATCTATCTATAAATCAAAAATAAAAGATTTATGGAATAATTCAGAGTTGTTTTTGAAATTACGTTCTAGAAAATATAAAGGCAAGTGTGCTAACTGCCACAACTTGAATATTTGCGGAGGATGTAGAACTGCGGCTTATTTGGCCACAGGCGATGTTATGGGAGAAGATCCTGGCTGTTGGGCATAATTTATTTGTATGGATAATAAATTAGATACTCTAAGAGAGATTAGACTCGAAGTGACTCGCCATTGTAATTGTAAATGTTATTTTTGTCATAACCAGAATACTTTTGCTAAGGAGGGAAGATTAACAAAGAAAGATTTAAGTACAGAGCAAATAAAGTATATTATAGATCAAGTTTCTCTTACAAAAGTTTCTAAATTAAGGTTTACTGGTGGCGAGCCATTGGTTAAGCCGGATATTTTAGAACTGATAAAGTATGCCAAATCTAAGGGATTGCAGGTTCGTCTCAATACAAACGGGACTCTGATTGATAAAAAAACCGCAGAAGTTCTTAAGAAATATGTTGATACCGTGTTAATCTCAGTTTTGTCAGTTGAAAAAGAAGAAAATGATTCTATAGTTGCGTTAAAAGGCGGTTTTGAAAAGAAGCTGGAAGCGATAAAGAGTCTGAGGGGAGCAAAACCTGATCTTCTTTGGGGTTGTACTGTTATAACAAAGAAAAATATTGACGAATTAGAAAAAATAGCAGACTTCGTCTATTCTATGGGTTTTGATTATTGGTTTTGTCTGAGACAGGTACCGAGCTTGCAAGATAAGAATTCATATTCTTATAAAGATTGTAAAAATTTAGTTGAGAAACTTTTATTGATAAAAGAAAAATATGTGGAGAAGTACAGAGACGGAGAGGTTTTGAATAATGCATTTCCTTTTTGTGCCTATAATAAAGATATAGTTAACACTATTGCTTCTGGTGCTATTTATGGAGAAGGGCATTCATCCTTAGTCATAGATCCAGAAGGTAATGTTTTGGTTGATTATGCATATGATGAAAAAATGGGGAACATTTTTGAAAATTCCTTAGAAGAAATTTGGAATAGTAAAAAGGTAAAAAATTTTAGAGAACTGAAATTTACACCACGAGAATGCCATAGTTGTAAATATTTTGAAAAATGTAAAGGTGGTTCACGTATCGCTTCGTTGATAAGTAATAATAAAATTGACGGAAGAGACCCTCTAATGAGGAAGTAAAATGGGCTTTGTACACATAGATAAAACAACAAAAGATATTAAATTTGAAATAGCCAAAAAACCCATTGGAGCAGTTCAGTGGGATTTTTTGAATAGTTTACCGGAAGCAAAAAAATCTTTATTGGAAAAAACAGAAAAAGGTCCCGACGCAGCATTTATTTTTTTATCTCTCAAATGTAGCCAGAAGTGTGACAATTGTACTATAAAAAACATCAATGGGGGGGAATGCGATTATAAATATAACGACGTAATTAATATTTTGAAGCATCTTAAAAAGATTGGTACCAGTTATATCATTTATGATGGAAACTCTCTAGAACATAAAAGATTTGTAGATATATTAAAAAAGACGCACAGCCTTGGTTTTCAAGTCTCTGTTAATATAGAAAAACAAATTACTGCGAAAGACCTTAAACTGTTTAAGAAATTCGGCGTCCAAAAAGTCCAAATGAAATTATATGGGTTAAATGGCGTCCAAAAAATTTATCATAATAATTATCAAGTAATTTTAGACAACTTGAAATTATGCAAAGAAAATAATTTATATGTTTCGCTTATTTTTTCTATAACTGATGAAAATTATTTACAAATTGATGAGTATATAAAATTTTGTGAGAAAAATAGTGTCAGGCAATTTGCGTTCACGAGATTACCGGTTTGTCCTTTCTGTAATCTAAAAAAATGGCCATTCCTGAATGCAGAAACATTTTTATATGTTTCCAGAGAAATAATCAAACATAGGAAAACATCTAAAGTCCACATAACTTCAAATGAAGCCATGTGGAAAGGGTGCGGAGCAGCAACGGTTTCTTGCGCAATATTACCCGGTAATCTTATGAGTCCCTGTGTTTATATAAAGCATTTTAAAAAATTACACGGAGCCGAGGAAATAAAAAATGAATGGCACTCAACTTTTTATAAAAATATCAGATCTTCCGCCGGGCTGAAGGGCAAGTGCGGTAAATGCGAATATAATTTTTATTGCAAGGGCTGTAGGGCTATCGCACAATTAACTAAAAACGATATTTTTGGAGAGGATCCCGGATGCTGGATTAAAAATTAATTTTGAATATGAACAAAACATATCCAAGTTTGGATTTATTTATCGGTGTTGGAAAAACAAAGCTTAAAAAAGAGATCTATTTTGATTTGCTAGATGATTTTTTTTCTAATTTTGGATTTTATATTAATATAAGCGGAAACATATATGACTTCCCATATATTTTTGAATTTATAGACTATGCTAATAAAAAGGGGGTAAAGTCAATTGGTATCTATGCTACCCATCTAACACCAAAATATGCAGAAAGATTTTCTAAACAGAAGATCAGAGCAATGATGTTTCCCTTACAAAGCGTTAATGAGGATACCAATGATAAAATTTTAGGCGAGGGTAGTTACAAAAAAACATTAGTTGGCATTGAGACTGCTAAGAAGCATGGTCTGGGTGTTGAGCTCGTTACTGTTGCCGATGAAAATTCTTTTAAGGAGATTCCGATGATAATTGATTTTATGGTGAAGAATAAGGTTGATTTATTAGCCGTTGCTAGATCAATTATGATAAAATATTATCATTTAACTCTTAAGCCACTTCCTTATTCAAGGTATAAGGATTTATTATATTATCTGGTTCAGGAGAATAAAAGGCTAACAGAGAAAAAGATTGGGAAGATATCATTAATGAGTTGTCCTCATAAGATATTAGTGGACAACGCCCTTAAAAACATAGGAGCAATAGGGGGGTGTTCAGGGGGGTCAATTTCTTGCTATATTTCCCAAGAGGGCACGGTTCATCCATGCTTGGCGTTATATGAATTAGTTGTGGGTGACTTAAAAAAGGAAAGATTTTCTAAAATATGGAAAAAATCTAAGGTATTTAACGATTTTAGAACTAGGCAGAAGTTAAAAGGAAAATGTAAAAAGTGTAAGTATAAGTTTAAATGTGGAGGGTGTAGAGCAGACGCTTATTATAAATATCACGACCTCTGGGCTGAAGATCCAAATTGTTGGATATAACAAAAACACAAAATTATTACTTGTATTTATTGTAAATGGCAATTTTTTATGGTAAAAAATATTTATAATATAACAAAATAAAAAATGGCGTATGATCCTAAAATCGTAGAAGCTAAATGGCAACATATTTGGGAGGAAAAAGGCTATCAGGTTGACTTAAAAACAGCCCAAAATCCCTATTATAATTTGATGATGTTTCCCTATCCTTCGGCTGAAGGATTGCATGTTGGAAATGTTTATGCCTTTACCGGTTCTGATATTCATGGCCGGTTTATGAGAATGCATGGGTATGATGTTTTTGAGCCGGTTGGCTTTGATGCTTTTGGAATACACTCAGAAAATTTTGCTATTAAAAAAGGAGTCCATCCTGAAATTTTAATTAAAAAAAATGTTGATAATTTCCGTCAGCAATTAAAAAATCTTGGCTGTATTTTTGATTGGAGCCACGAAGTAAATACCACAGAACCAAGCTATTACAAATGGACTCAGTGGCTATTTTTACAACTATTTAAAGCTGGTTTATGTTATAAAAAAAAGGCTCCGGTTGATTGGTGTCCTTCTTGTAAAACTGTTTTAGCAGACGAACAAGTTATTGATGGTAAGTGCGAAAGGTGTGATAGCGAAGTTATACAAAAAGAAACAGAACAGTGGTTTTTTAAAATAACAAAATACGCCGAGAAACTTTTGAAAAATTTAAACTGGGTTGATTGGACAGAATCAACGAAGGCAATCCAAAAAAATTGGATAGGAATATCAGATGGCACTTTAGTTGACTTCAAGGTTGAAAATTCCGATTTAATTATTCCAATTTTTACAACAAGGGCCGATACTTTATTCAGCGCCAGTTTTATTGTTCTCTCCCCGGAGCATGAATCTATCACAAAACTGGGAGATAAAGTGGAAAATTTGGCAGAAGTCCATAAATATATAGAAACCTCTAAGAAAAAATCTGAAAAAGAAAGGCTTTCTGAGGACAGAGAGAAAACGGGAGTCGAGCTTAAGGGGGTAAAAGTTATAAATCCCGTTAATGGGGAAAAGATAGTTGTTTGGATTGCGGATTTCGTAATTGGTTATTACGGGACAGGCGCAGTTTTTGCTAATGCGCACGATGAACGTGATTTTGCGTTCGCTAAAAAATATAGGATTCCATTAAAAATATCCCTTAAACAACCCGATGGACAAAATGATTCCAAAATAAAAAATTTCGAAGAATGTTTTACAGGAGACGGAATTCTTTGTAATTCTAGCGTATTTGATGGTATGACATCAGAACAGGCTCGCAAGGGTATTACCGATTGGCTTGCAAAAAAATCTCTTGGTAAAAAAATGACAACATGCCATCTTCGCGACTGGTTAATTTCTCGTCAAAGATATTGGGGGCCTCCTATCCCGATTATTTATTGTAAAAAATGTGGCACAATACCAGTACCAGAAGAAGATTTGCCAGTTTTATTGCCCTATGTTGAAAATTTTAGACCAGAGGGAACCGGGCAATCGCCGCTAGCTTCAGTTGAAAATTTCGTTAATACTAAATGTCCAAAATGTAATGGTGAGGCAAAAAGGGAAACTGACGTTTCAGATACTTTTTTGGATTCTTCTTGGTACTTTTTTAGATATCCATCCGCAAATCTTATGAGCGATCCATTTGATAAAATGTTGACCCAAAAATGGTTGCCGGTTGATATGTATATTGGCGGACAAGAACATGCTGTTTTGCATTTACTTTATACCAGATTTATTACGATGGTCTTAAAGGATCTAAACTATATTGACTTTGAAGAACCATTCAAAAAATTTAGGGCTCATGGTCTTTTAACTAAAGACGGGGCAAAAATGTCAAAATCAAAAGGTAATGTGGTAAACCCGGATGATTACTATAAGGAATATGGTGCAGATACTTTAAGAATGTACTTAATGTTTCTTGGTCCATTTTCAGAGGGTGGAAAATGGCAAGATAGGGGAATTGTTGGAGTTAAAAGATTTTTAGAAAAAGTTTGGATGTTACGTGAAAGGGTTGGAAAAGAGGTTGAAAATACTAAAATTGATATTGCGATCAACAAGACAATTAAAAAAATCACTCAAGATTTAGAAAACCTCCAATATAACACGGCAATTTCTGCTTTAATGATTTTAGTTAACGAAATA